>JABAOH010003059.1_pt1 | contig 22089 bp, 13 predicted proteins | sample 7062181 | NCBI WGS metagenome assembly JABAOH01 (sample SAMN14538630, study PRJNA623070) | marine sediment metagenome | biome: marine biome [ENVO:00000428]; feature: marine pelagic biome [ENVO:01000023]; material: deep marine sediment [ENVO:00002113]; isolation source: pool of 5 deep marine... | reverse complement strand
TTCCTATCCTACTGCTAGCGAGCCTTATAGATACCGTCTCTACGCTCGTATCTGTGGACCAGCGGAAGGCACTACTGTCGAATCAGAGAGTATGACACATTATGGCTTCTTCTTCCAGGACAGCGTGACAATCAAGGATCGCCTGACTTTGAACTTGGGAGTACGCTATGACACAAGCACCGGAAGATTCGACGACCAGCATCACACCGCAACCATAGATCCTTACGGCATTCTTCCTACACTGATAGCTGCAGATCCAACAACAGTATACGATGATTGGGATATTCCAGGGAGAGAAGTCCTAACCTGGAGTCACATCTCACCGCGTATCGGCCTCTCTTATGATGTTTTTGGAGACGGCAAGACTTCAATCAGAGGCTCCTGGTCAAGGTACAATGAATACCTGATGATCCAGTACTTCTCTCTTGCCAACCCCATGTATCCAAATAGCGGTGGTTGGTACTGGTACGACGATGACAATGATTTCGTTATTGAAGCTACGGATAGATTCTCAATGCGTTACTTGCCGACTGACCCGCGTGACTTTGTTTTAGAGGACGAAATGGACCTTGATGCAAGTGCTCCTTACACCGATGAATTCACTTTCGGTGTAGAAAGAGAAATGGCCAGAGACTTCAGCATGAGCCTGGTCTTCTCCTACAAGCGCAAAACAAATATCTTTGAGGACGTCAATGATTTCGGTTTAGATGATACCGAGCTAGGTTATCGTCCGGACAGTCCTTACTGGTCAGAATTTACCTTCAATGATCCTGGAGATGATGGCGAATTCGGAACAGCTGATGACATCACCTCCTCCTGCTATGCTCGTCTCAACACCGCACCTCCTATTCATTATTATTCGACAAATGTTGAGGGCGCTTTTCGAAAATACTGGGCTGTTCAACTCATCTTCAACAAGAGGATGTCTAACGGATGGCAGCTTCTGGGAAATATTACCTGGAGCAAAGCCTGGGGCAACATCGGTGGCGATTACGGCAATTCCTGGGGCGCCAGTGGTACCTTTGATACCCCTAATTCCTTCATCTATGATACCGGAAGACTTAACTATGACCGGCCCATCAACATCAAACTCCAGAGCACGGTTATCCTGCCTCTTGATATAGTCCTCAGCGCCTATTTCAACCACAGAAGCGGTTCACCGTGGAGGAGAACCATTACAGTCTATATTCCCGATGATCCTATGTACTGGGATCCAGGCGAATCAGTCGGCGTTCCTACAGAACTAAACGGAACCAGACGCGATCCTCCGGTGACAACCCTTGACCTGAGGATAGAAAAGAGATTTCCGATTGGTGATTTCGGCACCATAGGTGGTTATGTCGATATCATCAACGCCTTAGGCAGAAGCGGCTATAACATCACCGGTAATCCCGGCGGCTATGTCGATTACACCGATCCTGCTAATCCAACTTTCACAAGATACGGAACTCACGGCGATATAACCGGCGCTTACGGAAACAGAGTCTTCAAGGTCAGCCTGCGCTTCACGTTCTAAGTCGAGACGCCCGAGCAGATAACCAAAGAGGGGAGGATTTTTCCTCCCCTCTTTTTTTACCTTTCCCAAAAAGGGGATGGGCTCCTTTTTCTGCAGGGACCTTCCAAGAGGAGAGAAGGTCTTTTTTCTTCCAGAAAAAATTGGGGAAAAGGGGGGAGGCTCCTTTTTCTTTATGAACTGTCCACAGAAAGAGACGGCCCTCTTCCTTTTCGAAAAAGTAGCCTGCTCCCTTTTATTTTATGTCCCCTTTTATTTTCAACAAAGGAGGAGTAAGATTATTAGATAGGTATCTAAATTGGAGGATTAATGAAAAAGATATCAACTGCCATAAAATTAACAATCTGTTGCAGCCTGTGCTTTCTCCTTGTTTACTGTGCCAGCAAAGGCCCTGGAAAAGTATCCCTTGATCCTCAAAGCCAGCAGTTCCTTGATTACATCGGCTACATCATCCTTCCTGTGGAAGAGAAAATATTCCGGGAAATGCCTCCTGAAGACAGGGGAGAGTTCATCATGGACTTCTGGGCAAGGCGCGATCCAGACCTTTCCACTCCAATAAATGAATTCCGCCAGGAATATTACACACGATTAGCCACTGCAGATAAAGCGTTTCGAGCAGGAAAGCCTGGCTGGAAAACTGATAGGGGTAGGATTTATATACTCTTGGGCCGGCCGACGAACATCCTTAGAAAAGCCATGGGGGATGTTCCTTATGAAGCGGGGAAATTCGTCACAGCAAGCACCCTAGAAACAGGGACTCTCACAGAAAAGCCGACTGAAATCTGGATATATGACAACTATCCTGAGATCTTCTCCGGTCCCTTGCGTCTAGTTTTCGTCGACCACCACGGGACAGGAGATTATAAGCTTACCACAAACGTGGAAATCACCCCCTTTTCCATGGTTGCTCCAACTTGGGACGAGCCGGACATGGCAAAGTACCAGTGGCGGGGCGAGCTTGAGATGGATGGGAGAGGTTATGAGGCGCTTGCTATCTTCGATTATGATGCTTCTCTGGAAATAGAAGAAGAAAAAACTGGCTCTTTTGTTTCTCTTTCCATCGATGTTCCGTACTCAAGGGTGGGTATTCGACAAGAAGGAGAGAATTATATCTGCGACTTGATCATCTCGGCTGAATTAATAGATAGGCAGAATCTTAGAGTCTCACAAAAAGCAGAGCCATTCTCCCGCACTCTTTCCAAAAATCAGCTGAAGGATATGATCAAAAATAAAGTTCAAATTCACAAGGAATGGGATTTCTCACTACCTCCGGGGAGGAATCTCATTTACGTCAGCGTAATTGATAGTGGTAGAGGGAAGAAGCTGCGCAAGCTTTTTAATGCGGAAGGGAAATAAGAAAGACCTTTAATTATCCTTTATTAATTCTTCCAGCTTAGGAATTAGATTCTTAATATTCTCGGACTGGGGATCGTCAGGAGCTAGTTCCACAAATTTCTTCAAGCTATCGATGGCGAGCTTATACTTGCCTTTGTTCAAATAAGCGTAGCCTAATTGCCTGTGGGGCGGAGCCCAGCTCTCTTTAATTTTGATAGCGAGCATAAAATATTCAATCGCCTTGTCTACTTCCCCCTGTTTGAAGTATATTTCTCCAACATTAAAAGCCAGAGCTTCGTCCTCGGGGAAATTATCCACAGCCTGACTTAAATATTCGCTCGCTTTCTCCAGATTGCCCTGCTTAAAATAGGTTTCTCCGATACCTGCCAGAGCTCTGGCGGCGCCTTCATCTCCTTTAATGGACTCATTCTCTTCTTTTACCTTCTCTAGCACCTTATTGAAGGCTTCAAGGGCTTTATCATACTCACCCATTTCTCGATAACAATTGCCGATGTTGATGTTAACCTGAAAAACGGTGGGATTCTTCCCCATAAATTCCTCAAATTTTGCGACTGACTCAGCATACTTTTTTTGATCGAAGAGCTCGATCCCCTCCTCGAAAAGAACTACAGAGCCTTCATCCTCAATGGCTGGCATATTCATCTCAGCCACCTGAATCTTCTTCAATGTAAAACTAAGAGGAGGATTCTGTTTTGAAAATTGACTTACTCTCATTTCGTGGTAGACGGTTCCATATCCTTCTTTGGTTGCGGTGATGCGGAAATATCCTGTCCCCAGCCCGGCTACAGCCCAGTTCCCCTTAGCATCAGATTCCGAAGTAAAGGTTGTCTTATACTGAAGGTGCTGGGCGACAATTTTTGCTCCTACTATCGGATTGCCAACTTCATCATGAACATCCCCCCGAACTCTTCCTCCTCCACGTCCCTGCTGGGCGGGAAGATTCAGAGAGAAACTTAGGCAGAAAACAGAAACTATGAATATAATGAATATATTTTTGCTTCTCATTAAATCCTCCCTAAAAGGCTAAGATTATTATCATCCTCTTTTAATTATTAAACTCTTTTGCCTAAAATTTTTCAATTATTTTCCTCAAATCCTCAGAAACATCATTCTATTTTATATTTTCTAAAAATTCAAGATAGAGAAGCTTGACTTATGAAATTAGCTAGACTCGGTAATCAATCTGAGGCTTGACATTGGAAATCAAACTTGACTTCCGTATAAAAGTCAACAAGAATAAGCGGCATTGTTTTGGGGGAATATTTTTCCACCTTCATTGTCAGGCCCATCTTGTCGAAGTATTCTTGGGCTTTTTCCTTTTGGCCTTGGTGAAAATAGGCTCTTGCCGCACTCAAGAGGGCTCCTCTGTCTTCAGGCTGCGCTTCTAAAATATTTTCCCAGATCTCAAGAGATTTATCGTAGCTTGCCTGGTTATAATAGACTGTGGCCAGATTCCGTTTCGCTTCAGGGAAAATTTCCGATATATTAGAGAAATTCTCGATGGCTTTAGCCTCATCCTTGAGGTAACTACTTATAAAGCCTTCCAGGAAGCGCAATTCATCACCTATCTCACTAGCCTTAATTATCTTTTCGAGATGTTTCTTTGCTTTCTTATATTCTTTAAGGCTACAAAGGACAGCAAGAAGCTGTTTTCTTGCTTCTATCTCTGGGTATTTATATTTTAATGCTTCACTAAACCTTTTGCTGGCATTTTTGAAATCCTTGTTTTTCCTGTAAAGCATTCCCAGGGCAAATTTCATAACTCCTCTTCTTCCCTTGGTGAACACCATTCCTCCGCTCTGGGCAAGGTACGCATCTTCCTGACTAAAGTCTTCCATCTTCTTACCTGCCGACATAGTACTCTTCGCTTTTTCTAATCTTTCCGTTTCAAACTCAACTTTATTCAGCGTCTTCATCGACGTTTCAAAATCTCCCTGAAGATAATAGGCCAAACCCAGATAGAGATGGCAGTCAAAGTTGTTAGGATACCTCCTGAGCTTTCTTTTTAGAAGAAGAATTGCTTCATCTACCTGGCCCTTTTCAAGATAACTGCAGGCCCTGTTTTCCTCTAGGTACATCTCTTGAGCGAAGCTTGAAGGAAGAGTAAGGCAAAAAGCCAATAAAACTATTCCCATAAATAAAGCCAAAGCTTTCTTCATTTTCTTCCTCCTTTACCTTGGATTTTTATTACTTTTATTATTATTCCCTTTTTTTTGCTAGATTCTGTCTCCAATCAAGGGAAAAACTGTTCCCCTCTTTTCCTTTGCTCTTTACCCTTAATGTAGCCTAAGCACAAATAAACAAAAATAAAAATTATTAGTGCAATCTTGGCTCAAGGTTACAAGCGGAACTCCGTAACCTTTTTCAATTCTTCACCACCGGTTCTGTTTATGATGAGAGCATGAAGCAGGTTTTTTCCCTGACGAAGCTTTTCTAAGTCTTGCTCCAGGATTAAAGGGATTTCCATTTCGTACATTTTTTCTTTTTTTTCTTTTAACTCGTCTTCTTTTATTGCGATTTCAAAAGCCTCCTCATATTCCCAGACGAGGCTACCCTCAGAATCCTTCAACTCCAGGCTGACATCAAGCACAGTCTTCAGCATATCCCCTTCAGACTTATACCAGATATTTCCGTACGGAATCTCTATGGTGATTGTGCCTTCGACTCTGTCGGCTTCGACAACACTTTTCTTTACCTTCCATTTGAAATCGAAGAATCTTTTTTCCTTTCCAAAAGTCATCTGGGCACGTTCCTGGGCTTTGCTGAGCTCATGCATATACATCAGGTTTAGCTCACGAATACTTGATAGGTCGTAAGTAACCAGCGAATAACTTCCCGAACATGATCTATCAACAAAAACGACAGGAAAAGCTCCGTAGTACCAGACCTCCCGGCAGCGGCTGTATGGATCTCCTCCCATAGGATATCTTATCCTATCCATGGGCGGGCCAAAAAGGATGTAGATTCTTCCCCTGTCGGTCAACCATCCTGGTTTTGCTTCGCTTACAAAAAGTTCTGTTGCTCTTTCTATACGGTTGAGATACTCCATTTTGAACTCGTTCTCTTCGGTATCTGAATCAGGGTCACGACGCTCCCAGAATTCTTCTATAAACTGTTCCTTCTCTGAGTCAGGAAGCTCTAGGAAAATTTTTCTCTCTTTTTTGGTAATGATATACCTGACCTTGGATAAAAACTCAGCATTTACAGGATCTAACTTTCGCTCTAAATTATAAAGGCGACAGGAGGAAGAAAAGAAAACGAGAAAGGAACAGGAGAGAAGAAAGAAACAAAGGGCTAGGGGGATTGTTTTGGATTTTTTCTCTAAATTTAATGAATGACTCATTTTTTCTCCTTTAAAGCCTCGACACTCTTTTTGATTTGAGGCTGATTCGGGTTTATTTCCAGGGATTTTTGCCAAGCTACCAAGGCTGCATCCGGCTCACCCAATTGGAAATAGCATTCCCCGATTGTATTTAATAAATTGATATTTATTCCATAATGAGAAATGGCTTTATCAAGGACTTCGATTGCTTTGCTTAATTCTCCCAAACTCTGGTAAGCTTTGCCCATCGTAAAAAACACCTCGTATTTTGGCGGCTGGGGCTGGTTTATGAAAGGAAGCAGCACAGATTCAACTTCTTTGAATTCGTTCAAAACCATGTAAGTCTGGGCCAAGTTTAAGGCAAAATCAACTGAATCTGGCTTTTTCTGGAACGCTTTCTCCAGATTGACTCGAGCCTCGGCTATTTTGCCGCTGTTAAAAAGCTGGCTTCCAATCAAATAAAAATGGAGAGGATCTTGTGTATCAGGCGAGATTTTAGAATAAACCCAGGGACGCGCTATGGCTTCTAGATGCGTTATATCAAACTCTTCGCTATCAAAAAGGACTTCCTGCCCTTCAACAAAAAGGGAAACTTGAATCCTGTAGTGAGCTGGAGGGAATTGGATAAGATCAAACTGCTCCAGAATATTTGGCAGGTCTTGATATTCTGCGACTTTTCTGCTTTTAGAGAGAAATTCTTCTCCGCTTTTAAGGAACGTAAATTTGACCTCTCCTTTCTCTCTCAATTCCCCGCTCAAGCCATGAATCTGAAAAACTATGATCAAATTTCCATCCTTGAGAAAGACTCTATTCGCCTGGAAGTAAACCTGGTATTCGCCTGCTTGAAACGGGCGCAACCTGTTATATTGTGGTGTGCTCTTTTTAATCTTGTAACCTAAAATAAGCGAAGTCATCTGGAGGGCTTCTTCATCCTGCGGAATAATGAGGTTTCTCTCTAGTGAAGTAAATTCTTTGGATGTTTCATTTTTAACCAGGATGGAAAGCTTATAATTCCCTGGGATAAGAGGAAACATATCCTGAATAAGGAGCGGTTGGCGTCTTATGCTCTTTATTCGTTCTTCATCAAGATCAAGAGAAATAGTTTTTTCAAATTGGTAAATGTTTTTCCCCTCCAGGTTAGAGACGGTGCCGTTAAGTTTCAGGTTAGCGTAATATTTATTCTCGTATTTGCCCACAGAAAGCTTTTCTGGTTCAATAGCATAGTGAACAAAATAAAATCCTGAGCGGTCTTTAATCACTTTGACTACAGAATCACTATCGATATAGTTGGCCGTATACTCCACTTCCACTATATCTTTGTATTCGAGAAATTTCTTGGCATATTTCTCCTCTATCTGTCTGATGGCAGTTGTCTCAACTCTCTGGAGCAATAAATCCGAAGACAGAGAGGGCCGGCCTATAGCAGCAGCACCACCTTCTCCAGGGATTAAAGACAAAGAGACCTGGGCCAACTCTGGTTCTAGTTCCCTTAATTCATTGTAGGCCATTAAATAATCTGTAGGGTCTCCCCAATAAGATGTCATCAAGGCCTGGGGGCCATCTTTTAGAGGACTGTAAAGTTTGAACTCTCCATAGCTTCCTTCCTGGTAAAAAACCACGTGAAAGCCCGGAGGAAGACCGAACTTTGTAAGGCCTTGATAGAACCATATTACAGTAGGGTAGACCATGGTCTTTCCCTCAAACCTTTGTATATCATTGGGTGCACCCAGAATGATGTATATCCTTCCCCTGTCGGTTCTCCAGCCTGGCTTAGGTGTCCCCCTTCCAAAAAAATGGTTGGCATAATTTATACGCCGATAATGTTCCTCTTTGAATTCATTTGCCGGTGTGCCTGGAGTAGGATCTCTGTGTTTCCAAAAAGCTTCTTGGAAAAGGTCTCTTTCTCGATCTGTTTCAAGCTTAAGAAAAACGTCCCTCTCAATCGGAGCCATGATATAAACGACTTCCTCTTCCAGCCACTTTTTATATCTGGGGGGGATTTTGTTGGTTTCTTTCTTTTTACTCCCAAAAAGGAAAAAAGCAGTTATTATTATAAGGAGAGAAAAGCATAATTTCTTTTTCACCTGGTTACTCCTTTATTATCTTAATATATGTATGGTCTCCACCTATTAAGTTAAAGTGAACCGCAAATAAATTCAAGAGATAATAATAAAATTCATATAAAAAACCTGTGCAATTTTTATGCCAAAATATTTTCAAACGAGACATGCATTTCTTTTTCCGCAATAGAAGGCAAAATCCGCACTGCAACAATGTGTGTTTGATAAATCAAACACCTACACTCGATAAATCAAGCCCCTACGTAAAAAAATATCTTTTCAAGGCGCCGGTTTGATAAATCAAATCCCTACAGATATAGGCGATAGGACATATATATCCTGTGTTTTGCTCTGTTCATCTTAATTTTTGGCTATTTTCTAGTCCGAGATATCTTGACTCTTACTCTATAGTCTACTATTTTAAAGAATCAATAAAAAGAAAAAAAGATGTTCAATATCAAAGATCAAAGAAAAATCCCGTTTAATAGAAAGTGCAAAAAAAGGAGATACAAAATGGGAAAGAAAATATTCATATCTCTATTGATTCTATCTATCTCGGTAGGAATAAACTATAGAGCTTTTGCTCAAGGACAAACAGGCTCCATTAAAGGGAGGATAACTGATAAGGAAGGAAATCCCTTGCTGGATGCCTTTGTCTATGTTTCTTCACCGGCCATGTTAGGAATTCGGACTTATCTCACCTCAAAGACAGGGTCCATCAGATTCCCTGGCCTTCCTCCCGGTATCTACAAAATCATGGTAGAAAAGCCCGAATTTAAAACAGTAAACATAGAAAATATCACTGTCAGGGTTGGAAAGATAATAAATCTCGTTATAATCCTGGAAGCGACTCCAATCGAAGAGGAAATCACAAGCATTATTCCTTCGCCAGCATTAGATGAAGAATCAACAAAAACTTCAGTAAACATAGACAGAAACCTCCTGGACAATATTCCTTTCGCTAGAGACCTCCACGAGATTATCAAGTCTGTGGCTGGGACAACTCAAGATAGCGTGCTCAATCAAAAAGCACCCAGTGTTCATGGCTCCACTGTCCGGGCAAACATCTATACCCTTGATGGCATGATCATGAACGATCCTTCAGGAATGCATCTGCTCACCAATATAAGTTTTGATACTCTTGAGGAAGTGGAATTAGAAACCGCTGCCCATCCTGCACAAGTCAGATTCAGCGACGGAGGATACATAAATGTTGTTACCAGATCAGGTGGAAATAGATTCAGAGGAGACATCAACCTATATTATACAGATGAAAAATTTTCAAGCACATTGAGGTCATACGAGGAAATAAGCAAGACAGGAGCTTCTCCTCCACCGCTGGAAAGATATTTGGCGGATTTCTCTTTCTCTTTAGGAGGTTCGCTGCTGGAGGATAGGCTATGGCTTTTCACGAATGCACGCTTTATCTCTTTATCTCAAACTACCGCTTTCATTCCCTGGATTGATCCTCAGGGCAACAGCCACAATAAATTCAGCTGGGATGGTAACGAAAAAATGGGGTTCTTCAAGCTGACCAGCCAGTTTGTTCCCGAGCTTAAAGTAACTGGAATGTTTAGCTATTTTGATCGCAACCGATCAGTGTTTGAATCTCCTGTAAGCTGGAATTTGCCAGCAGAAGCCACGCGAATCCTGGACCTTGAAAAAAACTTCACTGCATCAGGAACGCTAAACTACATCTTTGATCAAAATACCTTTGGAGACATAAAAGCAGGCTATATTCATCATAGTCTTCCTCTGAGGCTAGATGAAAAATGGAGAGATAACCCTCAATATTTCAACGAAGGAACAGGACATTTCTGGGGAAGTGCTGGATTTAACGAATCCCAAACGAAAGAAAGATTTCAGATAGGAGGATACCTAACTCGGCTTCAAGATAGCTTTTTGGGAGATCACGAGTTCAAGCTAGGAGCAGAGTACGAATATGTTTCCGGAAAATGGACTACATGGAAAACAGATAACCTGATGCAACACTATTTTTATGGAAATCCTTATTATTTTGATCCTAATTATTTCGGCCAGGCCGTATCTCCGGTAACAGGCAATCCAGTCGATAAAGGAAAAATTTCTTTTTCCATTGCAGGAAAAGTAGAAGGAGGATTCAGCAAGAACGAGCTCACGATATTAAGCTTATATGGCCAAGATTCAGTCTCTTTTGGCAGAAGATTAGCCCTGTTTCTAGGTCTGAGATTCGACCGGAGCAGTACCAAGCTCCTTTTAAGCGAGAAAGGAGAATGCGGAAATCCTGTTTCCTTAAAAATTGGCGAGGAATTAATCGAACCACTCTATGGGATAAATCCTTATGGTACAAATATAATTCCAGAGTGGCGAAATATAGTGGTCTGGAATGCCTTGTCCCCCCGCTTTGGCTTAAGCTTCGACATCATAGGAAATGGAAAATATGTCTTCAAAGCTTCCTTTTCTCGCTACACGGAATTTTTGATGCTGGACTATATTAGAGCTCTAAATCCATTTTATACTCACCGTTCTCACCAGTTCAACTGGTTCGACGAAAACATGGATGGCGTGGTGGATGTGGACGATACCTTTACTCTCTATCCTGAAGACTTGCGATCGTATAGCGAAGAGGACTATAAAAAAAGGATATCGCCAGATATAAAACCTCCTTACACAGATGAATTTACAATCGGGCTCCACCAAGAGCTGTTCAAAGATTTTTCAATCAGAATAAATTATATCTATAAAGCCAAGCGAAACATTATTGAAAATGTCCTCTACGACCCTGACTCTGATAAATACTGGTACACGATCGACCAAGATACACAAAGTTGGTGGATACCTTTTGAAACGATTGTCCCCGAAGTTAATGATTTTCCCGATAGTCAAGTCAGCGCTTATTACAGATCTGCAAACACACCTGTCCTCTTCTATCAGCTGAAAAATGTTCCTGAGTTAAAAAGAAAGTACCAAGCCTTAGAGATAGCTTTCAAAAAAAGAATGTTAAACAATTTGCAATTGCTCGGGTCTTTGGTTATCAGCAAAGCTACGGGGAATATAAGCTTAAATTACGACGCTAGCTCGGGATTTTCAAGAGCAGCAGATAATCCTAATTTTTTGCTGGTCAACCTTCCAGAAGATTCGAGCCTCGACCTTGATAGACCTATCGCCCTGAAACTTATGGGGACTTATAGGCTTCCCTACGATTTTTTTGCAAGCTTCTATTACACCTATTTGAGCGGAGTTCCGTTGTCCAGAAGCGTTACAATTATTCCTCCCGATTCCTGGGTCCAGGGAAATAATGTTTACAGCGAGCCAGCGACGGTTCTCCTTGAAAAGCCAGGAACGAGAAGAACTGAACCTTACAGCAACCTTGATCTAAGAATTGAAAAGGAGTTTAGGTTTGGAGGTTCTGGAAGGATAAGTATGTACGTCGATATTTTAAATGCCTTGGGAAGAAAGTATAGTTTTATTTCTAAAAACGATGGCGGCTTCTGGTTTCCAGATGCAGAAAATACAACTCAGGGTACCAGGGTTCTAAGCGAAAACTACAATAAAATTACTTCTCTCGCTGGAACGAGGATACTTAGAATAGGCCTGAACCTCAGCTTCTGAATTTGCGCCTGCTTCCAACTTTATCTTTGCGCTTCAAGCTGCGGCAGGCTTATCCACAAGTTCCTTTAGGGATTTAAAATCCTGGTGCGAAACACTCCAGCCGAGATAGGGAAATGTCAGTTTGTTTTGCAGGAGGGGATCAGCATCCCTGGCTAAATATCCATTCTCTACAAGATATTTCCATTCTTCAGTGCCAGGGATAGGAGAAAAATAAGCTAGCCTGGGCCTGGCACCAAGCTGGCGAACATGAAGGATACTATCTTTTATGCCAGAAATATCCTGCCCTGGCAGCCCGACCATGAGATAAACATTTATCTCATGGCGGCTGTAGCCTGCTTTCTGCAAACAGGCCAAGGCCTTCTCTAAGTCATCCTCTGAAACTTTCGGACATGCTTTCGCCAACACATTTTTATCGAGCGATTCCTGGCTGAGAAAGAGGGACTGAAAGTTTGCTTCCTTAAGAAGAGAAGCCATCTCAGAATCAATCTCCCTCACGTGAAGACCATTGGGCGTGTGAAAAACCAGAGGAAGATCTCTCTGGATGATTTCTTTCAAAAAAGGAAAAATATGACGTCTTTTTTTGAAGAGAAGAGTATCATCATAAAAAGCAACGTTTCGGGTTTTATGCTTCTGGTAATTGTATTCTACCTCAGAGACCACAGAAGAAGGCATTCTTTGCTCGAAATTTTCACTAAGTAAAGGGGCGGCACAAAAAGTACATTTAAAGGGACAGCCTCTCGATGTTAGAACAGGGAGTGTTTCTTTATTCCTCAACAACTCAAAAGCTGGCCATGGAACCTCATCAAGGATTTCAAACCGATGTCCTGGGCAAGAGCTATCCCCTAAAATTTCCCTTAGAAGGGGAAGGATTTTCTTCTCTCCTGGCCCTTGAAAGACGATATCTGCTCCACAAGAGCTCTTTGCATGTTCTGGCATCAGTGTGGGATAAACTCCTCCCAAAATAACGGGAACTCGGCCAAATCTTTTCCGGATGAGTTCCACAACAAGTTGAACCCCAGGATACCAGTAGGTCATCGTACAGGTTATGAGAACAAGGTCAGGAGAAGGGAGATGCTCGAGTTCATGGAAAAAAAGCTCGAGCGGAATTCCATAGCGGGAATATTTGCGGGGAACATCCTTCAGGACAGAAGGCTTTGCCACTTCTTCTTTTAAAAAAGCACCTCTTCCGTCAGGCTTTGTCTTTAATTTTCTATCTAAAAGGGGATGATGGCGGTCTAAACAATCTATAAAGTGCAGGCGGAAATCCGTGTGTTTCTTGATTATTGCAGCGACATAAAGAAGGCCCAAAGGCCTTAGCCAAAAGTCATAGGCAGTAAAGTCATAGATCCAGGGATTTATGAGGAGGATGTCCTTTTTGGAGGGCATATGTCCATTTATATAAATTCTGCCCGGGTTGCTACTCTCTCTTTTCGTTGAATTGGTGCGGAAGGTGGGACTCGAACCCACACGGTCTAAAAGACCATAAACTCCTGAGGCTTACGCGTCTACCAATTCCGCCACTTCCGCACGCTTGATTATTCCACAGCCCTTATGAGCAATTTTCATTATAATCCCATCTCAAGAAAGAGTAAAGTATCAGAGGTACAAACAAAATATATTTTTCAGTTACGGAAAAAATCCGGCAGAAAACAATTCGTGTGCTAGAAATAATAAAAACTCAATAATAAAAGCCAGCGCTGTTTCGCCTTTTTTTCATTGTGAGCGTAAGCAAGGCAACCTTATCCTCTTTTCTATTTTTTAATCTTTTTGATGGCGGCAATGATGCTTTTCACCTTAGGAACCTCGGGATCTTCAGGGTCCATCTAGATAAACTTATTGAAATATTCAAGCGACTTTTCAAAATCGCCCTTGTTAAGGTAAACATACCCCAGTTTCATATAAGGCTTGGACCATTCTTTTTTAATTTGTATTGATAGCTCAAAATACCTGATGGCCTCACCTATTTTCTGATAAAAGAGACAAACTTCTCCTACGTTATAGGCAGCAACTTCATCTTCCGGTGAGATTTCTAAAGCCTTGGCAAAATATTCCTGAGCTGTCTCAAGATCTTCCTTTTGAATGCTGGGATCTGGGCGACCGTTTGCTGGTTAAATACAATCACCTGCACATTTATGATACAGAAAAGAGAAAAGTCGGGCCGATGACCTATCCTGAATGGTGGCTTAGAGCGGTTACAGCACACGATAAATTGGAACCGGTCAAAAAGTAGTTATAATATGCTAGCTTTCTAATCTACCCTTTAAATCAGTGAATTCATCTTGATAAAAATCCCCCCGAATATAATTAATGAAATAGAGAATGGACATCTCAAATAAAGTTCACAACCACTTCGCATCCTCTCTTCTTCGTCCTTAGCACTCAATAGGCAATTCGTTGCCTAAGCTCAGGCATTGCTGAACAACTGCCTCCATATTTATGCATAATTGCTTATATCAGTTCTAAAATTATCTTTCAAAAAAATGCCCAATCCGTCGAATGCCCTCCTCTATATGTTCAGGGGAAGAAGCAAAAGAGATTCGCAAATATCCCTCCCCTCCTTTGCCAAAAGCCAGACCTGGAATGGTGACCACCTTTTCCTTTGACAAGAGGTTCAATGATATTTCCAGAGAATTTCCGTATTTTGGCATTTTATCAAAAACGTCCATGAACAGATAGAAAGTTCCTGAAGGTTTCACGTATTTCAGTTCTGTGTATCTTTCTACACATCTCATCGCAAGATCTCTTCTTTTTCCCAATTCTTCAATGTTGTGCATTTTTTCCTTCTCTGCAAATCCTCTCAGGGCAAATAAAGCAACTTGCTGAGATATCTTCGGCGCGCAGGCAACAGCCAGCTGATGAAAATTAGTCAGGGGTTTGCTCAACTCTAGTGGCACAATACACCAACCCAATCGCCAGCCAGCCATACTATAGCTTTTGGATATGCTATCTATGACTACGCAATTTTGAACGTAATTGGCAATAGAATCTGGCCGTTCCTCAAAATAAATGTCTCGATACACTTCATCTGAGACAGCTATAATGCGGCGCCGCTCGAGGAGTTCTGCAAGTTTCATCAGCTCTTCACTTGAATATACGGCTCCGCTCGGATTATTCGGACTGTTTAGAATAATGACTCTCGTCTTGTCGGTAATATTTCTTTTTACATCCTCATACTTTAATGAAAAATTATTTTCTCGAGAAAGTTGATAACCTCTGGCGATTCCTCCTGAAATTTTAACAATTGATTCATAAGCGGGGAAACCCGGATCTGGAATCAGGACTTCATTTCCTGAATCTATCATGACCATGAGTGCAGAAAAAAGAGCTTCTTCCGCACCAACAGTGACGCAAATCTGGTCTGCTGTGACCTCGAATCCGCTTTTTTTTGCTATGAGTTCTCTAAGCTCCTGAAGGCCTTCGTTCGGGCTGTAACCCAAATTCCAACCACCCACTTCTTTTTTAAGATGATCAAGAATCGATTTCGGAGTTGGAAATGAAGGCTCGCCTAAACCAAGATTGATGCAAGACGAATCTGCCTGATCATTAATCTGGCGCAACAAGGTTCTCTCAATCCCGCGCATACGACGACTTACCATTTCTAAAATTGCCTTAAAAGTTTCTTCGCCAAATTCTCGTAAATTTTAACCGCTTCTGATAACTGACTTTTTTCAATCTTTTCATTCTCTGTGTGCGCCACGAGGAAAGAACCAGGCCCCAGCAACAGAGGCTTTCCTAAATTTTTCAGATGCGGGATGTCTGTCCCATAGGGTAGCACAACTTGTCCGAAGCCAGGAACTGTGAATAATCTTTGGGCTTCAGACTCCGTTAGAACCTCGAGCTCAACCTTTTGATTAAGCGCGGCCTTTACTTTTCCAAGAATATTTTTGGCAGGTAGACCGCTGCGGACAGTAACTTTAGCGCTAGCATGATCCGCAATGACGTTCGGAGCAACACCACCTTTTACGGTTCCAATGTTAAGAACGGAATTTCCCATAATCCGGTCCTTGCCGAGATCTAAGGCACGAATTCTTTGCAAAGCATCTAGCATCTTTTCGATAGCTGACTCCCCTAACTCCGGACAAGCAGAATGAGCTGCTTTACCTTTGGCTATCAATTCAAATGTGAGGAGTCCTTTATGCCCAATACCCAATCTGTTTTCTGTTGGCTCTCCAACAATGATAAAACGAGATCCTATGCTTAATGAATTGGCCATTTTTGCCCCGATGCTGTCGGCCTCTTCCCCTACAACAAATAAGAGGCCAATTTCAGTCAGGCCATCCTTCATCAACTCCTGGGCAGCCCAAATCATGGAGGCCATGATGCCTTTTGCGTCACAAGCACCACGGCCATAAATGTAGCGCTCGTCCTCTGTGGCGGAAAAATGCGGCGGAACAGTATCCATGTGGGTACATAAAATAACTCTAGGAGCTGACCCAGCAGTTGCTAAGATGTTTCTTCGCCCTTCTTCGATCAGTTGTTCCTGCAAATCAAATTCTTGGATTTTAAGATAGCTACAGAGAAAATCTGCGATTTCACCCTCGCTACCTGTGACAGAAGGGATGTTTACCAGTTTTTTCGTAAGCTCAAACAGGTTCACCTTAAAACTCTCAAGGCTTTTGCGGTCTCAGTTTCAGCAAGCCTCCTTATCTTTTGAGTTAGGATATTAATCCAAGTTATTCTGACAACGTTAAGAATGGCGATGAGGGCGTTCTCTGAATAATTTCCAGTCGCTGAGTTTTAGTGATTTTCATCTATTTTTGCGCAAGCTTTTTACTATGGAAATTTTTTCCTTTTCCGAAACGTCCTCTACTTTTCCTTTTACACGGGCAGGAACACCAGCCACGATAAGCCCTGGTGGTACATCTTTTAAGACTACTGCGCCAGCGGCAACAACGCTTCCTTTGCCTATCTTCACTCCCTCAAGCACAACCGCATTGCCCCCTATAAATACGTCGTCTTCGATTACAACAGGTTTTTTGCTGGGAGGTTCTAACACTCCGGCTATCACTGCGCCAGCTCCTACATGGCAATTTTTGCCGACTATAGCCCTAGCACCGATAACAGCGTTCATATCCACCATGGTCTTCTCTCCCACCTCAGCACCTATATTGATCACCGCTCCCATCATTACAATGCAATCTTTTCCTACACGGGCGCCCTCTCTTATTATGGCCCCCGGCTCGATTCTGGCCTCTACTTTCCTCAGATCAAGAAGCGGAAGGGCTGAATAACGAGCTGTGATCTCAACAAAATGGTTTTTAATTTTTTCTTTATTCTTTTTCATCCATTTCTCTACCAAAGGGTAATCACCTATTAGGACCCAGAAACTTCCTTCTCCAAACGCATGAAATCCCTGCCTTTTAAAACTCTCTTCCCTAAAATTGCCCTGGATGTAGACCTTGGCAGGGGTTTTCTTTTTGCTTGTTGATATAAGTTCGGCGATCTTCTTATAATTCATTGATCTCTTCTATTCCAGTATTGCTTGCTCTGGTTATGATGACATTATTTTCGACTCCTCTCTGCTTGCACAAATTTTTCATTATATCTGCGATCTCAGTTGTTTTATTCTCTTCACATATGGCAAATATCGAGGAACCGCCTCCGCTCACGTTACAGCCATAGGCTCCAGCATCTAAAACTTTCTTCTTAATATCATCATATCCAGGTATAAACCTGGATCGTACAGGCTCTGATATATGATCTCTGTTTACAGCTCCGCCAATATCTTTCAAGTTTGCGGCTGAAATTGCATGGATTAATGAGGAACAATAGGATATCTGTTCCCTTGCTTTAGTTAAACTGATGCGGCCAGGAATCGATCCTCTTGATGTTCGCCTAGCTTTTTTTATAATGCAGATTACTACGGGGATATTCGGCACCTCTATCTTCGCCACCTCAATGGGATCATAATTCTTAATCAAGACGAATCCTCCGAGTAGGCATCCAGCTACATTATCAGCATGGGCGACACCTCCTGAGGCAATCTCTCCCCGACTCGCAATCTCTATTATTTCATTGTGTCCTAGATTAGCACCAAAGAGGATGTTTAAGCCATAAACACAGGCAACAGCAGAAGCTCCAGAAGACCCCAATCCAGCACAAGATTTCATCCTTTTTCTTATTTCAATATCTACACCCTTTGAGAGATTTGCTTCTTCAAAGAAGCGGGTAGCAGCTAGACCTGCTGTATTATTCTCTACTGAGGTAGGTATTCCTTCATCCGTCCCGACGATTTTTATATTAATGGAGTTTTTGTCATTCAGCCTTACTTTCACGATATCGTAAGGTTCTTCCAAGGCTAAGGAAAAGACGTCGAAACCGGGCCCAAAGTTGGCGATCGTTGCCGGTGCTTTAACGATTACTTCTTTCAAATCAATTCGCTCTCTTTTAATATTTTCTTCAGGATATCCCGCTTTAGATCGCTTAGCTTCGTCAAGGGAGGTCTTAATCCTCCTCCGGGCAATCCCATGAGAGTCAATGCCTCTTTCGCAGCCATCGGATTTGTCTCCATCCTCAGGGCCTCGAATAGGTCATAGTTAGCGTAATGTATCTTTTCGGCTTTTTTTAACTCGCCTTTAAGACAACATGTCACTAAATCCCTCATCACTTCTGGAACAATGTTTCCTGCCACTGTAAAAACACCATGTCCACCAAAAGACAGCAAGGGGTAAGCGGTTGTGTCTTTTCCTGTGAAAACACTAAACGATTCGCCTTGAGTCAAGTACAAAATTTTAGCCAGGTGATCCATCTCCTTATTGCCATCTTTGGTGGCTATTATGTTTTCATTTTTAGCCAATCTGGTATAGGTCTGGGGATCTATATTTATCCCAACCCGGGCTGGAGCGTTATGAATTATGATGGGTATCTTAGAGCTTGCGGCCGATTGTTCATAAAAGTTGATGACCCCGGCTTGAGTGGGTTTAACTAAGAAAGGGGCAAAAACAACCGCATAATCACAACCAATATCCGTATACAGTTTTATCCTGCTTATAGTCTGACTCAGGTTGTTTGAGCAAGTATCTGGAGCGACTTTACATCTCCCATCCGACTCCTCAACGACAATCTCAACTACTCTTCTTATCTCTTGCTCAGTTAACAACGGATTTTCCCCTGTTACGCCCACAGGGGCTATTCCATGGATGCCACTTTCAACCTGTCGTCGCACAAGTATTCTTAGTCCTTCCTCATCCAAATTCATCTTTTCATCAAAAGGCGTTATCAACAAAGTGTAAGCTCCGTTTAGCATTTCACTTCACCTCCTCTTGTACAGGATAATCGGCTGATTACAAAAAATAAACCTGTTAAACATTTTTGAAGGAATATTAATTTTATTTTATGCTTTTGCTAATCTGTAATTTCCGCTAAATTCCGTAGCTTCTATGTCCGATTTCAAGCTTAAAACATATATCACAGGAAAAACCAGGTGTCAAAAAAGCTATGGGGTCAGACTTGCAAAACTTGAATAACTTAGCTCTCATATAACTTTTTCTCTCCGGCGTTGGGCTAGATTTTGAAAGCCTTAAAAGTTTGATAAATTTAATTTTTGCTAAACTCTTGTGTTTAAGACCTAACTTCTTATTTTTGCGCGTCAGCATATTCAAATTATTCAAGTTTTGCAAGTTTGAACCCCGAAGACTTGACAAACAGGGCTTCTGTTCTTATTTTAGGAATACGTGTCGCACTCCAATATTTATCATTTTTTTCTAATCGTATCTATGCATCATATCTTTTTATCTATTAAAAGGAGGTCTAATGAAACTTTCGAGTCGCGAACAAATAGAAAACCTCTCCAAATTCAAGAGCGATAGCTTTTTAACCACTTCTTTCTATCTCAAGACAGACAAAAGCAGCATGACAAAAAAGGAGATAGCACTATCCTCTAAAAACCTTCTCAGCAGCGGCAGGTCTCAGCTGGAGCAGATGGAAATGAGCAAAGAGAAGAAGGAATCTATATCCCGAGATCTCAAAAGAATAAACCTTTTCTGCTCCAAGCGCCTTTCTTCTCAAAATTTATCGGGACTAGCCATATTTTCATGCAGCGGTCAAGATTTCTGGGAACTCTATAACCTTCCCACCTCTCCCCAAAACAGGATAATATTTGACCAAAATCCTTATGTTCGTCCACTCTCGGCGATCCTGGACCAACACAAAAGAATCTTTGCTCTTACTTTCGACAGACGAGAAGCCAAATGGTATGACATTTTTATGGGAGAAATTTCTCTTCTTGAAAATCTCGTAGAGGATGTCCCCAGCAAAGTCAGAGAAGGAGGATGGGAAGGATACGAATCAAAGCGAATCGAAAGACATGTTGCCACTCACCTTCACGATTATTTCAAAAAGATTGCACAGAAGACATTCGAGCTGTTCAAGAAAAATCATTTTGACTGGTTCTTTCTTGGATGCCGAGAGAAATACTGTTCAGATTTTGAGCCGCTTCTCCATCCTTATCTAAAGACCAGATTAAAGGCCTGGCTCAAAGCAATGCCCAGTGACTCCGCTGCTAAGGTTCTCAAGGAATCGCTCGGATTAGAAAAAAAACTAAAAAAAGAAAAAGAAGATGAGATTGTTCACAAGCTTGTAAGTGAGCTTGAAAAAGGCGGACTGGCCACTTCAGGATTAAAGAGAACTCTTAGGAGCCTCAATAAAGGGGAAGTTCAGACACTCATCACAACTAGCTACTTCTCCAAACCAGGAAGAATCTGTCCCAAATGCAATTTCTTGTTTGTCGATGAACTTCGCTGCCCCTCTTGTGAGCGCAAGACTAATCCGGTCGTGGATGTGATCGATGAAGCAGTGGAGGCAGCCATGGATAAGAACTGCCAGGTGAGACACGTTATTCCTCCTTCCAAACTTGATAGATTCGGAAAAATTGGAGCTTTCCTCAGGTACAAGACATAGATGTAAGCAGGAATCGAAAAGACAAAAATTAAAGATATAAGCTTAAGAAGCTAATCATGAAAAAGTGTGGATTCTATTAACAAATCTCTATAGAAGATAAAAAGGTGGGCTTGATAAATCAAGCCCCTACAATTAATTAAGCCCCTACAATTAATCAAGCTCCTACAATAAATCAAGCCCCTACAATTAATTAAGCTCCTACAATTGATCAAGCATCTACAATTAATTAAGGCCCTACATCTATATTTATTTAGTCATTCCATCCAACTCCCATGGCTTTATCCAGTTCCGCCAGGGATATAACGTAATCATACAAGGCTTGTGAATAGTTTGTTTTGGCCTGAGACAAAGCTGCCTGAGCTGAACTTATATCAAGAGTTGTTGCCAAGCCTTCAGAAAAATTCAGCTCGGCAATTCGCAAGCTCTCCTGGGCCTGTTCAACATTTTTTTCCTGAGAAAGAAGGGATTCCTTGGCTTCTTGCAACCTCAAGATAGCCTGCCTGACTTCGAATTTTATGATATCAATAAGCCCTTTCTGGGTAAAATCAAGTTCCTTAATCATTGCCTTGGACTGAGCCACACGGGCAGAAGTGGCGAAGCCGTTAAAGAGAGGTATGGTGAAGACAAGATTAACAGCGTAGAAACTCTGCCATGTATCTTTCCTGAAGTTAAGTTGATCTGCCCAGAAATTATATGTGGCAGACACAGCGATGCTGGGAAGATTCGAAGCACGCGCCAGTTTCAATCCTTGTCCTGCCATCTGTTTCTGGTATTTAAGCTGGCTTATTTCAGGTCTTTTCAGCATTGCCTTAGACACAGACTCCTCTAAATCAGGCTCAAAAGGCTCATAGGTTAGATATCCTTTAATTTCGATGGGCTGAGAAAGGTCCAAGCCCAATAGAGTTTTTAGACTTAATTCTGCTATCTTTAAGTTGTTCCTGGCTTTAATCAATTGAGGTTTCAGGTTAGCCACCTGCACTTCGGACCTCAAAAGGTCAAACCTGGAAGCCACGCCGACATCATAAAGACTTTTCACGTTCTTCAAGTGTTTCTCTGCAACATCCACAGCTTCTTCGGCCACCCTAACAAAATCCTTTGTAAGTAAATATCCATAAAAGGCTTTCTTGGTGTTGAAAACCGTTATATGCTCTGACTGTCTCACAGCTTCTTCTGTGGAGCGAAGGTTATACTTGGCCTGTCTAAAGCCAGAGGTCAAACGGCCACTGGTGAAAAGAGGCAGAGAAAAATTTAGAGAGAACTGATAGTCCTTGGTGAAGTCTATGGATATTCTCTGAGGAGGCTCACCGGGAATAAAGGAAGGAATCTCCAAAATAAACAGTTTCTCAGCA
>JABAOH010035439.1_pt1 | contig 22090 bp, 14 predicted proteins | sample 7062181 | NCBI WGS metagenome assembly JABAOH01 (sample SAMN14538630, study PRJNA623070) | marine sediment metagenome | biome: marine biome [ENVO:00000428]; feature: marine pelagic biome [ENVO:01000023]; material: deep marine sediment [ENVO:00002113]; isolation source: pool of 5 deep marine... | reverse complement strand
GCCATTTCAGACGTCGCAAGTTGATCCTTCACGATGGATTCATACGTCCTGCGGTCACATGGCGTCCTCTGTCTTGCCAGGCAAAGACTTACCGTCGCTGGCCAGGCAGTTGCTGCGAAATTCGGGCTAGCGATGCGCGCGGACCTTTCTGGACCGCGCGCGGCGCGCGGCGCCGCATTTGGCTAAATCGGCCGATTGCGAATGGACGACAATATTGTCTGCCTTCTTCAAGGCTGTCGCCGGCCAGGCTGGCGTTGTCGTCCGTCCTTTCCTTCAGCTGATCAGGATTCTCTTATGGCTCGTCGACCGCTGCATATCGTCTCCCTCTCCATTGCCGCGATGTTTATCGCCCAGGCCAGCCTGCAAGCTTCCCAGTTGCCGTACACTTGGGTCTTTGTGAGCGATATGCACTGCGCCCATTGCGCCAAAAAAATCTCTACGAAACTCGAAACCGTATCGGGTGTCGCCAAGGTCCAATGCGACGTCGAAAAGGGTTTTGCCGTCCTGACACCCAAATCCGGGGTCAGCCTGTCCCCGCGGGCGGTGTGGGAAGCGGTCGAAGCGGTCGAATTTAAGCCGGTCAAGCTGCAGGGTCCGTCTGGTACTTTCAAGGCCAAGCCGGATCGCTGAAAAAGACCACCAAAAAACGGCGGCGGTGCACAAGAATTTTTCCTGGTCGGGATGGTCCCTGGCCGGGGACTGGCTTACGGTTCGCCAAGTGGGACGTCGGGGTGTGACCTTCGGCCTTAAGGCCGAAATAAAGGTGTTCGACCGGCTTGGTTTCCCAGTCGCCTCACGCGCCTTGCCACCGCAGGTGTTGTGCGAACCGCGCCATCGCAGGGGGGCGATGGGGTGACACGATTTTAGACAGAATAAGCGGTTCGGTGAGGGGTGACAGCGCAAGCGAAACGGACCGTTCTTTGACCAGGCGGGACGGCCTGGTGAGGCGTTCATCGGGCGGAACACGTAACCACCCCGTGCCAGCAACGCGAGCGGCCGAGCAGGGGAAATCGTGTTTGCTGACGGGGATTCCGCTGGATTCACGGAAAGCAGAGCGCCGATGCCCATCCTAGCGGTCTGTCAACGCTCAACTTTTCAGGCTGGGCAAAATTTTCAGGCAGTGAAAAAGCGCGACGAGTTGCGACCGTTCCTGCCAGTGCCGCAAGTCTTGGCGACTTGTTTTGCACCGCCAAGGGCGAGACTGGGGACCGGACAAAGGACGAGTCGTTCGTCCATCGTCGTTTTGCGTCTTTGTTCCGCGCTATCCACCGTTTGGGGGTGAGGGAGGGTTATCTTGATGGCCAGTCACGGCAAAGCGTTTGGTGTCGAACCGGGTTATCCGCCGTATCGCTTGCGGCAGGCGCGTTATCACGCCCTGGCGGAGGACGTAGCCGATTTTGCTGGCCAAATCCATGACCGCGAAAATCGCCGAGTGCAATTGCTGGATGTGGGCGTCGGTAAGGGGGTGTCGCTCAGGTATCTGGAGGTGCACGCGGCGTCCGCATGCATCGACTATCACGCCGCCGACTGCTATCCGTGCGGGTTGGAGCGGGTGTACAAGTGGCGGCAGTGGCAGCATCACCGGATTGACGCCGAGCAGGGAATGCCGCAGCTTGAGTCGGAACAATTTGACGTGGTGATCTGCGAACAGATGCTGGAACATTTACACAATCCCCAGGCCGCACTGACCGAACTGGCAAGGGTGCTCAGGCCGGGAGGCCTGCTGGTTGTCGGCGTCCCCATTTTCCCTCATGGCCCGCACTTGATCCGCAAGCACCTCGTGCCGTTTTTTGACCGTTTGGTGGACCGCAGGCCGCGGCCGCATGTGCAGGCATTTTCCTTGCGATCCTTCCTGGCCATGTGGCGGCAAAGTTGCGGGGATGTCGAGATTCGACAGCGGCGGGGCTTCCGTGTCATCAGCGGCGGGATCTTGCGGCCGTTGGAATATTGCCGCTGGTGGTGGCGACTGAACCGTAAATTCGGCCGGCTCGTGCCGGGGCTTTGCGTGGAGGTCCAAATTGTGGCCATCAAGCAAATCTCTCCCACCGGTCGGGCGGTGGATCCGCAAGCGTCTCCCGACGGCGGCAGCCTGGATCGGGCCGGGGATCCGGCGCGGCGAGCCGCCTGAGTTGCCTTGCCGGGTCGGGTTGCCGGCGGATCAGCGTCGGCCCGATTCCGGGGACGCCTCCTCGGGGCCCAAGCTGTCGCGCCGACCCGCGGGCCCTGCCACCCTTGCTTTTCCGCCTCGCTGCCCCCTTCTTTGCCGGCGTTGCGGGATCTGGCCACCGGAGCCTTGGGCCGCGGCTGCCGACAATGGGTTGACGACCGGTGGCCAAAAGTTTATCCACGGGAGACGCTGGCCGCGGGCCAAGGGCCCGCCAAGATCCACCGCTGCTATCGGGTTTCCCAGACGATGCCGATTGAATTTGTTTGTCCTGGTTGCCAGAAGACCTTGCGGGTGGCGGACGATTACGCGGGGCGGAGTGCGAAGTGTCCCAATTGCCAGACGGTGGCCCAGGTCCCGGCGGCGGGACGGCCCGCGACTCCCCCACCCCCTCCGCCGGCCCCCCCGGCCGCTGGGCCGGCTGGCGGGGCGGGGGCGGAAGGTGGCCCGGCCAATCCGTATCTCTCGCCCGAGGTCGACTCGTATCGAGCGCCCCTTTACGGCGTGCAGCCTGGCGCGTTGCAGAACCAGCCGGTCACGGTCAACGCGGTGATCAACTACGCCTGGCAGGTGTGGAAGGACCACCTGGGCCTGCTGGTGGGGATCGTCTTTTTCCTGACGGTGGTCAATTTGGTGCTGAGCTTGATGTTGGAAAGAGTCCAGCAGGTATTTATGCAGAACAACCAGGAGGCGGCGGCGATTACCGTGGGCATTCTGGGCAACCTCGCCGCTCAGGCCCTGCAGCTGTACCTGGGCATCGGCCAGACGCAGATCACGTTGCGAGCCTGCCGGCGGCAGCCGGTCGAATTCGCTCATCTCTTTCAAGGGGGCCCCCGATTTTTGCCGGTGGCGGCGGCCGTGATCCTGGCGGGGTTGGCCGTGATGATCGGCTTTACGTTGTGCGTGATCCCGGGCATTATCCTGATGCTGATGTTCTGGCCTTTCTACTGGATCGTGGTCGACGCGAAGGCGGACATCCTGGCATCGTTTTCCGTGGCCCGGACGGTGACTCAGAACAACGTGGGGACGACCTTTTTGTTGTGGCTGACCAGCGTCGGCTTCGTGATCCTGGGCCTGCTGGCCTTCTGCGTGGGGTTTTTCTTCGCCGTGGCGCTGATCGGAGTGATGTGGAGCGCGGCGTATCTGATGATGTCGGGCCAGCTGGAGACAGAGCCGGCGGAACCGGCGGCCTTTTGAGGCGGTGGGCTGGGGCTGCTGCTGCCTCCAGACTCAGTGGGCTGCAGGCGCATGCGAAAGGGGCCGCCTTGGCAGGCGACCCCTTCCGTTGAAACAAGCACGCTTTACTTTCTCAAGCAACAGGTCCTAGAAGGTCAACACTGCGTCGATCCCGAAGGTCGTCGCTTCGCCGTTGGGCGTGTTGGGCAGTAAAACCTCGCTGGCTCCACTTCCCCAGTCGTAGCGGACTTCCGGGCGGACGACCAGATTCGCATGGGGCCGGACGTTCACGCCGAACGTGACCTCGTAACGATCCAGGTTGTCCGTCTGCCACCACTCGGCTCGCACGCCGGCCTTCAGGCAATCGTTGATGGTATAGAACAGGTACTGGTTGATCCCGAACTGATCGTTGTTCGCGCCGCCGTTGAGGGCGTCGGCTTCCAGAGCGACCAGGTCGCTTTGCAGGACGTATTCCCAGCAGTTGTTGATCACCCAGTCAAAGACCAGGCTGTGGTTGTACCCTTCGCCGCGGAGCCCCATGTCTCCTGCACAGAGCACGTAGGTCATGGTCAGGTCGTCCAGCAGGGGCACGGTCACGCCGCCGTGGAAGTTGCTGCCGCCTTCGAACGAACGGAACCCGGTATCCCAGCCGGCGGTCCAGCCAGCGTGGAAGGTCACGTCGTCCGTGTAGTCGTAGCTGACCATCAGGCCGGTATGCGTGAACGGTTCGCTGTTGAACATCGTCAGAGCGTGGCTGTAGAAGAAGTTCCCCGTGGCGGGCACGACTTCGTAGCCATTCATCGTGAAGAATTTGCCCACGGTAATGGTCAAGTCGTCCTTGTCGAACGTCAGGTAGGCTTGCGGGAGGGCAAAGCCGTAGCCGCCGTGGTCCCAGTCGGTATCCCAACCGGTCGGCTGCCCGAAGGCTTGCGTCTTCTGAGCGTCGGTCCCGTACATGAAGTCGACGCGGAAGCCCATGTCCCATTCGCACTGGCCGTCCGCTTCGCGTTCCATATAGACCCAGGCCTGGTGCAGGTTCAAGACCCCGGCCCGATCGTTGAACGCCAGCAGGTCGTTGAAGACGTCCGAGAGGGGTGTCTGGTCGCTGTGGTAGCCCAGCGAGACCCAACCGCCGTAGGTGATGCCCAGGCAGTTGTCGCACCGCTGCAGTTTCCAGGCATCGCCCAGGTTGCACCAGCCGCAGCAGTCGCAGTCGCCGCTGGAAGCACAGCCGCAACCGTTGCCGTTGGCCTCGCAGCCGCAGTCCTTGCCGTTGGCCTCGCAGCCGCAACCTTCGCCGTTGGCGTCACAGGTGTCTGCGGCACATCCGCAGGTCGTGCAGTTGCCATTCTGGTCGCAGCCGGCTGCACAGCCGCAACTGGCCCAACCGTAACTTGAAAAGACCAGGGTGGCCACGACCGCGACCAGCACCCTGCTGAAACCTTGCAGGCTAATCATCCTTGAGTCTCCTAAGTGTCCGTACTCGAATAGAATCCTATAAACGCTCGACGTCCTGACGAGCTTTCTGCCAGTAGAGGTGGATTCGGCATGAGCCAAGAAGGGCCATGACAAAAATTCTTTACCGAAGGTCATTTGGTAAGGGATTACTTTTGTAGGGAAAAATCGAGCTTTCGGGCGCGGTCCCCACGATCCGAACAGGGGAATCCAGCCCATTTTTAACGGGAATTCGGCAGGTATCGATTTGGTAAAGTCTGCCGGTTAGCGAGCCGCTGACGCGCGATGTGACCCTGCAAGCTCGTTCTTCCACAGGCACAGCACGCTTGCCGGTGATCCATCACGGCGAAATCAGGTGGTGGGCCAGCCAAAGAAAATCGCCCCAGGAATGATTGGGGAACGTCGACGGCCGACAAATCGTTTCCACCGGGCGACCGATGTGGAGACGGTTTGCTGGCCGCGGTCCGCAGGGACTTCAGTCGGAAAGATCCCGCAACTGAGCTACCGACTCCAACTGATTTTCCACCCAAGTTTCCACCCGTCCGCTGGTGGGGAACTGCATCAGCAGGACGAACAGCAGGACGGCTGCGGCTGCCAGGGTCCAGGTCCGGCCCTCCAACAGGTACGCCACCAGGTTCAGGATGGCGGCCCCCTCGATGGTCGCTGCCGCCACGATCAGCCTGGTCTGATAAACGTTGGCCAGCAAACTTGCTTTACCGCTGCCTTCGGGCATGGCCAGTGGTGAGGTCCGGGTGTCCTGAACCCATGTTTGGAGGCCGATCCGCGCGATGTGGCCCGCCACCAGCGGGCCGCCGACCAGGCAGGCGATTGCCATCAAGACGGACAGGTAAGAAACCATCGGCGTTTCCGCCGGCTCGCCATCGCCAACAACCAGGACCACGCTGGCCAGGGAAATGACGGCAAAAACCAAGCTTCCCACAATGATTTGCATTCGCAGGATGCACGGTCTGAGGTCTTGACGTTGTTGATGGGTGAGCATGCTGAAATGACTTGGTGTATGATACGACGATTGTTGAGCGGCTGGAGGGAGGGGGCGGTGGTGGTCCCCTTTACAAGGCGCCCTTCACAAGGCGGCCGCCGCGGTCAGCCGGCCGCGGCCTCCTTTTCGTCCGGCTCCTGCCGGTCTGTCTCCTCGCCCAGATCTTCCTCCCGGCCCGGGTCGATCAGCATATACCCGCTCCACAAAAAAGGGTGTGTCGCCGGGGCATTGACTGCGTCGGAATTCTCCACGCGAGGTTCAAATTCCGGGTCCACTTGTGTTTCCTGAGCTAGCTGCACGCTGCGTTGCCAGGCGTCGTCCGCGGAAGCGTGCGGCAGTTCCTGCAAGAACTCGATTACGAGATTGTTCGCCGTGCGACCCGCTGTCCGCCAACGGCTGATCAGGATCGTGCGGGTCCCGGCCGCCTGCAGGCCCATCGTGGTCAGAAACAACTCTTCGCCTCCCCTTTGGGCAGCCGGCAGCCGTTTCAGTGCATCCTCGGCCGGTGTACGAAATCCGGGCAGCACCACCACCTGGGGACTGCCCCAGGGGAGCATCATCCATTCGCCTAAGGACGAGCCGGGACGGGCCGCATCCACTTGCAGGGGCGCCAACTTGTAGGGCCCCCCTTTCGGCGGCTCGATTTCATCCAGCACGACGATGCCGTCCAAAAAGGTGGCGGCCACGTCGGCGCGGAAAGAATGGTCACGCGTGACGGCGTAGGTACGCGGCAGCTGGCCGCGCAGCGTCTGCAGGGCGTCGGCGGCCAGTCGATCGTCTTCCCGCGGGAAAAGTTTGCCTGCCACCACCGCGTACTGGTCCAGTCGCGGTGCGGCAGGGTCCAGGGGGATCGTCAGTCCCAGGGTCGGCGCATAGCGTATCCGCATTTTGGTGATCAGCGACTGGCTGTTGTTCTCTTGACCGACCTGCAGTGCCTCGAACGGGACATACCAGTAGAGCCCGTCGGGCACGATCGCCAGGGCCGTGATGCCTGTGCCCAAATCGATCTTCGCGTCCCGCGTGATTTCGGCCAGCAGCTGGCGAGCGGCCGGTCGCCAGCTTTCGTCGTTCAACTGACTGCCGCTCAACGGCCGACGCGGGTCATAATGCCCCATGGCCCGCAGCAGACGGATTAACTGCTGGCGAACCGTATCGGGCGAATGGATCGGCCAGTGCCTTGCGCGGTTGTAAGTCAGCAAGAAGGCATCGTGTTTTTCCTCAGTGACGTGGAAGCAGAGCAGTGCCTGGCCTTTGGGCAGCTTCTGCTGAACGGCAGCGGCCGATCGCCGCGGGGGAAAGACCATCGTGGCCGGCGTACGCCCGATGGCGATTTGTTTTAACACGTTTTCCTGCAGGACCGCCAGCTGGGCCAACTGCTGCATGCGATCCGCCTGCTGGCGAGCCATCTGATTTTCGTCGGGCAGGAGGGGATGCTGTTTCAATTCGGCCCGTATTTTTTCAGCCCGCTTTTCCAGCTGGGCATACTCCGGGAACCGCCCCACCAGTTCTTTGCGCTGGATGAGCGCTATGGGGGGCAGGGCCGCTGCAGGGGCCTGCAGAATCCACCTCAGGTTCAAAAGCCGCCCGCCCAGCGGTAGCGTGCTGGTAAAGCGTCGCGACCGGATCTGCTGGACGACGTCCAGCGTGGCCAGCAGATCGTCGCGCTGCATGGCTGCCCGAAACCAATTTTGCAAGGAGACCGGCCGGTCGGCCAGCATGCAGGCCAGTGCTTCCAGAGGGTGGTAACGCCAGTCAAACGGGCTGGGATCGCCCAGAACTTGCGGGTACAGCTCCAGTGCGACCCGCTCCCGCACCAGCCCGTTGGTAAAGGCCTCGTCGACCATTTCCATGTGAAACAGCCTGATCGCGCCACGTCGCATGAATTCCAACGATGCCCCCAGGGCCCGGTCGGCCTCCTGCGGGTCGCCCGATAAGTATCCCACCAGGGCCGCCACGCGTCCGAACTCGGCGCCGATCGCCCCCCGGTCGATATCGTTTCGCTTGACCGCCTGCCGGGCCTGGCCGAGCCACGTGACGGCGGCTTTCAAGTCGCCTTGCAGCACATGGCTCTCAGTGGCCGCGGTCAACAGCATGGCATGCAGTTCGTACAGCCTTTGCGAGCGGGTCCAGCGGATGGCGGGGCCCAGCGGGGGATAAACACCCCGACCCTGCTGAACCACGTGCACGCTATGGGCCAGTTGGAAAGCTTCCTGCAGCACTTCAGGCCGGTCGAAGTAGTAGGCCGAATACGTGGCTTCCTCCAGCCAGCGAAGAGCGGCGGCGTGATTGGCTTCCGCCACCGCCAGGCGACCCAGTTCCAGCATGGCGAGACAGGAGAGCGGGTGGTCGAATTCGCCCGCCGCCAACAGCGATCGCTCCAGCGCCTTGATCGCCTGGTCCGTGCGCTCCACGCCAGCCAAGGCAAAGCCCAGCTGCAAATCGATCCACGCCCGTGACCAGTGATTGACCGGTCCCTGGTCTGCCGAGAGCCGCTTGACCACCTCCTGCAGCAGGGTGTCGTGGCGGGCGGTCGGCCCCAGCATCTCAGCCCGCCGCCGGATCGCCAGGCACGAGCAACGCACCAGCTCGTCCACATGCAGCGGATGAAGTTGATTGACGTTGGTAATAGCCGTCCGATTCTCAAAGGTCACAATACGCTGACCGCCACGCACGATGTGGAAGCGTTTGGGAAAACGTCCCAACCGAAACCGCCGGGTCGTGTTTCCCCAGGGCGGCGCAGCGATCAACCCAGGCTGTGGCTCAATCCGCTCAGGAAACTGAACCCGTAACATCCAGTCGCTGTACTGGATGTACAGCCGTAATGCCGCTTCGTAGTTTTGATGAGCTTCCCGCAGCTCGCCAATCCGCAGGTGCACCTCGCCCAGCATGGTGAAGTAACAGATCGAGTCGATCCAACGCGCATCCACACTGCGGATCGCGCCGCGTCGAGCCTGTTCCAGGCCACGAGCGGCAAGTTCGTATTCGCCCTGGTACAGCAGCGGCAGACTGGCAAAGTAGGTCGGGCTGATGATCGAATTGTCCTGCCGCCGATTCTGAGCCTGGGCAGGGGCCGGATAGAGGGTGGCCAGGAAGAGGTGCAGCAGCAACAACAGGCTCAGCGGCCCAAAAGGGCCGGGCCAGCGACATCCGCCGCCGCAAGACGTGCGAGCGGTCGCCATCATTGAATTACTCCCCAGCGCTGCCTGTCAACGGTAGCGGTGCCAGCGGACACGGCGGAACCATCTCCTTATCATACTCCTCTGGCGCCATGGGAGCGAACCTCGGGTAACGATTCATCCTCCGATTCCTGCCGTTTTGCCCCTTATTTCAGACCGCCCTTCCCGGACGCGCGACGCTACCGATGCTGGTAGACGCCCGCTTTTGGATAAAGCGGTGAAAGTTGACCGGTTCGGCGGACGATAAGGGTATTAACAGTTGCAGCGACCGTGCGGTGCAGTCCGCACAGGCCGGTTGCATGCCACCGCGGGTCTGCGACGAGGAGGCAGAACGACCATGGGGACATTCACAAGTCGGCAATCCGATGGGCGGCACTTGGCCGGCGGTGTCTTGCTGATGATCGCCCTGGCGGCGACCGGCTGCCAGGTCAATGTGGGCGGCCAGACGCTGCCCAGTCCCTATTATTTGAGCGATGATGTTCAGTATTTCGCGCCGGGGCCGGAATTCCCGCTGGCCCGGGAAGCGGCCGCCGCGGCGGTACGCAAGGCCGAAGTCGAGGCGCTGGAAGACGACGCCCAGCCACAGCCGTAGTCCATACGGTCCGTACGGATGATGCCCGGCCGGCGGGCACGGGCAGCCCATCAGCCAACTTCCGGCCGGCGTTTCCCATCAAGGTCGCTTGATCCACTTCCGGCCGGGGTCGCGATTTGCGATCGACGGGCCTTGGCCTACAATGCCCTGTTTCCGCCGGTCGAATTGGCCGCCGGCCGTTGCCCTCCCACTCGCCAGGGTGCGCTTGACCCTTTCGCTCTTTGGCTCCCATCCGCACTTGTCGTGGCGAGCTGGCGAATTTGTGTGGACAGGCCGCCTGCGACCCGCCGCTTGTACACCGTAGAACCACCGACCTGAACATGGCCGCCTCGGATCTGGTTATCAAAGGTGCTCGTGAGCACAATCTTTGCAACGTCGATGTTGTCCTGCCGCGGAACCAGCTGATTTGCCTGACTGGCGTTTCTGGATCGGGGAAAAGCTCGTTGGCTTTCGACACCATCTATGCCGAAGGTCAGCGCCGCTACGTGGAAAGTCTCAGCAGCTTCGCTCGGCAGTTCCTCGGCCAGATGCCAAAGCCTGAGGTGGACCTGATCGAGGGGCTCAGCCCCACCATCTCCATTTCGCAGAAGACCTCCGGGCGTAATCCGCGGTCGACCGTGGGCACGATCACGGAGATTTACGATTACCTGCGAGTGCTCTACGCCCGCGTGGGACAGGGTTACTGCCCCCAGTGCGATCGTCCGATCACGGCTCAAACCCGCGAACAGATCATTGGCCGCATCATGGGCCTGGCCGCTGGCACACGGTTTAGCGTGCTGGCCCCTGTGATCCGGGGTCAAAAGGGTGAGTACCGCGACTTGTTTGCGGCCCTGCTGAAACAGGGTTTTGTCCGCGCCCGCGTCGACGGCACGATCGTCTCGCTGACAGACGACCTCAGCCTGGATCGGCAGATGCGTCACGACATTGAAGTGGTCGTCGACCGGCTGGTGGCTGGTCCCGGCATTCGCCCGCGGCTTTCCGAAGCGATTGAAAATGCTCTGCGGATTGGGGAGGGGAACCTGATCGTCGGCGTGCAGGATGCCGATAGCCAGTCGGCCGAGGGGCCCCAATCCGGTGCCGATCGCAGCGCCAGGGGCCGCGACACGGCAACCGCGGCACGTCCTGGCCGGAAGGCCACGCGGCGACGCGTCAAACGCTCGACCGTCACCGGCGACCTTGCGCTTTCCTCTCGTTACGCTTGCACGCACTGCGAAACCAGCTTCGAACCGCTCACACCGCAACTTTTCAGCTTCAACAGCCCCCAAGGAATGTGTCTTGAATGTGATGGGTTGGGCCAATTTTTCAGTTTCGATCCCGACCTGCTGATCCCCAACCGTTCGCTGAACTTTCAACAAGGTTGCATCGAATTGATCGGCAAGTGGCGCGCCTTGGGACGCTGGAAACGGCACATCTATCAAGGGGTGGCCGACACGGTGGAACGGATCGGGGATCTCGAGCGCGGTACGATGCTGGAGATGGCCTGGGAGGAATTGGATCCCGAACTGCAATCGCTCTGGCTGTGGGGCACCGGCGAACAGCACATCACCTTTACCTGGCGAAACGGCCCTCGCGGCAGCAAATACGGCGGCAAGTTCGAGGGGATTATCCCGGAACTGCTTTCCAAATACCGTAACAGCCACAGTAAGCCCCAGATTCGGCAGCTGGAAAAATATATGAACGAAGTCCGTTGCCCCGATTGCCAGGGGCAGCGGTTAAACCGGCAAGCGTGTGCCGTCCGTATCGAGAGCGCTCATCCGGCTTTCGCAGATCAAGCTAGCCGGTCGCTGCCCGAAGTTTGCGACTTGCCGGTTAGCGAGGCGGTGAAGTTTTTTGCTGAGCTGCGGTTGGACGACACACGAGCCACGATTGCGGCGGAAGTGCTGAAGGAAATCCGCGGCCGGCTCGGCTTCTTGTTGAACGTCGGGCTCGACTATCTCTCGCTGAACCGCACCGCCCCGACGCTGTCCGGCGGTGAATCGCAGCGGATCCGCCTGGCCGGCCAGATCGGCTGCGGCCTGGTGGGCGTGCTGTACATCCTGGACGAACCGTCCATCGGCCTGCATCCCCGCGACAATCGCCGCTTGCTGGATACGCTCACCCGCCTCCGCGACGCCGGCAACACCGTCGTCGTTGTGGAACATGACGAAGAGACGATGCGGGCGGCCGATCATATCATCGACTTCGGGCCCGGTCCGGGGGTCCGTGGCGGCGAAGTTGTGGCCCACGGTGACATCCAGACCGTGACCGGGGCCAAGCGGAGCGTCACCGGACAATATCTTTCCGGCCAAAAAAAGATCGATGTCCCCACCCAGCGGCGCGTCCCCCAGGGATCGAAGGTCTTTTCCTCCGATCAAAACGGGACCCCGCATGCCGCACCTGGTAAACGATCGCAGAAAAAGACGCCCCGACCTGTGCTCACAATTCGCGGCGCCCGCCACAACAACCTCAAGAACATCGACGTGAAGATCCCCCTGGGGACGTTTACCTGCGTGACCGGTGTTTCCGGTTCCGGCAAGAGTTCGCTGGTCAACGATATCCTGATCGAGGCCCTCCGTCGCGACCTGAATGGCGGCACCGGCGAACCGGGCGCGTATCGGAAAATCGAAGGACTCCGGCACCTGGACAAGATGATCGCCATCGATCAGTCGCCCATCGGCCGCACGCCCCGTTCCAATCCGGCCACCTACATCAAAGTCTTTGACGAAATCCGCAAGCTGTACGCCCAACTGCCCGAAGCGAAAAAACGGGGCTACAAGCCGGGTCGCTTCAGCTTTAACGTCCAAGGGGGCCGCTGCCAGGCCTGCGAGGGAAACGGCGCGAACAAACTGGAAATGGACTTCCTGGCCGCCGTGTGGGTCACCTGCCCCGTCTGCAGCGGACATCGGTTTAATCGCGAAACGCTGCAAGTGCAGTACAAAGGCAAGTCGATCGCCGATGTGCTGGAGATGGATATCCAGGAAGCACTTGACCATTTCGAAAACGTTCCGCTGGTCCGCAACAAGCTGCAGACGCTGCACGATGTGGGGCTCGACTACCTCAAACTGGGTCAGCCCTCCCCCACACTCTCCGGCGGCGAAGCGCAGCGGATCAAGCTGGCACGCGAACTGGTCAAACGCAGTACCGGCCAGACGTTGTACCTCCTGGACGAACCGACCACGGGTCTCCACTTTGCCGATATCCAAATGCTGCTGGATGTCCTGCACGCTTTCGTCGAAGCCGGCAATACCGTGTTGGTTGTCGAACACAACCTGGATGTGGTCAAAACGGCGGACTGGGTCATCGACCTGGGACCCGAAGGGGGAGCGGGTGGTGGCCAGGTCGTCGTGGCCGGCACCCCGGAAGATGTCGCCGCCGACAAACCATCCCATACCGGCCAAGCGCTGGCGCCCATCTTGTCAGGCAAAACCGCCAAACGCAGCCGGATCAACGGCAAATCCCGGCCAGCGCGGCGAGCAAAACAGTTCGCCCCGGCTATCCGCGTCCAGGGCGCTCGGCAGCACAACCTGAAGAGCATCGACGTGGAAATCCCCCGCGACCAGATGACAGTCTGTTGTGGGATGAGTGGCAGTGGCAAGACGTCGCTGGCCATGGACACGATCTATGCCGAAGGGCAGCGCCGCTATGTGGAAAGTCTGAGCAGCTATGCGCGGCAATTTGTGGCCCAGATGGAGAAACCGCAGCTGGACCACATTGACGGCCTTTCGCCCGCGATCGCCATCGAACAAAAACAGATGGGGCACACGCCCCGTTCCACCGTCGGCACGGTCACCGAGGTCTACGACTACCTGCGGATCCTGTTGGCCAGGCTGGGCACGCCCTATTGTCCCGCCTGCGAAATCCCGGTGGGCACGCAGACGGCCGATGAAGTGATCGACAAGGTCATGGGTCTCGCGGCAGGGACCAAGGCCTATCTGATGGCGCCGCTGTCGATTTGCGTTGGCGAAAGTTATGAAAAGCTCTGGAAACAAATTCGTGCCGCCGGTTATGTCCGCGTCCGTATTGACGGCCAGACGCATTCGCTGGATAACCCGCCCGACATCGACCGCCGCCGCCGGCATGACGTGGAGGTCGTCGTGGACCGCATCTCGGTTCGCCCCGCACTGCGCGGTCGTATCGCCGACAGCGTGGAAAATGCGCTAGCTCTGGGCGAAGGGGTGATCCATCTGGCCGTGGCAGACGATTCCAGACCGGAAACCGACTGGGAGGTTCAACGGCACAGCCAACACTTTGCTTGCGATCGCTGCCACCGCAGCTTTGAACCGCTTACGCCCCATAACTTTTCCTTCAACAGTTGGCTGGGCTGGTGCGAATCCTGCGAAGGACTCGGCACAGAAACCGGGGCCAACCTGTCGGCCTTGCTGCGAGACGACGAACTGACCTTGCGGGAGGGGGCTGTGGAGGTGTGGCCGGCAAGCGACAACTGGTTGTTCGACGCCATGCTCACGGCGCTCAGCCAACAATTGAATCTCCCCCTGGATGTCCCCTTCCGGCGGTTGTCCAGCCGCCAGCGGCGCACCGTGCTGTACGGGGCCCCCGACCGCTGGATCGAAGTTGCCGGGAAGAAATCACGTTCCCGCAAAGCGGGCGCTTCGATCCCCGCCTTCCGCTTCCAATACAAGGGCATTTACCCGGCCCTGGACGAGGCGTCCCGCCTTTCTGCTCGCTTTCGCGCCCGCCTGGAACATTTGCTGGACGAAGTTGCCTGCTCCGATTGTGGCGGCAGCCGCCTGCGTGATGACGCGGCCGCCGTCCGCTTCCGAGACCGGACGATGGATGACTACTGCCGCATGCCGCTGGACGAGCTGCTGATGGCCGTCCAAGGCTGGAAGCTGGACCCGCGCGAAAAGAAAATCGCTGGCGAACTGGTCCGGGAAATCACCAGCCGCGTGCAGTTTCTCTGCGATGTGGGGTTGGCTTACCTGGCGCTGGCCCGCCCGGCCCCTACGCTCTCTGGAGGCGAATCGCAACGCATCCGCCTGGCCAGCCAGGTCGGCAGCGGATTGTGCGGCGTGCTCTACGTCCTGGACGAACCGACCATCGGCTTGCACCCCCGCGATACGGGGCGTCTGCTGAAAGCCCTCTACAAGTTGCGCGACCTGGGCAATACGCTGCTGCTGGTCGAACACGACCGCGATGTCGTGACGGCCGCCGATGGCCTGTTGGACTTCGGTCCGGCCGCCGGACAGCTGGGCGGCGAAATCGTCGCTCGCGGCGCGCCTGCCCAAGTCGCCCGCCGCCGCGCTTCGGTGACCGGACCCTATCTGTCCGGAAAGAAGGCGATCCCTGTCCCGACCAACCGCCGCCAGGCCAAGGGGGTGAGCGTGCTTGGTGGTGGCCCCAAAACCTCTTCACGCGCCCGCCGCCGCGCCACGGCCAAACCACAGATACCCGATGCCGTGCTCCAGATCGTCGGCGCACGACACAACAATCTCAAAAACGTCGACGTCCAGATCCCCCTGGGCCTGCTGACCGCCGTGACCGGTGTCAGCGGCAGCGGGAAGAGCTCGCTGGTGGAAGACGTTTTGTACAACGCCCTGGCCCGCACTTTGCATCGAGCCAGCACGGTGCCCGGTTCACACGATGCGATCCGCGGGAGGGAACAGATCAACAAGGTGATTCGCGTCGACCAGCGGTCGTTGGGCAACACGCCCTCGTCAAACCCGGCTACGTATACCGGTGTCTTCGAGTGGATCCGCATGTTATTCGCGCAACTTCCCGAAGCCAAACTGCGCGGCTATACGGCTCGCCGGTTCAGCTTCAATGCCAGCGGTGGCCGCTGTGACTACTGCGAAGGGGCCGGCCAGGTGGCCATTGAAATGCACTTTCTGCCCGATGTCTGGGTACCTTGCGATGTGTGTCACGGCAAACGCTATAACCCCGAAACTTTGGCCGTCCGTTTCCATGGCCAGTCGATTGCCGACGTGCTGGAAATGCCCTGCGGTAAGGCGCTGCAACTGTTTGAAAATATCCCCCGAATCCGCCGCACCCTGCAAACGTTATGCGATGTTGGTTTGGATTACGTCCAGTTAGGACAACCGGCCCCCACACTTTCAGGAGGCGAGGCGCAACGAGTGAAACTTGCCGCCGAACTGGCCCGACCCGATACGGGCCAGACACTCTACCTGCTGGACGAACCGACCACCGGCCTGCACTTCGAAGATTTGCGAAAACTGCTGGCCGTCCTCAATCGCCTGGTCGACCTGGGCAATACGGTCGTGGTGATCGAGCACAATCTGGATGTCATCAAGTCGGCGGACTGGATTATCGAACTGGGTCCCGAGGCGGGCCAGGGAGGCGGACACGTTGTCGCCTGCGGTACGCCCGAAGACGTCGTGGCCTATGCCCAAAAAGCCAACAAGCCAAAACGACGGCAGGTGTCCAGCAAACGTGCTGAAACTCGCAGCCAGACGCCCCGGCTTGCCAGCTGGACCGGGGCCGCTCTGGCACCCGTTCTTGCAGCGGGACCTTACGAAAAACGACAAACGGCCAAGATCGACGACGAAACAAAGAAGTCGGGGGACATGGAAATTGACGATGTCGGCAGCCAGCAGAGCATGCCCTGGGAATTGGATGGCCGTGGCTGGCACACCAAACGCCGCGTGGGCCGGTCAGGCAACCCCTGCCGCTGGGACGGCGAAATATTAAATCGGATCGTCGACCGGATCCACGAACTTGGCGACTATGCCGACACCAACTGGAACCATCGCAGCGTCGTGGAAATCAGCAGCCAACGCAAGGCGGACGGCTGGTTCTTCCATGCGATCACCGGGGAAGAGTGGCTGATCCAACTGAAGTTCCGCGTCGCCAAGCGTACTTTTCAGCGCGAGCAGCTGGTCGAGCGGCTGGGGATGACGCCGCTGAACGAAATGGATGCCCTGCCGGTGTACGGTACCGACCGCCGCGTGCGTTGCAAGAACCTAAGGGGCCCCTGGCAGGAAGTGGAACTGAAAGTCCACCAACTGGACGAAATCGACACGCCACACTTCTGGAAATTCCTCAGCGACGCTTCGCAAGGTTTTCAACAAATCACCAAAAAAAAGCAGGAAAAACCAGATGACCTGATGCCCTGGAAGGTGATGGGAAAAAAATGGCATCTGCACCGCAAAGGCTTTCCGCCCGGAAAACCAGCCACGTGGAAACCTCAACTGCTGGAACAACTTGTCGCCCTCCTGGAAAAGTCCGCGCCCGATGGCAAGTTCGTGTGGACCAACCAGGTCCTCGTCAACCTGTATCTCCCCGGTCAGCAGCCAGCCTGGGCGACCTTCACTACCAAGCGGCCCACGGAAATCGAATTGATCCTGACCGGCCCCCAAGGCGAATTTCCCCTGGGCAGGATCGTCCACTTGGCTCGGGAACGGCGGCTAACGACCAAAAACGGCTACGACCAGGTCCACCTGAAGTTCCAAACGCTGTCCGACCTGACAAAGAAAGACCCCGAGCACGGCGACCTGCAGCAACTGCTGAAAGAACATTACGCCGCCGTCACGGCCCAAGCGGCTGTGACGATTTAGCATGCATGGATCCGGCTGAAAGTGGGTCGCACGGATCCGGGTGGTCAATCGCCGGACCGACTGCATCGGAAATTTCAGTCACAGATCGACGTCATCGATCGATCCGCTCAACGATCAAGACGTGGAACGCCCCGCGATCAGGAGGGCCGTCCCTGTCATCCTCCCACCGTGGGCCCCGGATCGTCTCCAGCCGGTATTTTGCACAGCCTTCTTGGCGAGCGGCGGGAAGTCTTCGCCTGGCTGGAAGTCACACTTCCAGATTTTTCAGAGCGATCGGAAACCAGGGGGTGAACTTTTCCGGCTCGCGATCCAGCCATTGACCAACTGCCTCCGGATCCAACCACCGCGTTTCGGCAACTTCCTCCTCGTCGATCCACAGCGGCCCGTTCCAATGCCCAATGAACATGTGATCGAATTCGTGCTCTACCAGGCCGCTGCTGCAATCCTCCGCTCGATAGATGAACGTCCCAGCAGCCCGCAATGGTACGTGGATACCCAGTTCCTCGTGGAGCCGTCGTCCAGCGGCCAGGGCTACGTCCTCGCCCTGCAGGGGGTGGCCGCAACAACTGTTGGTCCACAGCCCGCCAAAATGGTATTTGCCGGCAGCTCGGCGCTGGAGCAACAGCTGGCCCGAATCGTTGTAAATAAAGACGGAAAATGCCCGATGCAGCTGGCCGCCATTTTGATGAGCGGCCAGTTTTTCTGCGGTGCCGATCTGGGTGTCGTTCTCGTCGACCAGAATCAAAGCGTCCATGACCCCAATCTCCCCCATCTTCCCGATACCGAATCTTACCCTTGCAAATGACACCTACGACCTTCCCTTGCGGCGATCCGGCTGTCAACCCAGCGGTCGTTGTGAAGGTGAGCCCATCCTGGTGTTTTCAGAGAATCGTGCGGGTCTTTCTTGCCCGCATGTACCGAAAACCTCGCCTTTCCCCGCGGTAGCCCAAGCCGCCCCAAGTTTAGCCACCCCCGGCACCAGCGGGGACAACCGAATTTGGCTGGGGGATGAAAGGCGGCTCGGATGGCGCCAGTTTGACAAACAGCCCAACGGCAAAAGATTCAGAAAGAGATAGATGTATACGAACAGTCGAAGTGCCGGGACTTGTGCCACGAACGGCAGTCGGTCTCTTTTAAAGCTACGGTAAGGCAATTGTGGATGGCCGGGTCTCGCACGTTGGGGTAAAATTACCATCCACAATCTCATGGAGGAATGAATTATGCCACAGCAGGTAAGGACGTGGGTGCTCACACCAAAAACAAAGCCAACCTCCCAGGTGCCTGACACGCTTAAGGCCGACGTTGAGCGGAAGGCGAAGAAACTGGTGGAAACTTTGCTCAAGCCGAAATACATCAAGCCGCCCCCGAAATCGCCCGAATTCAACTACATCATCGACATCTGGACAAAATGGCACCGGCATTATTTCTACTTCGGGGCCACTTATGCCAGCCCAGGCCCAACGGCGATCTCGCCCACCTTCGAATCCAAATTCGCTCGGCTGGAATTTGTAGGCGGTCGCCGCTTCAACCTGTCGTACATGAGACATACTGGCAGGTGGTTCGAGCTTTTCTCTCGCCTGACACTTGACGAGTGCCTGCAACGGGTGGGGGATGACGGATATTTTCTAGCATGAAGGTAAGATATTGCTGACCAACAGGGACATTCTGTTATGGATGACGACATGCCAGCGAACCTGCTCCAAATCGTGGAATCAACCACCCTCCATGCCGACGAAATCACGGCCCGCACCCAACAAATCCATGCCGACATGCTGAGCATGTCGGAGTACATCGACGCCTCGAACTTCACTTGCATTCATCGCGACGATTTGAAAATACTGTTCACGTTCTACGACAGCCGATTCTTCGAGGGGCAGATCAAGGAGTCGCTTGGCACCGTCTCGCTTCACTTCAGCCTGTCAAAGCGAATGACGAAAACAGGTGGCAAGACGGTTCATTGTCTGGACAAAGCAAGTGGAACGCAGTGGTACGAGATCGGTGTTTCAACGACACTCCTCTTTCAATGCTTTACTGGTGACGATCACCGTCCGATCCGCAACAGCGGCATCGTGTGCCATGATCGCCTGGATGCCCTCCAGCGCGTGATGGAACACGAACTTGTCCACTTGATCGAGATGTTGTTGTGGGACAAGTCAAGCTGTGCGAAGCCACGGTTTCATTCGATCACTCTGCGATTCTTCGGCCACACGGAGAACAAACACCAGCTAATCACGCCGAAAGAAAAGGCCATAGTCAAATATGGTATCAAGCCAGGGGTGAAGGTCCGGTTCAGATTTGATGGCGTCCAACATAAAGGCTTCGTTAATCGAATCAATAAGCGAGCTACGGTATTGGTCGAGGACCGTAAGGGGGTGCGGTACTCCAATGGCAAGTATTACGTCAAGTTCTACGTGCCGGTGCAGAAGTTAGAGGTGCTGGAGTGAGGGGTACTGGTGAAGGCCGCAAAGCCCATGGCAAGACAAGATCGGAACAAAATCAAGCTGAGTGTGTCCTTTTGATGGTTGAACCTGGCTGACGGGTCCTAAGCGAAGAATCAAAGCGAAATGGCAGCTGGGGCTTAGTAATGCTGTCTTGGCTCAGGGTTCAGCAAACTGATCATCCAGCGATACATGAGAGGATCTCCCCGATTGAACTAGCTTTGGTTTTCTCGAATCGCCTGCTATGTTGTGTGAGGCATACCTGAGGTGGCGGGCAACACACGGGTTTGGTCTCGGCTTGAGCCTTGGGTGATGATAACGATATGCGTGGGGATGTTTTCTTCTGGCTTCGCCAAAATTTTAATGGTCGCTCGTTTGTGTCGCACACCGTCCGACCATCAATCGAATGCATAGCGGGTTTTCTCCCCCCTTTGTCCGTCAACAAGGCATGGTGGCAGAGGTGCTGCGCACGCGCCTTCCCTGCTTGGGCTACGGGCGGTGCTTTGATAAAATCGTTTGGTGATACACCGTCGTTCCCATCGTCAGGGGCGGCGACCACTAGCCAAACCGTTGTCCGCTCTGGTTTGAGGCAAATAAGTATGTCGCTGTGGATCCCATGCCGTGATGCGAGCGGTCGCTTACATTGGTACTCGACAAGCGTACCGTTTTTCGTCTTGATTCCAGTGTTCGCCATCTGCTCCATCTTGCTGGTACAGTTGGCAATCCACGCTCCATTGCGTTCAGTCGGTCTCTTCGTTTTCATCCTTCTTTTGGGATTTGCCGCTTTTCTCAAAGCCAAGATNNGCGACTATATCGACTTGGCTATTTGCTGATGGTGCCAGCAGGGGCCATCATTCTCCTGCTGAACCTTCTTCTCGTGAGGTTGCACGGATAGTCGTCCAACACAACATGGCCGCAAAGTTCGCTGCGCGAATCGCCTTCGTCCTTTGATCAACTGGCGTCGGCATCGTAAAATGTAATCGCAATTCAACGTCGCTCGCTTCGTTTACGGCGGCGACGGCCATGCAACCCGTTGGGCGCGCGATTAGGCGGGTAGGCGTTGGAGACATGCAATGCAATGGGAGTATAAAACCATAAAACTGGCCACAAGTGGCTTTTGGGTGGGTGGACACCTCGACGAAACCAAGTTCAACGACATGCTCAATGAACTTGGTCGTGATCGGTGGGAATTGGTGTCTGCCTTCGACACAAACCAAAACTATGGGGCCACGCGCGATGTTGTGGCCGTCTTTAAACGGCCCGCTCAGAAATGATCGTCGTCCCACAAGCTGACATCGCTGGCCAGAGGGGTGCCCACGCCATTTGTCGTCCAACCCTCGGACTCTATTGGAAGCACATCCAGCGATTCGACCAATTGGAATCGCTGTGGCCCAACAAGGCACGGCCGCAGAGCGGAGTCACCTTCGCTGTTTTGCCACGGGCGGCGGCGTAATAGATCAATTACAGTTCAACCGTTTACTCCTTCGGCACCGGCGGTGACGGCCGTGCCAACCGTTGGCGGTGCTTCAGCCTGCTTTGAATGAGAGCGGGAACCCAACGCAAGTCTGCGTTTCAATCTGCGATCTGTTTTTGCCACGACCACGCAGCGCTACGTCAAGATGGCCAGCCAGCTGGATAAAGCGGTTGAAGAGCTTCACGTTCCTGATGTGCTGCGAAGGGCCAATTGAGTGTTTATTGAGTGTCATGCATCGCAGCAAATTCCTAAATCGACGTAACTCAATGGCCGAGGCGGGGATCGAACCCGCACGAGCCTTACGGCTCACGGGATTTTAAGTCTGCCATCGTCATGTTGGAGACATGTTGCATTCGTTGTGCGGTTGCGTTGTAAGTCCCTTCCTGGTTGAACATTGAAACGAATTTTGCGTTGGTTTCGAATTGTACTCGGGTTGGCTTTCCATTGCCAATGCTGTCCCCATTTTGTCCCCACTTTGGCATCGATTTACCCGTTGGAATATGCGGATCGTGAGTGTACCACATTCGTTTTCTCTGGCTCCGGCACGAGAGTCGAGCTAACCCGCTGCGAACCCCTGCGAACCCTGTGGACCGGCGTCGCGACACCCGCTGGGAGAGTACCCGAGGGACGATCCGATACCTGCTAATGTCTGGCCCTGCCTGGCCCTGCGGGCAGGAAATCCCCCGCGCTGGCAGGAAGACAAAGAGAGGCGATTTCGGCCCGTGACGGCAAATGCCGCCGTCCTACGCCGTCCCTGGCAGATCGGTCATTTGTCTCTGGTGATTGGCGCCTGAGAGTTGGATTCTTGGCGGCCGCGGCGTCCGGGACGATCCTGGGAACCGGCGGGAAATCCACCGAACCGCCAGAAGGCTATCTCAGATGAATCCCGAATCCCCAGCCTTGTATGTTCANNCCAGAATGGTGAGTTCGTGGCGTCGCGAGGAGCTGTGAATCCCAAGTCTGCGGCATCGACCGCTTGGGTCAGATTCAGCCCTCCGACCTTTGGTGTGAGGGATTGGTACATCATGCGGCGTGACCGCTTATCACAAGGATTTCCCATATCAGAGGGATACCGGAGGAGTCTCGTGGCGACACGCTTGTTTT
>JABAOH010004529.1_pt1 | contig 22094 bp, 17 predicted proteins | sample 7062181 | NCBI WGS metagenome assembly JABAOH01 (sample SAMN14538630, study PRJNA623070) | marine sediment metagenome | biome: marine biome [ENVO:00000428]; feature: marine pelagic biome [ENVO:01000023]; material: deep marine sediment [ENVO:00002113]; isolation source: pool of 5 deep marine... | reverse complement strand
TTGATGTTTATAATATGGTGTAGTTTTGTATGACTTCGGTTTGTATTTATTTTGAGGTTCATCAGCCTTTGAGGTTGAATCGTTTTTCTGTTTTTAAAATTGGTAACAATGTTTCTGATTTTTCTTATTTTGATAATAGGTTAAATAGGGAAATTTTTGAGAAGGTTGCTAGTAAGTGTTATCTTCCGACTAATGATTTGTTGTTGGATTTGATTAATAAGTTTGATGGTAGGTTTAAGATTTCTTTTTGTCTTACTGGTACTTTTGTTGAGTATTGTGAGTGTTTTATGCCTGAGCTTATTGATAGTTTTAAGGAGCTTTTTAAAACAGGTTCTGTTGATTTTATTGAGGAGACGTATTATCATTCTTTGTCTTCTTTGTTTGATGATTTAGATGAGTTTGTTGATCAGGTGAAGTTGCATAGGAGTATGGTTAAGAGGTTGTTTAATTATAAGCCTCGTGTTTTTCGTAATACTGAGGCGATTTATGATAATCGTATTGCTAAGAAGGTTTGTGATTTGGGTTATAGGGGTATTATTACTGAGGGTTCAGATAGTATTCTTGGGTGGCGTTCCCCTAATTATTTGTATAGGGCTGTAAATTGTAATTTGAGTGTTCTTTTGAGGAATTATACTCTTTCTGACGATGTGGGTTTTAGGTTTTCTGCTCGTCTTTGGAAGGATTATCCTTTGACTGCTGAGAAGTATGCTTATTGGATTGCTCGTAATGAGGGTGATTTGGTTAATTTGTTTATGGATTATGAGACTTTTGGTGAGCATCATTGGGGTGATACAGGTATTTTTGATTTTCTAAGTCATTTGCCTGGTGAAATTTTTAAGCATAGACATTTGGATTTTGTCACTGTTGGCGAGGCTGTTGAGCGTTTTAAGCCTGTGGGTTTTGTGGATGTTCCTTGGGCTATTTCATGGGCTGATGAGGATAGGGATGTTTCTACTTGGTTAGGTAATGATATGCAGCGTGCTTGTTTTAATGAGTTAAGGAATATGGAGGGTAGGGTTAAGGAGTCGGGTGATGAGGATTTGTTGAGGATTTGGCGTTGTTTGCAGACTTCTGATCATTTGTATTATGTTTCGACTAAGGGTTTGCAAGATGGTGATGTTCATGCATATTTTAATCCGTATGATGGTCCTTATGAGGGATTTATTAATTATATGAATGTTTTGCAGGATTTAAAACAGAAATTATAATAAATTATTTTTTAATCATAAATAAGGGCCAGAAATAAATTCTTTAAAAAGTCTAAAAGATTGGTGAGGTAAAAAATGAGAGAATGGATTGTTACAAATGGTTTAGGTGGTTATGCTTCTCTTACTAATCAAAATACAAATACACGCAAATTTCATGGTTTATTAGTAGCAAGTTTGAATCCACCAGTAGAAAGATGGGTTTTTGTATCAAATGTTTTTGATGAGATTCAAATAAACGATAAAAAGTTTAATTTAAGAGAGCAAAAATGTAGTTTTAATTTTGATTTGTTCCCAACTTTTTCTTATAATTTAAATGGAATAAATATCTTAAGAACTGTTTTTATGGAATATGGTAAAAATACAACTATTCTGAAATATAAAATAAATACAGATAAGAAATTTGATATTTTACATAATCCAATTATTAATTCAAGGCATTTTTATGATGTAAATAAAAAAAGATATCTAACATTTAGACAAGATACAATAAACAATGATGTAATAATCAAACCTGAAAATATTAATAAAACCCTAAAAATAAAACTTAATGATTCTGAGTATACCCCTCTACAATATTGGGAAGAATTTTATTATGAAAAAGATAAAGAAAGAAATGAGTCTTGGATCGATAATAATGTTCATATTGGCAGATTTGTTAAAAATATAACAAAATCTGATGAATACTACATTGTTTTGTCAATTGAAAATAATATAAATCCAAGTATCAATAAAATATGGTCTAATGAAATAGATAGGAAAAAGGAATTAATAAAACAATCAAATCTTCCAAAGAAATATCAAAAATTGATTCTATCATCTGATAATTTTATAGTAAAAAAAGGTAGAGGAAAATCTATAATTGCAGGTTATCATTGGTTTGCTGATTGGGGACGAGACACACTAATTTCACTACCGGGATTATGTCTAGTTACAAAGAGATTTGATGATGCAAAAAATATTTTGCTTAATTTAAGCAAATATTGTAAAAATGGTCTTATTCCAAATGCTTTTATGGATAGGGACTCCAAAGCTATTTATAACACCGTTGATGCATCACTTTGGTATATTGATAGGGTGTATCAATATCTTAAATATACAAATGATAGAGAGTTTTTAGAAAAGATCTGGAAAACACTTCAATCTATTATGTTAGGTTATATCAAAGGAACAGATTATAGTATAAAAATGGATAATGATTTTCTCATCAGTCATAACCCTGGTCTTACATGGATGGATGTAAAAATAGAGAATTATTATCCAACACCGCGTTCAAAAAAAGCAGTTGAAATTCAAGCTCTTTGGTACAATGCACTTAAAATAATGGGTATACTTACACAGATTCAAGGTAAAAAAGAAAAATTTTTTGACTTAGCCCAAAAAGTAAAAGAAAGTTTTATTTATCAATTTGGCGATCTTTATGACGTTATTGACACAAAAGATACATCCTTAAGACCTAATATTATCTTTCTCGTTTCTTTGGATTATACAATGATTGATGAAGCTTTGAAAGAAAAAATTGTAAATAATGTTAGAGATAGGCTCCTTACAATATTTGGATTAAGATCTCTTTCACCAGATGATCCAAATTATATGGGATCATACATTGGTGATTTTAATAAAGAAATTGCCTATCATAATGGAACTATTTGGCCTTGGCTTTTAGGTCAATTTATTAAAGCATATGTAAAGGTTAAAAAATATGCACCTGTATTTAGAGAGTTTGCCTATAAGAATTATATTCAACCTATGCTTGATGTGTATAATGAACATTGGGATGGCTCGATCTATGAAATATTTGATGGAGACCCAATATATACTCCAAGAGGTTGTATAACTCAAGCATGGAGTGTTGCAGAAATTCTTCGATGTTGGGTTGAAGATATTGAAAATATTAAACCAAAATATGAAAATATCTTTGATCTACCTAAAATACGCGTTTAAAACGTATTGCTGAATCATTCTATTTGTATTAAAAAATGATGCGTTTATAGCTATACAACTCCTCATTGTTCTAATCCAGTTATCTCTATCAGAATAAAATTTAGGTATAATCCAATTTTCAAGTTTATCATAAAGATCATATCTATCTATTTCATCATCAGATTCTTTTTCATGTGTCTTTTCAGGACCAATTGCCCACCCTGTGATATTTTCAATACATCCTTCTAGCCACCATCCATCAAGTGTTCCAAATTGAGGAACTCCATTGCAAGCAGCTTTCATACCTGAAGTTCCAGATGCTTCTCTTGGCCTTCTTGGAGTATTAAGCCATATATCAACACCTGCAGTCATAATTTTTCCAATTGTTATATCATAATTATGAATAAATGATATTTTGACATTATCATTAATTGTTTTCATAACATTGAAGATATGTTTAATAGAATCTTTACCAGATTGATCTTTTGGATGTGCCTTTCCTCCATAAATTATCTGGATCGGACCAACTTTTCTTGCAATTTGCGTTAATCTATCTGGATTGGATATTAAAAGATCTGGTCTTTTATATGCGGTTTGTCTTCTGGCAAATCCAATTGTAAAATCGGAATAATTCATGCCAACATTGTATCTTTCATTTACAAAATTAATAAGCTCCTTTTTTGCATCAAGATGTGCATTCCAAATTTCACCTTTATCAATACTAAATGCAGATCTTAAAATATATGGATCAGATCTCCAGCCAGGCATATGCTTATCAAAGAGTCTCTTAAAAGATTCTGAAACCCATGTTGTTGTATGAACGCCATTTGTAATTGAATCAATTGAATAGCCAGGAAACATCATTCTAGATACTTCACCATGTTTCTTTGCCACACCATTAACATAATGACTGAAAAAAAGGGCAAGTTTAGTCATATTTAGTTTATTTCCAAACGTAACCTCTTTTAAAATAAAATTAGGTAACAATTCTCCAATCATAGGTTTTGCAAATGAAAGATCAAATTGGTCGTGACCAGAAGCAACTGGAGTATGCGTGGTAAATACACATTGTTCTCGGACCTTCTCAACATCATTACATCTGTTATAAAGCTCAAGTGTGCCAAGTGCTGCATGTCCTTCATTCATATGATATTTATCAATTGTGATATATCCTAGATCATTAAGAATTCTCACACCGCCAATTCCAAGAATTATTTCCTGAGCAAGGCGGTATTTGTTATCACCACCATAAAGATATTTTGTAAGTTCTCTATCCCATTCACTATTTTCTTTTAAATTTGTATCAAGAAAGAAGATAGGCACAATATATCCACCAATTCCTCTAACCTGATATAACCAAGCACGAATTTGAACATCTCTATTTTCAATTTTAACGCTAGTTATTTTTGGAAGCAACTGTAAAAAATTTGTAACAGCAAATTGTATTGGAAGTTCTATTTGATTACCATGTTCATCAATTTTTTGATAAAAATAACCATTTTCAGATAGAAGAGTAACACCTACAACAGGTACATTTAAATCTGCACAAGATTTAATTGTATCTCCAGCAAGAACTCCAAGACCACCGCTATAGGAGGGAATATTTTCGTCTATTCCTATTTCCATTGTAAAATATGCAATTTTAGGTTTACCATTAAGGGTATCATAACCCTTTTTTATATCTGAGCATTCGTTGTTATTTCTCTCCATATTTTAGAATCCTACCTTTTTTTGTGTAATGATAATAATCTTATAAAGAATTTTATTTTTTCATAGAATCTTTAAAATATTTTGAGTTGCATTTATAAATATGAAACCTATATAAAATAAAATCTTAAGGATATTGGAGGTGATATAATAATTGAAAAAACTTGTGGTGTTTGCAGTAAAAAGATATCTCTAAGCGATCATCCACTTGGTTTGGTATTTGAAGATAAAATATTTGTTTGTGAAAATTGTTCCCATAAACATTCTAGAGTAGAATTATCAAAATTAAATAAAACTATAATGCAATCATCTGAAAATGGTATGCCTATTGCTCTATGGTGTATACATGAACAAAATAAAGATAAAACAATGATGACTACTAAATTATAAATTTTTTTTATGATTATGAAAATCCTTTTTTATTACTAGATGATTTAGTCAATTTATGTTTATTATAAAACTGGGTGGAAGTGTAATAACCGATAAATCAATAGTAAATTGTTTTAGAAAAGAAATATTTAATAGACTGGCAAATGAAATTAAAAAAGCAGATAAAACAACAATAATTGTGCATGGTGCAGGATCATTTGGTCATATTTTAGCAAAAAAATTTAATCTAAATAATGGTCTTAAAAATAAAGATCAATTACATGGTTTTTGTTTAACACATGCCATGGTTCAAAAATTAAATTCTCTTGTTTTAGATTCATTACATAATAACGGCGTTTCAGCTGTCTCAATTCCACCTCATTCTATTCTAATGTTAAGCAATAAAAAAATAAAAAGATTTGATTATAACATTTTTAAGGACTATATTGAAATAGGATTTACCCCTGTTACTTTTGGTGATATCGTTCTAGATGTGAAACTTGGCTTTTCTATTTGCTCAGGTGATTTATTAGTAAATTTACTTGCAAAATATTTTCATCCAGAAAGGGTAATTTTTGTAATTGATGAAGATGGTTTATACACATCGAATCCAAAAATCAATAAAAATGCAAAATTAATTGAGAATATATCGCTTGATAAACTAATAGATCTCTCTACAACTTTAGATTCCCATGCAGATGTAACTGGAGGAATGGCTGGAAAGATTTCCTCAATAAAAAATTTAGCAGAGTTAGGTATTGAATCAGTTTTACTAAATGGTAATAAACCTGATAGGTTATACAAGGTGCTTGTTGGAAAAAAAACAAAATCCACAAAAGTCTTCGGTGATAAATAATGAATCAAACTGAAAGCAGAAAAGATGATCATGTAAGAATATCGATTGAAAAGGATGTATCATCAACATATAATTATTGGGATGATATTAGATTAGTTCATAACGCTCTACCTGAAATAAATAAGGAGGAAATTGATCTTTCTATTGAGTTATTTGGAAAAAAACTTAACGCACCATTGATTATTTCTGCAATGACTGGAGGATATATTAAAGCTAAAAAAATAAATGAAAATCTGGCTATTGCTGCTGAAAAATATAAAATAGGTATGGGTGTTGGTTCACAGAGAGCAGCATTAGAAAATTCGTATTTGAAAGATACATATGGGATTATAAAAGAATATGATATTCCACTTCGTTTCGCTAATATCGGTGCGTCTCAAATTGTTTTATGGGGTCATAAAAAAACACTTGAAAATGCACGAAAAATGATTGATATGATTGATGGCCATGTTTTTATCGTTTGTCTTAATTTTTTACAAGAGGTTGCTCAGCCCGAAGGAGAAGCACATGCAAAAGGATGTTTTGAAGCAATTAAAAAATTAGCAGAAGATCTTGATTATCCTGTTGTTATCAAGGAATCTGGAGCGGGAATTTCTTTTGATGTTGCAAAAAAATTATCTAAAACAAAAATTGCAGGAATAGATGTAGGCGGTGCTGGTGGAACTTCTTTTTCTGCAATAGAACATTTCCGAGCTAAAGAAATAAAAGATAAACTTCATGCACGTGGTGCAAAAACATTTTGGGATTGGGGCATTCCAACACCTACATCAATTGTTGAGGTTGGAGAAGCAACAAATTGGAAGCTTCCGATTATTGCAACTGGTGGAATAAGAAATGGCCTTGATGTTGCACGAGCAGTTGCATTGGGTGCAAATTGCGCAGGTATTGCTCATGCACTTTTAAATCCTGCAGTTAAGGGAAGTGATCATACCCTCTTTGAAATAGATGCAATTATTAAGGAATTACGTGCAGCAATGTTTTTGGTAGGCGCAGATAAAATCTCAAATATGAGAAATATTGGTGTAGATGTATGGATTTAAATAAAGAGTTAAAAAAAAGAAGAGATTTTTTTAATATTCAACTTGAAAAGTTTCTAACTAATGGAACACCTAAAAGTTTGTATTATGCAGCCAGACATTTACCAATTGCAGGTGGAAAAAGACTCAGGCCTTGTACTGCTATGATTGCATGTGAAGCAGTAAATGGTGATATATTAAATGTGGTATCATTAACTATAGCTATTGAGTTAATACATAATTTTACTCTTGTTCACGATGATATAATGGATAAATCAAAGTTTAGAAGAAATATTACTGCAACCCACATAAAATATGGTGAGCCAACAGCAATTATGGCAGGGGATCTTTTATTTACAAAAGCCTTTGAATCTATGCACAATATTCCAGGTAATTGTGCTGTTTTTAAAAAGGTGGAGTTTGGACTTATTGATTGCGTAAGAGAAATATGTGAAGGTCAACAGTTGGATTTAGATTTTGAAGAAAGAAAAATCGTTTCAGAAGATGAATATATTGAAATGATTCGTAAAAAAACTGCAGTGTTATTTCAATATTCAGCTGAGGCTGGAGCAATTCTAGGTGGTGGAAAAAAAGAAGAAATCAATGCATTAAACAAGTATGGACTTAATTTAGGGATCGGCTTTCAAATATGGGATGACTATTTAGATATGAGTAGCGACATTGAGACACTTGGCAAAGATATCGGTAATGATATTAGAAATGGTAAAAAAACTTTAATTGCGGTTCACTCACTAAATAATGCTACCGGAAATGATAAAAAAAACATAGAAAAAATATTTGGAAACCCCTCTGCATCAAATCAGGAGATCAAGGAAATTTATAGTTTATTTAACAAATTAGGTTCTATTGAATACGCAAAAAATAAAGCAATAAATCACTGTAAAAAGGCAATAAATGAGCTAAAAGTTTTAAAAGATACAAATGCAAAAGAAATTCTAATAGAACTGGCAAATTATTCAATTTCTAGAGAGAAGTAAATTATTATGTCTATAAAAAAAATTAGAGATACTGCTAGAATTTTTGCACTTCAAAATGCAGTTCAGTTTAATGGAAAAGCAAATCCTAATGCAGTTGTTGGCAAAGTTATTGCTTCCTTACAAAAAAATGGTTATTCCCCAAAGGAACTTATTCCGATAGTAAATAAAGTTGTTAAAGAAGTAAATAAAATCAAATTAGATAAACAGATTGCAGAACTTGAAAAAATTGCACCACATCTACTTATCAAAGAAAAAAAAGAACGAGATTTTACATTACCATCTCTTCCAAATGCTGAAAATGGAAAGGTTATAACTCGTTTTCCACCAGAGCCAAATGGCTATTTGCACATAGGTCATGCAAAGGCTGCAATTGTTGACAGCGAATATGCAAAGATGTATAATGGAAAATTTATACTTCGTTTTGATGATACAAATCCTGAAAATGCTTTCCTTGAATTCTATTCTGAACAAAAAAAAGATCTTAAATGGTTAGAAATTTCTTGGCAAAAAGAATACAATACTTCAGATAATATTGAGGAGCATTATCGCCTTGCAGAAAAATTGATAAAACAAGGAGATGCATATGTGTGTAAATGCGCTCCTGATAAAATAAAAAATAATCGTTTTTATGGTAAAGAATGTGAGTGTAGGTCTTGCTCTTGTGAAAGTTCTTTTGATCTTTGGAAAGAAATGCATACATCTCTTGATAACGCTATTCTTCGGCTTAAGGGCGATATGACTTCTGTAAATACTGCAATGCGCGATCCAACTCTTTTTAGAATAATTGAAGCAGATCACCCCATACAGAAGGATAAATATAGGGTTTGGCCTACATATGATTTTGCAGGTGCAGTTGAAGATAGTTTATCTGGTGTTACTCATTCCTTTAGGACAAAAGAATATGAACTGCGTGATGAATGTTATTTTAAACTATTGGAATTATTAGATTTAAGAAAACCTTGTTTACTTGAATTTGCCCGGCTTTCAATTGTGGGAATGCCTGTTTCAAAAAGAAAAATTAATCCATTAATTAATAAAGGCCTAGTTTCAGGTTTTGATGATATTCGACTTCCAACATTAAGAGGCCTTAAAAATAGAGGGATTTTACCTGAGGCAATTAAAAAGTTTGTATTAAATCAGGGGATATCAAAAGTTGAATCAACTGTTGATTTTAGTATATTAGAATCAGAAAATCGGAAAATTATTGATCCTATTGCCAAAAGATATTTTTTTGTAAATAATCCTATTAAACTTACTGTTAATAATGCTTATGAAAAAACTAAACAGATTAATTTTCATCCCAGCAATAAAAACCTAGGAGCTAGAACTATTAAATCCGGAAAAATCTTCTATGTACAAAAATCTGATACGGATAATTTAAAAATAGGTGATGTTTTTCGATTAAAGGAACTTTTTAATGTAAAAATCACTGGAAAAAATAGGGGAATTGATGGTGATTACGTAGGTGAAAAGTTGATTGCTGATTCAGCAAAAATTCAGTGGACAACTGATAATTTTATTAAAACTGATATTATTATTCCACATCCTCTTATAATTAATGATAAATTCAATGAAAATAGCCTAGAAATTATCAAAGGATATGCTGAAGAGGCAGCTTCAAAACTTAAAAAAGATGAAATTATACAGTTTGAAAGATTTGGTTTTGTAAGAATTGATAATATTAATGAAAAGATAGTTTGTAATTTTACTCACAAGTAAAATATTTAAATAACTAATTGTTCTGATATCTTAATTGAATAGGAGATGGGATGACCTATGCGCTACTTTAGAAAGAAAATATTAATTTTATTTATAGTTGTAGTATCTTTACTTTTATTAGTAGAAATTGCAGCAGCTGCAAATGATGTAAAAGTAGATCCAACAATTGGATTTTCTATTGCAGTAATTGTTGCTGCAATTGCTACAATTATTGCAATTTTCTTTAGCTTTGGTGGAATAAAATATGTTACACCTGAAAATGTATTAAATACAGAAATTAGAAAGAATTTATACAATTATATTGATGAGTATCCTGGATCTCATCTTCGGGAGATTGCTAGAGAGCTAGATTTAAAACCAAGTAATGCAGCATGGCATCTACGTAAACTTGAACAAACAAATCTAGTTAGGAGTAGAGTTATTGGTGGAAAAAAGGTATATTACCTTGTTGAAGGTGGCATTGAAGCAAGAATTGAAGCGATTGCAGAATCAATTCTAAAAAATAAAAATGCTAGAAATATTATGAATTATTTAGTAAATAATCCAGGTAAACATTTACTTGAAATAGCTACATCCCTTAAACTAAATCATCATACTGTAAAATGGCATATAAGTAAAATGTATATGGCAGAGCTTATAGACGGTGACACAAGTAACTCTGCCTATCCAGTTTATTATCCAACAGATATTGGCATTCAAGCATTAGGTAATTTTTCAAGACATAGCAAAAAAACCAAAACTGCATCATAAAATTAAGGAATTTTATAATAATCCTACGTCTGTTACTTCTGCTGTTTCAACATTTTTAACCTTTAAAATTTCTTCAGCGATTGGATCAAGTCCCCCTGCACCATCAGGAACTAAAACTGTTACATCAAGCCCTCTTAGACCAAAGGCAACATTTTTTATTATAATCTTTCCAAGTTTTGCTGGTGGCTTTATCAAAGATTTTATGTCATTTATCATTTTGTTAAGTTTTTCATCTTCAAGAACTTCTGCTGGCATTACCCGAATATTTCCTACTACCTCGCCCATAAGTTATTCCCCTAGGGTCCTGTAAAAGAGCAATTTGGACAAATGTATTTTACACTTTGTTCCCTACAGCTTGCACATCTTCCAATAGTTTCAGCACATATTGGACAAGGAAAAGTTGTTGAACCTCGTTTTAGTAGTCCTTTCCCACATGAAATACATTTATCTGCCTTTTTCATTGGAAGTGCTGAATACTATAACTATTTTTAAATGTGACGCCAAAAAGATTTCTTTTGATATTTTCTATTCTTAAGTTTGTTTAATCATATCCATTGAAAACGATACAACAGATTTAAAGATTCTATATTGAAAAATTGCTCCAGCTATTAAATTCATGTAATACGTAATAAACCTATATAAGATTATAAAAACAAAAATAAGAGATTCAGGTGACGTTCCAATTAAAACACCATAAAGACCAAAAATTCCAGCTTCAGCAATACCGGCACTACCAGGGGATGTTGGCATCATAATAATAACTAGTAATAAAACTTGAGCAGCATATGATTCAATAAAAAAAGGGGGTAATCTTAAACCCATAAGAATCATTGATGGAATCATAAAACCTGTTGACCAAAAAAGTATGGTAAGAATACTTGCTTTTAACAGAGCTTTTTTTTCACCAGCAAAACAAATAATACTACTTCGAAAATTATCAACTTCTCTATTAATTTTGTTTATAATTTTACTTTCGCTTTCTTTTTTCTTAGAAAATCTAGATAATTTTTTATTTAAATAAATCAAAAATGACTTTATCTTGTTTGGTCTTAAAATAGCATAAATAAATAACATAAGAAGTAAAATAAAAATGAAAACACCTATTAAAAGTCCAAATCCAATAACACCAAGATCCTTAATTCCATGAAAAATAAAAAATGCAATTGGAACTAATATTAAAATAAAGATCGCATCAACCAATCTTTCACCAAGAACCGCTCCAGTTGCGCTACCAACACTCATTCCCTCCTTTTTTAAAAGATAAATCCTAACAGGTTCACCACCTGCCATTGAAGGAGTGATACTTGCAAGGAAAAGATTCGCAATTACAATTTTTGCCGATCTCCATAAACTTATGTTTAAATCTTTTTGCATTGCATTACTAAGAACTCTTAATCTTGCAGCCCAGAATATCCAATAAAGAATGTTCAATAAAATTGCAATAATAAAAAACTCATATCTAATAGAAGTTTCAGTTATTTTTTTTAATGTATTTGCATCAATTGTAAAATATAGAATTAAAATTATTATTGCAATACTAATAGCAAGACTAATAATTAAAGATAGTTTCACAGTTTTTTGCTTGTTATCTCTCTTCTCCACGAAGATGTTATTTTAGGAACTATATATTTCAATTATGGTTCTTTTAAAACAAAAAACCTTTTGTTTACTAAAATATTCTCCAAAATCAATTTGTGAATCTCTATGAAGAAATTACCATATAAAAAATACATTCAAACCATGGGATATGCATTTGCTAATTACCTAGAAAGGGATTGTATATATCCATTTTATGCCTCATATAAGGTGACTCATATCTGTAGTTTAAGATGTGATTTTTGTAATGTATGGATGGAAGATACGCCTGATCTTATAACAGAAAATGTATTCAAAGTGATTGATAATATCGCAAATTCTAGTATAATTGTTCTGAGTTTAGAAGGCGGAGATCCATTAATTAGAAAAGACCTTGGAAAAATTCTTGAATATACCCATAAAAAACCGTTTATCCTTTTTTTTACAACAAATGGGCATCTTCTTGATAAAAGACCTATGAAGGAATACGGAAAAAACATAGATTACCTACACATTAGCATTGACGAGGGTCATGATAATTTAGAATTTCTTGATAGACTTGAAGAATTTCAAAGTTATGGACCTGAGATATGTATACAAATCGTTGTTACAAAAAAAACAATTTCTGCTCTTGAAAAAAAAGTTAAACGCATTTTTGAAGTTGGTGCCAGAACTGTTATTATGCCTGCATGTCATTTGGATGGAACAGATGATTTCTATCCAGATCCCCAAAAATTTAGAAATGAAATAATTAGACTTAAGAAAAAATATCCAAATACAATTACTACACCCAAGGGTTTTTTGAATAATATCACCAAACCACATGGATGTTCAACTTCCTCAGTAATTATTGATTCAGATGGAGGATTATTTTATCCATGTAGAACAGTTGGTCAAAGACTTTATAATTTCACAGAAGGCTCATTCATGGATTTTTTGAAATCAGATACAGCAAAAAAAGCAAGAGAACAAATGAAAAAATGCAAAAGAAGTTGTGGGTGGTACCAATATTTTGCAACTGATGTTTATTCTTCACCAATATCATTTGCTTCCTCTCTAAGTCCTTATATATTTAAATAATTAAAGATTAATTTTCTAAATTATTATAGATTTTCTTTGATAACTGTTTTATAAAGCTCTTCTGTCTTTTTAGATATATTATTCCAACTATGGTTTTTTATAACATATTTTCTTGCCCTTTTTCCCATCTCTTTTGCCATATCTTCATTACTTAGAATTTTTATACAGTTTTTTGCAATTTCTTCTTCAGTATAATTATTAAATACTAAACCTCGGCCGTTACCAAGAATCTTTTTTGCATTACCTGTATTAGAAGAGATAACTGGAAGTTGACATGCCATTGCCTCCATAATTGTAAAACTTGCATTTTCTCCTCTTGATGGAAATACCACAACGTCAGCAGCCCTAAGATAATCTATTAAAACTTCATCAGGAACAAAACCAGTCATGACTATATCTTCATCGTTTTCACTCATCCTTTTTAACTTATCAAAATCTGTCCCGGTTCCAATGATTATCAACTTAACGTTTTTAATTTTCTTTTTAATATGCTTAAAACTATGAATTAATAAATCAACATTTTTTTGATAGTGCAATCTACCAAAATATAAAATTAATTTATTATTTTTAAAATCCTTTTTAACTATAGATTCACCAGGTGAGAACTTTTTGGTATTGACACCATTTGGAATATGAATAAGTTTATTAGGTTCAATTCCCCATTTTTTAAAAACAGGGATATAATCTTCATTTACACATATAAATTTATCAACATTTTTGGAAATAAAGCGCGTTAATTTTTTAATAAATGCATTATAAATAACTGAAGCAGCATCATTTAACTTGACATCGAGAAGATAATGAGTAGTCATAATAATGGGAGTTTTTTTGTTTTTCAAAAGCCCATGTGAAAAAGTAAAAAGCGGGCTATGAAAATGAATAAGATCTATATTTTTCTCCTTAATAATTTTATCAACAATTTGATATGATCCTGGTTTATTAATAAAAAATACATCCCATAGATTTTTTAAACGTGGTATATGATAATAAAGATTTCCGTCTTCTTCATAAAAACCAAAATCTTTAGTATTTCCTGTAAGTATTAGGATGTTTGCATCTATTTCTTTTACAAGCTCAACTACATGGGTGTAGGCTCCCCCTTCTTTATATGTTGTTATTTCTGCAATATTCATACTTATCTTGAAATATTATCATTAGATGGTAAATAGATTTCCTCAATATAATTCCAATCTACTTCATATACTTCTGTCCAATGAATAGGTTCAAAAGTTATTTTATCTAGTTTAAGTGATTCATTTCTACAAATTAGTTTAAAAGGTGGCTTTTGGAATTTTTCATAAGCGGCAAATTGTTCTTCTTCTGGTCTTGTATCATTCCTCATGTACTTACTAATAACACCTTTAGTAGTAAAAGAGATATGAACAACTTCATATTTCATTATATCATCAATTATTATGTGGGTTATTTTACTGTGATTCTTACCAATACCCATCAATTCAAAGAGGAACTTATCTAAATCTTCTGCTTCCCATAATTCTTGCGTTTCATCAAGAGTTGTATTAAATTCATATGCTTCAGCAAGCCTTGCCAGTCGATGATCTGAAGCAATCATACTTGTATTTTTATCAAGATTGTTAGACATCCATAATATAGAATCAAAATTTTCTGTAGTGATTCCCTCATATGATGCATTTAAAGCACCATGTGCATAATATACAGTTGAAGCCAATGTTATAATTAGAACGATAATTAAGGTAAAATTAATTAATCTTGATTTCCCTGAAATAAGAATTTTTTTTGATAAACCTCTAAAAGACATATATGTCTTCTTGCCAATATTTGGAAGTAAATGTTTGAACTCAGGATCAGCAAAAAATCCTCCAATTCCAAATACAACAACTATTGCAAGAGGAACCATAAGATATTCTAAATGTCTATGTGGAAGCAACGCTCCATTATTTGTAACAAGTGCAAATAAAAATGAGATTAATACAGCTAAAAACCATCCTGCTATAAACTTACCATTTTTTTTATCGTATGTATATTTAAAACCAGAGATTCCAAAACAAGCAGTGATGATAAAAGGAGTTACAAGAATTATAAATTCAGGTGTGATTTTTGATCCTGTCAGGGGATTATCAATAAATAAAACAGATATTAGAACAATGTAGAAAATTAATAATGCTAAATAGAATTTATAAACAAATCTGTTAAAACCGAATTTTCTCTTATTTCTTAATGATTTTTTGATAGGTTGTGTGATATTTTTAATAATATTATTAATTTTACCCTTGTATGTCTTGAAGATAAGATGGTGTTTTCTAAATATTTTAATTGCATAAAACATTCCAAAAAATAATATATAAAATATAACAATAATATATATGGAATGTAGACGAATACCTGCAATTCTAAGTCCAGCAGTCATAAAGGTATCAAATACTGTTTTTGCAATAACTGACCAATAGGTAAAAACTATTAGAGTAATAATAAAAAGATAAATAAAATCTTTTTTAAATGATTTTTTCCATTTTTCTGCTGTTAAGTTTTCCAAAAATACAATAAATATTAACACAATAAGATAAAAATACGTTGTTAGATGATGTGACATGATAAGTAGAATTGTAGAAATCAACAAAGGAATGATATATTTTGTATTCTTTCTATATTTTAAGAATAGATAAGCAGAAAGAATCATAAAAAAATGTCCTAATGTAAGTGGAGATGCATGGCTTGTTTGATAAACATGGAATGGTAAAAAAGTAAAAAATAGTGTTGAAATAAGTGCAATTTTTTTATTTTTAAAAAGTTCATATGTTAGAAAATAAAATATAAAAACACAGAGCCCTCCAAATATAGGAATGAGCTTTGGCATAATTACTTTAACATCAATTCCAGATATCCAATGGGCAAATGCATTAATTAAATAAGTTAATGGAAATTCATTATATGAGCTACCCCAACCAGCATAAGGTGGAAAGAGTTCTCCAGTTTCTGCAACAGTTTTTGATAAACCAAAATATATTCCAAAATCAGCTCCCCATGCTTCATATAACCAGCCAGGTATAGATCTAATGATTATTGCAAGAATTGTAAATAACAGAAGCCAAAAAATCCAATTTTTTATTAATCCCTTGGATTTTTTTACACTTGAAGAATTCATCCTTTCCCTCGTTTTAAGACTTGTTAATATAATTGTCCTTTATTAATTATTACTCATACAAATGGACTTTTATCATTTGAGTTAACAATGTTAATAATATTTTCTACTGTTTCATCAACATTACAATTTCGGGTTATTCCAGTTGTTTTTTTTGCAATTTCTATGTCTGTTTTTAGATTAATCTTATATTGATCAACAGTATAAAACGTTTTTTTCATATTATGAAACTCACCAAGATATACTTGTTCAATTTGTCCGGGCGTAGGAGACATAAGTGCTTTTATACCTACAACTGCTAAATCCATAATTGTTGAGTAACCACTTCGTGAAATAACAAGTTTTGAACGATTTAATAAATCCTCTCTTTTTTCTTTTGGAAGAAAAGAATAAGTTTCAATACCTTTTCTACTAAATTTTTCTTGATCTTCTGTTTTTCCAAGTGTTATAACAATTTTCCCTTTTAAATCATTGACCTGTGATAACAGTTTTTCCTCAAATAATGTTCTTTGTGGCTCAGGACCAGAAATTGAAATTAAAAAGTCTATGTCTTTTTTTATCTGCTTCTTTTTAAAATCAGATAATACTCCAACATAATGTAATTTGTTTTCATTGATTTTTTTAAGATTATGAGACAAATCACCAGAAAGACTATCATTTTTAAAATCAGGTATTAATACTCCTGCAAAACGTTTGAAAAAAAACAGATTGAAAATTTCACTTCCACGTTCAAACTTTTTAAGTCTTAAGGGATTCATGATTCTCATTTGATGAGAAATAAAAAAAGATGGAATCTTTTTATCATAAATATCATATCGTGCATCTGAAATAATTCTATCATATATTCTTTTATCAAGAATTTTTTTAAGTTTTTGAAGGCCTGATTCCATTCTCTTAATAAATGCTGGCCAATAAACAAAACTTTTAACTACAAATTGTCTTGTATTCTCAGAAATAAGTATTGGATAATCTGGAATATCAAAATACTCATTTCCGTTTCCAAGCTCTTTTTTAAGGAGGTCTAAACTTCTACCGCTTGAAATTATTGTTAAATCATTTTTTTCATCTATTAGTTTTCTGATAATTGGCAAAGACCTAGTAGCATGGCCAAGCCCCCATGAACAAACTCCGTAAACAATCTTCATCTTGGATTTTGTATGGTTTAACTAATTAAATATCTAACTGGATGTCATATTTTTATATATTACATTCTATTACAAAACCTTTGAATCTTATGAAATTTAATGAGAAACTTAAAAAGATTGTCAATAAAAACAACAGTTTACTTTGTGTTGGTCTTGATATTGATAAAGAAAAGATACCAAAGTTTTTATTTAAAGATAAAAAAGATCCTTTTTATGAATTTAATAAATCCATAATAAACTCAACAAAAGATATTGTTTGTGCATACAAATTAAATATGGCCTTTTACGAAGTATTAGGTAAAAACGGTATGGAATTACTTGAAAAAACAATCAATTATATTCCTGATGATATTGTAATTATTCTAGATGGAAAACGAAATGACATAAATAATACAGCAAGATTGTATGCCAAAAGCTTATTTGAAATATTTAAGGCAGATGCTGTAACAATTAATCCATATCTTGGTTTTGATGGAATTAAACCATTTTTAAAGTATAAAGAAAAATGTAGCTTCATTCTATGTAGAACATCTAATCAATCAGCAAGAGATTTCCAAGATATTAAGTCAAATAATATTCCTCTCTATCAAATTGTAGCAAATAAAATAAAAATTTGGAATTCTAGTAAAAATTGCGGTGCAGTGGTGGGCGCGACCTATACAGATGAAATAAAAATAGTTCGTGATATATTAGGTGAAGATATACCTCTTTTAATTCCAGGAATTGGTAAGCAAGGTGGAGATATTGAAAAAACTGTAAAATATGGAACAAACAAAAAAGGTATGATGGCAATAATAAATTCATCTCGTGGAATTATCTATGCAGGAAAAGATAAAAATTTTGCAGAAAAAGCTAGAGATGCAGCACTTTTTCTTAAGGATGAGATAGAAAAATATCGATAGTAAACTATCTATAGAAAATGATATATCATACCAAAAATCATATTAATACCATTTTTTATAGGATATATTACCTTGATTCGAAGATCTCCATGATAAGATGATTGGAGAAGCAAGGTCAAGGTAACAAATTGATATCAATATAGGGTCCCTCTCTGATCAATCAGACGTAATGTCAAGAAATGAAAAAGAGGATAACCATGATATCAAATAATTTGTCGCGATATATGTGCGTTATCATTCTACTGCTGCAATATTAGAATGATACTTGCTACTACACCCAACATCAAATAATTGTTGTTGGGTGACAGCGACAAAAAATACTTGAAATATATAATATTTTTTTAGAAATAATTGCCATTTAAATCTTGTATATTTAATTAGTAAATTTTTTTTTAATATGTTCTGTTTGTTTTTATCAAGTTTATAATTTGATATAAATTGCCATCTGAATGCCATATTTACCAATCATTTTTTTAAAAAATAAGCAAAACATTTATAATGGGGTATAATCTTTATCTATATCTAAAATAAGTTCTAAATCTCAACTTATGACCCAGACCTTTCCGGTCGACCTATGAGTTTGTTACATCACTCGCTATGAATAGGTCAATTCTGTTCTGGGTCACAATTAATGGATGTGGAGGTTCAAGAAATACAAGATGTACCTTAGATGGATCTTGCACTCTCTTGGATCTGACGATTGACATATGTTGGTGAAATTTGATTCACCCGCTAATTACAATAATAGTGTGTTAGATTCCGGTTGATCCTGCCGGAGGCTACTGCTATTGGGATTCGACTAAGCCATGCGAGTCGAGAGGGTTCGGCCCTCGGCTGACGGCTCAGTAACACGTGGATAATCTGCCCTTAGGTGGAGGATAATCTCGGGAAACTGAGAATAATATTCCATAGGTCTAGGATGCTGGAATGCATTTAGACTTAAAGCTCTGGCGCCTAAGGATGAGTCTGCGGACTATCAGGTTGTAGTCAGGGTAATGACCTGACTAGCCAACGACGGATACGGGTTGTGAGAGCAATAACCCGGAGATGATATCTGAGACACGATATCAGGCCCTACGGGGCGCAGCAGGCGCGAAAACTTCACAATGCGCGAAAGCGCGATGAGGGAATCCCAAGTGCTTGCACGTTAGTGTAAGCTGTTTCTATGTTTAAAATGCATAGAGAGTAAGGGCTGGGTAAGACGGGTGCCAGCCGCCGCGGTAATACCTGCAGCTCAAGTGGTAGCCGCTATTATTGGGCCTAAAACGTTCGTAGCCGGTTTAATAAATGCCTGGGTAAATCGTATGGCTTAACCATACGAATTCCGGGTAGACTGTTAAACTTGAGACCGGGAGAAGCCGGAGGTACTCCTGGGGTAGAGGTGAAATTCTGTAATCCTAGGGGGACCACCAGTGGCGAAGGCGTCCGGCTAGAACGGGTCTGACGGTGAGGGACGAAGCCCTGGGGCGCAAACCGGATTAGATACCCGGGTAGTCCAGGGTGTAAACGCTGCTNNAGCTGCCTGGGAAGTACGGTCGCAAGACTGAAACTTAAAGGAATTGGCGGGGGAGCACAGCAACGGGTGGAGCGTGCGGTTTAATTGGATTCAACGCCGGAAAACTCACCGGGGGCGACGGTTACATGAAGGCCAGGCTGATGACCTTGCCTGATTTTCCGAGAGGTGGTGCATGGCCGTCGTCAGTTCGTACCGTAAGGCGTTCTGTTAAGTCAGACAACGAACGAGACCCTCATCTTTAATTGCTACTGGTAAGTCCGCTTATCAGGCACATTAAAGAAACCGCTGGCGATAAGTCAGAGGAAGGCGAGGGCAACGGTAGGTCAGTATGCCCCGAATCCTCCGGGCTACACGCGCGCTACAAAGGCTAGGACAATGGGTTTCGACACCGAGAGGTGAAGGTAATCCCGAAACCTAGTCATAGTTCGGATCGAGGGTTGAAACTCACCCTCGTGAAGCTGGAATCCGTAGTAATCGCGGATCAACATCCCGCGGTGAATATGCCCCTGCTCCTTGCACACACCGCCCGTCAAACCATGCGAGTTGGGTCTGAGTGAGGATATAGTTTTTGCTATGTTCAAACTTAGGCTTAGTAAGCGGGGTTAAGTCGTAACAAGGTATCCGTAGGGGAACCTGCGGATGGATCACCTCCTACGAAATAAAAATTTGGGTGAGTCTAACACTATAAACATATGTCAATCAAAAAATATATTAAGGTTTCATTCAATTGCTGCCGGTCCTAATATATGGGCCGGTAGATCAGCGGAAGATCGTCTGCTTTGCAAGCAGGAGGCCATGGGTTCAAATCCCATCCGGTCCATATTAATAAGTGAATACATAATATGATATAATTCGCCAACCAGTTTTTTAAAAAGAATTGGTTGGTAAGAACGTAGACAAGAGCAATTGATTTGCATTGATTGTCCATGATCGTTACCATTGAGGATTTCAATGGATTGCATACGCAACCTGGACGAATATTGAGCCAGTATTAATGCCGTTTGGTGGATTGCTCGGTTCGAGAGCTGAAGAAGGTCGTGCCAAGCCGCGATATTACTCCGTGTAGGCGCAAGGAGCCTTTGATGCGGAGATAACTTAATGGGACATCCTGTCACTTCGGTGACACTCACATTAGTGAGGAGGAACCTGCCGGATTGAAACATCTTAGTAGGCAGAGGAAAAGAAATCAATTGAGATTGGGTTAGTAAAGGCGATCGAAAACCCATTAGGGCAAACCGAATCCATTAGCGAAGAGTTATTGGAGATGTGGAGTTTGGACTCTTTTACTTCCTAACTGGTAAACTTGAAGTCTCCTGGAATGGAGCGCCGAAGAGGGTGATAGCCCTGTAGAGGTAAACCAGTGGAAGATTTTTGAGTATCCAGAGTAGTGTGCGTTTGATATCGTACATGAATATGGGAGACATAGACTTCCAACCCTAAATACTTCTCGAGACCGATAGCGTAGTAGTAGCGTGAGTGAAAGTTGCAAAGTACCCCTTGCGGGAGGTGCAAAGAGCATGAATCCAAATGGTTACAGACTGATAAGGCATTAAAGCAACGAAGCCATTAGGTGGAGCAGTGTCTTATCATCCGTTTCGAATAACGGGCCAGGGAGTTCCTGGTAATGGCAAGGTTAAGAGTGAAGAGCTCGTAACCATAGCGAAAGCAAGTGGCCGCAGGTAACAAGGGCCAGGGTGCGCTCGCCTGTAGTCATTACCTCGATACCCGAAGCCAGTCGATCTATACGTGGCCAGGTTGAAGCCCTACGAAAGTGGGGTGGAGGACCGAACAGGTATTGATGTGCAAATCGTTCTGATGAGCTGCGTATAGGGGCAAAAGACCAATCTAGACTGGAAATAGCTGGTTCCCCCCGAGACTACTCGTAGGTAGATCTCTGCTGAGATCGATTGTGCGGTAGAGCACTAATTGGGCGTTTAGGGGAAGAAATTCCTCGGCGTCTTGTTAAACTCCGAATGTGCAATCATCGTAGAAGCAGGGTAGTGAGGGCATCTGGGGTAAGCTTGATGTCCAAAAGGGAAACAACCCAGCCTTATGTTAAGGTCCCAAAGTATTAACTAAGTGTCATAGATAAAGAGTGTTTATAACCTCAGACAGCCAGGAGGTTGGCTTAGAAGCAGCCATCCTTTAACGAAAGCGTAACAGCTCACTGGTCGAGGTTGTATGCCTCGAAAATGGACGGGGCTAAGTTAAT
>JABAOH010059329.1_pt3 | contig 22111 bp, 21 predicted proteins | sample 7062181 | NCBI WGS metagenome assembly JABAOH01 (sample SAMN14538630, study PRJNA623070) | marine sediment metagenome | biome: marine biome [ENVO:00000428]; feature: marine pelagic biome [ENVO:01000023]; material: deep marine sediment [ENVO:00002113]; isolation source: pool of 5 deep marine... | reverse complement strand
TATTATCAGTTCTGAACGACAATAATGTTGACGCTGTCTTGCTTATCTTATTAGGATTGGCAAACGCTGACTTTGACGGTATGAGGGAAGTCTTTACCAAAGCTCTGAAATTAAAGCACGAGAAGCCTCTCTATACAGTGGTTCTCGGAGGAGAGGTAAAGCAGAAATGGTTGCTTGAGATTGATGGATTAAATGTTCCTGTCTTTGAAACGACACTAATCGCTGCTAAGGCACTCACTGCAGCTTGGCGATATGCACAAGTGAGAGAACTTAGGCAACCAGAACCGTTTCTTCATTGAACAAGTGATGATAAAGTCCTTTGCGAATCTTTCAGTTGCTGGTGGGATTGATTAACATCGTTACGCAATATGATCTATGGTAGGACTTTGAATGTCCATCGCAAAACTTGACGGATAATCCCAAACAAGGGGAGCCAACAAGTCATTATTGGATATTTTACTTGTCACCACAGTTTGCAGGGTTCCTTTCGCGTTAGTAGCAGGTAGGTTTTTACGGATAACAAGAATATTCGGAATATTCATCTACCAACAACTAATGTGTATTGATTGCAGCTTGTGCTAGAAATTCTCAACTTCAAACGTAGATGTTCTAGCACTTGCATCGTAAATAATTGGGAGAAGTCAAATGTCAAAACCTGAGATCGAATTCATTGATTGTGACACCACATACAAATGGAGGAGTGTCGAGGGTGACACTTTGGGTATCAAAGAGAAGATCCTTAGCGAAGACCCCGAGACAGGCGATTACACCAGGCTGGTGAAATTTCCACCTGGCATAAAAACAAGCGAGACCCTTATCCACGACTTCTGGGAGGAGGTTTATATCCTCTCTGGAAGTCTAATTGATATCGAGAAGGAAGAGACATATCTACCTGGCTATTATGGCTGCCGTCCACCGGGAATGAAGCATGGACCTTACAATATCCCATTTGGCTGTAAAATTTTCGAGATTCGGTACTACAAGTAGCCATACGCCCATGGGCAGTTGTTGAAAGGAGGATCCTTTATTGTGGAGGATACAATACGGGTGGCATCCATACAGATCCCAGTAATTAATGGGGATAAGTCAGCAAATCTTGATCTTGCAGCGGAACGCATACGGATGGCAAAAAGCGCCGATCTGGTCATCTTGCCCGAGCTTTGGAATATTGGCTTCTTAAGTTTCGATGCCTATATTCAAGAAGCTGAAGAAAAGGATGGACCTACCTTTGGAATGCTGAGGAACCTAGCTAAGGAGGTGGGAGCATACCTTCATACAGGTAGTTTCGTGGAAAAGGATGGAGACCAATACTTCAACTCTAGCTATGTTCTTTCACCCCATGGCGAGATTTTAGCAAACTATCGGAAAATCCATCTTTTTGGTTACCAATCAAAAGAGTCTCAAATCCTGAATCCGGGCAAGAGGCTTGTTGTCGCGGAAACACCGATCGGCAAATTGGGTATGGCTACTTGTTATGACCTTCGATTTCCAGAGATGTTCCGATACATGGTTGATATGGGATCCGAATTCTTTCTAGTCTGTTCGGCTTGGCCTTACCCCAGACTGGAACATTGGTTGACGCTCAATAAGGTCAGGGCGTTTGAGAATCAATGTTTCCTCATTTCAGCAAATAGTGTCGGAAAATGTCATGAAAGCACCTTCTTAGGCCATAGCATGATCGTAAATCCCTGGGGGGAAATCCTTGCAAGCGGTGGTGATGAGGAAGCAATCTTATTTGCGGATTTAGACTTGAGTGATGTCCAAAAAACTCGAGAGAGGTTCCCGGCACTTGAAGATCGTGTAGCCTGGCTTAACCCTGGAATTGAATCTCTGTTGTGATAGGGTGAGAGCTCAGAGGAATTTTACCTGCTGTGTGAGTTAAATCCGGAGGAGGTGAAGAGATGCAGGCCGTTGAGAAAGACTGGACCTTCCACAAAATGGATACTCAGGGCTTCTTCAGGTTGGATATCCCAGAGAAGCTAAATATGGCGAGGCTTATCGTTGATTACTGGGTGGAACATGGAAGAGCAGAGGATGTGGCGCTCTATCACCAAGATACAGAAATCACCTACAAACAATTGAGCAAGTTTACCGACAGCTTTGCTAATGGCTTGCACAAACTTGGCATTTCAAAAGGCGACCGCTATTTGATCCGAACTCCGAATCTTCCAGAGTTCCTGATTTCATTCCTGGGAGGCCAGAAGATTGGTGCAGTACCTATTCCTACTAACATCATGCTTAGGGAGTATGAGCTTGAACATATCATCAATAATAGCGAGGCCGTGGCTGTCATCACGACCTCCGAGTTTATCAAAGCCATTGAAAATATTCGCACCAAATGCAAGACGTTAAGAAACATCATCATTATCGGTGAGACTAAATCGGATCAAATCTCCTTCCAGGAACTTATGAAAGAAGGGGAAGGGGTCCCTCCATTGGTTGAAACCCATAAGGATGATCCAGCTTTCTTTCTTTATACATCTGGAACAACGGGACCACCGAAAGGTGTTGTACATGGTCATCGCTTTATCATTGGAACAGGTGACCCTATAGGAAAGTTCACCATGGGATTAGAAAGAGGGGCTATCTGTGGAGGTCCTACCGCCCTGACCTGGATGTACGCACTTGGCCACAATTTTCTATATGCTTTAAGGTGGGGGACTTCAGCGGCAATATATTCGGATGAACGATTTGATGCAGAACGTTCTTTCGAGTTTATAGAAAAGTACAAGATCACAATATTCGCGGGTACACCGACTATCTATCGGCGGATGCTTGCTGTAAAGGATGCTGAGGGCAGATATGATACCAGCTCCCTAGTGACATGTCTAAGCTCAGGAGAACCTCTCTTGGCGGAAACATGGCGAGAATGGATGCGACGATTTGGTGTGAAGATACTTGACTGCATGGGCCAGACGGAAGCCCATGAATTCTGCACCACCCAGACCACGCTTCCTGTAAGGATCGGATCAATGGGTAAGCCTCTACCCGGAATTGAAGTGGGTATAGTAAATCTTAATGGGGAATTGCTTCCACCAGGTGAGATGGGGCACCTGGCTATCCGACGTGATCATCCAGGCCTATTCATAGAATACTTCAAGATGCAGGATCAAATGGATGAAGTATTTTTACCAAACAATTGGTACGACACCAAGGATTTGGTGACTATGGATGAAGATGGTTACTTCTGGTACGGCTCTAGGTCAGACGATATTATGACCAGCCATGGTTATCGTATCTCGCCCGCGGAAGTTGAAAATGCCTTACAGGAGCATGAAGCCGTCTTGGAGTCAGGTGTTGCAGGGGTAATGGATCCAAAATCGGGTGAAAGGATAAAGGCATGGGTTGTCCTGAAGGAGGGGTATGAGCCCAAACCTGAATTAGCAAAGAATCTTCAGGATCATGTAAAGGAGATCATCGCTCCTTATAAGTACCCGCGAGATGTCGATTTTGTAGATGAGCTTCCGAAAACATCGACAGGGAAGATTCTGAGAAGGGTGCTTCGAGAATCGGAGATGGATAAGCTCGAGAAAAGCGACTGATCCTGGCGGGTTTTCTACCATACTGCGGAAAGGTTTATCAATGGAATTACAGGTGACCATTGAAGAGCTCAAAAGGAAAAAAGACTTCGTAATCACACCGAAAGGTGGCATTCTCTGTGGCTATACAGGGCGTGACACCTCGGTAGTTCTGAAACATGTCGAGGAGCTCAAAAAGGCCGGTGTCAAACCTCCGCCATCGATCCCAATGTTCTATCCTAAATCTCCCCAAGGGATATGCATGCTAGATGAGTTATTTGTACAAGGTGTAAAAACATCGGGAGAAGTAGAATTTGTTCTCATCTTGGATGAAGAGAATTTGTGCGTAGGATTAGGGAGTGACCATACGGATCGAGAACTCGAGCAGATAGATATCTTGAAGTCAAAACAGGTTTGTCCCGCTGTTGTTTCGAAAAGCTTTTGGTCTTATGAGGAGATAAGCAACCATTGGGATCAGATTGAGATCCGAAGCTGGGCAGTGGATGATGGAGTAAAGACCCTTTATCAGGAGGCCAGGCTTTCAAGTATCTTGTCACCTGAGCAATTATTAAGTGAGGTCAGGGAAAGGATCCAGGGATCTTTACAGGAGATTTTCATATTCTCAGGAACTCCCCCGTTAATCACTGACGGTTTTCTGTTTCCTGAACGTTTTGAATGCGTATTGACAGATCCAGTTCTTAACCGAGAAATTGGATTGGGATATTCTATCCATACACTGGATTGGTTTAAAGGATAGGTTCCTAGCAAGGGCACTAAAAGTTATTAACCAGGACCGAAAGTCTAAATAAACACTGCGGTTTAAGTTGTCAATGAAGTTAGGCTTGGAATTTTAACGCTTTGGAAACGCATCAGGTGTTTATCTGGAGAGAGAAAATGGCTAATCAAGAACAACAGAAATGGGTAGGGAAGAGTATTAAAAGGAAGGAAGATCTGCGACTTTTAACTGGCCGCGGTAAATTTACTGATGATATCCGTCTCCCAAACATGAAGCACGCTGCTATCCTCCGAAGCCCCTATCCTCATGCCTGGATAAGAGCTGTAAATACTACCGAGGCAGAGCGAATTGATGGCGTGAGGGGCATCCTTACTGGTGAAGACGTGAAGAGAATGTCTAACCCATTTCCCGTTGGAGTCCCAGTTCCCCCAAAATATTACTGCTGTGCCGTTGATAAGGTCCGTTTTGTGGGCGAGCCCGTGGCGGTCGTAATCGCAGACTCACGCTACGTTGCTGAGGACGCGCTGGATTTAATAGAGGTTCAATATGATCCCCTCCCAGTGGTAATGGATATAGAGGAGGCCGCCACACCGGATGCTTCGATCCTCCATGAAAATCTTGGAAGCAACATCTATTCTCACCGATTTTTCAAATATGGCGATCCAGACAAGGCATATGAAGAGGCAGATCTTGTCGTCAAAGGTAAATTCCATTTCCCGAAATATGGGTCGACACCTATGGAGACCTACGCAGTCATAGCCTCTTACAATCCGTATGATGGGGAGTTTGTAATTTATAACAATTATCAAGGTCCATTCGTAAATCACTCCATTGTCGCTCTGGCCTTAGGGGTTCCCGAGAATAAGATGCGGTGGATTGTTCCTGCGGACATTGGGGGGGGCTTTGGCACGAAGACCGGTATGTATCCCTATATTGCCTTAATCGCACTTGCTGCCAAGAAAACAGGATTAACCGTTAAATGGATCGAGGATCGTCGTGAGCATCTGCTTGCAAGTTCAACTGGTACAGATCGAGTCACCTATATGGAAGCTGCGGTCAAACAGGATGGCACCATTTTGGCTCTTAAAGATAAGGCCATGGACAACACCGGCGGTTATATTCGACCCCCCGAACCTGGCTGTGCTTATCGAAGTCTAGGAAACCATACTGGTGCTTACCAGATAAGAAATTTGGATAGGGAGGTCATGGTAGTAGGTACTAACAAGTGCCTCACCGCGCCGAACAGGGGGTATACCTGTCAGGAACTCTACTTCAGCGTCGAACGATTAATAGACATGATAGCAACAAAACTAGATATGGATCCAGCAGAATTACGGTTCAAAAATTTTATCCAACCAGATCAATTTCCTTACACCACGGCCACTGGAGGAATCTACGATGCGGGGAATTATCAGAAAGCGTTTCAGTTGGCCCTCGACAAAATCGACTATGAGAAGATGAGGGAAGTACAGGGAAAAGCAAGGGAGGAAGGTAGATTAATCGGCATAGGCTTTTCCACTATTGTAGATCCTACTGTTACCAATATCGCGTATGTCACAACCGCTTTAACCCCGGAACAAAGAGCGAAAGGACATCCTAAGTCTGGCTCGGGCGATTCAATCTTGGTCAAGATGGATCCATTGGGTAAGGTACACGTCGTTGCCTCCACCAATCCGCAAGGGCAAGGGCATGACACAGTAATTGCTCAGATCGTGGCAGATGAGTTGGGAGTCCATCCCGATGATGTGACGATAAGCAATGCTGTGGATACACACGATCGGGTATTTTCCATCACCACCGGAAGTTACTCAAGCCGTTTCTCATCGGTTGGTACAACTGCACTAGTTAAAGCTTGTCACCGTGTCCGCGACAAAATACTCAATATCGCCGCGCATCTTCTGGAGGTCAATCCCATTGACCTGGAGCTTAAAGACGGGAAGGTATTGGTTAAAGGATCTCCGGATCGATCTATGAAACTCAGACATGTAGCTGGAACCGCACATTGGAATCAAGCTGCTCTGCCAGAAGATATGGATGTTGGTCTTTATGATAGTTGTTTTTATTCTATGCCGACATCTCAACCCCCAGACGAGCAGGATCGCGTGAATTCTTCAAACACTTATGGGTTTGTCGCTGAAGCCATAGTCGTGGAGATCGATCCCGAAACAGGTGAATTAGAGTTCTTAAAGTGGGCTAGTGTACATGATTCGGGCACCATATTAAATCCTATGTTGGTTGAGGGCCAAGTATTGGGTAGTATTGCCCACGCCTTGGGTGGAAGCCTTTATGAGGAGTTTGCCTATGATGCGGAAGGACAATGTTTAACAGCTTCCTTCCAGGACTATTTAGTGCCAACTGCTATGGAGATACCCGAGATAATACTCGGGCATGTGGAAACTCCTTCTCCCTTTACAGCCCTTGGATCAAAAGGTGTGGGAGAGGCATCCTGCATGTCTGTCCCTGCTGCTATCGGAAACGCGATCGCTGATGCCCTTTCCCCCCTCGGGGTGACTATCGATGAACTTCCACTCAGCCCTAGCAAAATATGGCACTTAATTCAGGAGGCCAAAATCACATCAAGTGGATAGAAGGAGCTGTGATGATTCTCGAAGGGAAACACACCTTTACTGCCACTAGAACACTAGTATGGGAAGTACTTACGAACCCGAGGCATCTTGCGAATGCAATTCCGGGCTGTCAATCATTTGAGGAGATAGAGCCAGGAAAATTCGACGCAACCGTAGAAATCGGGATATCTGCTGTCAAAGGAACTTATTCTGGTACGGCCGAGATCGTTGATCCAGTGCCACCAGAGCGATGCCGTCTGATTGGAGAAGGCAGTGGCAAACCAGGATTTATAAAGGGGGAAGCACTTATTGAATTGTTTGAGCAAGGAGAAAGCACTGTCCTTTCGTATCGAGGAGAGGGACAAGTAGGGGGTTTGATTGCGGGGGCAGGACAAAGAATGATTATCGGGATCGGCAAGATGTTAGTAGGACAATTCTTCAAACAGTTACAGAATGAAATAGAAACCCTCCAGTGAGACAGGAGAGATTAGATGAAACCAAGTAGCTTCGAATATTTTGCTCCAAGGACTTTGGAAAAAACCATTGAATTGTTAGAACAGTACGGCGATGATGCCAAAATTATCGCCGGAGGTCAAAGCTTAGTTCCTCTCATGAATTTCAGACTTGGCAGACCGGGAGTTCTAATCGATATCAATCGAATCCGAGAACTTGAATTCATCAATGAGGATGATGACAAACTTGAAATCGGTGCACTTACACGAGAGAGAGATTTAGAAATATCACCATTAGTGCAAAGGAAATGTCCCATTCTGCCGAAAGCAATATCCTTTATAGGCCACGTGGCGATCAGGAATCGGGGAACCATAGGAGGTAGCCTGGCTCACGCAGATCCCTCTGCAGAGATCCCTGTAATTGCACGTTGCCTGGATGCAGAGATAACCGTAATCGGCTCTTCAGGTGAGCGAAAAATTAAATCCGATGAATTCTTCTTAACCTACCTTACAACCTCTTTATCACCCTCTGAGATCTTGATTGGTGTGAAGATTCCAATTCTTCATCCGAAAATGGGTTGGTCCTTTTTAGAATTGAGTCGACGCTCTGGCGACTTTGCTATTGTGGCTGTAGCCATCGTACTCGTTATTGAGGAAGATGGACTTTGCAGTGAGGCTCGGATTTGCTTGGGGGGAGTAGCACCCACTCCAGTACGACCAGATGGCGCTGAACAACTCATCTCTGGCCAATTGATCACTGATGAATTGATAGATATGGCAGCACAGGAGGCCGTAAAAGCTACGGATGCTGAGTCAGATTATCATGCAACCGCAGATTATCGTAGAGAGATGGTTAGAGTCTTCGTCAAAAGAGGCCTGAATGAGGCATGGAATAGAGTAACGGGGGGTAATGCAAATGGCAAAATTTAGTCGGATTACCATGGAGGTAAATGGCACCAAATTCCAGCGGGAGGTAGAGGCTAGAAAACTACTCGTTGATTTCTTACGGGAGGATCTTGATCTACTCGGAACCCACGTTGGGTGTGAGCACGGCGTGTGTGGCTCTTGTACCATTCTATTTAATGGTAGGACGGTACGCTCTTGCTTAATATTTGCCATTCAAGCAGATGGAGCTGAAATAATGACCGTCGAGGGTCTTGCGGAAAATGGCAAATTACACTCAATCCAGGAAGCGTTCCGAGACTACCATGGCCTGCAGTGCGGATTCTGTACACCCGGAATGTTGATGACAGCATATGAATTCCTCCATGAAAACCCTGATCCGACCAAGGAAGAAGCGAGGAAGGCTGTATCAGGGGTTTTATGTCGCTGTACTGGATACAAACAAGTAGTTGACTCGGTCATGGCTGCTGCCGCAGTCATGAATAGCAAGTGATCTTCTTCTAGCCATCAAGGTGCAGGGAGAAATGAATCCTGCTGCACCTATCCGGCGCTACGGCTTAAACGTCAAAAAACTATTGGTAGGGAACAGCCTCTGGCCTGATTGTTTCTCATGCATTGATGAGATTTTGGATGTTCGTATATCCTTCTGCACCCAGTATGGTGGATAAACCTCATCCGGATGCATTATGAGGAACAACAAAGAGAGCATACGGCTGCGGTGTTGGCTTTTGCTTACCACAGTCAGAAGCGTAACTGGCAGGTTGAGTTTCCCCAGCCCGTTGAGGTGACCAGAGCACAGCCTGATGCCCTGGTTCGGAGAAATGGCGACAGCATTTATATCGAAGTGGAGTTGGGTGAAGACAATGCCAACAAGTGGCGAAACATGGCAGAGCTGCAGGGCTTTGTCGCTCTTTGCGCTGCAACAGAGGCTACGCGGGAGCGTCAGTACAGTATTCGCGTAAATGACCAATGGAGCTAGGAGATCGGCTAGAGGAAGAAGGCAAAGCATTAGCCTAGGTCCATTTTAGAACCTGAGTAGTTCTGTATCATTATTTTGCCCTCTGATTAGTGTCAATGAAAATCCCAAGGACTAGGGAGCTTCCGATTATTGCCCTAATCGGAAGCTCATAGTTCCTGTGATTATGATTATTGGAACCTAAACAGAGCGCGGTAAACGATAAGAGGGATAGTACCTACTGATTCGAAGTCAGTGAGGTCGGTTTCCACCCAGTGCTTTGGAGTGTTACAGCGTCCATCCAGTCTCGAGAGTAGGTGGATTTTTGTCCACACAGTCCATAGTGTCTAAGCGGTATCACAGATTCTGCACCGAAACTGCACCGGAAATACCATAGGAAAGGCGACTCGAATACAATTGTCCGATTAAGGGTTCTATGGGAAGTGTGCGACTGTGACATCTTTATCGATAGGTGATTCATGTTCAGAAGCAGGAACATTTTCCATGTTGAGCTACCTTAAATACAGTTCCTATCGAATATGATTGCACATTTAGATAAACTGGCGATGATAGATGAAATATTTCGTATTGTGGCTTGTGTGTATAAACCAAGAAGGGGAAAAGTATCTCTTAGCAAAAGTCAATTGTTGTCCCAGATGCTTTGAGGACATAGATTCTTGCATACAAATGTTGACTTATTTGGAGACAAAGAGCTGCAATTATGAATTGGTAATACGTAAATTGGCTTACTTGCTTTCACATCAATTCAGCACTGCTAATAATCTCAGTGAATAACCTCATGATAAATTGCTAGGAGGAGGATGTCATGTACGGACAAATTCTCGTACCCCTTGATGTTTGAATTACTGCTGAACAATCACTTCCTCATGCAATTGCCCTAGCAAATCTTTCAAATGCGAAATTGATCTTGATTAGAATTCTATAGCCATTTCCGCCGGTTCGTTCTTCGTCCTCGGCAGATATTAGTATGCATAAACAACAAGCAAGGGAGTGGGTGGTGGACTACTTCGCGAGAATATCTGCTGATCTAGGAGAGCAGAATGTACTTCATGAATCAGGAATATTGGAAGGTCGAGCAAGCGTTATTATTGAACAATTTGCAGAGTAGAATGATATCGATCTAATCTTGCTTTCCTCGCGTGGACGCACTGGTCTCACCCGATGGCTGATTGGCAGTGTGGCTGATCGTGATATCAGGGGCGCTAAGATTCCGGTTCTTGTGGTGCCGTCGAAGGTCGATGACAATCAAAACGCCGATGATTGATATCAGTCAAAATTGGAACCACTATATACTGATTTACATTTTTGGAGTTTGAGCTATAAATAGATTCTGAAAATGCTAGGATTATGATTGATGGGATTTATCAAGGTAAACATTATTGTTCTTGCTTGATGAAGGAAGATTATCTCATCATCGAGGAGTTTGAGGATGAGATTATTAGAGGCTCCGGCTCTTTGGGCAGCCCGGTTCACACCATGAAAGGCGACGTGACAGGCGGAATGCAGCTGTCCTAACTGCCAGAACCTGTTGAAAATGAAAAGAGCGGGCAATTTTAGCGTATAGTTTCGTATTTGCGGAGCCTCGTCCCCAAAAATTGAAGTTGAGTTCTACCAACATCTTCGGTAAATGGATATAACGATGACATTTGAGATTGGGCTTACACTCGGGATTATTGTCATGGCGCTTGTCTTATTTGCTTCTGAGAAGCTGCGCGTCGATTTGATAGCCTTAATTATCCTTTTGTTGGTCTCGATCACCGGCCTGGTTTCCAGGGAAGAGGTTTTTTCAGGTTTCGCCAACCCGGCAGTGATCACCATCTGGGCAGTTTATATTGTTTCTGGGGGGCTCTTCAAGACCGGAGTGGCAGACATGCTTGGCTCGTTCATTTTGCGCCTGTCTGGTACTGGGGAAGCAAGGCTCATAGTCGTGATCATGCTGGTTTGCGGCGTAATGTCGGCCTTTATGAATAACGTTGGAGCAGTGGCGGTGTTAATGCCGGCTGTGATTGGGATTTCGAACAAGACGAAAATCCCGGTTTCCAAGCTACTTATTCCACTAGCTTTTTCCTCTCTCCTGGGTGGAAAGATGACCTTGATCGGTACCCCAGCCAACATATTAGCGCAGGGTATCCTAGTTGAAAGGGGGCTTCCCAGCTTTGGTTTTTTCGACATCACCCCTATGGGGGTCATTGTCCTCATAACCGGGATTATCTATATGGTGCTGATCGGCCGTAAACTGCTTCCTGTCCGACAAACTGCGTCTGATTCACAGGTTTCGGAGCAGCTGCGAGCTTATATTGGCGAAGTGCAAGTGAATCCTCAAAGTTCATTGGTGGGTAAAAACCTGTATGAATCTAAGCTGGGAGAAGAATATGATCTTAACGTGTTATCTGTTCATCGAGACGGAAACTTGATCACCAGTTTGCACCGCGACTTCATCATCGAACGTAACGACCGACTCATCCTGGAAGGTTCTGCACAAAACCTGATCGTCGCCCAGGAAGACCTGAACGTCAGAATCCAGCCTGACCCTGATATAGATCTGGTCGACCTTGACACGGAAGACTGCTGCATTTTTGAAGCCACCCTTTCCCCCCGCTCGAAGATACTTGGTCGGACTTTGAAGGAAATCAGATTTCGAGACCGCTTTGGCCTCTCTGTCCTGGCCATTTGGCGTCATGGAGATGTGATTACAGAGCGGCTGCGTGATATCCCTTTACATTTTGGGGATGCGCTCCTACTGAAGGGGCCTCCCGGACGCGTAGCGACGCTTAATGACGGAAATGAATTCCTGGTCCTGCAGCATGTCGATATCGAAAAACGCGGTCGCAAAAATAAAGCACCGGTGGCTGCTGGGATCATGTTGCTTGTCATCGCCCTGGCAATCTTTTCCAATCTCGGCATTGCCACCAGCATGGTGATGGGCGCGGTCTTGATGGTGTTAACTGGGTGCCTGACCATGGATGATGCTTACGAAAGCATTGACTGGCGCACTGTCTTTCTGGTTGGTGGGATGCTAACCTTGGGGATTGCGATGGAGAACACCGGAACAGCACAGTTCCTTGCAAATCTGCTTCTGGGCACGATTGGAGATTGGGGTCCCTTGGCCTTGCTTGCAGGGATCTATCTGCTCTCGGCCCTGATTACGCAACCGATGTCCAACGCGGCTGCCGTGGTCCTCATGGTGCCTATTGCGATAGAGACCGCGATGGGTATCAGCGCAAATACCCTGACATTTGTTATGGCTGTGGTGATTGGTGCAGCCACCAGCTTTATTACCCCGGTGGGCCATAAAGCAAATGTGCTGGTCTTTGGTCCGGGCGGCTACAAGTTTTTCGATTATGCACGTGTAGGTATTCTCCTGACTGTATTTCTATTTGTTGTCTCGATGATTTTCCTACCCATTATCTGGCCATTTTAGGTTAAAGTGACGCGTAAGAATCCACTTGATTTCCCAATCGGGCACGCCGAGTGCATTGCTGATGTACTAATAGGTTAGATGCCAAAAGAATACAAGGTATTCGGGCAAAATGCATACTCTAACCACACATAGTGGAGTTGGAATATATTTACCTCTGTTTTTAGTGATGAAATCGACAAATGTCCCTGATCAGATGTAGCGAGTTGCTAAACCGCTCTACTCTTTCACTCCTTCATTACCAGGATCGCTCTAATCTCCTATAGCTCCCCAGAGCTGCGCCAAATTGCACCGGTTTGGACTAGAAAAGAAGCACCTGCCAACCAGGCAGGCGCTATTTACTCCAGGAAAATGGCGCGCCAGGAAGACCGCACGTCAGAGCGCCGGACCATCCAACCTACTGATTCGAAGTCAGGTGGTTGCATTTTTCCATACATTAATTTCGCATTTTTAACTTTTGTTTTGAATAATGCGATGCGACTTATGCATAACCTGTAGAATCTCATACGTCTGAAAGCCCCATATCTCATTCACGCTAAAAGGCAGAAGGACCTCTCATAGTGTCCCGTTTAATATGAGCTTCTTAGACGATTAATAATCCAACCCTTAAAGCTCATACCTCCGCGTCTTTGGTGTTCTACTGAATATTTTGTTCTTGTAAGGAGGTACTGTTTCCGATTTTTACCTTAATCGGAAGCAAGATTTACATCACATCATTGCGCCGAAACCGCGCCTCAAGTTGGTTGAGGGAGCACACTGAATTTACACCTCTTAACAAGACGTAAACAACCTCTTCAAGACGCGATAACAACTCAATCCCATCTTTGTCATGGCCTAATTATCCATTTTTCGCGAACGAATGGCTCCAAAACACGCTGAAGATGTCTAGCTGTGAATGACGTCGAGTGGTTATTCGCGAGGGTCCTATATCCGTTTACGTATTCGATCCAGGCCGGGCAATTTATTGAGGAAACCGCGTTAAGCGATCGATCCAACCAATCAATTACCTCTTGAAGCTGACGAACATCCACCCAGTCATCATCTATCCGCTTTTGAAGATCATACTCTGAAGGTGTGTGTTGTGAATCCCACGCCTTCGATGGTGCAAGCAGAGTAAGGAAATAAGTCAAATGACCAACATGAAGGTCATGTTCCCAATCGCCGATATCGTCCAGTAATTGTGAAGCAACTGCGATGTGCTTGAGTGAAGCCTCGATTGGGTCTAAGAGGAGAGCTTGATTCGACACTTCTACCATGGCAGCAATCGTGGTGATGATAGGGGAGACCTTTCCGTGAGCCATTACAATGAGGCTTTCCAAATCAAGCGTCATTGGCTTGGATTGAGCGAGGATTTCAGTCGCTAAACCAACCAGGTGATCGTTCGCTAATCGATTAAAAATGTTCCAAAAATTTGATTTCGAAGGAAATAGAGCACGATATCCAGCAACACCATCGTTGTATAGCACCTGGTGAAGAAGGCAAATGGCTTCAGGAGAATCACTCTGTTTATCTATAATGTGGTCGATAATCACTGAGGCGAGTACGAAGTACATACCTGCCTCAGAGACTTGAAGGAAGGTCTTGTCATCCAGTTCGGAGAATATCTCCCAGAAAAGCCAGGGTGTAGCGACAAGAACTGGGTTTAAACCAAATATACCTTCAAATGATGACGTGTCCCCATCACCTTCAAATGTGCCCTTGCTCTGGGCCAACATGTTCAATGGATGTGGTAGACGGGTCGCAAACTGAAAATATTGCTTGTTCAAGGAATTGAATAGTTTCTTAGCTCGACGATCTTTTGGGAAATTTAAATGCAATTATCACACCTCTTTGGGTATTTTGATTCAATGACTGGTATCCAACTTTCTTAGATCTTGTCTGATATCAAGATCACAAGGTGATTACTATGTTTCAGCTCCGAACCTCCAAAATGAAACCACGGGGACTATTGCATTGATAACTTCCAGATCCTCATAGATTAGAGGTAGATCATCTTCGGTCAAACCTACCGTGCTAATCGCGTCTATAACTCGTTGTTTATCCCCGCTCCTTAGATCTTCCTGGATTTTTTCATCCACTTTAGCCTCATCAATGAGCGCACTAACTTTCATTCTGTGTTCCGGTATCTGATGTTCCACCGCCCAATCCTCCTTTGATATACAGCTCTTTTGGAGCTATTCGGTCAACTAGATATCAAATCACGCTTTCATTGGGTCGGATGAGCGATAAAGCGATGCCCAATGGAAAGAGGATTGCAGTCACAATAAACATGAACGCATCAAGACGATAATAAATATTTCCTGTGTCTCCCCAATAGGCAAGAGAAACCGCAACTATGCCGGCTATCCCTATGATTATTGAAGCCCAGCTTGATCGTACTAATTGACGTCGCAAGGATGATGTTGAACCTAGGGGAGGAAAAACGAGGGTGAAGGCGGCACCTAATATGAGCCCGTAGATTAGGTAGACGGGAACGAAGATTTCTGGTCCTAAACTCGTCCAGGTCCCACTACTTGATGCAGTGAAGATGATAATCGATGTATAGGCCAAGCCGGCAATACTGCCCAGCAGAATTCGCATTCTTCGCCAAGATCCATCGATCCAAAATGTATCCGCAATACCGATCAGCAATCCAGATGCTATTCCTTGGAATCCGCCCCATACCGAACCAACAATTACATTTGTGACTAACCAGACTGGCCATGATACCACTTCCATCGCTTCAGCGAACTCTTCAGGCATCATTAATTGAAGTTGTGCCACTGAAATGACGGAAATAATTCCTACGATTAACGCTCCACCAGTACCTGCTAGAGCTATTTGTTTCTTAATGCTAGATCTGTTTGCCCGCCACTGCTTTAGTGATTCCGGCACTCTATCGATTGATTTCAACGCGGGAAATTCATTACACAAGCCGTCAATCACCAATTGATGAATCCTCTCTGGGCGGCGCACGCCCCTCAGTTTGTGCCGACCCATTTCGAGCAAGTCGACACCTGGTGGGAGTTCGTCTCGGACCAGTGACGTTGTCGTTTCTGATAGTAGGATTTGCCCTCCATGTCCCAAATTCCCAATGCGTGCCGCACGGTGAACATCCATTCCCACATAACCTTCTTCACCAAGCCACGGTTCTCCAGTGTGCAATCCCATTCGAACCCGTACTTTCACCCCCTCCGGCCATCGGTATGCAGCTAGTTCTTGCTGTGCCTTTACTGCAGCAGCCAATGCGTCAGTCGCACGAGGGAATGCAATGAAAAACTCTTCCCCACGCGAGTCCACTTCGTGTCCATTCCTGGCAGCAAAAACGTTGCGTAAAATCTCGCGATGTTTTTCCAGCAGGTGTGAGTATTGATCACCCAGGTTGTCGAGCAGTTGAGTCGAACCCTCAATGTCGGTAAAGAGAAATGTGACCGTTCCACCGAGCAATATTCGGAAAGGTAGATCCGACTTCAACATGTGGTTCTTGACATTCATATGCTTATTTGAGTGAGTATGCCTTGAGATTCACGAAGTTGAAAGGATGCAAATTACATGGATACCAGTATCACCCTGTAGTGTTCATCCTCATTATTTTGTTTTCTGTAGATATTCAGCGTTGCGAGTGTCTTGCAGTGGTGGTGGCGATTCCCCACATGATTTTTTGAAGGTCTTCAGTGGATTCGCTAATTGATGTGAGTAGATGTGGAGTTAGTATCACGGGGCTCAAATGTCCATCTTTGGATTCTCCTCTATTTGATAATAACTCCAAGATTAAATCTTGTCGAGTCTGAGTAGACCAATCCATTTGTCTTTCTTCTCCTTTTGGTGAGTGGAGTTACAGTACGAATACAGGCTCAGGCTTGAAACTCATAAAAATATTGAAAGTAAACAAGATGGTATTATGATGGTCGATGGGTTAATGATGGCGAGGTTTATTCGATTTCAGCTATTTTGGAAATCCCAACCACCTCGGGGTTCGACGAGAATATTCATAATATTCCACGCCGTGTTTTTCCCGGCGATAGTTTTCTTCATGAGCAGCAATGATATTCGCGATTCCAAAGATCACAAAGGAAATCAACAGAAAGATCCAGGAACCAGAAGCCAAGCCAATCCCACTTAGTCCTAAAAAAAGAGAAAGATACATCGGATGTCTTGAATATTTATAAATGCCTGATGTCACTATCTCATCGACTTCAGCATTCGCAAAACTTCTCAATGCAGCCACCATAACTACCATACCCAATGAATAAATCGCAATCCCAAAAATGAACCATAGTGTACCTATTTGTAAGGGAAGGAAAATTGAACAAATCATAGCCATGGGAAATAGAAAGGAATATAAGGAATCCATTCTTTTCACGATTGGAATCATTTTCATGTCGAATGGATGTCTCATTTTCTTGGACATATCAGGATAAAGCACAGTTGCCAGGAAGGGGATTAAGACGAAAATCATCATTGGGATCCAAGCATTCCAAAGTCCTAAACGAAAAGTTGGGATAAGTGCCATTCATATCATCCTTGTGATTATGTTTGTCAATTGCATTTTGAAAGTTGGAGCAAATCTATAGTTTCTGGAGCAACATGACGAAGGCAGGTAAGAAATTTGTGTGAAATAGAAGTGTATAACTTGACAGATGCAGGTACAAATTATTTCAGTACTGATAAGGTCGGGATTTTGTGAGATGCCAGGATGAGTGTGTAACCTTCATCCACGGCTCAATGGTGAAATGTGGAGCATGGAAGCGTGGGGGCATGGGAGCATGGGAGAAAGGGTGCAAGGTGCTAGGAGCTGTGGAGTCGGCGCAGGCCGACTTTCTTGTGCTAGGGAGATTGCATTTAGCCAGCAGTTTTAACCGCAGGGTGAGGAGCTGTGATCGGTCTTTTGATAGATAGACTAATACTAAGGTCCAACGCTAACGGAAAACGAGATTCTTCGCTCCTTCCGGGAGCTCAGAATGACAACAGGGGAATCAGAGGAGTTAGAGACCAGTGATGAATTCCAAGGAATTCTATTACTGCTGATCAATTAATGATACCTTTCCTGATTCATGTGATTCTGTTCTTGGCAGCATCCGATTATTAGGGTAATAGGAAGCTAGCGTTGTCTCACTTCATTACATTGAAACCGCGTAACCGGTTGATCAAGGAAGCAAACCGATATTACTCCACCTGATAATACGAAAATGGGTTTCAACCACCAGATATTCACCGGCGACTAAAGTCGCAGCAACATAGACACGAAGTCCACCGATAGCGAAAGATGTCGCTCTTGTTTGATGCAGCAATGCTCATAACCAGAAATTCGGAAGGGGGTGTGGGGGACGATGACATGGTCCCCCGTTCGCCCCCCTGTTGATCCAGGGGGGCGAACGGGGGGTAAGAAAATTACATAAGCACCGGTTTCAATCGTACTGAGATTGGCAACGGTCGTTTTCATAGGGGATCATTGAAACCCAAGGTACAAAGCTAACGAAAAACGAGATTCTTCGATCCCTTCAGGAGCTCAGCATGACAATTGGAGTGAGGATGGGTCCTCTTGCGTGGATTCGGTTTGTCGATTAGGCGGACGGCAGCCCGCTAACCCCTTGACAATGGGTGGTCAATATAATAAACTAGTCTGCAATACAAACCAAAATGGGGAGGATGAACGCGATGATCATGTCCGACCAACCTGAGAGGTCAACGCTCGACCAGATCACGAAACGCGCCGTTCGCACTTTCTGGATGGATGGTTTGTGGGATTTCGTTGCTGCCGGCGCATTTCTCATCATCGGGACCTGGGGGATGTACTACGTCCAATATGTTGCATTCCGTGAATCGACCTGGCCTTTTCTGCGTGAATTGGGTCGAGATTCTATCTGGCTGGGTCCACTCGTCTTAGTGCTGTTGCTCGCAGTCTATTTCATGATTGCGCGGCTCATCGTCAAGGCGTTGAAGCGGAGATGGATTGCACCCCTTACCGGTTATGTCGAGCACAGGTATTTCCTGACTGCAGATCCCAGGGTTTACCTTTGGTATTTCATCTTGTATCTGTCAGGAATCGGCTTGCTCTATGGGCTCTTTGTCCTGACAAAGGGAGGTGCCCATGTCATGAGCGTACCATTCATCATGTCCCCAGCAGCAATCCTGTGGGCGTTGGGGCGGATGTATGGAATCCGCCGTTATCAATGGATTTCAGTGATAGGACTGGCCTCCACCATCCTTCTCGAATTATTGATAACATGGCCGGCATCCTACCAGTACAGCCCAGAAAGTTTCCTTAACGTGCGGCCGGAATGGGGTGGTCCAGCCCTTCCGTGTTTCATTTGGGCGATCTTATTGGTGGTCAGTGGGACGATCGGATTCATAAATGTACGCAGAGGACGCTATGATGCCTGAAGATCAGATCGATCTGACCGACTTGATCGAGGTCGACCGGGCAATCCATGAGCCTGCCAGGGCAGCTATCATGGCGGTGCTGATGGGCGTGGAATCTGCGGACTTCAAATTCCTGATAAAAATGACCCAACTCACGAAGGGGAATCTATCCGTCCACGCCAAGAAATTGCACGAGGCAGGCTACATCACCATCGAGAAGAGCTTTCAAAATAACTACCCTCATACCGAGTACCGGGTCACGAAGGAGGGGAAGACTGCATTTCGGGCGTATATCAAGAAACTCAAGTGGCTGACGAAAGCTGTGGAGGCCTAATCTGAAGTTTAACCTGACTACATGTGCGAATATTACGCCGCATAAGGATGGAGAGAAAAAATGAAAGACCGAAAGATCAAAGAGGAGAACAAATTCATCCCCATTTTTCCGATTTGTTTGGGATTAGGTGTTGGGTTGGGTGCGCTGGTTCGCAATATCGGAGTGGGTTTGGCCTTCGGTGCCACGGTCGGAACTACGCTGAGCCTGGCCATCGAGTATTTCCTGCGTCGCGAAGTTTGAGTGCATATTCAAATGGAATACGCCCGAAATCTCTGTGCGGAATCAGCTGAAAACAATTCTTCGTTGCGGATCTCTGATTCGGTGTCCTGGAATCCCTCCGATCTTGAGTTGCTACGCTCTTGTCGCCCTCTGACTTAATAAGGAACCCGATGCCCTAGCGGCATCGGGTCCTGTTCTTAGTTAATATCCTTTCATTAATCCGAGGAATGCTCCGCAAGGACCTTGCTGGGATCATGGAGACCATTCAAGCGGAATACTTCTCTGCTTTCCATCAGCCTCGTTAACTGTTAGGTGGGGGGTCTGTGACGCGCTACGCAGGTGCGTCATAGCTCCCTCGACGACCGGGAGCGTTGCGAATAGGATCATAGCCCAGAAACCGGCCAGGATCGTAATGCTCTTGAAACCATCGCTCATGAACACACCGGGCAGGAATGGGAAGAGGAGCAAGAGGAATCCTACGGCCTCTAGCAAGGCTGCTAGGTCCACGGACCACACTCTCCGTGCTTTCCCAGCCATCGCTGCGGCAATCCATGCCAACGAGCCGACAAGAACGATCCAGGTGGGCATGTACGCTGTGCGGGGGAGAGCAACTCCAAGTGCTACAGCAGCCACGAGGAATGGTGGGAGTACAGATACTGAGAAATCCGGACGCCCACACCAGCGCCGGAGGACGCGGTAGACGATTATGACCAACACAAGCACGATGAGGCCCAATCCAGCGAAGTAGAGTCCACCGTTGGGCGGGATCACCTCGGGCCATTCCGGCCAGAGTTGCGTGTCCCAACCGGCCAGATCAGGCACACGATCGAAAAGTGCACCCGTTGCGAAACCAGCTACAACCGCGGTACTCAGGATCGCCCCGAAACCGACAACCAATCCGCGCCAGGTTACGTATCCACGCCATAAAGTCAATCCCAGCGCGAGGACCAGCATTACACCAGCGGTGATTGCCAGCGGCAGTGCCCACGCCTCCGGATAGTGGACCAGAATGGCTGGTATGGAGAACCACGTCTCGTGCTCCCCCCAAGGGTTGGTGAGGTCGAGGCCTCCGAGCTCGCGCACGATCGATAGAGTCTGCTCTCCCATTTGCTGAACGCTGCCCGCGTTGACGATCTCAGGGAGATCGAATGCGGTGTGCTGCTCACGGAAGGGGTAATTGTCCTCCAGTGCTAAACCTTGGATCCCGGCATCACGAAAAGGGGTGTAGTCATAGTTTCCGCCTCCGCTGAAGGAGGTCCAGACGCCACCGGTGTAGGCGCGGGCCATGGCTTGCACTAACAAACCATTTTGCGGACCCGTCTCGTTCGTCGTGATTGGACCGCCGATGGCCGTGTCCAGGCTAATAACCACCTGCACATCGGACATCCACGGGTGTTCGCGAACAAAGAGTTTCGCCCCGGTATAGGGATCGGGAAGTTCCTCACCGTCGTCAAAGAGAGCGATCACATCGTTGTGAGGTGTTGGCCCAGCAGTGAGAGCGCGCATGACCTCGAGCAACACGGCCACGCCGCTGCCATTATCGACCGCACCAGGGCTGGCCTTGGTAGAGTCGTAGTGAGCCAGTACGACGATCGCTCCTGTCGGTTTACTCCCATGCAAGCGCGCCACAACGTTCTCGAGCGATCCGGATCGCTGAATTTCGGTCTCAAGCCCCAGGGTCGAGAGCTGCTCCACGAGATAGTCTCGCACGCGCGCTTGGGCAGATGACCCTTGCGGGTGCGGTTCGTGGGCTATGACTGGCAGGTGCTTCATGGCTCGTTCCCCGGAGAAGACCGCAACCGACGCGCTGGCTTGAGTGACGCTGCGGGGAAACATTGTGTCGAGAACAAACCAGGTGCTTATGAGTAGCACTAGAAGTATGCCGAGACCTGCAAGGACCTTGTTTATCGGCGGTCGGGTATTGCGAAACGTATCGATTTGATTATTCATTGGATACTCCTCCTCTCCAACACGTTCTGTACTGAAGTGAAAATTGGTGATCCCTTGAGCATGTTTCAAGCCTCCTGTCCTACCAAAGTCGACCGAACATCCGCTGACTGGCGTTTCTTCGGTTTCATCCCAAATAGGATGCGCAGAAAGTTGCTGCGTCGTACCAGGAATTCGTACAAGCCCACAGTTACCAGGAATGAGCTGGTCAGGATGAAGGCAAATTTGAAACCATCGGGGATCGCCCACTGCACTATGTAGTATCCCAGAGTGACGATCACCGTGTAGTGCAGGATGTAGAAGGGGAGTACGGCTTGGTTGGCATACTTCAGGAACGACGTGTTGAAGTTGAGACTTTTCATCCCAAATCCAAGAATTGCAAAGAGCCAACACCAGGCATTCAAACAGTGCGAGCCACTGCCCAATGCAAATCCCCATGTGCCAAGACTCGGATCACCTAAGGCAGTCCACAGGCTTTTGATGGTAACCGACAGAAGGATACCAACCACAAGCGAAATCCAACGCCAGCGTATGATACTGGCCTGCAATTGTTTGTTTGAGATAATTACGAAACCGGATACAAAGAAACATGGGTAGATGAGTATGCTCCAGCCGCCTAAAGCGGAGGTGCCCCAGGTGTCTGGATCTAGCAGGTTGATGAGGAAAATTATTGGTAACGCGAATAGGTACATGGCTCCC
>JABAOH010015221.1_pt2 | contig 22126 bp, 13 predicted proteins | sample 7062181 | NCBI WGS metagenome assembly JABAOH01 (sample SAMN14538630, study PRJNA623070) | marine sediment metagenome | biome: marine biome [ENVO:00000428]; feature: marine pelagic biome [ENVO:01000023]; material: deep marine sediment [ENVO:00002113]; isolation source: pool of 5 deep marine... | reverse complement strand
ACCCTTGCGAAAGGCGAATACCGAGTGACGGCCGATGCGGCTATCGAAGGCGAAATTCAACGCGTCGTCGCCACGCCGTTTGCCAGCTATATCGCGGAGGCCCAGGCGCGCGCAGGCGATGTCGTGAAGCAGGGACAGGCCCTGGCTGTGCTCGACGACAAGGATCTCAAGCTCGAGCGTCTCAAGGCGCTGGGGCAGCGAGAGCAGCTCTTGAGGCAATACCGCGAGGCGATGGCGGCGCACGACCGACCACAAAGCCGCATCACGATGGCGCAGATCAGCCAGATCGAGGCACAGCTGGAGTTGCTGGACTACCAGTTGTCACGCACGGAGGTCACGGCCCCCTTCGACGGAATCATCGTCAGCGGCGATCTCAGCCAGTCTCTCGGTGCGCCTGTCGAAAAAGGGCAAGTGCTCTTTGAAATCGCTCCACTCGATGCCTATCGCGTGATTCTGAAGGTCGACGAACGTGACATCACCGATGTGTCGGTCGGAAAACGCGGCCAATTGGCATTGTCGAGCATACTCGGGGAAACCTTAGCGTTCACCGTCGAGAAGATCACGCCGGTGTCGGCGGCCGAGGAAGGTCGCAATTACTTTCGCGTTGAGGCGCGACTGGATGGCACATCCGAACGCCTGCGACCGGGTATGGAGGGAATTGGAAAGATCAACATCGATCAGCGCAAGCTGTTTTGGATCTGGACCCACAACTTGATCGACTGGTTCCGTCTATGGGTATGGTCGTGGTGGCCGTAGTCGTGATTCCATGACAACGTCACTATTCAGTCCCTCCTGGCATCGTGTTTCCTCGCTGACGCCACGATTGCGTAGTCACGCGAAGATCTATCGGCATCATTACCGTGGTGAGCTGTGGTACGTCCTGCAAGATCCTGTGTCGCAGCGTTCGCACCGTTTTACGCCGGCAGCCCACTTTATCATCGGTCTCATGGACGGCAAGCGCAGTGTGCAGGCGCTTTGGGAAATAGCGACGGAAAAACTCGGCGATGATGCGCCGACTCAAGATGAACTCATCCGCCTGCTCAGTCAGCTTCACAGTGCCGATGCTTTGCAATGTGATGTTTCTCCGGATACGTCTGAGTTATTGCGGCGTTACCAACGCCAGAAGCGCAGCGCCTTGGCACGTCGGTTTTTGAATCCGATGGCGGTGCGCATACCGCTCCTGGACCCGGATAAGTTTCTCAACAACTCGCAGTATCTTGTACGTCCGCTATTTGGCTGGGTTGGGGCGCTGTTATGGCTTGTTGTCGTAAGTTGGGCGGCGGTGCTTGCGGGCGCACACTGGCCCGACTTGACGGAAAACATTACGGATAGAGTGCTCGCGCCACAAAACCTGGTGCTTTTGGGATTGACCTTTCCGATTGTAAAGGCGATCCACGAGTTCGGTCACGCATTCGCGACAAAGATATGGGGCGGCGAGGTGCACGAGATGGGCGTCATGTTTCTGGTGTTGATGCCCATTCCCTATGTCGACGCATCGGCGGCGTCGGCATTCCGGGAAAAGCACCAGCGTGTAATCGTTGGCGCGGCCGGCATGCTCGTAGAAATTTTCCTCGCGGCGCTGGCATTATTCGTTTGGCTGAACCTAGAGCCTGGAGTAGCTCGTTCGCTGGCATACAACGTGATTCTGATCGCGAGCGTATCGACGATTTTGTTCAACGCCAATCCGTTGCTGCGGTTCGACGGTTACTACATTTTGGCCGATCTTATTGAGATTCAGAATCTCGGCACACGCGCCAACAAGTATCTGGGTTACCTGTTCCAACGTTATATCTTCGGACTGCGCGAGCTGGAATCACCACCTTCGACGGGCGGAGAACGTCGCTGGTTCGTGGGTTATGGAATAGCGGCTTTTATCTACCGGATGTTTATCGTTGCCGTGATTGTGCTTTTCGTTGCTGGCAAGTTTTTCTTTATCGGCGTTTTGCTCGCCATTTGGGCCGTGGCCATCATGGTGGTCGTGCCGGTGGTCAAGAACGTCTCCAAGATCTTTACTAGCGCTGCCATCAGACCGAAGCGCACGCGGGCCATCGCAGCGATTGTTTGCATCGTCGTTGCCTTAGTCGCAGCGGTTACGCTGGTTCCGGTGCCTTCGTGGACGCGCGCCGAGGGCGTGGTCTGGATACCTGGCGACATGGTGGTGCGTGCGGGTGCGGACGGCTTTGTCGAGAGACTGATTGCCAAGCCCGGCTCGAGGGTTCGTCGTGGCCAGCCACTGATCGCGTGCGCCGACGTCGCACTGTTAGCGAAGGTCGAAGTACTGCAGGGCCGGTTGGCGGAGCTTGAGGCACGCCATCGGTCACAGCTGCAAACAGACCGGGTCAAGGCCGAGATCATCAAGGAAGAGATGGGTATCGTTGCCGCTGACCTGGCACAGGCACGGCAAAACGCCGAGGACCTCATGATTCGCGCCAAGACAGATGGCACATTCATCGTACCGAATGCTCGGGATCTTCCGGGCCGATATGTAAAAAAGGGCGAGTTGATTGGGTACACCCTTGACCTGTCCGGCACAACCGCGAAGGTCGTCGTTTCCCAAGACGACATAGATTTGGTGCGGCAGCGCACCAAACGGGTAGAGATACGCTTGGCCGATAGGCTCGAGAAAGTAATTGCGGCAGTGGTCAGACGGGAGGTGCCGGCGGCCACCGACGAGCTACCGAGCCTCATCCTGGCGCAGCAAGGCGGTGGTGAGATTGCCATTGACCCACGAGAAAGCGAGCGTGCCAGGGCGTTTCAGAAGTTCTTCGTGCTAGATATCGATTTTCCTACTGACATGGGCACCGTGACCGTTAACGGCCGCGTGTATGTCCGTTTCGATCATGGTTACGAGCCGTTGGCCAACCAGTGGTACAGAGGCTTGCGGCAGCTTTTTCTGGCGCGCTTCAATGTCTAGCACCTCGGTTATCTCACAACCATTTCTCGAAGCCTATCCCGAGCGTGCACTCCCGCGCGATAACTGGTTTGACCGCCTGGGTGTGGCGGCCAGCGGACCCATCATTCGTTGGAACCGTTCACGACGCTCGAATTTTGCTGAATTCGTAAAACTCGTGGCCGCCCAGGGTCACGGGCTCGAGCATTTGACTGACAGTCAGCTGGTTGAGGCCGGTAAGACCCTGCGCCAACGGCTCAGACGTGACGGTTTTGACAACGACGGGCTGGTGGCGGAATCGTTCGCATTGGTGCGTGAAATTGCTCAGCGTCGAGTCCAAATGCGCCATTATGACGTGCAGCTGGTGGGCGGTCTCGTGCTGCTTCGTGGAATGGTTGCCGAAATGGAGGCGGGCGAAGGCAAGACGCTCACGGCGACTTTGCCGGCTTGCACAGCGGCGCTCGCGGGTATCCCAGTGCACATCATCACCGTCAATGATTACCTGGCGTCACGTGACACTGAACTCATGCGGCCCGTCTACGAGGCGCTGGGTTTCAGTGTGGGAACCATCATCCAGGGAATGTCCCCTGATGCCCGGCGCACAGCCTATGCGTGTGATATTACCTATTGCACCAACAAAGAGGTTGCTTTTGACTATTTGAAGGATCGTATCGTTCTTAAAGACAAGCGCAGCCGCACTCAGTTACAGCTCGAACGCCTCTACGGCAACAACTCAAGAATGGCGCAGCTCCTACTGCGCGGTTTGTATTTTGCTATCGTAGACGAGGCCGATAGCGTCTTGATTGATGAGGCGCGTACACCACTGATTATTTCCGGCGCCGGCAATATCGAGGGCGAAAAGCGGCTGTATGAGCAAGCGCTGACTACTGCCAGGCAGCTGACGGAGCAAAAGGACTTTCGGCTGCTTGGGCGCGAGCGTCGCATACAACTCACTGATCACGGTAAGGCACGAATTAAGGCGTTATTAGAGCCATTGGGTGCACTGTGGCGAGGCACCCGGCGCCGAGAAGAACTCGTACGTCAGGCACTGACAGCTATTCATATGTATGTTCGTGACAAACACTACATTGTCAAGGATGAAAAGGTGCAGATCGTGGATGAATATACGGGACGGGTCATGCCTGACCGCTCATGGGAACAGGGCCTGCACCAGATGATAGAGACAAAGGAAGACTGTGAACTGACCCATAGACGAGAGACACTCGCGCGCATGAGCTACCAGCGGTTCTTCAGGCGCTATCTGCATCTAGCTGGCATGACCGGTACCGCACGAGAAGTTACGCCAGAGTTATGGTCTGTTTATCGTCTAAATGTCGTGCGGTTGCCCACTAACAAGCCGGTTCAAAGGATTCGAAGACCGACCCAAGTTCACATAAGAACTGATCAAAAATGGCAAGCCGTGGCGCAATACGTCGCGCATGTCAATGCTCAGCAGCGACCGGTTCTCGTGGGTACGCGTTCCGTTCAAGCATCAGAACAATTAAGCCAGCTGCTTACGGCAAAAGGCCTAAAACACCAGCTTTTGAATGCGCGTCAGGACGCGCAGGAGGCCCAAATCATTGCCGAGGCAGGAAGGCCGGATCGTATAACGATCGCCACGAATATGGCGGGTCGCGGAACAGACATAAAGCTTGGCGAAGGTATTTCAGAACGCGGCGGTCTTCACGTGATCCTCACGGAACTGCACGAAGCCAAACGCATCGATCGTCAGCTACACGGCCGCTGTGCGCGGCAGGGCGATCGTGGGAGTCATGTCGCCATCTTGTCACTTGAAGACGAATTGCCGACGGTCTATGTCAATCGCCTCGTTCGGGGTCTAGCAAAAGCGTTGACTAGAATTGGGTTTGGCCAGCTTGCCGGCCAGCTCATTATGCGGCTGGGGCAGCGCTCAGCCGAGCGCTTGCATTCCCGCATACGTCGAGATTTGCTGAAAATGGATGAACAGCTAGAAACCGCTTTAGCGTTTTCTGGCCGCTCCGAATAAGTGCAAGCTCGAAATGATAAATCAAAAATACATCATTTTGGCAGTAGGACTGCTAGCTTTGGAGCCAGTATTGGCTAGCCAGAGTGCGATAAAGCAAGAGCCGCCTTGGATGGACTGCTTGATTGAACCTTATATGGTCGTTGAGTTGGCCAGTCCCGTGGTAGGTATCGTAAAGTCGATCGATGTTGATCGCGGCAGTTTTATCCAGCAAGGCGAAGTGGTTGCCACTTTGGAGGCGGAAATCGAGCGTGCCGACGTGGCTTTATCACGTGCGCGTCTAGAGTACAATCAGCGAAAGTACGCGCGCAGCGAGGAGTTGTATGCAAAGAAGATAATGTCGGCGTCGGAAAAGGACCTAGCGGAGACGGAAAAGAAGATGGCAGAAATGGAGCTGCATCGCTCGGAAGAGCTACTCAAGCTACGCACGATTCGTTCGCCGGTCACAGGAGTCGTAGTGGAACGCTTCATATCGCCAGGGGAGGTTGCACGACAAGACAAAATTCTCAAGATCGCGCAGATTAATCCACTGAATGTGGAAGTTATTGTGCCAGTTAGGATGTTCGGTTCGCTCAAGCCGGGAATGCGCGCCGAAGTAAAGGGGGAAGATCTAGTGGACCGGACTTATAGAGGGCGAATCAAAGTGATTGATAGAGTGGTTGACGCCGCCAGCGGCACATTTGGTGTGCGGGTCGAACTTTCGAACGCGGGATTTAAAATACCCGCGGGCATTAAATGTAAGGTGCAGTTTCGCCGATAGCGTGGCGAAATGGGTTGTAAGCTTGGTGCCGATGGAGCTCTCTAAGCGACGAGGCTATCAGGCAAGAACATGATGCATATGCAAATATCATCAAAAAATACTATATTTTTCAATGTGTTAGACTGCTACTATCGCATCTCTTCAATCGGTTGCGGTCGACCGATGCTGTAACCCTGCGCGTAGTCGACGCCGATCTNNTCTCCGCGATCGTCTTCTTACCCATGACGTGACCAATATCGTTAATTGAGTTCACCATCGCCAGGGCAATGGGATCATGGGCGATGTCCTTGACGAAGACGCCGTCGATCTTGATGAAATCGACAGGCAGATTCCTGAGATAAGCAAAGGACGATAAACCGCTTCCAAAATCATCGAGGGCGAAGCGACAGCCCAGAGACTTTAACTCGTTTATAAATTGCGTCGCTGCTGCTAAGTTAGCGATAGCAGCCGTCTCGGTAATCTCGAAACACAGTTTGGCCGGCGGCAGGTGGGTGCGTTGAAACATGTCGATGATGTACTTGAGAAACTTGTCGTCGCCGAGTGAATGTCCGGATAAGTTGGTCGAGCACAAGTACAAACGATCTAGTTGCTCGGGGTGACGCTCTAGCCAATCGAAGGTCTTGGCAATGACCCAGTTGTCGACCTTGGTCGACAGGTTGTAGCGCTCGGCGGCTGCTAGAAAAACATGCGGCGGCACAACACGGCCTTCTTCGTCCTGCATGCGAATCAGAAGCTCATAGTGCTCGCCCGGAGGCACCATGCTCGAAATCGGCGTGATGGGTTGGAAGGCGAGGCGAAAGTGATCGCGTTCGAGCGCCTGGTTGATGCGGGACACCAGGCGCATTTCGCCCTGACGCTTGGCCAAATCGCTGTCAGCGTCGTCATGCACGTGTATGCGGTTGCGGCCCGCGTCTTTTGCCGCGTAGCAGGCAGCGTCGGCCTGGCTCAACAAAGTCGTAAGGCTGTCGCTGCCACGGGCGATGGGAATCAAACCGATGCTCACGCCGATGCCGAATGTCCGGCCTTCCCAAACAAAACGGAATTGCTGGACGGCTTGTTGCATGTCGTTGGCCACACGCTCGGCATAGCGCAATGAACAGTCTTCCAGCAGCAATCCGAACTCATCGCCGCCTAGCCGCGCGAGCGTATCGCGTTGACGGATTTTGCCTTTGAGCACTTGTCCGAGCTCGCGCAGTAACTGATCACCGGCGATATGGCCACAGATGTCGTTGATCACTTTAAATTGATCGAGATCTAGGTAGCATAATGCGTGCTCGGTTTCGCCGCTTTGCGCGCTGTGCAGAAGCTGCTGGATGCGTCGATCAAACTCGCGACGATTGAACAAGCCTGTAAGGGCATCGTGACTGGCCTGGTAGGAAAGCTCTTCCGATAACTGCAGCGTGGCAGTGATGTCTTCGCAGACGATCAGAATTACCCGCTGGCCCTCAGCATCGTCCACGGCGCGTGCGGTCTTGCGCACCCACAGAAGATTGCCTGCCTTATGGACCTGTCGCAGCTCGCAGCGGTGTAACTCGCCGGCTTCAGCTAGCACGTGGTCCAGACACTCCTTGAGCCTTTCTCTGTCTTGGGTATGGAAAAGATCGAAGATCGAGGTGCCAAGCAATTCCTCGCGCGTGTAGCCGACCTGCTGGGCGCCAAACGGGTTGACCGACAGAACGGTGCCGTCAGATGTGACGGTAAAGTACATGGATGGATTATTTTCGTACAACGCCCGGTAGCGTTCCTCGCTTTCGCGCAACGCACGTTCAGCGTGCTTTCGTGCCGTAATGTCGAGAGAAATCGTGGCGACGCTCTCGATTTGACCATTGGCTTCGCGTAAGGGAACTTTAGTGGTCAGGAAGGTGTGTGATACGCCATGCGCGTCGACATAGTGCTCTTCAAAGTAGGGAATTGCCTCGCCGGTCTCGAGCACTTTGCGATCGTATTGTTCCGTGTACGTGCCGTATTCGTTGCCGAGAAATTCACCGGCAGTTTTGCCGACCGCGTCCTCGGGCGCGACGCCATAAAGTTTTGCCTGGTAGTGATTCATGAATATATAGCGCGAGCGTTTGTCTTTGGCATTAATCATCGCTGGCACGGCATCGGTCACTGCTGCAAGAGCCGCGGTTGCGCGGTTGCGCTCGGTGACGTCGATGACGGTATTTTGAATGGCCGGTTCACCGTGCCACGTCACGAGACGGGCGACATTCTGCAGGGTCACGATCGAGCCGTCTCGCCGCACGGCGTCGTATTCGTAGGTCGTCGGCGTCGGGTACTTTGCGAAGCGTGCCTCGGCGTAGCCCTGCAAGCGCTCACGTTCATGCGGTGCCACATGCCCCTCGATAGAATCGAGGGCCAGGATCTCGGCCGGCGACGTATAGCCGAGGATGTCGGCGAAGGCCTGATTCGCGAACAGCGGCCGACGGTAACGCTCGATAAGGATGCCTTCGATTGAGCCCTCGATCAGGTTGCGAAAGCGCTCCTCGCTCTCGCGCAAGGCGCGCTCGGCGCGTTTGCGCTCCGTGATGTCCTGATGTGTAACGAATAAGTGATCAATGGCACCATCGGCGTTAAACACGCAGCGAACCGAGATATGGGCATCCACCTCGGTGCCGTTTTTATGAATGTAGCGCTTTTCGAGTGAATAACCGTTTAACTTGCCGCTACGTAGGCGTTCGAGCAGCTCAAGGTTGTGCTCGAGGTCGTCAGGGTGGGTGAGGGCGGTCCAACCGCTGCATAATAAGTCCTCGCGACTGTATCCGAGCATTTCGCAGAGCTTGTCGTTTACTTCGAGCCATTGTCCGTTCGCAGCGCAGATGGCCATGCCGATGGACTGGAGCTGAAAATAGTCGCGAAGGCGCTGTTCTGCCTCCGGCAGTCGTCCTTCGGATGCGTGCTCCGAGTTGATGTTCTGTGCGAGATCTCTACGATTCATATCGCCTCACGGCGTCTGCTCGCATGCAGCACGCGCGGCGCGGGATGGCGACGAGTCAGCGTGACTGCCACCGCTTCACGGGCAACAGCCGACCGCACGCGGGCGCGGGTCCACGGCAGCGTCCACGGACGGCCTGACAACAAACCGGATATTGACAGTGAAACCGAAAGCAACTGCGTGTGGTTACTATGCCCCGTGGCGTACTGTTGTTGTTCCCAGCACGGCGAGGGCCTGCGTCCTGCGATTCGTCCACGTGACGTCCCTGCCATGTCTTTGCTTGGACCCGCCCCGCAGGCCCGGTATGGGCGCGAAGGCGGCACACGTCCTTATTCGTTCCTTCGCGAAAGGCGCTTGGCGCTTATTCGGCTGACGCGCACCCCGCTGTTTCCAGCATAGCATTTGAAAAAGTCTTTGGAAGACGAGTCCCACCGAAAAAAGACCGAATTCCCGCAGAAATAGGCGCCTGACGCGAAACCGGGCGAGGGCGTGATCCGCCTGCCCGAACGCGGCTAGCGCGGCGCCCCTGCACAGACGCGTGGGCGTTGCCCGGCCCGCTGGGATCCTGTTGGCGATGAACGGCGTAGTTGCGGTTACGAAGCCGCTGGCGCTTGGCGCGCGACCCCAGTATCATCGGGTAGGTGCAGCGTGCATCGAATTATTCAACAGATTCCGAGACTTAGATGAGTTTATCCGGGGAGCACTGGGCCGACCGGCTTAGCGGCGATATTAGCGAGCTGAAGGCCCAGATTCGCGACAATGAACGCATCTGGTCGGGCTTCCGCAACGTCGAGCTCAGCATCATCGGTGCCCATACGCTACGCGAGCTGGTGGCGCTGTTGATCGCGGGGGTCAATAAGGCCTTCCCAGACGTGGACCGTGCCACGGTGGCCTGCCTGGACCGTGATTACTCCTTATCGCGCATGGTGGAGCAGGAGTCCGAGCCGGCCCTGGAGCCGGGAACCTTCGTGGCCCTGAGTCGCATCGAGCTGGAGCGGCTGTTTCCTGACTTTCCTCGGCCTCGGCTCGGCCGCTGTAACATGCAGATCCAGTCCTTGTTGTTTCCGGGGTGCCCCCACCATCTGGGATCGATGGCGCTGATGCCGCTGACCCTTCGCGGCCAGCTGATCGGTACGTTCAACCAGGGCAGTCGTCACCCGATGCACTACGACCCGAACGCGGCGACAGACTTTCTGGAACATCTGGCGGCGATCAGCGCCCTTTGCATCGATAACGTGATCAACCGTGAGCGCCTCAAGCTCGATGGCCTAACGGACGCACTGACCGGCATAGCCAATCGACGTTTCTTCGAACGCCGCCTGCACGAAGAGCTGACTCGATGGCGTCGGCGTGGGGGATCGCTGGTGTGCATGCTTGTTGACGTCGATCACTTCAAGCAGGTCAATGACAAGCACGGGCACCAAACTGGGGACCAGGTATTGCGCCGGGTCACCGATATACTGGGCAAGGATCTGCGGGCGAGCGACGTCCTTGCCAGATACGGCGGGGAGGAGTTCGTGTTGCTCTTACCCGAAACATCAGAGAAACAAGGGACGGCTATTGCAGAGCGATTGCGGGAAAGAGTCGCGAATGCATCTCTGGCAAGCAACACGGGCGACCCGCTCGGTGTTACCGTTTCGATAGGTATGGCCGTGCTTGACCGTCGATCGCAACAGCTGCCGCAGCAAGCGGCCGAATGGCTTCTCAGCCAGGCCGATGCCGCGCTTTACCGAGCCAAGCAGGGCGGGCGTAACAGGGTCGAGATAGCCGGATCACCGGCAGCGTCCGCCTGAGTCACTAATCGCTTGTATCGCCGAGATTCATCTGTACGCTCATGTCGACCACGGTGGGCACGGCGGTAAAGAGCAGCAGCGTGCGTATGGGCACCCCCGGCCATAATCGTCTTACACCGTTGACGTAGGCGCGCAGCTGATCGACAAATGTACTAGCGAGACGCTCGATGTGTTGCGTCTCCGCGCGCGCGTGGGTCTTGTAGTCAATGAGCACGAGCTCGTTGTCGCGCTGAATGAGACGATCAATCACGCCAAACACATTGGCGCCATCCTGGCGGTAAAGGATGGGCAGTTCGTTGTACGNNCGGTTCATCGACAACCGCGCAGGCCTGGCGCCAGCAGGCCGACAACGGTGCGGCCGGCAGCACGGCCGCAAATTCGCCTTTGGCGCGGGTCTCGGCGCTGGCCCGATCGAGCCCACTGCTCAGCAGCTCTAGCATGCGGTGAATAGCGGCGCCGCGCGTCTGGGCGTTGCTCGCGCCTGATATCTGAGTGTTGCCTTCAGGCTCGAAATCGTCGTCAGTCGCCAGGTGGCTGGGGTATATCAGCTTCGGCGCGTCTGGCGCGGGCAGCGCCAGCGCCAACCGCGAATCGATCTCGGGCGCTGACGTGGGCGCACGCACGCCGCTCGCGCTCGGCAAGGCGGGCGGCGTACCACGTTCGAGCACGATTCCCTGGCCTGGTTCATGGTCGCCACCACGCAGGGTCAAGCCGGTAATCGGCACCCGCGAGTGGGCCACCGCGCTGCGTAGACGGTTTTCAAGAAATCCATACCAACCTCTAGGAGTCGGTCGATGCGGCTCGCAGGCCGATATGTACAAGGCGTGTTTTGCGCGAGTCAGTGCCACATAGAGCAGATTGGCTTCTTCGCGGCGCACAGCCTCTTCTTGGATCTTCAATCTGGCCGCGCTCACCGCGTCGAGCTCGCTACGGCGGCCCACAAGTTGAAAATGTTGTGGCCGCGCGGCTTCGACTGGCCAATCGACCAGCGCCCGCAGTCCCGAACCGCGGCGGCGGTAGTCGCGCATGGCGTCGACGATAAAGACCACGGGTTTCTCCAGGCCTTTGGCGGCATGGATGGTCATCAAACGTACGTAGCCGGGCCCGACGCTTGTGGCATCGCTGAGTGTGTGGCGCTCTTCATCGGCAAGCAAGGGCAAACGGGCGATGAAGCGAGTCAGGCTGGGATAACGCCCGCGGTCCACTTCCAAAGCAAGCTCCGACAGGCGCCGGAGGTTGATCTCTATGCGGTTGCGCAGATGCGGCGGGGCCGCACTCACATAACGGGCGCGGACATTGGCTTCAGCGTAGATCTTGTCGAGCAGATCGTGAGTGGGAATCCTATCGGCCACCGTGGACCAGCGCTCAAGCAGATGCTGTGCCCGTATCAGCGAGTGTTCTTTGGGCAGCTGGTCGGCCATCCGTGCCAGGCGTTCTCGCCAGGAACGGGCGGACGTGGACTGCGCGAGTAAGACGAGGTCATCGTTCGTGCAGGCGAAAATCGGCGAACGCAGGGCCGATGCCAGAGCAAGGTTGTCGTAGGGCGCAACCAGACAGCGCAGCAGATGCATGAAGTCCTGAATTTCCAGGGACTCCATGAACGTCCCGCGGCCTGCACCAATGTAAGGGATACCGGCACGGCGCAAGGCAGCTTCATAGGCCGGCGCGTGCGTGCGGTCTCGCAGCAGGATCATTATGTCGCCGTACTCGAGAGGCCGTACGCCGTCGTCATCGATTGGATGGCCAATCAAACGACGAATGTGGGCGATGACCAGTTCACCTTCGGAACGATAACGCTGGTCTTCTACAACGGGGCGTGGCTGGGACAGTGGATCGCGTAGACCCTCAACCTTTGACGGCTCAGGTTTTGGGCGGCGAATCAGCGGTAATAGTTCGACTCGACCCCATCGTTGTCCGTGATGCGTTTTGTGGCGGCGAAAGTCTTGCAGTGCGAACTCTTGCGAGGCAGCACGGGTGCCATTGTTGACGCTGTATACCAGGTTTATGAACTCAATGATGGCGCCCGATGAACGCCAGGACTTATCCTGTGTCTTGGCGGTAGCCTGCATATGGGTGACAAGCCAGCTCTGGGCAACGTTGAACAGGCCGGGGTCGGCACGACGAAAACCGTAGATGGACTGCTTATCATCGCCGACGATGAAGACGCTGCGTCGGCGCGGCACACCTATTGAGGCCATCTCCGTTAACAACGGCAACAGCAGTCGCCATTGTGTCGGATTCGTGTCTTGAAACTCGTCGATAAGTAAATGATCGATACGCTGATCCAGCTTATACTGCACCCATTCTGCGTGTTGACTGCGATTGAGCAGACGGTAAGTCTTCCACTCTAGATCGGCAAAGTCGACGATCTGTTGTTGTGCCTTCAGTCGTTGGTAATGCTCAAGCAAGCGCTGACCGCAGCGATACCAGGCACAGGTGGTAGCCAGGGTCGCTACGCGTCGCCGCTGTTCGCGCCAGTCTTCCAAATGAGCAGCAAGCGTATTGTGTAGATTAAGCAGCTCATCGGTGCCATGTGGACCGATCGCGGCCAGCATAGCGCTACTGGGTCGTAGCTGCCTTCGCTTTCCCTCGGTAGTGAACAGTAGCTTGAGCGCTGTTGTCCGTAATGCGTCGGCATCGTCGTTGCCATGGACGCCCTGCTGAAGCTCGGCCAGCCCGGCGGAGACTTTGGTCGAGGCGCGGGAAAGCAACTCGCCATAACGCGTGAGTGCTTCGACTAGCGACAAGGTGTCGGCGAACGCGCCGTAGTTGGGGGCGGCATCCATGGCCAGTGCCCGGCGCAATCGCGCTTCGGCGTGGGTAACCGGAGCGGGCTCTGCCTCGGTGTAGGCCCACCAGTCGCTGCGGTGACGAAGAAATTCATTCAATGCTTGTCTCGTGTTATGAATGCCGCCGCAGTCATCGAGCAGCGTTTCCAGCGCGCGGGCAATATCGCTGCCGGGATGAAGCGTCGCTTCGCGTTCAAGCGCCTGCCAGGCTTGTTGCTCGAACTCGGCCGTCGACTCAACGAGCTCAAAACCCGGCGGCACCTCTGCTTCCAGAGAAAAACGTCGCAGAATATCCTGACAGAAGGCGTGAAAGGTGGTCGCTCGCAGTTCGTGCTCTGCACACAGCAGCGCTTCGAACAAAGATCTTGCCTGGCGTAGGTTAGCCGTATTGGCCTTCAGGCCCAGCATTTCGATTTCATGCGTCAGCTTGCGTTCATCGGCTACGACCATCGCCAGAAGCCGCTGAACAACGCGTTGGTGAATCTCGGCCGCGGCTTTACGAGTGAATGTGATCGCAAGAATCGAGCCGGGAGAGACGCCCTGCATCAATAAGGTAATTAGGCGACTGGTCAGCAACCAGGTCTTGCCGGTGCCCGCGGCGGCACGCACCGTGAAATTGGCGTCTGCCGATGTAAGCTTAATAGGTCGGGTCAAGCTGCCGTCTCAATGATTTGTTCAGAAAGTTTTCACAATCAAAGGCTGTCGACGCAAAGCCCTTTCTGGACAGTCGCGCCCGCGTTCATACATTCGATAAGGTTGTTGGTTCATTTTCCGCTTCGCTTTCGAGCCACATCTCCTTGCGGCACAGTCCCTGCATGGGGCAGTAGGCGCACGTGGCATCATCACCCCAGGCAGGCAGCCCCGTACCGCGCCGGATGGCCCGGTGAAGGTGTAACAGGCGCTCACGCACTTGTGTCACCAGTGCTTGCAGCGCGCGGCCTTCAAGCCTCACTCTGTCGGAGATTTTTTTCGCATCTAACTCCAGGTAGTAGACCAGCGTGACGGGTTGCTCGAGTACCAGCGCATAGAAGGGCAACTGGATATCCTCGCCGGCTGCGATCGTGCTCGACGCAGGTACCTGTCCCGTCTTGTAATCCAGAACGGCGTAGCCATCTTTGCCACGATCCAGACGATCGATACGAGCGGTGAGCGCCAGCGTATCGATATCGCTTTTATAGCGACGGCTTTGTCTAAGCTCGGCTGCACAGGGTGTCCAACGCGCGGCCTGCGCAATCTGCCACTCGACGTAGCCTGGTCCGACCCGCTGCCAGCGAAGCAGCCAGCCGCGCGCCAGAATGCTGTGCTCGACATCGGGCGCAAAAACCGCTTGTGCAATCCGCGCCAGCAAGGCGGTGGCCTCATCGCGTGTGCCGGGAGTAAAGGTTTTGTCGAACGGCCCGGGTAAGTCGCTAACACCGACGTGGAAGGCCTGCAAGATCTGATGCGCGCGTTGCCCGAACTCGCGCTTTTCAAGCGTCTCGCGCACGTCCTCCAGCGGCGCCAGCGACAAGCCGTCGCTGGCGAAATACTGGTATGGGCAGTCGAGCATGCGCTGATGCGCACTGGCAGAAAGCGTGTCGGGAACAAGCGCGGCCGGCAAGTTTGCCGTCGTGTGACCGCTCGGCTGTGGCAGCGGCAGAGTTTCCGGCCACACGATCTCGGTGAGGGGTGAGGTGGCGAGCGAGGACAGCGCTGGCTCCTCCAATGCGTCGGCGTAGGCCGTGTGGTGAAAGGCCCGCAGCCGTGTTACCCACGGACTCGGTGTCGCGACCTCGGCGTCCTCTTCCCGTCGCAGCGTGATCAGGGCGCGCGGCGCTGACTCCAGCAAGCGGCGAAAATCGTGAAAAAGCGCTCCCCGGCGGCTGGCCAGGCCAGGCAGACCCAAATGGTGGCGTACGCTGTCATTGAACAACGGTGGGCGATCGATGTGACCCGGCAGATGTTCGCGCAATGCGCCGGCGATGATGACGCCGTCGAAACGGCACAGGCGACTTTCGCTAAAGCCCATCAGCTGGACACCCGCGCCTTCGGCGAACGGCTGATAGCGCCGGCGTTCCAGATTACGTCGCAACCAAGCGATGAACTCTGACCACGTGAAATGCAGCTGGCGACCGGACAAGGCGGCCTCCATTTCCTCGAGTACGGCCAAAACACGTACGCCGGCATCGTCTTTCTGGTAAGCGCGCGTCATGCCTAGCGCATCGAGGCTGTGCGATAGCGCCGTCAGAAAGGCAGTCACCGCGTGACGCCGACCATCGCTTACAGTCAATAGGTAACTGGCGGCACGCTCAAGGCGCTCGAGCAGCGCTTCCAGGGCCGCCGCCGCACCGGCCCCATAGTGTTCGTCCAGCCGGTCGCGATTGCGTTGGAGGGCACCGCGATAGTTCTGCAGGCCGCGGCCGACATTGTGCTGCAACACCAAACCCTCCTCGAACCACAGGGTTGCCGACTCGTGCTCGCTTGCGCTTAGGTCGAAGCGCACGAAGGGTGATTTCAGCAGCTCAATTAGCGGCCCGTGCGCAAACTGCTGCTCTAGGCACTCGACCCAGCGCATCAATGCCGTCGCCGCACTGGTCGTGGATAGCCGCCATCCCGCGGCATCCTGTAGGGAGATATTGGCGCGCTCGAGCAATGCGCGTACCCGACGCGCCAATTTGCGATCGTTGGTGACGATGCCGAGGTCTTGCAGCCCGGCCAGGCGCCACTGGCGTATTTGTACGTCGATGGCTCGAGCTTCATCTTCGAAGCCCTGCGCCTCGTGAATGGCCAGACGGCCACGTGCAGGGCTGCTGGGCTGTGCAAGTTTTTGTTGCCGAACACGCAGCTGCAGATCATCTGCATCGAGCACATAAACATTATTGAGCAGCTCCGTGTAAGCACCGCTACTTTGCGCAACATTTGGCGCCACGTTCAGCGCCTCGACCATATTGGTGAGTGCGGAATCCGGGTGATAGCCACGAGCGCCAGTTTGTCCGTGCAGCAGCAACGTGATCTGATGGCGGTTGATCAAGGTTTTTAGCCACGTGAGCTCGGCCTGATCGAAGAGCACGAAGCCGGCCATATAAACATGACGCTCGGGAGCAAGCTCGCGAAGACTGCCCTCCAAGCCGTGGACGATGCGTGCGGCGGTGTCGTGAACGCCGTCTGCGGCGAGCTGGTGTTGCCAAGCGCGCCACAAGGTATAAACGAGGTGGGCCTCTTCGCTGAGGGGTTTCGGCGCAGGACCGCTGATACCGTAACCCGCGCTCAGTCGGTCGATCAGCGTATCAAGATCACCAGGTAGCGGACTGTGATTGAGCGTGAGTTCATCGAACAAGACGAGCAGGCTGTCGGCGAGCGCCCATGCGCCCCAGCGCTGCGCCAGGGCAGGGTGCTCGACCAAGGCCTCCATCAACAGCAGCTCGCGCGCACTCTCGTGGAGGTGACGGCAACGATCATCGCCGAAGGCCTGCAGCCAGCGGTGAAAGGTTGCCGTTTCCGGCGCAAGCAGCGCCTCAATCCCTCGAACGGCGGCGGCATCGAGCAGCTGTGAGCGAAATCGCGCGACCGCACCGGCATGCGGCAAGAGCACGATGGCGTGACGCAGATCCGTCGGTTGACCCCGCACGTCTGCCAGCAAAAGATCGGCCAGGGTCTTTAAGGGATCTTGCCCGTAGGGAATGATCTCCAGGGTGGGAGGTACGCGACCCGCTGGTGGTGCCGATGTCGAGCTTGTGCCATCGTGCGCCGGGGCAATCTTCGGTCGTTTCATTTTCCAAAGCCGTTTTGGCTTCGAAAAAGCGTCGACCCGCTAGCGTTCCAAGTATTGACGCTTACCCGGCTTTTTTTCCCACTCAGCTGCATCCGGGGGTGCAGGCTTCATCTCGGTGATCACAGGCCAGACCTGCGACAGTTCGGCATTGAGCTGCAGAAAGTCGGCCTGGTCTTCGGGCAGATCATCCTCCGCATAGATCGCATCGACCGGGCACTCGGGTACGCATAAGGTGCAGTCAATGCATTCGTCAGGGTCGATGACGAGCATATTAGGCCCTTCGTGGAAGCAATCGACCGGGCACACCTCGACGCAGTCTGTGTACTTGCACTTGATGCAGTTTTCTGTGACCACATAGGCCATTGGCAATCTCCAACGCGGTGACGCTACAAAGGAGCAAATGATACACGCACAAGGCCAAACAATGGAATCGTCGCCGCGGTGCCAAGCGTGGCCCGTGCCCGACTTGCTTCACAGCCTCCAGACGGCCACGCCGGCAGCACGCAAGGCGTCGGCGTCGAAACGCGACTTGACATCGACGAAGCAGCCGTTGGCTGTGAGCTTTTGTAGGTAGGCCTCGATTGGTCTATCCAAAAACTGGCGGTGAGCGACGGCAACCACCAGCGCATCTGCGGGTGCTAGATCTTCCCACGGCATTAGGCTGATATCGTATTCCGCACGCGCCTCTGTCGGCGAGGCGACGGGATCGTGTACGCACACAGTCACCCCGTAGGATTTCAGCTCGTTGATGACATCGATCACGCGCGAGTTACGCAGATCCGCGCAGTCCTCTTTGAACGTAAGTCCGAGGACGTTGACTCGTGCTGCGCTGGCCAATGGCCCGTGACGGGCCATGCATTTGATCGTTTGCTCGGCCACGAACTTCCCCATGTTGTCATTGATACGTCGTCCCGCCAGGATCACTTGCGGATGATAACCCAGCATTTCCGCCTTGTGCGTGAGGTAATAGGGATCGACGCCGATACAATGGCCGCCGACCAGGCCAGGCCTAAAGGAAAGAAAGTTCCATTTGCTTTCTGCAGCGCGTAGAACTTCGAGCGTGTCGATGCCCATTCGGTTGAATATGATCGCGAGCTCGTTCATCAGGGCAATGTTTAGATCACGTTGCGTATTCTCGATAACTTTGGCGGCCTCCGCGACCCTGATGCTCGAGACGCGGTGGACACCTGCCTTGATAATCGAGGCATAAAGATCCGCGATTTTGTCCAGTGTCTTATCGTCATCGCCAGCAACGACCTTGACGATATTGGTCAGGGTATGTTCGTTATCCCCCGGATTGATGCGTTCGGGCGAGTAGCCCACGTGAAAATCCGTTTTCCATTGCAATCCTGAAATCTGTTCGAGCACAGGGATGCAGACCTCTTCGGTGGCGCCGGGGTAGACGGTCGATTCATAGATTACGATAGCGCCGCGTTTGAGGTATTTCGCGACCGTGCGACTGGCTTCGAGCAGCGGTCCAAAGTCGGGTTGGTGCGCCACATCGACGGGCGTGGGGACGGCGATGATCACATAGTCGGCTTTGGACAATACCTTCGGATCAGAGGAAAAGGTCAGGCGGTTCGCCGCGTGCAATTCCTCGGCGCTGATCTGCCCGCTAGGATCGATGCCACGCTCGTAGTCAGCCATTTTTGCCCGGTCGGCGTCATAGCCGAGCGTGAGGCGGATCTTTCCAAGCTCGACCGCCAAGGGCAGGCCCACGTAGCCGAGCCCTACTACAGCAGCAGTACTCACGTTTCCCCCTTTTTTAGGTGCCATGGGTAACACGTGCCGCCGGCGGGACCCCGCCGTCGACGCCTGGAGTATAGGAGGCGACGGACGGATTGCGAAGCTGGCCGCGGCGCTCGCCGCCCCGGCGGGTGCCGCGGTCAGCCGGGGCGGCTCAGGCGCTGGTGGGCCCTGGCAGGGGCAGCAAACTTACTAGATTGCTTCACCTGTAGCCTATAATAGCTTGAAAAGAGCGGAAAATTTAAGTCGCGGACGGGAACCGAGCGATGACCAACGTAGCGCTGTACGTCCCAGAAAAAGAAGTTTCGGCTTGGGTAACTGAAACCGATCCCAAGCAGGCCCGCGCGTGGCTCGCGTCGTTGCCGCTTGCAGACCCCGGCGAATCGGCGCGCGACATCTATCAAGCCCTTTATACGCTCAACCGCTTGGCGCTGGCGCCCCACACGCGCGTGGAGCTGATGGAATTGTATCGTGAGCCGGTCGCTACCGTGTCGGCCTTGTTACAGACTCAGTTCGGCGGGCTGCCGATGCCATTGCCCTCCGACATGCGGCAGATGGCGGAATTCATCCGTCAACTCCAGCTAGAGATGGCCATCGGTTACAAGTGTGTGATCCAGGATCTGGGCGCTGCCCGCATCGCCTGGGGCAGGAAGAGCCACGTCGTGCTCGCGAGCGAGCGAGCAATGGAACACCTCGGAAGGGCGCTACTTTGCTCGTACCAGGTATACATGCCTCCACCCCCTGGCATCTGGACGGAAATTCACACCTTGTTTCGTTGCGCCGAGACGCAGGCATGTCTCGAGCAGCCAGTGGAGAACTCGGATGGAGCCGGGAGCAAGACGATCTTGCGACGCTACCAACAGGTTCTGCTACTTGGGTTGTGCAGCCCTTATCAGCTACCGCAGAACGAGTGCAACCATGTGGCCGCCTTTCTTGAACAATGGGCGCATAATGCGGTGATCAAGGAGCAGTTGAGCGTGAGCGATCCGGCAGGTCATTTCTTGATCAACCTGGCGCTCGATGCACCGCCGGTTCCGCTCGCGCAGCATCGGGGCCCAGTTAAATCGGACGCTGCACTGCGCGTGCTCAATACGCTCGAAGTGGCGCGGGCCGTTCATGACTTTAGTAAACGCCTCGACGACGGTGCATCGGCCAAGTCGCTCGGCTTCAGCGACGAGCTCAGCGATGCATCCGTGCGCGAAATGCTGCGCCGGCTGATAAAGTTCTGGGGAGTCGCGCCGCAGCGAAAATTTGCCCGTACCCAGACGCGTGGCCATCTTTCCGTGTGCACCGGCATCAATGCCCTGCATTTCTTCGGCAGTGGGGGAAGGCCCTTCACCCCGCCAAGGGATGCTGCCCCCGAATCTGCGGCGGATGCCGTCAAGCCGGCGCCGATTAGCAAATCGGTCGATGACGCCGAGCTCAAATCGGGCGAAAAACGCCCGACCACGCCGAAACGGGGACTACCAAAATGGCTGGCGGAGACTAAGCTGCCGACGCCGGAATCCTACCCAGTTGACCGTTGGCGGCTGCAGGATGAAAGTGCCCGCGGGCTGCTGCTGCTGCGCGAAGGAGAAATGCTGGGACAGCTGCGAGTGGGCGACGTGCTTGGGATGCAAAGCGCTCGCGATCCCGCCAATTGGCACGTGGGCGTCATCCGTTGGATAAAGAGCCCGCAGCCACGGCGCCTCGAAATGGGTGTCGAACGCTTGGCGCCAAAGGTCACCCCGGTGGCGCTGCGGGCATCGGTCAGGGCAGGGCGATCAACGCCTTACGTGCAAGGCTTGCTGCTGCCTGCCATGCCTGTGCTGCAACGCCCCGCGGCCTTGCTGGTGCCGCGAGGCCTGTATGAGGCAGGTCGGACCCTTGAACTGGTGGAGGGCAACGGTCTTAGCCGCACGGTACGCCCGCTCAAGCTGCTGGAGCGCACCGCCGCCTTCGACCTCCTCGTTTTTGTTGATAGTCCCACCCGCGACTGGGCGAGTTAGCGTCGCAAGTCCGCGGGCAGGTGGGCCTGAATCAACGGCAGGATTTTGGCATAGACCTGCGGATTGCCGGCGACCACGTTGCCGGTTTGCAAAAAGTCTTGTCCGCCAGCGAAATCACCGATCAGCCCGCCCGCTTCCTCAATAAGCAAGGCACCTGCAGCGATGTCCCACGCACTCAGGCCGATCTCCCAGAAACCATCGAGTCGGCCGCAAGCGACATGGGCGAGGTCGAGAGCCGCCGAACCCGCGCGACGGACGCCGCTGGTTTGGGTAAGAAGGGCACGGAAGGTGTTGATCCACAGCTCCAGGTGCTGCTCTGCCCGAAATGGAAAGCCCGTGCCGAGCAAGGCAAACTTTAGGCTGCCGACGCGACTGACACGCATGCGTCGTTCGTTAAATTGCGCGCCCTGCCCGCGCGTTGCCGTGAACAACTCGTTGCGCAACGGGTCGAAGACGACTGCCTGTTCAAGCTTGGTACGACGCATCAGGGCGATCGATACGGCGAAATGCGGATACCCATGCAGGTAATTCGTGGTACCGTCAAGGGGATCGATCACCCACTGGTATTCGTCGCCACGGTGGTGCCCGCTTTCTTCGGCCAAGATGCCATGGCCCGGGTACGCGCTGAGAATAACGCGTACGATTTCGGCTTCTGCTTCCCGGTCGACCTCGCTGACAAAGTCGTTGCGGCCTTTGGTCTCGATCGCGAGACGTTCCAGATGGTCGAGATGGCGCAGGATAATGGTACCGGCGCGGCGCGCGGCCTTGACGGCGATGTTGAGCATGGGATGCATGGACGGTTGCCTAGATCCGGTAAGCGCCAAAAAACGACGCGCATTCTATAGATGTCGGCGTGCTGTGCAAAGTTGATATGCGAAGGCCATGATTGAAGGCTTCGAATCCTCAAACAATGTTCGCGTGGTGTTAGTGCGACCGACGCACCCGGGAAACATTGGTGGCGTGGCGCGCGCGATGAAGACCATGTGCCTGGGTTCGCTTTATCTGGTGGACCCGGTGGATTACCTTGGCCAAGAGGCGCGTGCGCGCGCCGGTGGCGCACAGGATGTGTTGCTTGGCTCGAAGCGTTGCGCCTCGCTGGCGGAGGCGCTCGCGGGTTGTCGTCTGGTGATCGGTACCAGTGCGCGCGCGCGCTCGATCCCCTGGCCCACCCTGGACCCAAGCGCCGCCGCGCAGCGGTTGATCACCGAAGCCCGTGAAGGCCCTGTCGCGCTGGTGTTTGGACGGGAGAAAACAGGGTTGAGCAACGCCGAGCTGGACCAATGCCAGTACACGGTCGAGATTCCGAGCAATCGCGAGTACGCCTCCCTCAACTTGGCGTGCGCAGCGCAGGTGATGAGCTACGAGTTGATGCGAGCCCGGCAAAAGGCCACGTCGAGGGAGGCGGGTGATTGGCGCGAGGCGGGCGTATCCCTGGCGCGGCGGGAGGATATGGAACGCTTCTACCGCCACCTGGA
>JABAOH010158231.1_pt1 | contig 22127 bp, 23 predicted proteins | sample 7062181 | NCBI WGS metagenome assembly JABAOH01 (sample SAMN14538630, study PRJNA623070) | marine sediment metagenome | biome: marine biome [ENVO:00000428]; feature: marine pelagic biome [ENVO:01000023]; material: deep marine sediment [ENVO:00002113]; isolation source: pool of 5 deep marine... | reverse complement strand
TGGTACGACATCGACAACGAGGATGCGCCCGGTCTGTCCAACACTACCTGGGGGGTGCGCCTCGACGGGTCAGCCCAGGCCGGCAAGACGGCATTCGGTTACATCCTGGAGTTCGCCAGCCAGGACGACAATGCCGACAACCCGACACCCTATGATGCGGATTATTATCGGCTCGACCTGTCTGCCGGTTTCGGGAAGGTGACCCTGTACGCTGGCTTCGAGTCGCTGGAGGGCGACCATCGCTCCCCTGGGCAGGCCTTCCGTACCCCGCTGGCGACCCTGCACGCATTCAACGGTTGGGCAGACAAGTTCCTGACCACGCCAGCGGCCGGTCTCGAAGACGCCTTCCTGGGCGCCAAGGGCAAGTTGGGGGAGTGGGCCTGGAATATCCTCTACCACGATTTTTCGGCCCAGTCCGGTCCCGGCAGCTTCGGTACCGAGATCGACGCCTCGCTGTCGCGCAAATTCGCAGAGCGTTACGGACTGTTGCTGAAGGCGGCGAGCTTCGACACGGACAGCGACGCCTACGGCGACACCACCAAGCTCTGGGTGCAACTGACCGCGGATTTCTGAATCGCCACCGGTAGCGCAATCGTGCCCGGAGCCGCATGGCCGGGGGCCAATCCGGGCGTCCCGCGCCGCTGTGGCTCCGGGGTGTGATTTGATACAGTGGCGGGGAACCGTCCGAGCGTGAAGATCGAGGAACCGGCCGTGCGCCCCGCCATTGCATTCCTGCTTGCCCTGCTGATGACCGGCTGCGCCCGGGAGGCTCCGCCCACCGAAGACTGGCGGGTCCTGATTGCGCTTCCGCAGGCCGAGTTGCCGGTGCGGTTGTGGCTGGCGGCGGATGGCAGTGAGGCCTGGTTCGAAAATGGCCGCGAGCGGGTCCTGGTGCCGGAAATCCGCCGCGACGCGGGCCGGTGGGTGCTCAGGTTCCCGGCCTTCAACAACGCACTCGAATTGCAGCCCGCGGGGACGGAGATGAGCGGCACGCTGACCCTTGTTAAGCGCGGCTACGAGCAGGTCATGCCGGTTCGTGCGGAGCCCAACCCCGGCTTCCGGTTCAGTGCCGACCCGCGGCCCGTGACCGACCTGACCGGGCGTTGGGAAGTGACGTTCACGCCGGACGAGGATGATCCGTACCTGGCGGTGGGTGAATTCGATCAACAGGGCGGACGCCTGACCGGCACTTTTCTCACCGCCAAGGGCGACTACCGGTTCCTGGCCGGGGAGGTGGACGGGGCACGGTTGCGACTCTCGACCTTCGACGGGGCGCACGCCTACGTGTTCAGCGCCGAGGTCGGGGCCGACGGCACGCTGGCCGGGGATTTCTGGTCGGGCACCCGCTGGCACGAGCGATGGGTGGCGCGACGTAATTTCGATGCGGCTCTGCCGGACCCTTATGGCCTGACCTACCTGAAACCCGGCTGGGAGCGGCTCGACTTCAGCTTCCCCAACCTCGAGGGACGACCAGTCTCGCTGAGCGATCCTCGCTACCGTGGCAAGGTCGTGCTGGTCACCCTGGCGGGCACCTGGTGCCCGAACTGCGCCGACGAGGCCGAATTCCTGGCGGGCTACCTGGCCGCGCACCGGCACCGCGGGGTGGAGGCGATCACGTTGCTGTACGAGCACGTGGAGGAGTTCGAAGTGGCGGCGGCACTCGGCCGGGCACTGCGGGACAAGCATGGCCTCGAGCACGAGCTGCTGATCGCGGGCAGCTCCGAGAAAACCCGCGCGGCGCAGACGCTGCCCATGCTGAATCATGTGCTGGCCTATCCCACCCTGATTCTGGTCGACCGTTCAGGCGGCGTGCGGGCGATCCATACCGGTTTCAGCGGTCCGGCGACCGGTGAACATTACCGGGCCTTCGTGGCGGACTTCGAAGCCAGGATGGAGGTGCTGCTGGGGGAGGGGGTCAGCGAGGCGCAGTAAACGGCTCGCGGCCGTTCAGGGCCGTGCCGTGGCGGCGGTTACGGGTCGTCAACCGGGGCCGTGTGGGGAACGCCGCTTGCACGCGTCACTTCGGCTAGCGTGGGGCGGCCCGCAACTCCTGGGGCCGCAGTCGGGCCGCGCCCGGTGTCCTCCGAGGCCAGCAGACCCGGTCCGTCATCGAGCACGAGGAAGTGGGCGCTGATATCGCCAAGGTCGCGGGCGTCCGGTGTGGGCGCACTAAGTAAAAACAACGCGATGGCGAGTAGCATGACGGGCTTCATTGCCGTGACCTCCTTGTCCGGTTGATTGGCGACGGCCTTGCGGAGACCGCGCACTGCCCCAGAAGCCCCGGCCCTCCCGGCCGGCTCCAGTCACTGGGGTATCCTTGAGTCTAGTACACGGACCGGCATTTTGCCGGTACGTCCGGATGCTGCCTCAGTAGCAGTGCAGGCCGTCCACGCCGGCCAGCCGCTGCAGGCTCAGATGTTGGGTGCCGTCATCTCCGCTCAGCGTTGCCTGCGCATTCAGGCAGTCGTCAAAACGGATATCCAGGCGGCCCCAGGGAGACTGTTCCACCAGCCCGGCATCAAAACCATTGAAGCTCCCGCCGTCGGCCTGCAGCAGTTCAACCGTCACCGCCCCGCCGAGGTGCAGCGGGTCGTCGCTGAGGCCGACCAACCACAGGCGCTCGCCCGAGTCGGTGAAGCCATAGAAATACACCACGAATCGGTCACCCGCTATGGTGTGCAAACTGAACCCCTGACCGCTGCTCGCGGGATCAAACCACGAGCCCGTCAGCCCGCGATGATCGCTGCCGGTGGTGTAGCCCAGGATGCGATTCAGCACGGCCTTGGTCTCGGGCGTCAGGTTGCGGCGCTCGGCGCCGGCGGGCAGCGATTGATCAGCCATCAACGTGCCGGTGCGCTGGGCAAAGTCGAGATCATGCCAGTGCCCCCGGACCTGCAGGGTACTGGCGGCCAGGTGGACCAGGCCAGCACCGTCCTCACCCATATCCAGCGGCAGCGGGCGCTGGGCGCTCGGCAGGTCGTCGGCTTGTCCCCGGAAGCGGATCTTGCCGCCATCGCTGACCCACATCGGCAGGCCGTCCGGTGCCATGATCTGGCTTGCGATGGCCGGCAGCATGCGGGCACCGCCACAATCACGGGGTCGTCCGTCGGCCTCGACCGAGAAGCCGACAAAGCCCAGGACATGGATGACCTCATGCAGGATGGTGGTGTAGAGGTCGTGTTTGCCGGACTCCGGCGTCGCCAGGTCATCATTGAATGATTGGGTGAAATTGACCGCCAACGCCCCCTCGTAGTCGTGGATGTGCACGTCATTGCGGAGTGCGTCGAAGATGATGGGTTTCTGGAAGCCATCCACGCACTGGAACAGCGGCAGGCCGATGGCCAGCGTTTTCTCCCCGAAGTATGGGCTGTCGCTGTCCAACCGGATGCGGGCCGAACCCGTCTCGCCGGCCAGGATGTGGCCTGCCATCTCGAAGGCTGCCACCGCGACGTCACGGCGCCGCTCACCCAGCATCGGGTCATCGAAGCCGCTGCCGGTTCCGAGCGCCACATCGACGAACTCCAGTTCGAACCTGGGCCGCGTGCCAACCTGCACCAGGAAGGGTTTCGGCGACTGCCCCGCGCTCGCACTGGTGCTGGCCTGGGTGCTGGCCGCGGTCACCCCGACGATGAGGTAGTCGGGCGCATCGGGCGTGGCTGCGCCCACCGCGGAACCGGCGCTGGCCAACAAAAGCAAAAGAACGATGGGCCAATGGGGCCGCATGGGTAAACCTCCCTGTCCTGTCCCGATCCGGCCCCACATCCGAAGGAAGGGGCGGAATTCAGGCGGGCGTCATGCCCGAATCTCGATAACGCTATTCATCGAGTTTAGTACAAGAATGGCAGGTTCGCAGGCTACGCCGAAAGCGGTGCATCCGGACCCGATCAGAGCCGATCGATGCCCCGCGGGCCGGCCACCAGAATCCGGTCTGCGCCGCGGCGGGCAAACAGCCCGCAGGTGACCACGCCGGGGATGTCATTGATCCGGGATTCCATCGCCACGGGGTCCAGGAGATCCAGGTTGTGCACGTCCAGAATCCAGTTGCCGTTGTCGGTGACGAAGCCCTCCCGCCACTCGGGTTGGCCCCCGAGCGCGACCAGTTTGCGGGCCACCAGGCTGCGCGCCATGGGGATCACCTCCACCGGCAGGGGAAACCTGCCCAGCACCTTGACGCGCTTGCTCTCATCGACGATGCAGATGAATTGGCGACTGGCGGCGGCGACGATCTTCTCCCGCGTCAGGGCGCCGCCGCCACCCTTGATGAGACGCCGGTGCGGATCGAATTCATCGGCGCCATCAACGTACAGGTCGAGGTCGCCGGTCTGGTTCAGGTCCATCACGGCAATGCCGTGCGCCTGCAGCCCCGCGGTGGTTGCCTCGGAACTGGAGACCGCAGCCTCTACCCGCTTGCCGCTGGCGGCCAACGCATCGATGAAGCAGTCGACCGTCGAGCCGGTGCCGACCCCGATGGTGCTGCCGTCCTCCACGTACTCCACCGCGGCGGCGGCCACTGCCTGTTTGAGTTGCAGTTGGTTCATGCCTTCTCCAGGCCCAGAATGTAATTCCAGTGCTGCTCGCTGACCGGCATGACCGACAGGCGGTTGCCGCGGCGGATGAGCGCGAAACCCTCGAGTTCTTCCGCGTGCGCCTTGAGCTCCGCGAGGCTGATGACCCGCTTGAGCTTGCGCCGGTAGCGGATGTCGACCATCACCCAGCGGGGGTTGTTCGGGTCGCTCTTGGGGTCGTAATAGCGGGAGTGCGGGTCGAACGCCGTATGGTCCGGATAGGGCTTCGAGGCCACCTCGGCCACGCCCACGATGCCCGGCACCTCCGTATTCGAGTGGTAGAAGAACACCGGGTCGCCGGGGCGCATGTCATCGCGCATGAAGTTGCGGGCCTGGTAGTTGCGTACCCCGTCCCAGTGATCCTTGCGGCCCGGGCACTGCCGCAGGTCGTCAATGCTGAAAACATCCGGTTCGCTTTTCATCAGCCAGCACCGCATCGCATCCTCCATCCGTCGCGCCGCCGTCTTGCTTCAGGCCGCCCAGGTTTTCCAGCCGTGGTCGGTGACCACGCCATGCAAGGGCACGTCCCACGCCTCTGCCGGTAAGTCCTCCACCTGCTGCAGCGCGTAGCCAACGCCCATCCGCAGCGGCCGTGCCTGGTCCCTGAGCGGCCCCAGCAGGCGGTCGTAATAGCCGGCGCCCATGCCCAGGCGGTTGCCGCACGGGTCCCAGGCCACCAGGGGGACGCAGCAAACGTCCAGCGCCCGCACCTCGATGCGCGGCTCGAACACCGGCTCGGGAATGCCGAAATGGTTGTTGACCATTTCCGCTTGCGCATGCCAGCGACGCAGAACCAGGCCCGGTTCACCGTTGCCTTCCAGCACCGGCAGCGCCAGGGTCACACCCTCATGGAGCAGGTCGTGCATGGCTGGCACCAGGTCGGGTTCGCCGTCGAACGGCCAGAAGAGGGCCACCGTGGTGGCCTCCACGATGCGCAAGCCCTCCAGCAACGCTGCCCTCAGGGCCTCGTCCAGGCGCGCCCGCTCGGCCGCGCCCAGCAGCATCCGGGTGGCGCGCAGCCGCTCGCGCAGCTGGGATTTGCTATGGCTGATTTCCGGCTCGGGCATGCAGCTGAGTGGGCGACCAGGGTGTGCGGGGTCGTCGGGTGAGTGCCCTCCATGATGTCGCTGCGAATTCGGTGACCTTGAACCAACGGTTCAGGTGGGCCGGCTCGCTGGGCTTCAGGCTTTTCGCCAGAATGCGAACATGCACACCGGCTCTCAGATTCGCCAACCCGAGGTCAACATATAGGGACAAGGCATTTAACGAACCCGCCGGCGAACATCACAGAGGGCCATTTCATTCTAGTCGATTGCGCCATTGAGTGCATCCTCCAGCTCGTCGGCCAGCCGCACGATGCGACGGTCGACCCGGTCCTGGCGCTGCTCCTCATGCCGGCGCGACTTCAGCAGCTCATCGGCCATGTTGAGGGCGGTCATGACCGCGACCCGCTCCAGCGACATCAGCTTGCCGGCCGCCTTGATCTCGCGCATCCGCTCGTCAAGAAAAAAGGCCGCCTCCTTGAGCGCGTTTCGCTCACCCGGCTCGCAGGTGAACTGGTAGTCCCGGTCCAGGATGGATACCGAGACGGGGTCAGATGCCTTGCTCATGATGGTGGGGAAGTCAGGTTTGCTCGAGCGCCTTCAGGCGATGGATCATGGCCTCGACCTTGGAGCGCGCCTCGTCGTTCTTGGCAACCAGCGAGGCGCGTTCGGCCACCAGCGCGTCCTGGCGGGTCTGCAGCGAGCTGTTCTCCTCGCGCAGCTGCTGAATTTGCATCAACAGCCGGCGGACCTGCTGCTCGAGTCGCTCCAGGTCCTTGCCGGTCTGTTCCAGGGAGTCCATGCGGACACTATAATTTGGCCTGCAATACCGGTCAATCGAATTGCGGCGGGCGCTGGTTCCCGGGATCGGGTGGCGGCAGGATGCGGCGCCCCCATGCCGGGTGCTACCATCCGGCGATTGGCCTGACGCGCCCCAATGAGCCGTTGAACCGAGCATGACTTCGACCTTGCTGCCCGATTTCGAACACGCCCTGGCCCTGGCCGGGGGGCGCATGGATGCCGCCGCGCTGTCCGCGTGCCACGGATTGCTGTGCGGACTGCTGTGCCGGCGCCCGGAAGCGGACAGCGAGACCTTCATGGCGCTGCTGGAGTCTGCCCGGATGCTCGAGGAGCCCGCGGCCGGGCTGCGCGAGGCATTGGCCGACCTGCACCGGGCGGCGCGCGCTCAGCTGGAGGACGAATACCTGCGCCTGTCACTGTGGTTGCCGGTTGATGAGCAGCCGCTCAGCGAGCGTACGCTGGCCCTGTCGCGGTGGTGTTCGGGCTTCCTGGCCGGGGTGGGCGGCAGTGGCGATGGCGAGCTGCAGGTCCTGTCCGCTGACGCCCGCGAGGCGCTGGCGGACCTCGCGGAGATTGCCGGGGCCGAGATCGAGGCGGGCGGCGATACCGAGGAGGAGGAAAACGCCTTCGCCGAGATCGTCGAATACGTGCGCGTGGCCACCCTGATGCTGAGCGAAGACTTGCGCGGGCCGGGGCCGGGCGCGCGCATCCACTGACGAGGCTGGCGAGCAAACATGATCAGACAGAAGGAATACGCCCGGCGCCGCGCACAGTTGATGCGCAGGACGGGGGAAGGCGCCATCATCATCGTGCGCGCCGCGCCCGAGCGCATCCGCAACAACGACGTGCACTATCCCTATCGGCAGGACAGTGATTTCCTGTACCTCACCGGGTTCCGCGAAGCGGACGCGACCCTGGTGCTCATTCCGGGCGGCAAGCCGGGCCGCGCGCTGCTGTTCTGCCGCGAGCGGGACCCGCAGCGCGAGATGTGGGACGGCGCCATGGCGGGCACGGCCGGCGCGCTATCCGAGTACGGCATGGACGAGGCCTACGACGTCGGAGAGCTGGCCACCCGGCTGCCGAAGCTCTTGGAGGATCGGGAGCGCATCTATTTCGACCTGGGCAGGGACCATGACTTCGATCAACAGCTGATTGGCTGGCTCAATGCCTTCCGGGGCAAGCCCCGGCGCAAATTTCACGCGCCGGACGAGATCATCGCGCTCGACCATCTGCTGCATGACATGCGGCTTTACAAGAGCCGTGGGGAACTGGCGGCCATGCGCCGATCGGCCAGGGTGGCGGCCGAGGCGCACCAGCGCGCGATGCAGGTGTGCCGCCCGGGCATGAGCGAGGCCGAGATTCATGCCGAGCTGCTGTACACCTTCACCCGCCGCGGCTGCGAGCCTTCCTACATTCCCATCGTGGGGGGTGGCGCCAATGCCTGCGTGCTGCATTACATTGCCAACAACGATCCGCTCAATGACGGCGATCTGCTGCTGATCGATGCGGGCGCGGAGTACGATGGCTACGCATCCGACATCACCCGCACATTTCCCGTGAACGGCCGCTTCACCGGGCCTCAGAAGGCGCTGTACGAGGTGGTGTTGGCGGCGCAGGGCGAGGCCATCGAACGGGTGAGGGAGGGCAACCAGTGGGATGATGTCCACCAGGCGGCGGTGCGGGTGGTCGCCACCGGCATGCTGGAACTGGGCATCCTGAAGGGCAGCCTGGACGAGGTGCTGGAAGAGGAGGAGTACAAGCAGTTTTATGTCCACAACACCGGGCATTGGCTGGGCTGGGCCTCGATGTGCACGACGTCGGCGAGTACCAGATCGATGGGCATTCCCGCGAGCTGGAACCGGGCATGGTGCTGACCATCGAGCCGGGCGTGTACATCCGCCCGGATGCGGCGGATGTGGATGCGCGCTGGCGGGGCATGGGCATCCGCATCGAAGACAACGTGGTGGTCACCCGCGAGGCGCCGGAGGTCCTGTCGTCCGGCGTACCCAAGCAGATCCCCGAGCTCGAAGACCTGATGGCCGGCTAGGGACCGCATGAGCAGGGGTTCGAGCCAAAGCTACGACATCGCCATCGTGGGCGGTGGGCTGGTCGGCGCCAGCCTGGCCGTCGCGCTGGAGCCGCTGGGATACTCGGTCGCGGTGGTCGAGGCGGTGCCGCTGCAGGCCCCCGCCCAACCCAGCTACGACGATCGCACCCTGGCCCTCAGCCACAGCTCCTGCCGGATCCTGCAGGGCCTCGATCTATGGTCCGCGCTGGCGGATGCCGCCACGCCCATCCGGGAAGTCATCGTCACCGAGCTGGGACGGCCCGGTCGCGTGGTGCTCAGGGCCGCGGAAACCGGCTTGCCGGCGTTCGGCCACGTGGTGGAGGCGCGCGCGTACGGTGCCGCGGTGCTCAGCAGGCTCGAGCGCTTGGCGGGTGTCGATCTGTGGTGCCCGGCGCGGGTGGTCGGTGCGGCCACCGATGGAGAGCGCGCGACGGTGGAAGTGGAGGCGCACGATGGACTGCGGAAACTCGAGGCCCGCCTGCTGATCGCGGCGGACGGCGCCCACTCGGCGGTGCGGAACCTGCTGGGTATTCCGGCCCGCGAACACGACTATGGACAGACCGCCGTGATCTGTAACCTCACCCCCGCGGAATACCATGATGGCAGGGCATTCGAGCGCCTGACCGATACCGGCCCGTTCGCGATGCTGCCGCACGCGGGGCGGCGTTGCGGACTGGTCTGGTCGGTCGAAACCGATGCCGCGCCGCGCCTGCTGGAGCTCCCCGAGCAGCAGTTCCTGGCCGAGGCCAGGCAACGCTTCGGCGGCGACCTGGGCGCGTTTCTGCGCTGCGGCAAGCGGTCGGCGTACCCGCTGAAGCTGGTGCGCGCCGAGCGCGATGTGCACCAGCGGCTGGTGCTGTTGGGCAACGCCGCGCACACCATCCATCCGATCGGCGCGCAGGGATTCAACCTCGGCCTGCGGGATGTCGCCGCGCTGGCAGAGGTGCTGGCGAACGCCGCCGCCGGCGATCCCGGACAAGTCCAGGTGCTGGACGCCTATGCCGACTGGCGCCGACCCGACCAGGACCGCACGGTGGCTTGGTCGGACGGCATGGCACGCCTGTTTGCCAACCGGTCGCCGGCCGCCGCGTTGCTGCGCAGTGCGGGGCTGATCGCGCATGCGCTGCTGCCGCCGCTGCGCCGCCGGCTGACCGCGGGCGCCATGGGTTATCGCGGCGGGCGCACACCGCGGCTTGCGCTCGGCGAGCGGCTGCAGCGATGAATACCGCCGTGCAGCGCTTCGATGTCGGGGTGGTCGGAGCCGGCATGGTCGGCGGCACCGTCGCGACGCTGCTGGCGCGGGCCGGCTTGTCGGTGGCCGTGGTCGAGGCGCAGGCCCCGGGCGCATTCGATGCCGCGGCCGACATCGGCTTGCGCGTATCGGCCCTGTCGCCGGGATCGGCATCCATCCTCGCGGCGGCCGGGGCCTGGGACCGCGTCGCGCAGACCCGCAGCTGCGCATTTTCACGCATGCACGTGGAAGATGGCGCGACTGGCGCGGCGCTGGATTTCGAAGCGCCGGAATTCGGCCTGGAGGCGCTCGGCACCATCGTGGAGAACGACCTGCTGCGGAGGGTGCTGTGGGACCTGCTGGACGCCAGCGCCGTGGTGCAGCGGTTCTGTCCGGCGCGGGTGCGGGCGGTGCAGGCCGGTGCCGAGCATGTCGAGTTGCAGCTCGACGCGGGTACGCGGCTGCGCGTCGCGCTGCTGATCGGCGCCGATGGGGCGGATTCAGCGCTGCGCGGGATGGCCGGTGTGGCCCAGGACGTATGGGAATACAACCAGCGGGGCGTGGTGGCGGTGGTGCGCACCCAGCGGCCCAATCCCCACACCGCCTGGCAGCGGTTCACGGCCGGCGGGCCACTGGCTTTCCTGCCCCTGTCGGATGGCCGGTCGTCCATCGTCTGGACCCGGCCGGCGCCGGAGGCCCAGCGCCTGCTCGCGCTCGGCGATGAGGAATTCACCGCCGCGCTGCAGGAGGCCGCCGGTGGCTGGTTGGGCCAGGTGCTCGAGTCGGGCCCGCGCGCCAGCTTCCCGCTCACCATGCGCCTGGCCAACCATTACGTGGGCCCGCGCCAGGTGTTGCTTGGCGATGCGGCCCAGGTGGTGCATCCGCTGGCCGGGCAGGGCGTGAACCTCGGTCTGGCCGACGCGGCGGCGCTGGCGGAAGTTCTGCTGGCCAACCGCCGCTCGGGAAGCGACCTGGCCGAGCACCGGTCTCTGCTGCGATACCAGCGTTGGCGGCGCTCGGAGAACGGGCTGATGGCGGGCGGCATCCATGCGCTGCGCTCGCTGTTCACGCCCGACGGCTTGGCCGGCATGCGGGGCCTCGGGCTGCGCCTGGTGGCGGCCAGTTGGCCGCTCAAGGACCTGTTTCTGCGCCGGGCCGCGGGCCTGGGCCGGAACGCTCCGCGGCTGGCGCACGGGGAGAGCCTCGCGGCGCTGGTGCAGGGCCCCTGAGGCAGGCATTGCGAAACCGGCGCCCGCCCGCCATGATTGAATCAACCCCCCGGAGGAGAGTGCAGTGATCTACAACAACATTCTTGAGACCATCGGCAGGACGCCGGTAATCAGGATCGGACGGCTGGCTCCGGAAGGCGTGAGCATGTACGTCAAGGCGGAGGCTTTCAATCCGCTCAGTTCGGTCAAGGACCGCCTGGCCATCGGCATCATCGAGGATGCCGAGCGGCGGGGCCACCTGCAGCCCGGGCAGACAGTGATCGAGGCGACCTCCGGCAATACTGGCATTGCGCTGGCGATGGTCTGCGCCGTCAAGGGCTATCCGTTCGTGAGCGTGATGGCCGAGTCGTTCTCGGTGGAGCGGCGCAAGCTGATGCGTTTCCTCGGCGCCAGACTGGTCCTCACGCCGGCCTCGGAGCGGGGCAGTGGCATGGTCCGCGTGGCCGCCGCGCTGGCCGAGAAGAACGGCTGGTTCCTGGCCCGCCAGTTCGAGAACGAGGCCAATCCCGAGTATCACCGCAACACCACTGGCCCCGAGATCCTGCGGGATTTCGCCGGCAAGCGCCTGGACTATTTCGTCTCGGGCTACGGCACCGGCGGCACCATTACCGGCGCCGGGCAGGTGCTGAAGCTGGCGCGCCCGGACATCCGCGTGATCATCACCGAACCCGCCGGGGCGGCCCTGTTGCAGGGCAAGGAATGGCAGCCTCACAAGATCCAGGGCTGGACGCCCGATTTCATTCCCGCGGTGCTGGACCGGGAGGTCGCCGACGAGAACATTCCGGTTACCGACGAGGAGTCCATCGCGGCGTCCCGCGCGCTGGCCACCGAGGAGGGCATCTTCTGTGGCATTTCCTCGGGCGGCACCTTTGCCGCGGCCTTGAAGGTGGCCGAGCGAGCCGAACCGGGTTCGGTCATCCTCGCCATGCTGCCGGACACCGGCGAGCGCTACCTGTCCACGCCGCTGTTCGAGGATATCAGCGAGGGCTCGGACGACGAGTTGCTGGAGGGCCTCGATGACTGATTTCAGAGGCTGGGTGTGATGATCGATCGTCTCGATTTTTCCGGCGGCGAAGTCAGCGCCCACCTCGGAGCCCCATCCGAACAAGCCCTGCAGCTGGAGTTGCCCGCCTTCGTCATCACCGGCCTGGGCCGCGACGAGGGCGGTGTGACGCCCGCAGCGGTGGCCGCGGAGGTCACCCGTGAGCTTTCGGCGGCCATCCTCGCCGAGGTGGCCCGGGCCGGCATCGAGCGCCTGGTGGAAGACCAGAAGGAAAAGCTCGGCGAGAAACTCGGGGAAAAACTCGGCGACCTGCTCAAACGCGACTGAGTCGCGCGGCGCTTACAGCCGCCGAAGACTGTCCGGCAGCGCGGGTTTCAGGCAGGCGGCGAACTCCCGCATCAGCGCACCCAGGGGCGAACTCTTGCGCCAGACCAGGGCGATGGTTCGGCTCGGCTCGGAATCCGCGAACGATCGCAGTTGCATGTTCGCGGTGGCCGGGATGGGTGGCTGCACCGCCAGCTGCGGCATCAGCGTGATACCCACGTTGGCGGCCACCATCTGGCGCAGGGTTTCCATGCTGGTGGCGTGGAAATCCACCCGCTCGCGGGCACCGGCCAGCGCGCATACTTCCAGTGCATGGTCGCGCAGGCAGTGGCCGTCCTCCAGCAACAGCAGCTCCTGGCCTTCGAGGTCGCCGATGGAAACCTGCTCCTGGGTGGCCAGTGGATGCTGGCTGGGCACGGCCAGCAGGAATGGCTCCTCGAACAGGGCCTCGACTTCCAGCGCGTCCCCGTCCAGCGGCAACGCGAGCAGGGCGGCGTCCAGGGCGCCGCTGTCCAGCAGCTGCAGGATGTCTTCGGTTTTCTCCTCCGCCAGCTGCAGTTTCAATTCCGGGAAGCGCGCCCGAATGGCCGGCACCACGTGGGGCAGGAGGTAGGGTGCAAGGGTGGGAAAAATGCCCAGCCTGAGGCTGCCGGTTTCCGGGTCGCGGCTGCGGCGCGCGGCGGCGCGAATCTGATCGATGTCCCGCAGCACGTGCCGGGCGCGGTCCGCGATGTCCTGCCCCACGGGCGTCAATTTGACCTTGCGCGGCGCCCGCTCGACGAGTTGTACCCCGAGCTCCTCCTCGAGCTTCATGATCTGCGTGCTGAGCGTTGGCTGGCTGACGAAACAGGCCTCCGCGGCCTTGCTGAAATGCTGCAGTTCCGCGAGCTTGACCAGGTACAGGAGGGCTCTCAGGTTCACGGAGCAGTTATAACACATAACAATCAAGACATGCCTGTCAATAGGCTGGGAAAATGGCAATTGGCGGCGCCTTCCGCGCCTGAAACGCCGCCTGCACGGCGCTTTATAATGGCGCGATGTCGCGCGCGCTCCGAAGCCTGATCGTCCTGCTGCCCGGCCTCATCGCCGGCCCGGTGGCGACCTTGGCGCTGGACCCGGAGCACCTGCGCGCACGCCTGTGGTCGGAGCCGGATGCCGCGGCACGCCTGGAGCGCGGCGAGGTGGTGGCCGTGGACGAGACCGGTGACGACGGGAGCGGTGCGGTATATGCGGCCGTGCACATCTCTGCCCCGGTCGAGCAGGTCTGGGCGGTGATCGGAGACTGCGAGGCGGTGTTCCGCTACGTGCAAGGCATGGAAGCCTGTGAGCTGCTGGAGCACAGCGACCGGCGGGCGGTGGTGCGCCAGCGGGTTGACAAGGGCTGGGCCGCCCCGCAACTCGACTACACCGTCGAGTTCCTGCGCAGTCCGCCGCTACGCATCGATTTCCGGCAGCTCGAAGGTGACCTGGAAATCATGCAGGGCAGCTGGCGCTTCGAGCCGCTGGCCGACGGTGCGGCGGTGCGGGTGACGCATGATGTGCAGGTCAAGCCGAAGATGCCTGCGCCCGCCTGGCTCACGCGGCGCAGCCTGCGCAAAGATGTGCCCGATATGCTCGCCTGCGTGCGCTACCTGGCCGGCGGTTCCGGCGGCGATGCCCAGGCGGCGGCCGACCAGGAAGCCTGTGCGCGAAAGCGGCGGCGCTGACCGCAGCGCCGTGCTAATCGCGGAAAATCCCGAAATAGAGCTCGAACAGCAGCGCGAATCCCAGCGAGGCCTCGCGCTTCTCTTCCAGTTTCTCGCGGGGCCAGGTCAGGGTGGGGCCAAGATTGATGAACAGCCACTCCCGGGTCAGCTCGCGACGCCAATTGAACTCGAAGCCGTATTCCTGCAGCGCGACGTCGGCCTTCGTCTCGCCGCGCACGAAAGTGCGCAGCGAGATTCCGCGACGCTTGCTCAGCTGGTGGAACCAGGTGTTCGCCACCAGCCATTTGACGCCTTCGGTTTCTTCCGTCCAGCGTCCGATCGCCTCCCAGCGCAGGACGTCGTTCGTTCGGAACTGGCTGATCGAGTCCAGCCGGCTGGTGGTGCCCCAACCCAGGCCGTCGCGCCAGAACAGGCTCTGCTGGAAACGCAGGTCGGCCGTTGGGGATAGCGGGAACAGCTTGCTGTAGCGTCCGCGCGCATAGACGCGGGGCGGGGTGCCCAGCCGTATGCCGACGGTGAAGTCCAGCGGGCTTTTGCGTTTGCCCCGGCCCTTGTAGCCGAGGCCGAACAGCCACTCGTCCTCCTCGTCCGAGATGCCCTGCCGGAATGCGCTGTCCTGATACGTCTCGGAGCCGGCAATGTAGTTCTCCTCGTCGACGCGCCCAAAAAACGCGTCCCAGCGCTCGCTCATGTTGGGCAGCTGGGCCTGCAGGCGGAACCGGAGCCGGGGCTTGAAGCCCTCGTACTGATTCCAGGCGAAGCCGGTCGACAGCTTGCCGCCGAGCGTTTCTTCGGGAAAATCCTGTTCCTCGCCGAACAAGCCATCGAACCAGCGCACCGAGCGGCAGGAGCCCTCGTGGATGCCGGCCCGGATTTTTTCCTGGACCGCGTCCACGGGAGGTTCGACGTCGCACAGGTCATCGGTGGGATCGGGTTCCTGCGCCGCGGCTTCGGCCTCCGGGCCGGCGGACGCGGCCGCCGGCTCGAGGGCCGCCGCGGGCGCGTCATCGCCGGACGGCTCGGCGGCCTGGACCGGCAGCCACGCTGCCGCCGCCGATAATGCCAACACGGCCAGTATGGGATTGCGATCGAACACCTGCACCTTAGACCCGCAACGAATCGAGCGGTTCAAGCATAACTGCATCCGCGCGCCAGGCCCAAGGCGGTGAACCCCGCATCCGGCAAATGCCTGCGCGATTGCCGTACAATGTCGGCTTCCGCGCGACCCGCTGGACATGACCGGAACCATGACCATCAAGACCGTGCTCACGGGCATCACGACGACCGGCACCCCGCACCTGGGCAACTACGTGGGCGCCATCAAGCCGGCCATCGAGGCGAGCCGCTCCGAGGCGGTGGATTCCTGCTACTTCCTGGCCGACTATCACGCCCTGATCAAGTGCCACGAACCCGAGACGGTGCGTCGCTCCACGCTTGAAATCGCCGCCTCGTGGCTGGCGCTCGGCCTGGACCCGGAGCGGGTGACCTTCTACCGGCAATCCGATATCCCCGAGATCACTGAGCTGACCTGGCTGCTGACCTGCCACACCGCCAAGGGGCTGATGAATCGCGCGCACGCCTACAAGGCGGCAGTGCAGGAAAACGTGGATGCCGGCGAGGATCCGGATTTCGCCATCACCATGGGCCTGTTCTGCTACCCGATACTGATGGCCGCCGACATCCTGATGTTCAATGCGCACCAGGTGCCGGTGGGCCGGGATCAGGTGCAGCACCTGGAGATGGCGCGCGATATCGCCCAGCGTTTCAACCATCATTTCGGCAGCCTGTTCGTTCTGCCCGAGGCGGTGGTCGACGAGCACGTTGCGGTGCTGCCGGGTCACGACGGCCGCAAGATGTCCAAGAGCTACAACAACGCGATCCCGCTGTGGCTGTCGGAGAAGCAATTGCGCAAGTCCATCATGAAGATCGTCACCAATTCGCTCGAACCCGGCGAGCCCAAGGAAACTGGCGACTCGGCCCTGTTCGCGATTTACTCGGCTTTCGCGACGCCGGATGAGCGGGCGGCGATGCGACAGGCTTACGCCGATGGCATCGCGTGGGGTGAGGCCAAGCAGCAGACCTTCGAATTGATCAATGCCGAACTCGCCCCGGCGCGGGAGCGGTTCGAGGCGCTGATGGCCCGGCCCGGCGACATCGAGGAGGTGCTGCAGGCGGGCGCGCGCAAGGCGCGCGAGCGGGCAAGGCCGCTCATGCGCCGTATTCGAGAGGCGATCGGCATCCGCGCGCTGGGCTGACCGATCCGGGCCCGCAGGCATGCCGCCAGATTTCGTCGTTCCAGCCCCGCCCCTGCCCCGCTTGCGCGTGCGTGGCCGTCGGGCCGGCTTTCCGGTGCACCGCGTTTACTGCGTTGGCCGTAACTATGCCGAGCATGCGCGCGAGATGGGCCACGACCCGCAGCGCGAGGCGCCGTTCTTCTTCAGCAAGCCCGCGGATGCGGCCACGCAATCCGGGCGGGTGCCGTACCCACCGTGCACGACCGATTTGCATCACGAGGTGGAATTCGTGGTGGCGATTCAGCAGGGCGGCTGCGACATCGCCGCGGCCGGCGCGCTGGCGCACGTTTATGGCTATGCGGCGGGCGTGGACCTCACGCGCCGGGACTTGCAGGCCACGGCCAAACGGCAGGGGCGGCCCTGGGACACGGCCAAGGCATTCGCGGGTTCGGCGCCGGTCACGGAGATCGTCCCGGTTGGGGAATGCGGGCATCCGCGCGCCGGTCGCATCTTTCTCGAAGTGGATGGCGCACTCGCCCAGCAGGGGGATCTGGCGGACATGATCTGGTCGGTGCCCGAGATCATCGCAGAGCTCTCCCGATACTTTGAACTTCAGCCCGGCGACCTGATATTCACCGGCACGCCGGCGGGCGTGGGGGCGCTGAATCCCGGCGCGCACGTGCGCTTCGGCGTCGAGGGCGTCGCCACATCAGAGTTCCACCTGGGCGCATGACCGACATACCAGCCACCCGCGTCGATCCGCATGAACCCAGGCCCTGCGTGGTGGCCGCCTTTTACCAGTTCGTTGACCTGCCGGATTACCGGGCGTTGCAGGCCCCCTTGCAGCAACGGTGCGACGGCCTCGGGCTGCTGGGGACCGTCCTGCTGGCCCGCGAGGGCATCAATGGCACGGTCGCCGGCCCGGAGCGCGGCGTGCAGCGGCTGCTCGAGCGCCTGCGTCGGGACCCGCGCCTGGCCGACCTGGAGAGCAAGACCGCGCGCGCCGAGCGTGCCCCGTTCCACCGCATGAAGGTGCGCATCAAGAAGGAGATCGTCAGCCTTGGTGTCGACGGACTCGACCCGGCCCATGAGGCCGGCACCTACGTGGACCCCCGGGACTGGAATGCGCTGATCGCCCGCCCGGACGTGCGCCTGGTCGACACCCGCAACGAATACGAGGTGTACCTGGGCCGCTTCGAGGGCGCCGAGGACCCGGGCACCCGCTCGTTTCGTGATTTCCCGCAGTGGGCGGCCGCCCACCTCGATCCGGAGCGCGACCGGCATGTGGCCATGTACTGCACGGGCGGCATTCGTTGCGAGAAGGCCACCGCGCTGCTGCGCAGGCAAGGGTTCCAGAATGTTTACCATCTGCGCGGCGGCATCCTCGGTTACCTGGAGGCGGTGCCGCCCGAGCACAGCCTATGGCAGGGCGAATGCTTCGTTTTCGACAACCGGGTGAGCGTGGATCACGCGCTGCGCGAGGGGGATACCGAGGTGTGCCCGGCGTGCCGCATGCCGCTGACCGAAGCGGACCGGCAGGCCGCCGAGTTCGAGCTCCATGTCTCCTGTCCGCGGTGCTTCGACCGCCTCACGCCCGAGCGGCGCGAGCGCCTCCTGGAGCGGGCGCGGCAGATGGAATTGGCGGCCGGGCGCGGCGAACGGCACCTGGGCCGGCGCTAGCGGGAGGGCGCGGGGACGGCTAACATGATGCGCACGGCAACTCACGGTGCGGCCCATGGCTGAGAGCGAAGCAGTCCAGCAGGTTTCCATCCCGACCGAGCGCCTGTTCGACCCCGACATCCATGCCTGGCTGCCGGATTGGCTGGTGCCGGTGTGGAGTTTCATGGCCGACTTCCCGATCGTGCTGCTGGTGCTGTTGCTGATCCTGTCCTATGGCCTCGGCAAGACGCTGCAGGCGTTCTTCTCCAAGGGGCTGCGAAAGCTGACCAGCCGCACGCCCAGCGAGTTCGATGACCGGCTGATCGAAGCCGTCAACCACCCGGTGCTGTCGACCGTGGTGATCCTCGCCTTGCTGGTGGGCACGAGCGTGCTGCGGCTGCCGGAATTCATCCACAACCTGACGGTCAGGCTGCTCTACACCGTGCTGCTGCTGTTGTGGACCCGCTCGGCCTTGCAGGTGGCCCACCTGGTGCTGGAGATCCTGTCGCGCAACCGGCACCGGTTCACGATCATCCAGCCGCGCACGATGCCGGCCTTCGACATGACGCTCAAGATCCTCGTGATCGGCGCGGCCCTGTACCTGTTCATGCTGGCCTGGGGCATCAACCCCACGGCCTGGCTGGCGTCTGCCGGCGTGATTGGCATCGCGGTGGGTTTCGCGGCCAAGGACACGCTGGCCAATCTCTTCTCCGGCATCTTCATCATCGCCGATGCGCCGTACAAGATCGGCGATTACATCGTGCTCGACACCGGCGAGCGCGGGATGGTCAAGCAGCTGGGCATGCGTTCCACCCGCCTGCTGACGCGCGACGACATCGAGATCACCATCCCCAATGCGGTGATGGGCAACGCCAAGATCATCAACGAAAGCGGTGGACCGTGGGAGAAGCAGCGCATCAGGATACCCATCGGGGTGGCTTATGGCAGCGATGCCGACCAGGTCATGGAGACGCTGAATGCCATCGCGCTCGAGCACCCCGAGGTGATCCGGCAGCCCGCGCCCCGGGTTCGCCTGCGGGGTTTCGGCGATAGCGCGCTCAACTTCGAGTTGCTGGCCTGGATCGACCATCCGCAGGACCGCGGCCGCATCAGCCACGAGCTGAACATGAGCATCTACCGCGGGTTTGCCAGCGCCGGTATCCAGATTCCCTTCCCGCAGCGGGACGTGCACGTGCGAACCATGCCGGGGCCGACCGATACCTGAGTGGCCCGCCCGGCCCGGCCGGGCAANNCCCGGCCGGGCAATCAGCCGGCGAGGCGCTGAAAGATCGACGCCAGCGCGTCGTCGAGGGGCAGTTCCTCGTTGGCGTCTTGCACCCGTTCGCGGAATTCCAGCACCTGCCGGTCCAGGCCACGTTCGCCGACGATCACCCAGTGCGGGATGCCGATCAGCTCCATGTCGTTGAACATCACCCCGGCCCGCAGGTCACGGTCGTCGTAGAGCACTTCGATACCGGCCGCCAGGAGCTCCTCGTACAGGCGGTCCGCCGCTTCACGCACCCGGTGGGACTTGCGGGCATTCAGCGGCAGCAGGGCCAGCTGGAACGGCGCCAATGGCAGCGGCCAGCAAATGCCCTGGTCGTCGTGGTTCTGCTCGATCGCCGCCGCCACGATGCGGGACACGCCGATGCCGTAACAGCCCATGGGCATGACGTGGGATTTGCCGTCCTCGCCCAGCACCACCGCGTTCATGGCCTCGGAGTACTTGGTGCCGAGCTGGAAGATGTGCCCCACCTCGATACCGCGTGCCAGTTGCAGCTCGCCCTGGCCATCCGGGCTCGGGTCGCCCTGCTCGGCGTTGCGCAGGTCCGCCACTGCCGGCAGTTCCGCGTCCCGGCCCCAGTTGACGCCGAACCAGTGCCAGCCGTCCTCGTTGGCGCCGGCCGTGAAATCCGCCATGACGGCGACGCTCTGGTCGACAACGCAGGGCAGCGGCAGGCCGATCGGGCCCAGGGAGCCCGGCCCGGCGCCGGTGGCGGCGCGAATCTCGGCCTCGCTGGCGAAGCGCAGGGGGCTGGCGACCGCCTCGAGACGCTCGGCCTTGAGGGGGTTGAGCGTGTGGTCCCCCCGCACCAGCAGGGCCACGTATTCGGCATCGCCACCGGCGGCGGCCGCCACGATCAGCGTCTTGACCGTGCGGCTCGCGGGCAGGTCGAAGGCCGCCGTCAGTGCGTCGATGGTACCGATGTCCGGCGTCTCCACCTTGCGCAGCTCCTCGCCGGGCTCCGCTGCCGTCACCTGCGGCGGAGCCAAGGCCGCCAATTCGATGTTGGCCGCGTAATCCGAGGCGGTCGACCAGGCGATCTGGTCTTCGCCGGATTCCGCCAACACGTGGAATTCGTGCGACTGTTTGCCGCCGATGGCGCCCGGGTCGGCACTCACGGAGCGGAAGCGCAAGCCGCTGCGCGTGAAGATGCGCGCGTAGACCTCGTACATTTCCCAGTAGGTCTCATCCAGGCTGGCCGCGTCGATGTGGAACGAGTAGGCGTCCTTCATGAGGAATTCCCGCGCCCGCATCACCCCGAAGCGCGGCCGGATCTCGTCCCGGAACTTGGTCTGGATCTGGTAGAAGGTGATCGGCAACTGCTTGTAGCTGCGCAACTCGTTGCGCACGAAATCCGTGATCACTTCCTCGTGGGTGGGGCCGAAGCAGAAGTCCCGTTCGGCGCGGTCGCGGATTTTCAGCAACTGCGCGCCGAACTCGTCCCAGCGCCGGCTTTCCTGCCATAGCTCCGCCGGCTGCACGGCCGGCATCAGCATTTCGAGGTAGCCGGCCCGGTCCATCTCCTCGCGCACGATCGCTTCGACCTTGCGCAGCACGCGCAGGCCCAGCGGGCTCCAGGTGTAGATGCCCGAGCTGAGCTTGCGGATCATGCCGCTGCGCAGCATCAGTTGGTGGCTGACGATTTCGGCGTCGGCGGGCGTTTCGCGGGTGGTGAACAGGTGGAAGGCGCTGGCTTTCATCGTCTGGGGACGGCGATCGATGCCCTATGGGTGTCTGAGGGCCGCCATTCTACCGGCAGCGGCGGCCGCGTGACAGTTACTCGCAGTTGCGCGCGAGAAAGGTCTTGGCCTCGTTCAGCATGCGCTCGCGTTCCCCGTCGGTGAGGCGCCGCGGCTCCCCGTCCGGACCGGGCACGATCACCCTTGGGTTGGGTTCCACGAAATCCCGCTGCTGGCGCATGGCTTCGCATTCCGCTGCCAATTCTCGCCGGCGCTCGGTGCTCTCCTTGCGCCGCTCGGCGCGCTCGTCACGCCGCTGCTGGGCGTACGATTGCTCCTCCGCCTCGTCGGCGCCAGGCGTTGCGGCCGGGCTGGAGGTGCGGGCCGAGGCGAGCCCGAGGCCCCGTGTTTCCCCGGTTGCGACCATCTCGGTTTGCACCCCTTCCGGCGGTCGGTCCGCATAGTGGACCACGCCGTCGGCGTCCACCCAGCGGTAGATGGCCTCGCTGGCGATGGCCGCCGGGCCCGCCGCGCCGAGCGTCAAGGCCAGGCCGCAGATGAGGTGCCTGGATTTGTTCATCATCGATCATCACCACGGGGACTGGACTGGCCCGTTTTATAACACAAGCGGCACGTCCGACCCAGTGGCAGCCGTGGTTCGCGTGCTATGATCGGCGCGATCGAGAGCACGGAGCCAGGCCATGGGTCCTGCACGAAAAATCAGTCAGCGCGGGGTATTTCTACTGCCCAATACCCTGACCACCGGGGCCCTGTTCGCCGGCTTCTATTCCATCATCGCCGGCATCAACGGGCAATTCGCGGCCGCCGCGATCGCGGTGGTGGTGGCCGGCTTGCTCGACGGCCTGGATGGCCGCGTGGCTCGGCTGACCCGCACCCAGAGCGATTTCGGCCTGCAGTACGATAGCCTGGCCGACCTGGTGTCTTTCGGCCTGGCGCCAGCCTTGCTGGCCTTCAACTGGTCGCTGCGCAGCCTCGGCGAGCTCGGGACGCTGCCCGGGAAGCTCGGTTGGCTGGCGGCGTTTATCTACATGGCCTGCGCCGCGCTGCGGCTGGCGCGTTTCAATACCCAGGCCGAACAACTGGACAAGAGCCACTTCCAGGGGCTCGCCAGTCCGGCCGCGGCGGGTACGTTGGTGGTGACCGTGTGGTTCTTCGTTGATCGCGGCGTGGACGGCGCCTCGGTGCGCTGGCTGATACTGCCGCTGACCGTCGCGCTGGGCCTGCTGATGTTCTCGCGCATCCGCTACTACAGCTTCAAGACATGGCCCCGGCGCGAGAA
>JABAOH010140942.1_pt2 | contig 22143 bp, 20 predicted proteins | sample 7062181 | NCBI WGS metagenome assembly JABAOH01 (sample SAMN14538630, study PRJNA623070) | marine sediment metagenome | biome: marine biome [ENVO:00000428]; feature: marine pelagic biome [ENVO:01000023]; material: deep marine sediment [ENVO:00002113]; isolation source: pool of 5 deep marine... | reverse complement strand
TTTCCGCCCGCCGCGACAGCAACAGGATGCTGATCACGGTAACCGATACGGGCATCGGAATTTCGCCGGAAGATCAGCAACGCGTCTTCAACAAGTTCGAGCGGGTCGATCCCAATGCGCGCGAGTCCGGCGCCGGCCTGGGCCTCGCCCTGACCAAGAGCCTGATCGAGCTGCACGGCGGCACCGTCGAACTGAAGAGCGCGCCTGGAGAAGGCACAAAGGCGGTCTGCCGCGTACCGGTCCGGCAGACCTGAAACCGGCGACACGAGTTGGCGTCAGCCGCATGGCAGGCCGCGCGTCGTTGAATACTCGAAATGCAGCTCCTTGCCCTCGAAGACGAGGGAATATGCGGCGTGCGCCGCTGTCGCCGCTTCGGCGAAGCCGGTCAAGATCAGTTTCAGCTTACCGCGATAGGTTGCGATATCGCCGACGGCGAACACGCCTTCGATGTTTGTGGCGCAAGTCTCGGGGTCGATGACAATGTGGTGGTGGTCGAGATTCAGACCCCACCTCGCGATCGGGCCGAGAGACATCGACAAGCCGTAGAACGGCAACAGCGCGTCCGCCGCAAGGCGCCTCGTGTTGCCATCCAGGTCGGCGACGATCACGGCTTCCAGAGTCCCGTCGGCGCCTTCCAGCCCGGCCAGCTGGTAGGGTATGACGAGTTCGATCTTGCCCTGTTCTGCCAGCGCTTGCAGCTGGCTGACGCTCTCCGGCGCGGCGCGGAACTTGGCCCGGCGATGTACGACACTCACGTGGCCGGATACCTCAGACAGCGCCAGCGCCCAGTCCACTGCCGAATCGCCGCCGCCGGCGACGACAACGCGCTTGCCCGCAAAATCCTGCCGTCGCAAAACCATGTAATGGACGCTCTTGCCTTCGAACCTCTCGATCCCGGGCAGCGGCGGGCGGTTCGGGCCGAACGCCCCGGCCCCGGCGGCGATGACCACGACGCGGGCGTCGATCTTCGCGCCGGTGGAGGTCTCCAGCCGCCATCGCTTGCCACTTTTTCCGCGGCGCAGCGCAACGACCTGCTGGCCCAGATGGTAGACGGGCTTGAACGGCGCTGCCTGCGCCTGCAGGCGCTCGACCAATTCCGCGGCCGCGATCCTCGGGAATCCCGGGATGTCGTAGATCGGCTTTTCAGGGTACAGCGCGCTGCACTGGCCGCCCGACATCTCCAGGGTGTCGACGACATGTGCGGCCATGCCCAACATGCCGAACTCGAACACGGCGAACAGGCCGACCGGACCGGCGCCGACGATCGCCACGTCGCAAGTGTGGTGGTGTTCCGTCATGTCTGCTCCGCGCATGCCCATAGCACGCGGCCCCGCCGCATACCAATGTTACGTTGCCTGCAGGGTCCGGCGCGACGGTCCGGCGGCCGATCGCCGCACGCGGCACGCCGCGATGCGGTTGCGGGGCGCGTGGCGCTTGGGTACAAACCGCGGATGGCCGTCGCCGCCGAATCAGGGGCGCTCACCGTGGCGCTTGCAGACCCGGACGCCACCGCCCGGCTGGCGGTCGCGCTGGCCAAGCTGTTGCGGCCCGGCGACGTGGTTGCCTTGCGCGGCGATCTGGGGACCGGGAAGACCACCCTCGCGCGTGCCCTGATCCGGGCGCTGACCGAAACCGACGAGGAGGTGCCGAGCCCAACCTTCACTTTGGTGCAGACCTATGCTGCGGCGGACTTCGAGATCTGGCATTTCGACCTCTACCGGCTGGAGAAGCCCGAGGACGCCGTCGAGCTCGGGATCGAGGACGCGATGGCCGAGGGCGTGACGCTGATCGAATGGCCGGAGCGGCTCGGATCGTGGCTGCCGGCCCACCGCCTCGACATTCGGCTCTCTTATGGCGGCACCGAGACCGAACGCGTCGCGACCCTCTGCGGCACCGACGACTGGGCGCAGCGGCTCGGGGACCTGGCCGATGGATAAACGGGCCTCGCAGATCGCCGCCTTCCTCGTCGACGCGGGCTGGGGCGACGCCGTCCGGGGCACGCTGGCCGGCGACGCCTCGTTCCGACGCTACGATCGTCTATCGCGCGGAGCCGACAGCGCGGTGCTCATGGATGCGCCGCCGCCGATGGAGGACGTGCGGCCGTTCATGCGCATCGACCGCTTGTTGCGCGTCCGGGGCTTCAGCGCGCCCGCAATTCTCGCCGCCAACGAAGAGGCCGGGCTGCTTCTGCTGGAGGATCTCGGCGACGACACCTATACGCGGGTGCTCGCGGACGGCGGCGACGAGCAGGCGCTGTACGAAATCGCGCTGGATGTGCTGATCGAGCTGCACCGGCGGTTCGCGGATTGCGATCCCGTCGCAGAGGGGTTGCGGCCCTACGACGACGACGCGCTGCTCGCCGAGGCGACACTGCTCACCGACTGGTACATGCCGGCCGTGCTGGGCCGCGAGACCACGGCCACGACCCGCGCCGAATACTGCCGTCTGTGGACGGATGTGCGCCGCGCCACCGAGGGTATGCCGGAACGTCTCGTCTTGCGCGACTACCATGTCGACAACCTGATGTGGCTTCCCGACCGGCCGAACATCGAGGCGTGCGGACTGCTCGACTTCCAGGATGCGCTGTGGGGTCCGGTCACCTACGATCTCGTGTCGCTGTTCGAGGACGCGCGGCGGGATGTGCCGGCGTCCCTGACCCGGCGACTTCTGGACCGCTACCTTGCGGCCTTCCCGGAGCTGGACCGGGGCCTTTTCGCCGCCTCCTATGCGCTGTGGGGGGCCCAGCGCAGCGCCAAGATCCTCGGCATCTTCACCCGGCTCGACCGGCGCGACGGCAAGCCGGTCTACCTGCAGCACATCCCGCGCGTCTGGCGCTGGCTCGAGGGCGACCTCGCCCATCCGCTGCTGGCGCCCTTGCACGACTGGTTTGCGCGCGAATTGCCGGCCGAGACCCGAATCGTGCCGGAGGCGACGGCGACGTCATGACCCGCGTGAAGATCGCAAGCGCGATGGTGCTGGCCGCGGGTCTCGGCAAGCGCATGCGCCCGCTGACCGACGATCTGCCGAAACCGCTGGTGGTGTTGGCCGGCCGGACGTTGCTCGACCGCGCGCTCGATCGGCTGGCCGCGGCCGGCGTCGCGCACATCGTCGTCAACAGCCATTACCGCGCCGACATGATCGCCGCGCATCTTGCAGGTCGCGCCGACATCACGCTGTCGCCCGAAGAGGTTCTGCTCGAAACCGGCGGCGGCGTGAAGGCGGCGCTGCCGCATCTCGGTACGGGCCCGTTCTTCGTCGTCAATTCCGACGCGGTGTGGCGCGACGGACCGACACCGGCGCTCGAGCGACTGGCCGGACACTGGAACGATGAGACCATGGACGCGCTCCTGCTGATGGTGCCGACACCGGCGGTTGCGGGCGCCACCGTGAATGACAGGGGCGACTATCATCTCGAGCCGGACGGCCGGGCGCGGCGGCGCGGCGAGGGCGACATCGCGCCGTTCCTGTTCGGTGGGATCCAGATCCTGCACCCGCGCCTGTTCGAAGGTGCGCCCGATGGGCCGTTCTCGCTGAACGTCCTGTATGACAGGGCCGAGGCGGCAGGGCGCCTGCACGGCATGCGCCACGACGGCGAATGGTATCACGTCGGCACCCCGGAGGACCTCGCCATCGCGGAGGTGGAACTGGGCGACGGCCGGGCCGGGGAGCAGCCGTCCCGATGGTAACCCCCGGGCGCGTCCTGACCATAGCGCCGGGACGGCCGTTCCTCGACGCGCTGGCGGCCGGGTTGCTGCACGAGACCCGGGCGGCGCCCGAATCCCTCGCCGACTACACGGTCCTGTTGCCGACGCGCCGCGCCTGTCGGTCGTTGGCGGAAGCGTTCCTCCGGGTGAGCGGCGGACGAGCCCTGCTGCTGCCGGACACGCGGCCGCTTGGTGATGTCGAGGAGGAATCGCTTGCCCTGCGGCTGTCGTCCGGCAGCGCGGCGCTGACCCTGCCGCCGGAAATTTCCGAGCGACGCCGCGAGCTTCTGCTGACGCGCCTGGTCCTGCAGTGGAAGAAGGGGCGGGGCATCACGCCGGACCAGGCGCTCGGGCTGGCCCGTGAACTGGCGCGCCTTGTCGACCAGGTCCAGACCGAACGCCTCGACTTTCAGGCGCTCGCCCATCTTGCGCCGGAGCGGTTCGCGGGCCATTGGCAGGACGTCCTCGAATTCCTGGCCATCGTCACCGAGAACTGGCCGAAGATCCTCGCCGACGAGCACTGCATCGACCCGGCGGAGCGGCGCAACCGGCTGCTTGAGGCGCAGGCGCGTCTGTGGCGCGAGACACCGCCGCACGCCCCCGTTGTTGCGGCCGGTTCCACGGGCAGCATCCCGGCCACCGCCGACCTGCTGCTGGTTATCGCGCAACTGCCGCGCGGGCGGATCGTTCTGCCGGGGCTGGATCGCACGATCGACGCGGCATCGCACAGGGCGGCTCTCGGCGAGACGACGCATCCGCAGCATGGCATCCTGCGGCTGCTGGAACAGCTCGCGGTCACGCCGGCGGCGGTCGGCGACTGGGACGCGGGCCCCGAAGGGATTGCGCCCTCCAGCCCGCCCGGCCGTACACGGATCGTGGCCGAGGCGCTGCGCCCGGCCGAGACGACCGACGCGTGGCGTGCCGTCGCCGACCTGCCGGAGGACGCGCTCGATGGCGTCGAACGGGTGGACTGCGCCGACGAGACCGAGGAGGCCGGCGTCGTCGCCCTGATGCTGCGGCACGCGCTGGAGACGCCGGGCCGGACTGCGGCGCTGGTGACCCCTGATCGGCAGCTCGCGCGGCGTGTCGCCGCCGAGCTCGGTCGCTGGGATATCGAGATCGATGATTCGGCCGGACGGCCGGTGCTCGAGACGCCACCCGGACAGTATCTGCGGCACGTCGCGCGCGCCGCATCCGACGGGCTGTCCCCCGTGCCGCTGTTGTCGCTGCTCAAGCATCCGTTCGCCAGGGCCGGCATGGAGCGCGACGCGTTCCGTCGCCGGGTGCGGGATTTCGAGATGGCGGTCCTGCGCGGGCCGCGACCGGCCCCGGGGATCGCCGGACTGCGCCAATGCCTGGCCGGCGGCGACGGGGATACCGCGGATTTTCAAGCGCTGCTGGACTCGCTCGAAACGCGGCTGCAGCCGCTGTGCACGGCACTGGAGGATGGCGCAACGCCGTTCGGAGAGCTGCTCGGCGCGCACCTCGCAGCCGCCGAGGAGATGGCGGACGGCGTGACCGAGTCCGGCGCCGACAGGATCTGGCGTGGCGAGGACGGCGAACAGCTCGCCGGCGCGATTGCCGAGCTGCGGCACGGCGCGGACCTCGTCGCCGACGTCACCGGTCGCGATTACGCGCCACTGATCGAGGCACTGCTGTCGGCGGTGACCTTCCGGCCACGTTTTGGCCTGCATCCCGGGCTCCACATCTGGGGTCCGCTGGAGGCGCGGCTCCTGCATGCCGACCTGATGGTGCTCGCCGGGTTGAACGAGCGGTCCTGGCCGCCGGATGCGGGCAACGATCCGTGGATGAGCCGGCCGATGCGCGCCCACTTCGGCCTGGCCCCGCCGGAGCGCAGGATCGGTCTCGCCGCCCACGACTTCGCACAGGCCTTCGCGGCGCCCCGCGTGGCGCTGGTTCGCGCGGTAAAGTCCGAGGGGGCGCCGACGGTACCGTCGCGCTGGCTGACGCGACTCGAGGCGGTCCTCGCGGCTATTGGCCGCCGCGACGCGCTGCGGCCGGAAAAGCCCTGGATTTCCCTTCATCGCGGCCTGTCGCATCCGGAACGGACGATCCGCATCGACCCGCCGGCGCCGCGCCCGCCGGTCGCGGCACGACCGCGCGAGCTCTCGGTCACGCGTATCGAGACCTGGATGCGTGAACCTTATGCGGTCTACGCCGACAAGATCCTGAAGCTGCGCGTGCTTGACCGGCTGGAAGCGGATCCCGGCGCGGCCGACCGCGGCAGCTTCATCCACGAAGCCCTGGATCGCTTTGTCAGGGAACATCCCGGCGACCTTCCGGCGGACGCACTGGCCCGCTTGGCAGGGTTTGGCGAGGAGGCGTTCGGAGCGGCGCTGTCGCGGCCGGCCGTCCGGTCCTTCTGGTGGCCGCGGTTCCTGCGCGTGGCGGCGTGGTTCCTGACATGCGAAGCGGCGCGCCGACATGACGAGATCTTGGAGCCGCACTCCGAGATCAGGGGCCGCATCGAAATCGCCGGGCCGGCTGGGCCATTCGTGCTGACGGCCAAGGCCGACCGGATCGACCGGCTGCGCGGCGACGGGTTTGCCATCATCGACTACAAGACCGGGTCGCCGCCGAGCCAGAAACTGGTCGAGCTCGGACTGGCGCCGCAGCTCGCTTTGGAGGCCCTGATCCTGCGTGAGGGCGGGTTTGACGGACTGCCGCCCGGTACCGCCGCCTCGCTGGCTTACTGGCGACTTTCGGGCGGCGATCCGCCGGGCGAGGTCTCCGCGATCAAGATGGCGCCCGAGAGACTGGCCGCCGCTGCGGGCAAGGGGCTCGAGGACCTGATCCGTGCCTTCGACGATCCGCGAACCCCGTACCACGCGACTCCGAGGCCGGATTACCCGGCGCCGTACAATGATTTTGACCATCTGGCGCGGACCTTGGAATGGTCGGCCGGGGGCGGGGGCGAGCCATGACCCGCGCTGCCTTCGCGATGCCCGACCCGTCGGCGGATCAGCGCGCCGCCGCCGACCCCAGGGCCAGCGTCTGGGTCTCGGCCTCCGCCGGCAGCGGCAAGACAAAAGTGCTGACGGATCGCGTGCTCTCGCTGCTTCTGGACGGCACACCGCCGCAGCACATCCTGTGCCTGACCTTTACCCGGGCCGCAGCCGCGGAGATGGCGAACCGCGTGAACGGAACACTCAGCAAGTGGGCCACCTGCACCGACGAGACGCTGTACGCGGCGCTGGAGGCGTTGGCGGGTGCCGCTCCCGAGCCGCAGCGGATGACAGAGGCGCGGCGCTTGTTCGCGCGCGTATTGGACGTGCCCGGAGGGCTCAAGATCCAGACGATCCATGCGTTCTGTGAATCGCTGCTCGGGCGCTTTCCGGTCGAGGCAGGCCTCGCCCCGCATTTCGAGGTCATCGACGAGCGCAGTGCCGCCGAGATGCTGGAGGCGGCCCACAGCGACGCTCTCATGCGCGCCGGACGCGATCCGGCTCTGCGCGCCGCGCTCGACATCGTAACGCGTCATGTGGACGAGGTCCGGTTCGCCGAGCTGATGGCGACGCTGAGCAACGAGCGCCACCGGCTCGAGCGGTTCCTGCGCACGCACGGCGGCGTTGCCGGGGCGGCCGTGGCGATCCGTGCCCGGCTCGGCGTCCGCGGCGACGAGACCGCCGAAACCGTCGCCGCCGACGCCGCGCGCGAGGGCGAATTCGACCGCACGTCCCTGACGCGCGCCGCCCAGGCGCTCCTACAGGGGACGCCCAAGACCGACCGGCCGCGCGGCCAGGCGATTGCCGACTGGCTGGCCGCCGATGAGGCCGGCCGCGCTGCAGGGCTGGACGACTATGCCACGGCGTTTCTCACGGCAAGGGAAGAGCTACGGGCAGAGAGCGCGATCGCCACCAGGTCGGTCCGGGCGGCGCTGCCGGGACTCGTCGATATCCTGCACGAAGAGGGCTACCGGCTCATCCGGGTCAGGGACCGCCGGCGCGCCATTGTCACGGCGCAGGCCACGGCGGCGCTGCTCGAGCTGGGCAACGCGCTGCTGAACGCCTATGCGGAGGCGAAACGATCGGTCGCGCGCCTCGACTACGACGATCTGATCCTGCTGACCGGACAGCTGCTCAACCGGCAGGGAATCGCACCGTGGGTCCTGTACAAGCTGGACGGCGGCATCGACCATATCCTGATCGACGAGGCGCAGGACACGAGCCCGCAGCAGTGGGAGGTGGTGATCCGCCTCGCCGAGGAGTTCTTCGCCGGTGAGGGGGGCCGCGACGTGGCACGCACGATCTTCGCCGTCGGCGACGTCAAGCAGTCGATCTTCAGCTTCCAGCACGCCGATCCGGAGGAATTCCGTCGCATGCGCGATCATTTCGCGAGGCGCGTCGTCGACAGTGGCGCGCTGTGGCGGCCGATCGAGCTCGACGCGTCGTTTCGCTCGACAGAAGCCGTGCTGGAAGCGGTCGACCTTGTCTTTGAAGCTGAACGTGCGGCGCGCGGGGTCGTCGAGCCGGACACGACGCTGCATCATTTCGCGCATCGGATCGGCCATGCGGGGCGGGTCGAATTGTGGCCGCCGGTCGGGCCCCGCGAGCGCGAGGACGAGCCGGCCTGGAGCCTGCCGGTCGAGCGCCGCGCTGGCGACGACCCCGCCGGTCGGCTGGCGCGTCTGCTGGCGCACCGGATCAGCGGATGGATCGGCCGAGAGAGCCTCGGGTCGCGGGGCCGCAAGGTGCGCGCGGGCGATATTATGGTGCTCGTCCGGACCCGCACCGCATTCTTCGAGACACTGGTGCGCAGCCTGAAGGATTTGGGCGTTCCGGTGTCCGGCGTCGACCGCATGGTTCTGACCGACCAGATCGCCGTGATGGACCTGATTGCGCTCGGCCGGTTCCTGCTGCTGCCGGAGGACGACCTCACGCTGGCCACCGTGCTCAAGGGGCCGCTGGTCGGGTTCGATGACGACGATCTGTTCGCGCTGGCCTGGGATCGCGGCGCTCGAACGGTCTGGCAGCGGCTGAATGAGATGGCCGGAACCCAGGCCCGCTACCGCCCCGTCCGGGACTGGCTGGCGAACCTCCTGGCAGGGGTCGACTTCCGTCCGCCCTTCGAGCTGTACGCCGGCATCCTTGCCGCACCCGCACCGGCCGGCAGCAACGGGCGAAAATGCATGTTGGCACGGCTGGGTCCCGATGCGGATGACCCGATCGACGAGTTCCTCAACCTCGCCCTGGCCTACGAGCGCGGCCATGCCGGCTCGCTGGAGGGGTTCCTGCACTGGGTCGAGGCCGGCGATGTGACGGTCAAACGGGATCTCGAGCAGGCCGGCCGCGACGAGGTGCGGGTGATGACGGTGCACGGTGCGAAGGGGCTGCAGGCACCGATCGTCGTGCTGCCGGACACGATGTCGAAGCCGCGCAACCGGCCGGCGATCCTGTGGGACGGCGATCTGCCGCTGTGGCCCCCCGGCGCGGCCTACCGGGATACCACCTGCGAAGCGCTGCTGGAGGCGATGGGAGTCCGCGCCGACGAAGAATACCGGCGCCTGCTTTACGTCGCCATGACCCGCGCCGAGGACCGGCTCTACGTCTGCGGCGTCCATGGCCGCAACGCGCCACAGGACGACTGCTGGTACGTTCTGGTGCGGGACGGATTGGCGAAGGCCGCAGCGGAATTCCGGTTCGATATCCGCAAGCCCGCCGGGGCGGGGCTGAAGGGCACGGGGTTCCGCCTCGACGGCAGGCAACGCGTCGACCCGGTATCCGATGTGGCGGAGGCCGCCATGCAACCCGGTCCGATGGCGCCCGAAAGCTGGATGCTGCATCCCGCGCCACGCGAGAGTCCGCCGCCCAGGCCGCTCGCACCCTCACGCGATCCCGAGCTCGAACCGGCTGTCGTATCCCCGGCCGGACGAGACAGCGGGCACCGCTTTCACCGCGGCAATATCATCCACCGGCTGCTGGAGGTGCTGCCCGATCTGCCGCCCGCCGCCCGCCGCGACGCAGCTGAGCGATTCCTCGCCATGCCGGGGCACGGGCTCGACGGTCCCACGCAGGCGCAGATCGCCGCCGAGGTCATGGCGGTCCTCGAAGACGCGGCGTTTGGCGCGATCTTCGGGCCTGACAGCCGGGCCGAAGTTCCAGTCGGCGGGCTGATCGAGTACCCGGACGGTCCGGCGGTGATCAGCGGCCAGATCGACCGCCTTCTGGTGACACCGGAATTGGCAATGATCGTCGACTTCAAGTCGAATCGCCCGCCGCCGGCCACGCCGGACGACGTCGCCGCCATTTACTGGCGGCAAATGGCCGAATACCGCGACATAATCGCGCAGTTGTATCCCGGCCGTCCAATACGCTGCGCGTTGCTGTGGACGGACGGCCCGCGATTGATGGAACTTGCGGGGCCTCGACTTGACCGGGCGCCGGCGCGATCATAAATAACCTCGAGCCCCGGCGCGGCAAATTGAGCGCTCCTGCAATCGGGCGGGAAGATTTAACGCGAACAATCACGAGGACGGTTGATGAGCACCGTGCATGTCAGTGACGACGAATTCGAGACCAGCGTATTGAAATCCGAAACCCCGGTCCTGGTCGATTTCTGGGCCGAGTGGTGCGGCCCGTGCAAGATGATCGCGCCGGCGCTGGAGGAAATCGCCGATGAGATGGGGGACCGCCTGACCGTCGCCAAGATGAATGTCGACGACAATCCGCAGACGCCGGTGAAGTACGGCGTGCGTGGCATTCCGATGCTGATGCTGTTCAAGAACGGCCAGGTCGCCGGCACCAAGATCGGCGCCATGCCCAAGGCGCAGCTCAGCCAGTGGGTCGAATCGCTGCTCTGAGTGACCGCCCGTAGCGCTTCCGAGTGACAGGGCCCCGCCAGTGCGGGGCCCTTGCCTTTCGCCCTCAAGCGTTTTCCGAGAGCACCCGGCCGGCCAGATAGAGCGAACCGCAGATCAAAATTCTGGCAGGACCGCCCGGCTGTTCGGCGACGGATGCGACGGCCTCGGCCGGATCGCCCATCGGCGCCGCCTCGAGACCGGCGCGCGTCGCGATATCTGCCAACGCCCCGGCCGGGAACGCGTTCTGCTCGCCGGGTATGGCCACGGTGCGGATGCCGGCTGCGAGCGGCGCAAACGGCGCCAGGAATCGATCCGCCTGCTTGTTGTTCAGCATGCCGCAGACGAGCCACAGCGGCCGGTCGCCCCATTCGGCGGCGGCATGGGCGGCCAGCGCCGCGCCGGCGCCGGCGTTGTGCCCGCCGTCGAGCCACAGCTCCCAGCCCTGCGGCAGCAGATCGACCAGCTTGCCACTGCGCAGGCGCTGCAGCCGGGCCGGCCAGGACGCGTTCAGCAGCCCGTTGGCGAGGTCGAGCTCGGTCAGCATGAACCCGTTCAGGCGTTCCAGCGCGGCGACGGCCAGCGCGGCATTGTCGACCTGGTGCAGCCCCGGCAGCGCCGGCCGCGGCAACATCACGCGACGCCCGCCGGCGTTGTAGACAAGGCCGGTCATCGTCGCTTCCACGGAAAAGCTGCGCCCGGAGCGGAAGGTCGGCGCCCCGACGCGCGCGGCCACGGAGTCGATCACAGCGGCGGCCTCCGGCGGCTGCTTCCCGATCACCGACGGCACGCCGGGCTTCTGGATCGCCGCCTTCTCGCCGGCGATCTCGGCCAGCGTGTCGCCGAGGTACTGCTGGTGGTCGATCGACACCGGCGTGATCACTGTCGTCAGCGGGCGCGCCACCAGGTTCGTGGCATCGAGCCGGCCGCCGAGCCCGCATTCGAGCAACAGGATGTCGGCCGGTGTTTCGGCGAAGGCGAGGAAGGCGGCGGCGGTGGTGATCTCGAAATAGGTGATCGGCGCGACGCCGTTGACCGTCTCGCAGCGCTCGAGATAGGCGGCCAGCGCCGGCTCTGCGATCAGCTCGCCGGCCAGGCGAATGCGTTCGTGGAAGCGCACGAGATGCGGCGAGGTGTAGGCGTGGACCTTGTAGCCCGCGGATTCGAGGGCGGCGCGCATGAAGGCGGCGACCGACCCCTTGCCGTTGGTGCCGGCGATATGCACGACCGGCGGCAACCGGTCCTGCGGCCGACCGAGATCGTCGAGCAGACGCTCGATCCGCTCCAGCGACAGGTCGATGATCTTCGGGTGCAGGGTCAACAGGCGCGCGAGAATCGCGTCGCTCGGCTGGGCGAACATGGGTGTCGGCTACCGTAGCGGGACTGCGGCCCCCGCAACTGCGGTCAGGACCGGTCGTCCGGCGCGGCGCTTGCCGAGCCGCCCGATGCGGCCGGCGGCACCGCGGCATCCGGCCCCTCGTCCTCTTCCTCCAGATTCTCCGGCGGCAGGACCTCGCCCTCGACGGGGAGCGGTACGATCTCCGCCTCGGGGGTCCGGTTTCGCAACAGGTCGATCAGGTTGATCAACGTGTCGCGCAGCTCGTGCCGTGGCGCGACGATATCGATGATGCCGTGCTCTTTCAGGTATTCCGCCCGCTGGAAACCCTCCGGCAGCTTCTCGCGCACGGTCTGCTCGATCACGCGCTGGCCGGCGAACCCGATCAGCGCGCCCGGCTCGGCCACCTGAATGTCGCCGAGCATGGCGAAGCTGGCGGTCACGCCGCCGGTCGTCGGGTCGGTCAGCAGCACGATATAGGGCAGGTTGGCCTCGCGCACCTCCTCGACGGCGATGACGGTGCGCGGCATCTGCATGAGCGACAGGATGCCCTCCTGCATGCGCGCGCCGCCCGAGGCCGGCACGACGATCAGCGGCGCATCCTGGAGCACCGCGAGCTTGGCGGCCGAAACCAGCCCCTCGCCCACCGCAACGCCCATCGAGCCGCCCATGAAGCTGAAGTCGAACGCCGCGATGACCACCTTGTGGCCACCCATGGTGCCGTGCGCGACGATGATCGCGTCCTTTTCGCCGGTCTTCGTGCGGCTCTCCTTCAGGCGCTCCGTGTAGCGCTTGAGGTCCTTGAACTTCAGGGGGTCGTTGACCGCATCGGGAAGCTCGATCCGGTTGTACTGCCCGTCGTCGAACAGCATCTCCAGCCGTTTCTTGACGTCGACGCGCAGATGGTGGTCGCAGTGCTGGCAGACGAAGAGGTTTTCCTCGAGGTCGCGGTGGAAGATCATCTGCCCGCAGTTGGGGCATTTGAACCACAGATTGTCCGGCTGCTCGGTCTGCTTGACCAGCGCACGGAATTTCGGTCGGACGAAATTGGTCAGCCAGTTCATTCTGCGCCCTCCCGGCCGCGCACGCCCGCCGCCAGCTCGCGGACATAATCCAGGACCTTGCCGGCCAGCCCGGGGGTCGGCCGCCCCTCGCCGTCGAGGCCGGCGACGATCCGCTCGACGATGGCCGAGCCGACCACCGCGGCATTGGCGACCGCGGCGACCGCGCCGACGGCCTCCGGCGTCCTGATGCCGAAGCCGACGCCGATCGGCAGGTCCGTGTGGCGGCGCAACCGCTCAACCGCGGCGCCAACCGCCTCCTCCGTGGCCGATTTGGTGCCCGTGATTCCCATCACCGAGACATAATAGACGAAGCCGCTCGTGTTGGACAGGACCGCCGGCAGGCGCGCATCGTCGGTGGTCGGCGTCGCCAGCCGGATGAAGTTCAGCCCCGCCGCGAGCGCCGGCAGGCACAGCTCCTCGTCCTCCTCGGGCGGCAGGTCGACGACGATCAGCCCGTCGACGCCGGCGTCGCGCGCGTCGGCGAGGAACCGGTCGACGCCGTAGCTGTAGATCGGGTTGTAGTAGCCCATCAGGACGATCGGCGTCGCGTCGTCCCGCGCGCGGAACGCACGCACCAGGTCGAGCACCATGGCGAGCTTCATGCCGCGCTTCAGGGCCCGTTGCGAGGAGGCCTGGATCGCCGGGCCGTCCGCCATCGGGTCGGAGAACGGCATGCCGAGCTCGATGACGTCGGCGCCCGCTTCCGGCAGCCCGAGCACGATCTCGCGCGACGTCTCGTAGTCCGGGTCGCCCGCGGTCACGAAGGTGACGAACCCGCCGCGTCCCTGCTCCTTCAGCGCCGCAAACCGCCGCCGGATGCGCCCGGAGTCCTGCAGCGCGCTCACAGCTCCACCCCCAGCGCCTCGGCGACGGTGAAGATGTCCTTGTCGCCGCGGCCGCACATGTTCATGCACAGCAGGTGGTCCTTCGGCAAATCGCCGGCGATGCGCGCGACATGGGCCAGCGCGTGCGCCGGCTCGAGCGCCGGGATGATGCCCTCGAGGCGGCTGCACAGCTGGAACGCCTCCAGCGCCTCCTCGTCGGTCGCCGAGACGTATTCGACGCGCCCGCTCTCGAACAGCCAGGCATGCTCCGGGCCGATGCCGGGATAGTCGAGCCCGGCCGAGATCGAATGGGCCTCCAGGATCTGCCCGTCGTCGTCCTGCAGCAGGTAGGTCCGGTTGCCGTGCAGCACGCCGGGCCGGCCGCCGGTCAGCGAGGCGGCGTGCTTGTCGGTATCGAGGCCGTGGCCGGCCGCCTCGACGCCCCAGATCTTCACCTCGGGATCGTCGAGGAACGGGTGGAACAGGCCCATGGCGTTCGAGCCGCCGCCGATGCAGGCGACGAGGGTGTCGGGCAGGCGGCCCTCCGCCTCGATCATCTGCTCGCGCGCCTCGCGCCCGATGACCGACTGGAAGTCGCGCACCATGGCCGGGTAGGGGTGCGGGCCGGCGACCGTGCCGATGATGTAGAAGGTGTTCTCGACGTTGGCGACCCAGTCGCGCAGCGCCTCGTTCATCGCGTCCTTCAGCGTGTGGGAGCCGCTGACCACCGGCTTCACCTCGGCGCCCAGCAGCTTCATGCGGAACACGTTGGGCGCCTGGCGCTCGATGTCCTTCGCGCCCATGTAGATCGTGCACGGCAGGTCGAACAGCGCGCACACCGTCGCCGTGGCGACGCCGTGCTGGCCGGCGCCGGTCTCGGCGATGATGCGGGTCTTGCCCATGCGCCGGGCGAGCAGGATCTGGCCGATGCAGTTGTTGATCTTGTGCGCGCCGGTGTGGTTCAGCTCGTCGCGCTTGAAGTAGATCTTGGCGCCGCCGAAATGCTCGGTCAGCCGCCGCGCGAAATAGAGCGGGCTCGGCCGGCCGACATAGTGCTTGAAATAGTACTGCAGCTCCTCCTCGAACGAGGGGTCGTCGCGGGCCGCGTCCCACGCCTTCTCGACCTCGAGGATCAGCGGCATCAGCGTCTCGGCGACGAAGCGGCCGCCGAAGATGCCGAAATGGCCGCGCTCGTCCGGGCCGGCCCGGTAGGTGTTGATCTGGTCCGTCATGCGTTCCTGCGTGTCTCTGCGTCTGCCGCGGCTTTTCGCCATCTCGAAGTTCGGGCTGCTTAATAGCCCATCTTAAAGCCCGGGCACAGCCTCAATTTTCCGGCGCCCTGGCCGCGTAACGGTCGTCCTCCTCGTAATAGGCCTCGAAGCCGACGAGGCGGCGAAGCTCCTCGAAACCGAGCAGCTTCTCGTCCGGGTGGCGGCCCGCCTGCATCTCGGCGAGCGCGTCGCGCATCGCCCGCAGCGCGGCCGACAGCAGCGTCAGCGGCCAGGCGACCAGCGCATAGCCGATCTCCTGCAGCGCCGCCGGCGGCAGCACCGGGGTTTTGCCCTCTTCCACCATGTTCGCGAGGTGGCGGCCCGGCACTTCGTCGCAGATGCGGCGCATCTCCGACTCGCTCTCCGGCGCCTCGACGAACAGCATGTCGGCGCCGGCGGCCCGGAACGCCTCCGCGCGGCGCAGCGCCTCGTCCATGCCGTGCGTCGCGCGCGCATCGGTGCGGGCGAGGATGAGGATGCCGGCGCCCTCGTCGCGCGCGTCGGCCGCGGCGCGGATGCGGGAGACCGCCTCGTCGAAGCCGACCACGGCCTTGCCGCGCGTGTGCCCGCAGCGCTTGGGCCACAGCTGGTCCTCGATCATCACCGCGGCGAAGCCGGCCTGCGCGTAGCCGCGCACGGTGCGCTTGACGTTGACCGCGTTGCCGTAGCCGGTGTCGCCGTCGCCGATCACCGGGATGTCCACGGCGGCGCAGATGTTGCGGCCCTGGTCGACCATCTCGCCGTAGGAGATGAGCCCCGTGTCGGGCAGGGCGAGCCGCGCCGCCGAGACCGCGAAGCCCGACATGAAGGTCGCCGCAAAGCCGGCCTCCTCGACGAGCTGCGCCGACAGCGGGTCGTACACGGCCGGCATCTGCACGATCCCGCCGCCCTCCAGGAGGGCGCGGAGCCTGGCGGCGGCTGGGGTGAGCGGTGCGGTCATGGCGGGCTCCCGGGGCTTAAACAGGCGTGACGGCGGCGCGACTATACGCGCGGCGCGGGGCGGCGCGCCAGCCCCGGACCCGCCGCGGCGGCCCGACGGTGCGAAACAACCCCATGCAAAGGCGTTTTCCGCGGGTTTCAGAGCGGGTGTTATGGAAAACGGCGGCGCGGCACCCGTCGCGCGCCATCGTTAACGTTTGCGCAAGGCGCGACGGCGACAATGGCGGCACGCAAAACCGGGAGGGGCCGACTCATGACAGACAGGGAACGGTTCGGACGGGCCCCGCAGGGCGGGATTGTCGGCAGGCCAGTGTTGCTCGTCGGCCTGTTTATCGGTTCCATGGCTGCATTGCTACCGCTGGGGATTGTTGCGCCACTGGAATTCGGGTTCGATACGGCCGATTTCAGTGATCGCCACAGCCACGCCATCATCGCGGCCTTTCTCGCGGCGTTCACCGCCGGCTTTGTCAACCCGTCGGGAACGAAGGCGACGGTCCTGGCAGTACTGGGCGGGGCGGCGGTGGCAGCGCTGGCCTTTGCCGGCTCCCTGGGTCCGGAGCTGTTTTTGGCTCGCTCCGAAACGCCCGGCCTGGTCGCCGCCTTCGCACTGCGGCTGGGCGGTATGGTCCCGGCCATGGCGGTGGTGGGCATCACGATCCGTGGCCTCACACCGCGCCACGAAGGCGATTCCGTGCCCGATACGCCGACGGCCGGCGAACGGAAGGACAGCATGCGCCGCGGTCTCGACGAGGCGGCGGCCGGCATAGCGGTCATGGTCGGTGGCTTCCTTGCCATGTTCGGCGGCTGGGAGGTGCTGGGCCGGTTCGTTTCCGGCTTCCCCCATGCGGCAATGCTGGCAATGCCCGCCCTGTTCGGGCCCGTGCTGGCGGGCGCGCTCGCCTTTGGCATGCGGGTCGAAGGCGGGATGGGGCACGCCAGATCGTTCCTGGGCGGCTTCGGGCTCGTACTGCTGGTGTGGATCGTCACCACTGCCGCCGTCCTGGCGGCGATGCCGGATAGCGGCCAGCCCGCGGGCGAGGAAGAACGATGGGATGCGGCGGTCGCCGGAACCATTGTCGGCTGCGGTTCCCTGTTCCTGCTTTTCGGACTGATTTCCTACCTCGAACGCCGCCGGCGGCCGCCCCGGGCCGAGACAGTGGCGTCGGCGCAACCGGCTCCGACGGGGATGGCCGTGCCGGGCCCGGTCCATTCAATACCGGCACTCGTGCTGATGGTCGTCCTGCTCAAGGCCGTGCAGACCGGGTGGCCCGACACGGGTAGCCTTGATCTCCTGGCCTCGATATTCCCGGCCATGGCGCTGCTTAACGCAAGACCGTACGGGCTCGTCGCCTGGGTCTGGGCCCTGGTCGCCGCGATGACCGTTTTCGCCCTGCTGCTCGGCGGGTTCCTGCTCGGCGACATGGCGGCCGACCGCTGGGCCGGGGAAAGCGCCTTGCTGATGGTCGCGTTGATGCTTGCCTTCGTCCTGCCGAGCTTTTTCCTCGCAATGGCGATACAGACATGGCTCCCTGCCAAGCTTCCCCGGACGCTTCCGTCTCACCGGGACGGAGGATCCCCATGAGCGGCGACGACACGGACATGGACGAGATCCTCGACGACATCCGCACGCTGCGGGGCGGCGAGGCTCCGCTGCCGCGCAACGAGCCGAAGACGCCGCGGGTCGGATATCTGAAGGGATCCCTGCTGGTGCTTCCGGCTGCGCTCGTCGCCATTCCGCTGCTGGCTGAGCTGACCCGCATGCTGTCTCTGCCATTCGATGGTTACAGCTACATTGCCCCGATTATTTCGCTTCTCATGATGAAGAGCGAGACCGACGGATCGCGCCCCGCGGACCGCCGACACTGGGCAATCCTTGTCGCGGTGGCCATGGCATGTGGCGCCGCCATTGCCTTGACCGCTGTAGGCGTGATTTGGCTCTTCACCCCCTTTACCCAGGGTTCCCTCCGCGACCTCATGCTCCCGATTGTGGCGATTCTGGGCTGCGGCTCCGCAGTCTTCCTCGTCCTCTGGATCGCCGACCGCCTGACCCGCGCGGACAACCTGATCTTCCCGAGGGACGCGGAGGAGATTGAGAGAGGCGCGGGATGAGCACGGACCAGCACGACACCGAACAGGGCCGCCCCGCGGGCTGGCCGATCGAATTCTGGGCCGTCGTCGTTCCCGGGCTGTTGCTGCTGCTTCCGGCCGGGACGGAGCATCTGGCGGGGCGGCTCGAAGGCGTGCTCCGGCAGATGTCGATCCAGGCCGACATGGTGAGCGCCTATATGCCGGGCATGATCGTCTTCGCGATGCTGGTCTCGTTCCTCGCCCTCCGGGGGCGGCGCGAAAAGGCGGTGGCGTTCCGGTTCCTGGTCTGGGCGATGCTGCTGGCTGCCGCCATGCTGATCGCCGATTTCCTCGGCGCGGTGGCGATCCAACTCGCCTGGCCGGCCGCCCCGACCGACTTCAGCGAAGGCTGGCGGATGGCCCTGCAGGCGGTGATTCTCGTCCCCTACCTCGTCTGGTTCTACGCGGAGTACCGGAAGCTGCGTGCTGCCGCGGAAGGTGGAGCCGAGGGAGGCGCGGGATGAATAACCCGAACAACGCCGGATACCGCACGCGCGAGATCGGCAGTCTGTTTCGCTGGGATCCGGATGTGTGGAAACCGATCACGCCGCTCGCGGTCGTGCTCGGGATCGCGACTGGGGCCAGCGTTTTGCTAGCCACGTATGTGACGGCCAACTGGTTATTCGCGGCGTATGTCGAATCCGACGGTCACGAGGCGTTCCGTCTGGCCACCACGTCTTTTGGCAGCGGCGCGACAGCCCTGCTGACGGCCCTTAACTGCCGGCCCACGGACTGGCGGTCGGGAATCTTGGCGTGCAGTGCCGCCACGCTGGTGGTGGGCTTGATAATCGTTACCGCCATTGCTGCGGTGGCCTTGATGGTTAATTCGGGAGCGGTGGATGGTGTCAACGCGGCTCTGCCCTATGCGGCGCTGATATCCGGTGTTCCCGGAGTCCTCGCAGTGCTCGGTGCCGTCATTCTGCTGGGCCGCAAACCGGCCGCGCCGGCGGACGTAGCGGCAGAAACAGAGGATCCGCCCAAGCAGACGGAAGAGAGCGCGGGAGGCGCAGGATGAGCGTCGGCGGTGCGGCGAGGTCGAAGACCCGTTCGAAAGCCTGGCGGATCGCCTGCGTCGCGCTCGGCTTCGCGGCGCTGCTGGCGGGGGTCGTCCTGTCGGTGCAACTGTCCGAAGCGGTCGGGCTGCGCGAGCATGTGCGGCAGACGGTGCCGGCGGAGTGGCGGGAGTATCTGAAATTCGGACTCGTCCTGGCCTTCCTGCCGGCGCTGGCGGGCAGGCCGCGCGACTGGCGCGAAACCGCGCTCTTCGCCGCGGGCGTGGCCCTGCTGGCAACCTGGTGCGTGACGGCCGACGACCTGGCGTTGCTGGCGCAGCATGCGATCGCGCCGAACGGCGTGCTGTTCGTCTACGGCGCCGTTTTCCTGCTCCTCGGGATGCCGGCCCTCGCCGCCGTGCAGGCATGGCTGACGCGACGGGGAATCGTCCGCGTCGAAGCGGCAGACGATGACCCCGACCGATATGTCGGGGCGGTCGGCGGGCTGGCGGCGGCGCTGCCCGGCGCGCTGGTTGCCTTCCTGCTCATCGACCTGCTGCGGATCTCTGCAATCCTGCCGCAGGATTTGAAATCGCTGCTGGGCTGGACCCTGATGCAGGTCTTCTTCGCGGGGCTGGCGGCGGCGAACGACGCGCCGCCCGAGAGCACCCGGCACTGGCTCACTGTTGCCGCTGCGATAGGCATGGGCATGGTCGCCGCTGTCCTTGTCAGTACCGCGATCCACGGTTGGGGCGCGCCGTTCGCCGAGGACGATATCCGCCTGATCCCCTACGTCTTGCTGAGCTGGCTGCTGGCGTTCGTCGCCGGTCGCCTGGCCCGCGCCGCCGCCCACCGCCTCGCCGGGCGGGACAGCCCGTGGCGCCCGGCCGGCCAATCCCGCGAGGAGTCGCCATGACCATGTCCGCCGCCAACCGGGACCTGGCGCCCGTGTTTCACCTCGCCGCGGGGCTGGCGCTGTTCGTCGGGCTGGGCGGGGCCCAATCCTTCGGGCTGGTCGATCTCGACGCGGCCGGCGGTATAAGTCTCCCGCTCTTCATGGCGCTCGTACTGGTCGTGGGTCAGCCGCGGGGGCGGCGTGGCTGGCTAGCCGCCGCTGCGACCGTGCTGCTGGCGGGCGCAGTCATGGGCATCGGCATCCCGGCCCTGCGCTGGCTGGCCGGCGGGGAAACCGCCCTCGAGCTGCTGGTCAGGCTTGCGGCCTTCGCGATCTGCTTTGCCGGCGTCGTGGCCGTGGACGCCGTGTCCGAGCCCGCGCCCGACGGATCGCCGACCAACCCGAAGGCGTGGAAGCCGGTTACGCGATGGGGCGTGCTGCTCGGGCTGGCGACGGGCGCGGCGGTTTTCGCGGCCGCCTTTACCCTGTGGAGCCGGTGGCTGGGCACCGATGCGGATATCGGGACCCTGGGCACGGTCGTCGCCGTCCTGCAGGCGCTCCTCGCCGGCTTCGTGGCCGCCTGGACGGTGATCTGGTGCCGGCCGTCGGACCGTCGCTCGGCCGTGTCGAGCACGCTCGCCGGGATTGCGATGGCTGTACTGACGGAGGCGAGCATTCTCGGCGGCATGGCCGTGGTCCAGTCGCTCGTACCGGACCGAGACGTTTTCGACGCGATGATGGATGCGTTCGTGATTTCGCCCGTGCTGGTCTTGCCCGCGGGCTACGTCGTAACCTGGTCGCTGGGCCGCAAACCCGCCGCTCCGATAGCGTCAAACGCGAGCTCGCCCCCCTAAAACGTCGTTCGTTCTAATGGAATCGGTACAGAGCATCGGCGCGACCTCATACTTCGAGACGGCGCTCCGCGCCTCCTCAGCATGAGGCACAAAGGCCTTCACGGCCTCATGCTGAGGAGCGGCGCAGCCGCGTCTCGAAGCATGAGCTCGCGCATGCCCTTCCGACCGGGACATATCCGATTTCGCCCTACAGCTTGAACGGGATGTACAGCGCGATGTCGGGCAGAAAGTAGATCGCGAACACGGTGGCCAGCATCATCAGGATGAACGGCCAGACGCCGGAGGCGACCTCGCCCATGCGCGCGCGGCCCACGGCCTGGACGACGTACAGGTTGAGGCCGACCGGCGGCGTGATGAGCGCGCATTCGATGAGGATGACGAAGAGGATCCCGAACCAGATCGGATCGATGCCGAGCGCCGCCAGCGACGGGTAGAGCACCGGCACCATGATCAAGAGCATCGACAGCGCCTCCAGCACCAGCCCCATGACGAGGAGCACCGCGCCGACGGCGAGCAGGAACGGGCCCGCGGTATCGAAGGTCGCAACGATGGCCGACGAGATGTCCTGCGGGATGCGGTACAGCGTGATCGCCTTGCCGAAGATCTTGGCGCCGGCGAGGATCAGCAGGATCGTCACCGTCGTCTTCATGCTGTCCTGGACCGCCTCGCGCAGCTTCGCGAACGTCATGGTGCGCAGCACCGCGCCGGTCAGCACCAGCGCGCCGCCGAAGCCGACCGCCGCGGCCTCGGTCGGCGTGAAGGCGCCGGCATAGAGCCCGCCGACGATCAGCGCCGCCAGCGCCAGGGTCGGCAGGGCGCGGATGCTGGCGCGGCGCCGCTCGTCCCAGCCGGCGCGCGGCACCGGCGTGTAGTCAGGGCCGAGCCATGCGTAGAGCACGGCGAAGCCGACGAACAGGCCGATCAACACCAGACCCGGCCCGATGCCGGCGAGGAACAGGGCGCCGATCGACTCCTCGGTGATGACGCCGTAGACGATCATCGGGATCGACGGCGGGATCAGGATGCCGAGCGTGCCGCCGGCGGCCAGCAGCCCGAGGATGAAGCGCCGGCGGTAGCCGCGCTGCTGCATCTCGGGGATCGCGACGGTGCCGATGGTCGCCGCGGTGGCAACCGAGCTGCCGGAGATCGCGGCGAAGATGCCGCAGGAGAAGATCGTGGCGACCGCGAGCCCGCCGGGCCAGTGGCCGACCCAGCTCTGCACCGCGGCGAACAGGTCGCGCCCGACGCCGCCCTTCAGCAGGATGTTCGACATCAGCAGGAACAGCGGCACCGCCAGCAGCACGAAATTGTCGGCGAGGC
>JABAOH010002553.1_pt2 | contig 22157 bp, 25 predicted proteins | sample 7062181 | NCBI WGS metagenome assembly JABAOH01 (sample SAMN14538630, study PRJNA623070) | marine sediment metagenome | biome: marine biome [ENVO:00000428]; feature: marine pelagic biome [ENVO:01000023]; material: deep marine sediment [ENVO:00002113]; isolation source: pool of 5 deep marine... | reverse complement strand
TCCAGCCTTCACGTACGTTGTATGCTTTTTCAAGGTTGTATATTCGTTCGCCGGCTTTTTGCATTTTTTCCGGTGTCATGTGGATCCCCGTCACCAACGTGTATAATTCGGCAAACTTTTCGCGAGTGCTCAATATGCCTCGTATAAACTTGCAGAGTATGAGTGAATCTACTATTGCCCAAAGTTCTTCTCTGTCTTTCACCATGATTCCAAGGCTTTTGTCGGCTTTGAATCTGTCAACCTTACCTTTAGCGTCAAAGTCGTACATGCTTGATCTGAGATGGCATCCTCCTCTAGTGGAAGTGTTAAATCCTAAAGCGCTCGCCTTCAAGCCTCTGAGGTCGTAGCCTGGTAACTCAAGTCCCTTGTTGTGCATAGCGAAGTGTTCTGATCCTTTGCCTACTTTCCGAGAAGCCCGCTTAGTCCCGTCAGCTAACAGCTCTCCGATGCCTTCACGATAGGCTATTTTGCCAACCACTTCAATCATGGCCTCATGGTTTCCAAAAGTCAACTCGATCCCGCCAGTGTCTTTTTTGGTGAGTATGCCTTTCTCAAAGCATTCCATTGCCCAGCCAATCGTTACACCGGTGCTGATGGTGTCAATGCCAAGTCTGTCGCAGAGATCTGAAGCCTTCGCTATGGCTGGGAAGTAGCCAATGCCACAATGTGAGCCCAAGGCGTATATCGTTTCAAACTCGACGCTTGTGTTTGTTCCTTTGTAGGGGCCATCTTCGATGGCAACCAAGTGGTCACAGGCTATGGGACATCCTGAACATGCAACAACCTTTGCCAGGCAGTGTTCCCTTATATATTCGCCGCTAATGTTCTCCGCCATCTCAAACGTGGATTGTTGCCAGTTTCTAGTTGGAAGAGCGGCTATATGGTTTTGCACCAAGACCATCACGGGTGTTCCATAGTCTCTGTAAGCTTTTGCTCCTGGTCCTTGACATTCTTCGTAGATGTTTTGACAGACTTCCATGAGTTTCTCCAAGTTGCTCACTTCAATCTTGTTCGTTCCTCTAACGGCAACTGCCTTGAGGTTTTTGGAGCCCATAACCGCGCCCATTCCAGTTCTACCGGCCTGTCGATACCTGTCATTTGTGATGTTGGCAAACTTGACGAGGTTTTCACCTCCTGGGCCTATGGTTGCTGGACAAACGTTTTCGTCACCGATCTCTTCCACAATGGACACTCCAGTTTCCAGAGCGTCTTTTCCCCATAGGTTTTTTGCGTCTTTAAGCTGTACAATGTTGTCGTCCACAAGGAGGTAGGTGGGCTTTTCAGCTCTTCCTTTTATTACCATGACGTCATAGCCGGCTTGCTTCAAAGCTTGTCCCCAAGCGCCAGATGACACAGATTCGCCCATAAAATTTGTAAGGGGAGACTTGGCCTGAACTATGTACTTGCCGCTCGTGGGAACCATGGTTCCGGCAAACGGACCGACAGCGAATATCAATGCGTTCTCCGGGCTGAGAGGATCTATTTTGGATTTAGTGTTGTCGTAGAGGAGACGTATGGCGAAGCCGTTTCCCCCAATGTACTTCTCACAAAACTTGTTCTTCAACGGCTCAATCGCGGTCTTCCTGCGGGTTAAGTCAACTTTAAGAATCTTGCCAGCGTAACCAAACACTTCAACCGTCTCCTATTGTTGCAGAGGCGTTACAAGGAATTAACCCTTAATGTTTTCTGTGGAGAAAAAAGGTAATCGATGAAGCAATATATAAGCATATATTTGTGTGGCTGTGAACCATCTCCCGATAATGCTCTCTTTCCTCTTCATAGTTTATAGAGAATACTTCCTCAAAGCTGTTAATTTTAAAATATCAGAAGTTAGAGTTGGCTGAGGAGGTGTGCTGAAAAGAGAAAGGAGTTTTTCCTAGGCTTTTTGCCTAAAACTATACCTCCTCAACCAACTCCGCCTCTGCAGTTGATTAACCTTCCAATATAAACATTTCTGCACAATTTTGTACATTACAAATGAACGTCGGTATTAACGACATTTGTTAAGATAGCCGCTCGAGAAAAGTTCTTTTGCATCTGTAAAGCCCCAAAAAACTTTGAACGCCTCATGGGCGCGCGCGCAAATTGTACCGCTTGTAGCGAAAATTGTTATGCATCGATTGTACACGCAACGAAAACCCTTAAATCCGTCGCGTCATCGAAAAAGGCTCCATAACATGACGAAGTGATTTAGGATGCTTGAAGGCAGGACTGTGAATTTGAGGATAATTGAAAAAGAGGATCTGCCGATACTGAAGGAATGGTTGAATGATCTTAAGTTTACAGGTAAGTATGAACCGGTTGCACAAGAAACACAGACAGACTTGGAAAAAGAATATGACAGACTCGCCGTGGGACAGTGGTTCTTCGTAGAGACAAAGGATGGAAAGAAAATCGGCTATGTAGCCCACTGGGTGGCACACGCGCACGGAAGTGACCTCACCGAACTGGGTTACTCGCTTATTCCCAACGAAAGAGGCAAGGGTTACGGTAGCGAAGCCATTAGGATAATCGTGGACTACCTGTTTCTTTCCAAAGACATAGTGCGCATACAGGCTGACACTGATCCGATGAACATAGCCTCTCAAAGAGCCCTAGAAAAGGCAGGATTCAAGAGAGAAGGAATACTGAGAAAGGCGTTTTTCTGCAGAGGAGAATGGAAAGACACAGCTGTCTACAGCATTCTCAGAGAAGAATGGAGAGAACCAAAAATCCTGAAGAAATAGCGAGCGCCAAGATGTATGTTGTGGAGCCGTAGTAGAATTTAAGCTCTCTCCACAGTAGAGATATTCGGTGCCTCTTCTCCTGTTGTTNNGCGGTCTTGTTGTATTATAAGCAACGGTTCACTGTTGAAATCTCACGTATCCTGACTCCTCTATGCGCAAGTTCGGATGTGAATTTCTCTAGCTTCCCGGCTACGGCTATCTCTGGAGGTACCACTCCTTTGTCCTGAATGTCTCCACGTGCAACCATTCTACCCACGATGGCTGCTGTATATCCGGTGGTGCGCGCCATGGAGGTCACTCCCAGTTGCTTGTCGAAAAAGTCAACCATAACAAAAGAATGTTTTACGTTGTGTCCGTCTTTTTTGCCTGTAACATCAACCCTAAGGACGGTAACGTCTTCTTCCCCGCCGAGCCTTAGAGTCTTGTCTAGAATTGAAGCTGCCACTTTGCGGGGTATTGTCTTTACGCCGTCAACCTGTATGGGATCAGCGCTGAAGAAACCGGTGTCTCTAAACGCCTCAATTTTTTCAGCGTGCCCTGGCCAACGGGCGGTCTTCTCGTCCATGTTCTTGACTTTTCCTTTCATGGTATGTAGCAATGTTGAAAGTCCATCGGTATAGAACGCCTCCAGCTCTCCAACCCCAGGAAACTCAACGTTCTCCAGCCCGGACAGAGTGTCTACTTCGACCATCTTTCCATTCCTCACGATTCGAGCTTTCTCACAATACATGTCAACAAGGCCTTGAGTTGAAAACACGATTCTGTACCCAAGAGGAGGAACCGGTTTCTGAGGAATCCCACCACACAAAATGTGAATCTCTTCAGCTTCGTCCATGAGGCTTACTCCATAGCCCGCGAGAATGTTTGCCAGGCCTGGAGCGACCCCACAATCAGGTACAAGCGTAACTCCAGCTTCCTTCGCTGCAGTGTCAAGTTCCCACTGCCGTTCATCATAGGACAGATCTACTAGATGTACGCCAGCTTCTACAGCGGCCTTACTAGCCAAGCCACTTATCTCGTAAGGAAGGGCACTCACTCCTATATCGAAATCCTTCATCAATTTCTTTGTGGCTCGTTGGTCCATAACGTCAACACATTGCCCCAATACCTTGTCACTGCGCGCGCGTGCGACAAGTTGCTCCGCTTCATTCTCGTCAAAATCGCCGACAACAACCTTAGAGACCTCATCACTCTGCGCCATGTCCATAGCTATAGCCGAGCCCATCCTTCCACAGCCGAGAACCAAGACTTTCACAGCCTCAACCCCCTTGCCTCTTTATCTCCTCAGCCTTCTTTAGATGTCCAAAAATATTTTTAACTCTACCTATACAAGTTCAGAAACCGTGCGCGTACGCTTCATCTAGAAAAAGAATTAGCAGCAGCTGCTCAATTAGCTCGTTTCTATCACCTACCCAACCGAGGGCTGGAGGCACCATGCATGCAGCTTCTTTTGAACAAGTTGTCGCTGACAATGAACTCTGTGGGATGGTCGCAAGAGCCGCCCGAGGAATTGACGTTCGTGAAGAAACCCTAGCTACCGACATAATAGAGGCAGTGGGACCTGGCGGCCAGTACCTAACCCCAAAAACACACTCTGGAACACTTAAGAAAGGAACACTATCTTCCCTCTATCCTCAGTAGACAAAATAGGCTAAAATGGGAGAAATCTGGTTCCAAGACACTGAGAGATGTTGCACATGAAGAGACGAAGAGAATATTAAAAGAACATGAACCTGAACCGTTAGAAACAGAAGTAGACAAGGAACTGGAGAAAACAATCAAAGAATTGGAAAAGCATGCATGCATGCAAGCTTAGTACATTTTAGCTTGATCCATTGTAGGGCGCGCTCTTCTATTATCATTTCAAATTCCACCAAAGATTTAAGAAAGAACCTAAGAACGAAACTTCTGGTAGTGTAATTAGCGCACACGATTTCGTTGAGGGGGACGTAAATGTGTGATGTAGCAGTTGTTGGAGGTGGACCAGGAGGACTCATGTCTGCTCTTGCATCCGCCAAGCTGGGCTTAGATGTTGTTCTCCTCGAAAAATCAAGAGTAATTGGGTATCCAGTTCACGACTCGGGCGCAACCCCATACTCGACTATTGAAGAATTCGAAATTGGAACGCAAGTCATAGCTCAAGAAATCGATGGAGCCTCCTTTGTCTCACCATCTGGGCGTGTTATGTCAGGTTTTCTCGGGAAGAGGCTAGGTTGCATCTTGGAAAGGCAAAAACTCAACAAAGAACTTGCGAAAAAAGCTTCCAATGCAGGAGTTGAAATTCTATTACCTGCAAATGTGACGTCCCCAACGGTTCAAAATGGAAAAGTGGATGGTCTGAAATTCAGGTCTCTTTCTGGACACGATGAGATCAAAGCCCGTTTAGTTATAGACGCCTCAGGTGTCTCTTCTGTGTTGGCCCGAAAAGTTGGCTTACATCCCGGCGTCGACAGAATTCGATTAGGTTATGGTGCACAATATGAGGAAAGCAACGTCAATTTAGATTCCCCCACATTTTTGGAGTTTTATTTTGGGAGTGAAATTGCTCCAGGTGGTTACGGGTGGATATTTCCTAAAGGTGAAGACACTGCTTATGTTGGTGTTGCCATTAGCCAAGGTGATGCAGTGAAGGCCCAGCAATGCCTGAAATATTTTGTCCAAAATCACGTGATCTCGTCTGGTAGACTTCGAGATGCTCAACCGCTAGCATTTCACTCAGGTATTTTGCCAATAGGCCCCATGCTAGATAAGTTCGTTTATGACGGGTTAATAGTTGTTGGCGACGCCGCCTGTCAGGCAAGTCCTTTGTTCGGAGAGGGGATAAGATATGCATTGAAAGCTGGGAAAATAGCTGCGGAAGTTGCGGCAGAAGCCTTGGAAGATGGCGACAGTTCCAGAAGAAAACTGGAAAAATTTGAGAGAAGAGTCAGAAAAGAAATATTGTCAAACTACAGTCTTCTTTACAAGATACATCTTTACGAATGCTCGAGAAAAGATGAAGATTTTGAGAAGCTCTTCGATGAACTTGAGAAAATGTTTCAAAACGATTCTGGACGACGTTTTCTAATAAAACTTTTTCGTAGTGAGATCACCAAGTGGGACATCACAAAAGCTGGTTTTAAATTCTTACTGAAGATGCTTGCGAGCCATCAAAGCTAGCATTGGGTGCACATCTTGAGATGCATGCATTAATGGCTTACTTGTACGCTGGGTGAAAAGGCTGACTTATTTCCAAAACGAAAGAAATATGCGCGCGCAGTACAGAGGGATGCCAATGAATCGGATAACGCTGAGTCAGGCAAATCATTTTGTCTTGCGAAAACAACATCTGACAGACGAATCGAGAAGTGAGGATGTTGTTCAAATAGTGAAAGACGTTGGTGGTTTGCATGCCACCAGCTCCAAAACACCCTATTTGTCACTGTTTTCAAGAATGAGAAAATTTTCTAGAGAAATATTGGACGAAGAACTCTACAAAAAGAGGAACCTCGGGAAAATTCGTTACATTCGGAAAACAGTCTTTATCCTGCCAAAGGAAACAATCTCGGCTGCATTTGTCGCAACGAGAAGTCTGGTGGAACCCACCTCGGAGCAATATTCAAAATTTCTAGGGATTTCCGAAAAACAGTATGAAACGATCTCAAGGAGAATTATGAAAATCCTTGAAGGCAGAGGTATGACGACCAAGGACTGCAAGAAGGAGCTAGGAACGGCATTGAACATTTCTCCAATCGTTAACCTGATGTGCGATAAAGGCCTATTAATACGAGGGGAGCCACAAGGTGGGTGGAAAAGCAACATTCACACATACTACCTGTTTCGTGAATATTTTCCCGACGTAGATTTGAAGGCAATTGATGAAGGTGAAGCGAGGAGGCTTGTGGTAGAACAGTACCTTGCTTCATTTGGACCCGCAACTGGAAATGACGTTGCTTGGTGGACAGGATTTCCCAAAGGCCAAATAAGACAGATTATTACAGGTCTTCAAGACAAAGTTTCCTCTATCAGAATTCCAGATACAGAAGCTGAATATCTCGTGTTGTCTTCGGACAGATCGTCTTTGATTCATATGAAAACACCAAAGAACCCTGTAATAAACATGCTACCAGGCCTTGATCCATACCTGATGGGCTACAAAGATCGTGAAAGATACCTTAGCTCTAAATACTATAATTATGTCTTTGATCGTTCGGGAAACACCACGTCAACGATTCTAGTAAACGGGGAAGTCATCGGAATCTGGGATTTTGCTGATAAACATGAACCCCTAATCAAACTGTTCTTATTTGAAGGAGTAAAAGAATCATTGTTGAAAGACATTCACTTTGCCGCAAAGAAAATCGGAGAATTTATCGCGCACAGAGAAGTGCAAACAAAAGAATGCGACTGCATGATTCCTCTGACACAGAGAACTGCTGGAAGCGTTATGTCGCCCCTCAGAGACTGTTAATTCGTGAGACCGAGAGGTTGAGAAACATGGATAACTGGAAATCTTTGTTGAAAGCAGACCCAACAAATTGGTTGTTGGAAAAAGAAAATCCTTCAGTAAGATATCTTACCCTAACTGAAATCCTCGACAAAACCGAAATTGATCCAGAAGTAATGAAAGCGAAGAATGAAATTATACTAATAGGAGCGGTGCCCGAGATTCTCGCTGAACAAAGGACTGAAGGCTATGCACGCGCGCATCCTTCGTTCCTAACCTTTTGCCTCCGCGGGACTGCTAAAATGTAATTCGATCACCTTACCTCGTCTTCGAAGAAATGTGAGTAAGCCCAAGAGAAGGAGCATCAAGCCTAACAGAAAATAGTATATTAATCTCATACCTACCCCTAGGTTTATGGCTTCACCTGTTCTAGAGCCGAAGAATATAAGGGCGATATCTTTACCCCACGTAGTCATATCATACCACGCTAGCCAGCCGATCCAAACCAGAATAATCGATCCTAACGCTGTTAGAAACAAGCTAGGCAGATTCATGCGTCCGCGCATGTGTAGGTACGTGTTTAGCTTGATAAGGCAGTGGGGACACGCATAGTAATATCCTGTCGGTATCGTTGATAAATCGTTTAAGCGAATTGGCTCTTCAATCTCTCTTTTGCATTTGGGATTTGGACAAATAATTCGTCGCGCGCGCATGAGGATTCTCCATATTATGTATTACGATTACCTATACAATACTTATCTGTCGCTGATTATTAACACTTATTGTTGTAGAAACTGGTAGATGCGCGCGCGTGGTTTCAAATATCACTTTTTTCCTAAAGTTCATTTATGAAATCATAACGGACCCTTACGCGCACTATTTTTTTGGTATCAACACCGTCTTCTACGAATGAGAATATTAACTATTCACATGCAAAAATGTACATTGGAATCGAAAGGGCAGCCCGCCTCGGCTGATCCTACTCTGATCTCCTCTTTGCACGAGATGACTTTTTCTTGCTCTGGGACCTCAGTTTGCCCTCTTCCAAGCTGTAAGCCTTTTTTAATTCATCGAAGTACCAAGACCTTTGGGATGCGTAATGAATTGCCAAGCCAATTCCGAAGATGAGTGCTACAAATCCAACAACTGTCAAGCCCATGCCTAAAAGACCATGGGTTTCAGTCAGGTGATACGGTAAGAAAAGAAACCATTGCATATTGCTTGTTGTCGTAACTGTTACTAAGATACCCCCAATAAGTAAAACCGCTCCCAGAACTCCTATTAGGAGGGAAACAGATTCGTTGTGCCTTGATTCTTCCGCTCTCTCATGCAAATAATTGGTGAAACCTATCAATGTGTGTACCTGCTTTGAAATTCTGTAGATGCCAATTCTATGTAAACTTTGTTAATCATCAATCCACATGACAAAAACTTAGCAACAATACAGTTCTTTGGAGGCGAAAAGAAGAGTCAAGTGCCCATAACATAAGTGCGCGTGCATGAATATTCTTGCCTGAGAAATACTCTATTTATGTTAGGAAATGAGAAGAAAGTGTCGTTGGACTAGTTCAGTAAGGGGAAGTACAGGGGATATGCCATATTACATAGCGGAGATACGTCTCAAGGGAATTGCCGAATACCTTATAGTAATCGAGAAAATATACAGCAACGAATATAGGGCCAGAAGAGCTGACAATCAAGAGAAGAACAACTTTGTGCACAGTAGAGGAAAAGAGAGATTTGAACGCGAGGAAAAAGCTCGAAGGAAATATGGCCTTCTCCTGAACGAAGCGATAAGTACCCTAAAAGAGAAACTCAATGTGGTGCGGATGCACAAAAAGAAGGTTGACGTGACACCGAAAAAAGAGGTTTGGGCAGTGTTTGGTTCCACTACACCCATCGAAGCCGTTGAAATTTACGGTAGGGGCAAACTAACCGCAAATAGCATTGAAGAACTGCAGAAACTTCTCAGAAAACGCGGAAACATAGACCTGTATGTCACGTAATCATTTGGGTTGTTTGACTATCGATGGGCATTCTTACCTGCATGTTTACATTCTGATTTCTTTTTCCAGCCATTGAATTTTCTTTTTCTCTGTGCCTCCAGAACAGGTCAGTGACTATGTAATGAAAGGCTAGCCACACGCGCATGCATGCAGGGAAGATGTCGCGCGATCTTCCTCTTTTTTCTGCATGTGCGGTTTTCTCTTGAGTACAAAAGAAAAACTTTAGACTCACCCCGACACCTATTGTCTTACGATGTCAACTAAACGTTCTGCGACAGGCCAGCGTGCTGCCAAAAAAGGGATTCTCGCAGGCGGCTTACTCACCGCCATAGAGTTTACTGGAGGACTGGCTTCTGGTAGCTTAGGGCTGCTATCAAGTGCTTTCAACACTTTGACAGATTTCATAGCGGCGGTTATCACGTTTTTCGCCGTCAGGGAAAGCAGTAAACCTCCCGACGAGGTTCACATGTATGGACATGAGAAGATCGAGTCTGCCGCAGCAATAGGTGAGATCCTTCTTCTTTTCATCGTGTGCTCATGGATAGGGTACACTGCTTTGTCAAGATTGATGTTTGGAGGGCGAGAGATTGAGTTATTCTGGATAGCTTTGGGCACCAACTTTGTTTCGATCCTTGTAGACATGTTTGCCTACTGGAACCTTAAAGGGTCCTCCAAAAAACATAAAAGCCAAGTTATGGAGGCAGGTGCACTCCACTTCATGAGCGACCTCCTCATCGCTGTAGTTGTAATAATCGGTTTAGTGTTTTATTCGTTTGGAGTGTGGCACGCAGACTCAATTGCCGCTCTATGCATCGTCGGTTACATAATCTATTCGGGCTTGAATATAGTTAGAGATTCCTTTAGCACGCTTATAGACGCAGCGCCCAAGGACGTACTGGATGAAATAAAAGAACAGATTCTTCGGGTAGATGGAGTCAAAGATTGCCACCATCTCAGGGTCAGGCGGGCTGCCTCAAAATTCTTTGTGGATGCTCACGTAGAGATCGACGGACAAATTCCTTTAAATCAAGCCCACTCAATAGCCTCAAGCATAGAGGAACAGATCGTAAAAGTCTTCCCTGACTCAGACACCTTGATACATACCGAGCCTCACATTGGAGAGGACCCCATAGCGGTGATCAGAAACATGGCCTCACAAATTTCTGAGATCAAAAATATACATGGAATAGCTGTGGAGACTCTCGGCGAGAAACTTTCGGTCGCTTACCACCTTGAACTCGAGCCTGAAATCTCGGTTAAATCTGCTCACGAAATCGCGAATCGTTTAGAGGAACGCCTCAAAACAGAACTCAAGAACGTTTCCGCAATAGTAAGCCATCTCGAGCCGGCTATCGGACTAGTGAAATCCTATTCCAATTCACAACCATCACGAAGGTTACAAAAGCGGATAACTCAGGTTTGCCAGAGTCTATCTGAAGTCCGATCTGTTCATGAAATCCAGATCTTAACCCATCACGGAAGATACAGTGTAACCTTGCACTGCACAATTGATGACTCGATGACTCTGGTTCAAGCTCACGAGGTCGCCACTAAAATAGAGGAAAAGATTAAGATGACCAACGAGAAGATCGATCAAGTGAATGTACATTGTGAACCGCGAGAGGATTCGAGTTGACTTGAATCGACAACACTTCAGAGGACTGATCTAGTGTCACGCGCGGTTAAACATACTTATCAGAGGGCTACTCTGTTTTTGGCTCTGTCTGTCGCACCTGAATAGTTTTTGTCCATTCTTTTTGCAGTGTGAATTGTTTGGGCTCTCCGCCGACGCCGTAGTTATAGTTTACACCAAGACTCAAGGTTACTCTGATTTGAAGGGTATTGCCTGCTTTCGCTCCCTCTGGCTTGAACTCAATCGTAACTTGCCTGTCGCATCCATCTGTAATATATATGGTTTTGTTGCATAGCACGAAACCTGTTGCGTTGGTTATTTGAAATCTTAGACGTAACGAAACATTTAGGTTGTGAAACTCTATATTTTGGAATCTGTTTTCAGACGTTACTTTTTCTCTATGAACATATCCTTTCCCATTGAACGGAGAATTACCGAAAATCCGTGCACTATATGCTTTTGCCTCCCAAGAATAATTTGCATGCATGCACTACGCCTATCCATGGAATGTCGATACAGGCTGTAGTTGACATTGCCCCTGACACGTTGAACCTCGGCAGCACGGGTAGATGGGTCACCGTGTACATAGAACTTTCGGAAGGCTACGACGTCAGCCAAATTGACACTTCATCAATTATGCTAGATAGTGTTCCGGTTGATCCTACAGCACCTACACAGATTGGAGACTACGACAATGATGGCGTCGGTGATTTGATGGTCAAGTTCGACAGGCTCGCTACACTAGACTATATCTGGTCTATAATCCACCACATGGGGAGTCAAATCTCAGACAAGCGGTGGGAGGTCACCCTAACAATAACGGGCGAACTCTTCAATGATCCTGCAATATCCTTTGCAGGAAGCGACACAATCACATTCGAGATTCTATCGTGAAGAGCCCTTTCTTCCGATGACTCTACTGTCCACGCGTAACCTTCCCTTTTTTATGCGCGCTCGTGATTGGCGCCCGCAGATCAACTTTTATTTTTGTTTACACCATTTTACTCTGCCGGATGACGAGAAGGCATTAGGTTGACAAATCAGGATGAAATATCAGAGTTACTCCGACGGCAATTAACGCGTGCGCACATTAAAATTCCTTGACAGTTCTTCATGCGTGACCACGCGCGTGCGAAGAAGTTAGTAGCAGAGTTTCCAGTTCTGGAGAAAATCTGCACATAGTGACCACAACCCGCGCAGAGCACCAAGACCACTAGGAAGCTAGTGAACTACTAGCGCCATACCAGCTTTCCTCTTTTTCCAACCTAATACCCGAAGTTGAATATATTAACAATCAGATCCCTGCTAAAAGGATAATCTTACCTTCTTCAGTCCATGCCACGGGCTCATTTGCAATAATATTCCAATGCTTTCTACATATAGGAACTCTTTTGGAACTCAGGTAGAAGACAGGGTTAGTCTTGCAATCTGGGCAGTGACTTATTTCGTCGACAAACTTCCTGAGACTTATACGTGCCAATCCATCTTCCTCAGCACGCGCTTCTTCATCTATCCAATATGCGAGGGACATATAAAAGCGCGCGCGCATCGACGAGGCAGGATTGGGCCTTCAATGAAACAGTCACAAGGGAAATCCCCTCCACACTTGTGCTCTTTGTTAGTATACATGCATTCACTGTGCATGGANNAAAAGTTAGCATACACACATTTCAACAGCTTTTCTCGGGCGCTTCGGCAACATCTATGTTGCTTGAAGGATCACGGTAAACCACTTCTTGTCCCACAATTGTCATTTCCACCGTGAGGTCCTTCAAGGCTTCAACATCAACCGTATATATGTCGCCTGACCACACGGCGAAGTCCGCATACTTCCCAGGCTCAATAGAGCCTATTGCATCTTCCATGAATAGGCACCTAGCAGCCATCGTCGTGTAGGTGCGCAAAGCCTCTTTGACAGTGATGCTCTCCTCGGTTCCAAATGGTTGAAGCCCATAGAGTCCTTTCCAAGTCTTGCGCACGACGGCTCCCCATAGCCCGAATCGCGGCGGGAAGGGACAGACCGACCAGTCGGAGCCGTTTCCTACTGTAATCCCCTTCTTCAACATACTCTTCAACGGTATCAGCCGTCTCGAACGGTTAGGGCCGAAGTTTCCGGCGTAGTTGTCACCTATGAAGTATAGAAAGGGCGACTGCGTCTCTATCACCACGTTGTTGCCCAGCTTTTCCATCTTCTGTAGGGCATTGTTGGTTGGGAGGATGGCATGAATGATGCTGTGCCTTGAGTTCTCCCTGTGAACTTCCGCCAGAGCTGTTTCGTACGTGGACAGAGTCTCATCGACCGCTCTGTCGCCTATGGCATGGACACAGATTTGAAAGCCGGCCTTATGACCAACTTTAACCATTTTCCTGAACTCTTCGAGTTTGACTACTGGGTAGCCTCTGTTACCCGTATCCTTGTCGGTGAAGTTTTTGTTCCAGTCCTTATGTACCCAAGCCGTTCTTCCCATTCCGCTTCCGTCAAGGAACATCTTTAAACCGCCAAGCTTCATGAGGTTATCTCCGCCTTTGTTCAAATGTTTGACCGCTTCCTCGGTATTTGCGAGTGAGTCTACCGTGTAGAGCATGTATATTCTCATTTTCAGTTCGCCACGCCTCCGAAGGTTTCGGTAGGCGGCAAAAGTGACGTCGCCTACGCCGGGGTCTTTGATAGTAGTTACTCCTTCACTCAAGAAGAGCTCCTGAGCCTTCTTAATCCCTGCTTCAGCTTCCTCAACAGTCCATGGTGGCACAAGGTTCGTAATGATGTCCATCGCGGGAGGCTCTATGAAGACCCCTATCGGCTCCCCNNGTGTTGACGGCGATGTAGTGGCCGCTGGTGTGCTCAAGAAGAACAGGATGATCTGAGGATACAGGATCCAAGTCCCATCGGGTTATGTACCGCCTCTCATCGAAGAGCGCTTCGTCCCACCCAGCCCCTTGAACCCACCTCCCTCGCGGGGTCTTCTCAGTTTGCGTCTTTACTAGTTTAACAGCTTCCGCTATGGACTTGACGCTCGGGTAGCGGAGGTTGAGGACATAGACTTGATTTATGCCACTCTCGGCGAAGTGGGCGTGAGTGTCGATGAGACCGGGCGTAACTGTCTTACCCCTCATGTCGATTATAGCAGTGGTCTTACCAATTAGACGTTTGATTTGATTATTTGATCCCACCTTGACGACTCTGCTCGACTCTACGGCTACGGCCTCAGCCACGGAATCCTTTGGATCTACCGTTATCACCTTCCCGTTAAGAAGGACTAGATCTGCAATCAACATGCTCAGCTCTGTTCGGCATTCTAGCGAGTTAGCGCATTTCTTTATTATTGTTGCCTACTCGATTGAATCAGTCTCCCCTTTATGCCCTCGGTTTGAATATGTTTTCTCGCCGTTCTTTGTGCTAAGTCTTCCAGCCTGTCTCCATAATTCTTCTGCAATTTGAGGGTTTTCAGCAACCCAATCTGGGGAGTGTTCAGAAGCGTCTCTGGTCTTTCAGTTTTTTCGCCGGTACTCTTCCTTCCACACACCATTCTATATCGGTTCTCTCACCCATGTCTTGGAGTCTGCTTGTGATCTCCACTTTTTTTTGCGTTGAATCTCAAGTCTTTCAGATATCTGTGTATGCTGGAAAGAACGTATCCTGAGCAGACCTTGAACTGAGTTTTCCCATCAGCCAGCGTGCGCGCAAGACGGTTTGTTCTACTTTAGGAAACGGAGGTAACCAACCAACACGCTTAAAAAATAATTGGCACACCTACCTAAAACGGTGAAAATTAAATGAAAATTGTGGTTTTGGGTGGCACTGGATTAACTGGCAGGTGCGCTGTAAGAGATCTTGCTGAAAGTCGTGAGGTATCTGAAGTTGTGATGACAGGTCGAAGCGTAAATAAGGCGCAGAAACTTGCTGACAAGATTAGAAGCGATAAAGTCTCTATCGCACAAATCGACGTAACTAAACACGACGACACCGTGAAAGTGCTCAAGGACGCCGATGTGGCCCTCAACGCCATTCAGTATTACTACAACATGGACGTAATGAAGGCAGCGCTGGAAGCAAAGGTTCACTACCTTGACCTCGGCGGCCTCTTTCACACGGTTCTGAAACAGTTGAAGCTGAACGACAAATTCCGAGAAGCTGGATTAACCGCTATACTGGGCATGGGAGAATGCCCCGGGATAACTAACGTCATGGCAAGGTACGCCGCGGATAGGCTCGATTCAGTGGACACAATTCTTGTAAGGGATACTTGGATGGATTTCACAGAGGGAGCACCGCCATTCATGGTAACATGGTCACTTTCCACACTCTTTGACGAGATGACCATCCCCGCCGTGATATTTGAAAACGGCCAATACAAGGAAGTTCCACCCCTCTCAGGCAAAGAAACTATGACGTTTCCGGAACCATTCGGCTCACAGGATCAATACTACACGATACACTCAGAAGCTGCTACCTTCCCAGTCTCCTTCAAGAAAAAGGGAATAAAAAACGTAAATTGGAAAGAAGGAGGCCCAGGCTTCATCGACCTCAAAATACTCGTAGATGCAGGTCTTGCCAGCGAAGAACCATTAAGAGTGAAAGGCACTGAAATTTCTCCACGACAATTTTTGCTGAGACTCTTAGATTCAAAGAATCTAATGGGCTGTCCAGAAGGGATAACGCCAAACGACACGGAAGTAACAAGAATCATAGCGATTGGAAAGAAAGATGGAAGAAAAGTCTCCTACACTATGGACTCAATTTTTCGCTCAAAAGCTGAGTGGGAAGCCACCGCCGGCGAAGTTGCGGTAGGAGTTCCAGCATCGATTGCCGCTCAGATGCTGGCGAGAGGGGACATCAAAGTTAAAGGAACAATACCCCCAGAGAACTGCTTCGACCCCGAGCCTTTCATGACCGAGTTGGCCAAGAGAGATATCAAAATCCTTGAAACAAGCAAGAAGAACATGTGACCAGTTGTATCGCGTTTCTACCCTGAAATCGGATGAGACCAAGGCCGATATTGCAGACGTTATGCTAACCGGAACCATGTAGAGGGTTGTCCGACCAATTCTCTCTGTGGTTTCCTCATTAATAAAGGAGCCGTGGATGACCGATGGAAGGCCTGAGTCCAGTCGCTCGTTGACAAATGAGGAGAAAATCTTGGGAAGACTTTACTTTTCTTCCGGTTCTGCTGCCTCTTCCGGTTCTGCTGCCTCTTCCGGTTCTGCTGCCTCTTCCGGTTCTGCTGCCTCTTCCGGTTCTGCTGCCTCTCCTACAACTTCTGCTTCAGCGAACCGCCGACTTATTCTCGTTATTCGGACCCTCACTTGGTCACCCGGTTTGGTGTTTGGAACAAAGGTTACGAGGCCTTTGATTCGAGCGATGCCTTCGCCTCGGCGACTTGTCTCCTCGATCTTCACATCATATTCTTTGCCCATTTCCACTGGTTTCGGAGGAAATCGACGGCCATAAGGTCTTCTATCTCTTCTTTCATATCGCATGTTTTCACCTCTTCATCTCTTGTTTGACAAAATCCACTTGGTTCTTAAGTTTATTCTATTCAACAGTTAATGTCCCGTATCTTCCCACGTTCAGTTGCATTTCGCCTCTGAAGGACTTTATGTATCCGTTTTCAATTTTAACAGTGTCGTCAACGTTGACTTGGTCGATCTGTTTGTTCCAGAGAACTAGTTTTATGGAGCCTGTTTCGTCACTGATTACTGCATCGGCTACCTTGTATGTTTCATCTCGGTATCTAGAACGAACCTCGCGAGTGTCTGATTTTTCAATCACCTTCGCCACAACGTCAACCTGTCGCAATCCGTCCCTCAAATCTTTAATCTTCAATTTTTTCCTCCTTTTCCTCTTTAATCTTCTCCGCGATAGCGAATTTTCTTCCAATTTTCTGGATCTTGACTCTCAACCTTTCTCCAGTCTTGGCTTGTGGCACGAAAACTAAGAAGTTTTGTATTCGAGCTATTCCGTCGCCTCTAGTGCCTATATCATTAATGACCACGTTGATCTCTTGCCCCACCCTTACTGGAGCCCGTTGAAAACCAATAGCGTCGTACTTCTTCTCTCTCTTTCTGAAGCGTCTCGGTCTTACGTGTCTGGTCTTATCCGTAGGCCTTCTCGGCATCTAATTTTTCGTCCTTATCTCGGTCCTAGCCACCAAAAAGAGCTGATCTCGCCGAGAGAAACAATCTCACGCTTAGCTCATTCTGGCAACCGTTGGATGAAGAAATATTGATGTTGGATATAAGTTTTGTTTATATGAAGAATGCTTTTCATGTAGTAAGAAGACTCTAAGCTTCAACACCTTTCTTGGCGCGGGAAAAGCCTCTCTACCTTACGTCTACCGGCCGAAGTCTACATTTCGATCTCTTTCTCTATTTTCGTGATCTCTTCTTTAGAAGGGCGTCGTGGATAATTGTAGATGGGACCTCCTGGTTTCTCGTTGTAGTAGGGTCTGTTGCAGTTTGGGCAGCCAGTGGTTAGGAAGGGGCGGCCAGTCTTGATCAAACGCCACACTACTGCTTCTTGAACTCCGAAGTCCGTGAGGCGATTGTCCCCGCTAAACCTCATGTTTTCATATCGTGTCTTTCCCCTCGTTATGAGGAAATGTGCGATTTGGAGTTTTCTGTAATACTTGAGAGGTGGTTGAGACTGTTTTTCCAAGGCGGTTCCGGGTATAGGCGTAAAAGCAAACAAGCCAGGATACACTCCCATGTCTACGCACCACTGGATGGTTCGAATGATCTCTTTCTCGCTTTCTCCTAGCCCCGCTATAAGGTGAGTGGACACTGATCCGTCCCCGAATGTTTGCACAGCTTCTTTCAACGCTTTGCGATGTTCTTCCCACACGTAGGGTCCGCCAGTCAAGTTACCCTTAACTCTGTCGAACAACTCTTTGGTTGCTGTGTCCAGTGCAATACTGACTCGATCAACGCCGGCCTCGAATAGCTTTTTCATATGTTTCTGATCCAAGGGTTGACAGGATACGGAGATAGGCACTCCTACGCGTGACTTGATTTCCCTTGCGAGGTCACAAACGTCTTCCAAAGCCGTCGGATAGTTTAACGCCTGAATGCACACGCGTTTTATTGGGTCTCTTCGATCGGTCCGTTCTATCCTGCGAAACACTTGTTCGGTTGAAAACAATGGCCAACTGACTCTGGAGAGCATGTCTGCATTGCCTTTGCTTGTACGGGCTTGGGCACAAAAGCGGCAGTTAGCACGACACTTTCCTGGCTGGTAGGTGAGCAAATACACAGTTGTCGGCGCGGCATCTAGTCTGCCTTTCATCAACCCTAAGACAATCGCGGAGCCGATGGAAATTCGAATTTTCTCAGGAAAGCTTCCCTTTCTCATCAGTTGCCCTCAGTAACGTTCAAATATATAAATTAAAGAACGCACAGTCTTAATACTTGCTATAATGGGTGTGCCCCACATTGAAAAATACAGTTAGCTATGAAGACCTGTTACACGCGGATAGTAGAGCGCTTGAAAAAGCCTTAGCTGCCGCTCGGAGCATTAGCTGGAAGAACTTTGGGAAGAAAATTCGATTCTATGCTCCGAGCTTCATCTACTACAAGACAAGCTACTTCTGCTCATCTCCGAAGGCTTTCCCATCTATCTCAATCACCGGTTCTTCATGTGCCTTGAAATGCAAGCACTGCGGCGGGAAGGTTCTGAATACAATGATCCCAGCAACCACTCCTGAAGACTTGATCAACCTCTGCGCCAAGCTTGAGATGAATGGAGCTGCAGGTTGTCTTATCAGCGGTGGATGCCTGCCAGATGGCTCTGTTCCCCTTGATAGGTTCATAGCCGCCATTGCAAAGGTTAAGCAGGATACTGACCTGACAATTGTGGTACACACCGGTGTTGTAGACTTGTCCACGGCAAGAGGTTTAAAGGAGGCGAAGGTCGACGCCGCCCTCATCGACATCGTAGGTTCAGACGAAACGATACGCGAGACTTACCAGCTAGACGTCAACGTGGAGGATTACGATCGATCTCTTATGTTCTTGAATGAGTTCAGAATCCCGTTTGTTCCGCATGTTCTCGTAGGACTTCATTACGGCGAGCTCAAGGGCGAATTTGAGGCGCTAAAGATGATCTCAAAATACTCGCCTTGCGCGATCATAATTATTGCGTTGATGCCGATACACGGAACACGTATGGAAGACGTTGATCCTCCCACTCCAGAGAACATAGTAAAAGTACTGGCAACAGCTAGGCTGATGATGCCATACACCCCCATCGTTCTTGGGTGCATGAGACCAAAGGGGGAACACAAAGTGAAAACCGACACTCTGGCGGTGAGTTCCGGAGTTAACGCCATAGCGTTTCCGGCAGAGGAGGCTATACACCTTGCTGAAGCCTTGGGGCTCGATGTTACCTTTTCGTCCTTGTGTTGTTCCCAAACCTTTGAGGATATCAATTGCAGTCTTTGGAGTAGATAAAAGGAGGCCCCTGGAATTTTCTATCTTCACTCCGTAAGCGTCTACGAAGATGCAAACCGCTATTCTACAGTTAAGCTTAAACTTGAGTGAGACGAGTATCCGATTAGGTACATCAGGTGAAAACAAAATGACGGAAGCGATAATCTTGGCTGGCGGAGAGGGATGGAGGCTTAAACCCGCCACGTGGGTTCCGAAACCGCTCCTCAAGATGAACAAACAAACCCTAATAGACAGACAAATCTCATGGCTTCTATCCCATGGATTTGAAAACATCGTGGTAGCTTCAAATAGAGAAGACGTGACAAAACAACCCGTTAAGTACTCGATAGAAAAGAACGCGTTGGGAACTGGAGGAGCCACCAAAAAGGCGTTTAAACAAATTGAAGGAGACATAGCCTACGTCATGAACGTCGATGACATCGTGTTCTATGATCCCAACGAACTCTTCGAATATGCCTCAAAAGGAGCGGGAGTTCTCCTCGCCAAACCCACCTTGCCTTTCGGAAGAGTGACCTTCGGCAACGGAACCGAAGTAATAAGATTTCAACATAGATCAACCCTCGATTCCTACGTAAGCGCCGGACACCACGTGTTCAAAAAAGCGATAGTGGAGAAGTATTTTCCGGAAAAAGGTGATTTCGAATTCACTACAATGCAGAGACTGGCTGACAAGAGAATTCTCCATGGGTACATCTACCACGGAATGTGGTTCACCATTAACACAATGAAAGATCTAATACAGGCCAGAACATACTTGAGATGACTAAGAGTACATATACTAGAAGTAGGTCTAACAAATCCATTTTTTCTTCTCTTTTGCATTCATGGTTGCCGATTCTTTTTGGTGCGCTTCGCATGCGCATGCATTGCACAAGAATGCTTTTTTGAGGGGTCCATAAAAGAACGGTCGCAAAGCACTCATTTGTGCATGATGATGAGGAATACATGTTATCAAAACAGAAATGTGTATAGAAAAGAAATAAAGTCCATTTATACACCCGCCCAATTGACCTTGAAGAAATCAGCAGCGAGAGATAAGAATGGCCAAACTAAACATGAAAGGCAAGCCCCTTCTCATAATGGTCAATGGAGAAATCTTCGGCGTTGAAGAGATACGCGGTGATTCGGCCCCTACAAAAACTGGACAAAAGGACATGAAATTCCTAACTATAAAAGCCATAAACATGACAGGCCAAAGAAAACTAACTATACGTCTGGACCCCCGACTAATCAACGCCCTTAAAGATGACTACAGATCCCTACACTACATCTACTGAAGTTTTCACCCAACTGTAAAACACATCTAACGAAACGGTTGATAGTCGGAACTACTTTTTTGAATTGATGGCAACGTCACGCTGATCAGAAACCGTGTCAAACAAGCGTGTCTGCAGCATTGAACAGATATCCCACCGACATTATTGGACAATTATTGCTGAAAACTCCGTAGCTCCCCAGGTCGATTCTATTTCTAATTATATATAGGCTTACAATACTAGAGTTAGTTCAAGCTTTTGAGGTAGAAAAATGGCCCTAACAAATCTGGCAGTGCTAGCGGATTACGTGCCATACATGTTGATACTTGGCGGCCTTGCGGCGTCTTCATGGTTATTAACTCGAACGGCCAAGCCGTTGAGCAAGATCGTGAAAATTGCATCTTTTTTCGGGTTCTTCGTGGGAATTCTGTTGATGGTTACGGCAGCAGTGATTTGGTCGCCACCACTGCCCGATGCGTATACGAGATACCTACTAGTCGCCACCGGGCTGGCATTAGTATTGAAGCCGATCAAGGATATCCCTTGGGCAGCACTGATCGCCTTACTCATCGGTGGAGTATGTGTTGGATACGTTTTTCTATATCTTCCTTTACCCGAAAACGTTCTCGGCATATCGTCGACGTGGATTTACCTGATAATCTTTCTACTCCCAGCGTTAATTGTATATACTCTATTCAAGTTCATCGAAGACATATTGCGATTGATAGGAATGATTTTAGCATCTAGACCTGTGTCAATCACCCTTGGGCTAATATGTATCCTTCAAGGAATTCTTCTGCTCCTACATACAAACCTATTTGAATTCTTACCTTAAGGTGAAAGAAACAAAAGAGGAAGATCGGAGAAAGGGACGATCACGATCTAGCCTGGTGGTTACCCCTTGACCGTGATTTCCTTGATTACTCCTGCGGCAACAGTTGTTCCCATGTCACGCACCGCGAATCTTCCGAGCTCTGGAAAATCGCTGTAGGCTTCGATAGCGATTGGTTGAAGCGGCTCGAGTCGAACGATTGCCCCGTCTCCAGTTTTCAGAAACGCGGGTTTTTCTTCAACAGTCTGTCCAGTTCGTGGATCTAGTTTCTTGATCAGCTCTGAGAATCTACATGCAACTTGGCCGGTGTGGGCATGGACAACTGGGGTGTAGCCGGCAGCAATGGCGGTTGGGTGATATATCACGATGATTTGTCCGATGAATTCTTTGGCGACGGTTGGTGGGTTGTCGGGGCGCCCTGCCACGTCTCCTCTTCGTACGTCACCTCTCGCTATGCCTCGAACGTTGAAACCGATGTTATCTCCGGGTTCTGCCTTTGAAATCCTAACATGGTGAGTCTCGATAGATTTTACTTCTGCTTCAACGTTTGCGGGCATGAACACAAGGGTCTCACCTTCTTTCAAAACGCCAGTTTCCACCCTTCCAACCGGCACAGTTCCAACTCCGGTGATTGTATAGACATCTTGTATTGGAAGACGCAGTGGTTTTTCGATGGGTTTAGGTGGCGTCTCGAAGACATCTAGGGCTTCATAGAGGCTTGGTCCCTTGTACCATGGCATTTTTTCGCTTGACTTGACGAGGTTGTCGCCTGTCCATCCAGAGGTGGGCACGAACGGAACCTTCTCAACCTTATATCCGACCATTTTGAGCAT
>JABAOH010023573.1_pt1 | contig 22159 bp, 20 predicted proteins | sample 7062181 | NCBI WGS metagenome assembly JABAOH01 (sample SAMN14538630, study PRJNA623070) | marine sediment metagenome | biome: marine biome [ENVO:00000428]; feature: marine pelagic biome [ENVO:01000023]; material: deep marine sediment [ENVO:00002113]; isolation source: pool of 5 deep marine... | reverse complement strand
CAAAAGACGGACGGATTGCTCTTCCAGTTCTTTGAAATAGTTACGGACCGCTTCGGTGCCTTGTTTTATAATTTCTATAGGAGGTGTTTCCAGTGGGTTTCCTCGTACAAAAATACCCTCTATATAATCATATTCCCATTCTATTTCCATTCCCAGTTCAACGATTTCAATGGGGAGTTGGGAAATCCGGTTATTCTCTAAATCCAGACGCTTTGGATTTTTTTTCAACTCTTTAATAGGCGAAATATCCGAGATTTGATTGTTATATAAACGTAAATCAATTAAAGCGTTTAACTCTTTAATAGGCGAAATATCCGAGATTTGATTGTCACCTAAACTTAACTTAGTTAAAGCGTTTAACTCTTTTATGGGCGAAATATCCGAGATTTGGTTGTAGTCTAAACTTAGGGATGTTAGAGCGTTTAACTCTTTAATAGGGGAAATATCCGAAATTTGATTTTTTTCTAAACGTAACTCAGTTAAAGCGTTTAACTCTTTTAGAGGCAAGATATCCGAGATTTGATTGACGCTTAATTTTAAATGAGTCAAATGAGTTAAATCGCGAAGAAAAGAAATGTCCGAAATATTGGAATTATACAAATTCAAGCCAATGATATTGCTATTTTCATCGATGGCAAAGCCATTGGTTGCCGATGGCATGATTTCTTCGAGTGGCATCTGCTTTAACTTTTTTCCAACCTGTTGTTCCAATTGTTTGATAATCTCTAAATCCCTGGATTTTGCCATAGTTTCATCCCCGGTTTTTTTCTTTAAAGGATATGATACCATAGGTAGAGAGGAAAGATCAAGGAGTTCGGTGAGTTTTGCGCCCTTCGGGCAAGAAGTTTGACCGCCTGCGGTGAAAGAGCTAAAACACCGCCGCAGGCGTTTATTCGTCCGAAGGACGCCTTTTAAAGCTGAACTCTCGTACCGCACGGGCACTCTGAAAAAACTGCTGCCCTCCGTGCGGATATACTAAACCCTACTTGTATCTACAGGATGGACATAAAAACTAAAAAAGACAAAAACTTTTAGTATGTCCATCCTGAAACTCCTATAAAACTCTATCAGAACTTTTTTTTGCCTCCGGCGGCCAAAGGGGGCTCTTTTGAAAAACCGTCCCCTTTGGAATCCCCTGCAAAACTTTTTATTAAGGTTTGTTTGGGGCCAGTTTCCTTCGCGCTCCTTCGCGTTCTTCGCGGCTAAACTAAACCTGGATAATACGGCGGCCAAAGGTGGCGTTCAAATGCTTGATATACGCATTGGGATTCAATGCCTGATCAATCATATAAGCAGAACCGGTCAAAACCAATATCTCATCTTCCTTTAACCGCTCCTTTTCCCTGTCAAAGGCTTCTTTAGGGTCCTCAATCACTTCGACCGACCCGAAATCCTTCTTTAACAGGTCTGCCAGTTCCCGCGGGTCCTGGCCCGGATAAGAAGCACCGGTCACTACAATATGCTCAGCCAATTCCAATATGGGAGCAAATACCTGGCGCACATCACGGCTGCGAGTGAGTCCAAGCAAAAACCGGAACTTCCGCCCGGGGTAACTGTGCTTCAGTTGTTCCACCAACCTCTGAACTTTATCGGCATTGTGAGACACATCGGCAATAATATTGGAAGCAACTTTCCAGAACCGCGCGGGTAAATCGGCTTTCATCCGCTCAACAGTGAACTGGAACTCCGGGTAAAAGTAACGGATGACTTTTACTGCCAAAGCCAGGTTGCGTATTTTGAACTCCGGGTGATCTCCCATGACTGTTCTAACTTCATCCAAATCGTTTTGATCCACGATGTGTAAGGGTGCGCCTTCAGCTTCCGCGGTTTTGCAGACATAGGTGAGCGCGGGTTCTTCGGCGCTGGTAAAAAATGGCACACCGGGCCGGGCAATGCCTGTTTTTTCCAAAGCCCGCTGCCACAGCTCTGTGCCCAGGGTTTTAGGGTGGTCGTCACCCACGTTGGTCAAAATACAGGCCTCCATATCCAGGGCCATTAAAGGCGTGTACCGGCCCCCGGCCCCCACCTCCATCATTCCCCATTTGACTCCATATTTTTCAAACAAATGCAGTGCTGTTAGAATCCCAAGTTCTGCAAAACTTAACGATTCCCCGGGACATCGTTGGATAAATTCTTCCTGGTAGGGCATCAATTTGTCGCGGTATATGTCGACAATATCCTCGTGGGAGACCATTTTGGTATTGATATGAAACCGTTCCGCATAGTCAAATACATGGGGTCCGGTCCATGAACCGGTATTGCCGGCAAACCGCAGTCCCTGTTCTATATAATAGATCACAGAGCCTTTGCCGTTGGTGCCAGTAACGTGAATCAACCGGGAAGGATGTCCATTGGGCCAGAAATACTCGACAGCTTCTTTTAAGAATTGCATACGCCGTTTTTTCCTGGCAGCCCAGTGGCTGTGGTAAATTTCGTCCAGCGTCACCAGGTATTCAGGTTCAAACACATTTTTATCCATACAGGAATTTTAACCCATTTTGAAGGAGATATAAAGGTGAAAAGGGGATTTTTTTACCACGTTTCTCCTTCCTGCTTCCTGCTCCCTGCTCCCTGCTCTTTACTCTGCGCTTTCCAGGAACATGGCAAACCCCTGTGGCAGGACAAATGCGGCTTTGTGCATGTCTTTGCTGTAATACTTCAGCCCTTCCAGGGCGTCTACTTTTTCCGGTTTGAAATCGTTGATAGGATGGTATTTCTTAGAACAAAAGCTAAAACCGATCACACCGCTGGGGTAGGTGGGAACCATAGTATAATAGTAGAAATAGATAGGGTATATCTTACGACTAAAGGAAGCAATATCTTTGATGATATCCTTGTGAAAAAGGAAGGATTCGGATTGGGTCACTACGATACCATCGCCGGTCAGTGCAGCAAACATGTCCCTGTAGAACTGTTCTTTGAAGAGTACTTCGGCCGGGCCGATGGGATCGGAAGAATCCACGATGATAACGTGATAGAAGTTTTTCTTTTTCTTGATGAATTGGGCGCCGTCTTCCCGGAAGATTTCTGCTTTGGGATCAGCGAAACTAAAGCTTAAATTAGGTAAATATTTTTTGCACAACCGGATCACATCACCGTCGATTTCGCAGAGGTGCGCGGTTTGGACTTGTTTATGCTTTAAAACCTCTCGCAGGGTACCACCGTCACCGCCGCCGATTATCAAGACCCGCTGCGGATTGGGATGAACATTCATGGCCACATGTACAATCATTTCATGATAATGCGCCTCATCCGCTTCAGTCAACATGATCACTTCATCGTGAACCAACATCCTTCCAAAAGCCACTGTGTCATAGATATCGATCTTCTGGAATTTGGATTGATGAGACGCCAGTAAATCTTTATATGCTATTTTAACGATCCTACCGTCTTCCGCTTCTAATAGTTCTTCAAACCATTTATCCATGGACTCCTCCTTTAAATAGACTGCAAAAACACGGCGCAAAAAACTCAGAACCAAAGAGGTGCGCACAAAGGGATCAATTGTTATTTTCTCAGCACAACGTGGATGTTGTATTTTTTGCCTTTGAAGAATTTTTTTGTGAATTCAGCTGCTGTTTCGGGTTCGTAGAATTTGCAGCTAAATATATCGAGGTAAACGTTGTTGGTTTGATTGGCAAAGTGAGCGGAAATCAGGGAGGTTTCAATTAACTGTGTCAAGGAATAACCGGCCACCCGTTCATCTTCTCCAAAATGAGCGATCACGGGCTCGCCAAACCGTCTCATTTCAATCAAATCGCACAATTGAATCACGAACTCTTTAATCGCTTCTGCATCGCGGATCAGGGCCGGGTCGCAGTTGTGAATATCGATGCTGGATTGGATGCCCCATGCACCTGTTGCCTGGAATTCCTGTTTGTAATTTCTATCTAGCAGCTCTCTTCGCATTTTTTCCCTCAATGAACTCGGATTCGGGTTTGTGCAATAGTTTAACCGGCAGGTCCAGCATGCCTCTTTTCATCTCGGTAACCGAGAGGTTTTTAGCCTGGAATTCCTTTTTCAAATACTGCAAAGCTGAGTAATGATCAATTTCATCGCCGCACGTGAATATGTCCAGTGCACAATAACCGTATTCCGGCCATGTGTGCACTGAAAAATGTGACTCCTCTATCACAATAACACCACTAATACCATGTGGGTTAAATTCATGAACCACTGATTGAATCATTCTGGCACCGGAAATCCTGACCGCTTCAATCAGTGCTTTCTCAACACTTCGAGCATCATTAATGATCTCTTTACGACAATCATACAACTCGACGATCAAATGATTACCTAAACTTTGCACCATTTTCTTGGACTTTGCCTACCTCCATTTTTTATTTTTTTTAATTGATATCACGTTTGACTTCTCTTGTTTAAGCGTTAGTCCTTGTCCCAATCTATATTGGACCATATATCCTTTCGTACCTCCGACACATCATCATCATCAAAATTCATATCCTCTACCTCTTCATCTTCGAATAACTCTTCTTCGAATTCTTCATCTTCTATTTCTTCATCAAACATATCATCCTCGTCCTCAAAATCTTCAATCTCATATTCAGAATCGTTATCATGAAACATGCTGCCATCAATATCCTCTGCTTCCGAATCCTCAGAAGCGTAATTAGAATCATCGCGCTCGTAATTATCAACGTCGTCATCAGCCGGACCAAAGAAATATTTTTCCTGCATACTTCACCTCTCATGAAAAATTTTTGGGGTGATCCCTCTGGTAAAGAAAAGGATACATGATAGATGATAAAATCGATTCATCATTAAAACAAGTTTCTTCATCCCGGGCAAATCCTCACTGGTCTATTCATATGCTCATGATTCATGTGAATCATACACACTACACATAATATAGAATCCATTGCCATAACCATGTTTTTCCTTTTGAAGGTATGTTTGCGGTAAATATATATAATATGTGTTGCAGTAAAAGTCAAGCGTTTATCGAAAAAAATAGCAATAATCCTTAATTTTTTTATAATCCGGGACGTTTTTCACAGGAAATATGAAATAGGCGGTGAGCAGTGACTTGACTTTTACTGTGATTCACGTTATAAAATAGCCTGAGCTAAAGGTGGACATTTATGTGCGGTGTATTAGGAATATACGATAATGAAGAAGTGATCTGGAAAATGTATGATGCCATGTTGACCCTTCAACATAGGGGGCAGGATTCTGCCGGGATTTTAACCTATGATGGCAAGTATCACCTGAAAAAAGGAAACGGGTTGGTACAGGATATATTTGATGAGCGGAATATTAGCCGCCTGAGAGGTTATGCTGGAATCGGACATACGCGATACCCCACGGTGGGGGAAGGTTCTGTAGAAGATGCTCAACCCTTTTGGATTAATTATCCCTTTGGTATTGCCGGTGCCCACAATGGAAATGTGACCAATTTTCCGGAGTTGAAAAGAGAGTTGTTTGAAAGTTCCCATAAGATCATTAATTCCAATTGTGATGTGGAAGTCATCTTAAATATTTTCGCCGAATATATTGAAAAATTTAGAACCAAAGAATTAACCCCAGCTATGGTTTTTAATGCAGTCCGGTACGTATATAAACGGGTTAAAGGAAGCTATTCGGTGGTGTTTCATATTGCCGATAGAGGGATGGTGGGTTTTCGGGACCCCTTTGGTTTACGGCCGTTATTGTTTGGTATTAAAAGAGACAAATTGCTACCGGCATTTGCTTTTGCCTCAGAAAGTGTGGCACTTAAGGTCATGGGATTTAAGGAGTACAGCGATGTGGAACCGGGTTCTGCCGTTTTTATAGACAAGTATAAGCAGGTGCACCGGAAAAAGATTTCCACGCGTCCTTTCAGACCCTGCATATTTGAATACATCTATTTTGCTCGCCCCGATTCTTATTTGAATGAAATTAATGTTTATAAAGCACGGTCTGAGTTGGGACAATCCCTGGCAAAAAAAATAAAAGGGAGTCCTTTAAATAAAGAGATCGATGTAATCGTCCCGGTTCCGGATTCTGCCCGGACCGCTGCTATTGAAATGGCTATGATTCTAAAGGTAAAATACCGGGAAGGGTTGGTGAAAAACAGGTATATCGGGCGGACTTTTANNGATGCTGGTGCGGAAAAGGTTTATTTTGCTTCTTATTCGTCGCCGTTGACCAGCCCCTGTGTGTACGGCATCGATATGCAGACCAGGGGGGAATTTATCGCCAAAGATTCCACACCGGAACAGATTGCTGCCAAAATAGGTGCCGACGCCGTCATATACCAGGATATCAAAAGCATGGAAAAGGCCGTAAGAAAACAAAATAAACGAATTAAAACATTTTGTAAAGCATGCTTTACCGGTAGATATCCCACCGGTGACATTTCTGCCGAGGTGTTGACCCAGATCGAAAAGGAAAGGGAAAGGGAGCATGTTGAAGCAGAAAAAGTAAATTAGTTTTTAATAGGGAAGATTAACCATGGGCAGCGATTCTAATTCTAATTTTCACCGGGAAGGGGAATTCAATGAAGGGGATATGTTTTCTATTTTGTATCATATATATAACCATGACATTTCCGGTGTACTGGTGGTTCAATCCAACGATTTTGAAAAAAAGATGGTCATCCGGGACAGGAAGATTGTTTTTGCCGCATCCAATCGCAAGCTGGATTCTTTTGGCGATTATCTTTTGGGGAATAACCTGATCACTAAAGACATTTACCGGGCTGCTGGCCAATATATGTCGGAGAACAAGAAACGGTTTGGTCGTGCGTTGATTGAATTGGGCTATTTTACCTATGACCAGGTATGGACATGGGTTCCCAATCATTTGCAGAGTATTGTGTTTTCATTTTTTAAAGTCAAATCAGGAACGTACCGGATCATGGAAGAACACCAGGAGGACATAGAGACTGAGAATATCCTCCTGGACATGGATATCCTTGCTGTAATTGTTGAAGGCATGCGTCAGTTTAAATCCAGGATTGTTGTTGAAAAGAGATTTGAAGCCATCGAAGAACTCTATATCTGTAATACCAATACTCATTTGCTCCAGCGGTTGGATTTAAAACCTTATGAAATTCACGTGCTTACCTTGGTCCAACAGGAGTCCAAACTGGAAGCGATCTTAGCTCGAAGTGAACTGCTGGAATTTGACACGTTACGTCTGTTGTATTTATTCCTGGTTCTTGAAATCGTATCCAGCCAAAAGAATGCAGGAATTAAACCCTCCGTTCCTTCAACGATTCCACGGCTTAGTACGTTTAATTCCTTTGAGGAAGCGTTGAAATATTACAATATGAAGTACGAGGTGATCTATAAGGTGATGCTGAAGGAGATCGGTCCCATTTCCCTTTCCCTACTGTTAAAGGCAATTGAGGATATCAAGGATAATTTACCTTCGTATTTTCAAAAGATTCAATTGAACCCGGATGGAACCATTAATGAGGAATTGCTTTTGAAGGCCCTCTGGTATCATGATTTTGATCAGCATATTGGTGATTTGTTAAGGGCTCTGGAGGAGGTTCTTTACACAGAAATTTATACGGTAAAAAAACATCTGGGCGTTGAATATGAGCAGCAGGTTTTAAAATGGATAAGAGGAATAGGAAATTAATTGCTTTGAAAAAACAATTGTTGGTTTTATTTCTATTATTGGCTATTCTGTATCTATATTATTTTTGCAGCGGATAAACACGGATGGACACGGATATTGGCTGAAAAAGTCAAAAGGTGAAATGAAAAAGATCATACAGGTTCTGGGACCTACTGGTATTGGCAAGAGCAGTGTGGCGATCCGGTTGGCGGAAGGCATGGCTGGTGAAATAATTTCTGCCGATTCTATGCAAGTGTATAAGGATTTTGATATCGGAACCGATAAAATCAAACCACCAGATAGAAAAAACATCCCTCATCATTTAGTTGATATCCTTTCTGATTGTTCTCAATTTAATGCATCCATGTTCCTGGAAAAATCCTTTGAGATATCCGAGGTTATCATTGCCCGGGGCAAGGTTCCTGTGGTATGCGGTGGAACTGCCTTGTATTTAAAAATCATGATAAAGGGAATATTTCCTGAAAATAAGGAAAAACGGGTGTCCCGGGAAACCCTGAATCGCATCGTGGATCGGCAGGGGCTATTATGCCTGTGGAATAAATTAAATCAAGTGGACCCGGAATATGCCCAGAAAATTGGTAAAAACGATAGGATACGGATTGTCCGGGCTATGGAGATATTTTATAATAATGGGGTCCCACCAACGGAACTGTTCCGCAAAACCCAAACCCCTTTCAAGGATTATGAGTTTATACGGGTGGGTTTGAATATGGATAGGGAAAAGCTTTACACCAGGATCGAAAAGCGGGTGGATGATATGATTGACAGGGGCCTGCTGGAGGAAGTTGTCCGGTTGAGAGAGACGTACGGCCCCGGGTGTCCGCCCTTCAAGTCAGTGGGGTATAAAGAAATCCTGATGTACCTGGATCGTGAGGATCTTTGTTTTGAAGATGCAGTCGATCTTATTAAGCAGCATTCACGGAATTTTGCCAAGAGACAGTTATCCTGGTTCAGGCAGGAGAAGGATATTGAATGGTTTGATCCGGATAGATTTGTAGACATTGAAAATTATGTCTTGAGGCGGTTAAAATGAAGAAAAGTACTGCTGTGATCATGATCCTGGAAATTTTGTATTCAAAGCAAAACATGATAAAATTTAAGGAAAAATATGGAGGTTAGGTGAAATGAACGAAAACCACAAAAACAGAGCATTGACATGCACGAATGTATACGTATGGGTAAAGGGAGTGATAATCACGATAGTCTTAATCTGTATCATGGCAATTACAGGATGTGGGGGAGCAGCACGTGTCAATACGGACTTTTATATACCTGACCTGGATCGTACCCAGTACAATGATCCCTACTATAAGGAAGGATGGAATAATTTAAAACAGGGAAAACCGGACCAGGCCATCAAGAGTTTTAAGCAAAGTAATTCAGTGGATGAGAAGCTGTATTTAGGTTTTGGGTATGCTTACCTGGCTAAGAATAAATTCCAACTGGCCAGGCGGAATTTTGAAAAGTGTTTGGCCATTAACCCGGAGAATTTACAGGCTCAGTTCGGGCTGGCTACGATGTTCGAGTTATTGGCTGAGAGAGAGAAGGCTTTCCGGATTTACTCGAGATTACGTGCCTCCCATCCTGAGAATGCCTGGGTAAAAGTCAGGTATGATTATATTAAGACCACTGAAACAGAGAATTATCTAAAGAAGGCGGAACAGTTTAAAATAGAGAAGCAATTGGAGGCTTATATCAATGCGTTAGAGGAGGCTTCCCGTTATTCCCCGGAAATTGTGGATATAAAAGTAGAGATCGCCGATTTTTTCGCCTCCCAGGAGCAATATGAAAAAGCAGCCCGTCAATATGAAGAGATACTGGAAACGCTTCCCAATCACCAGGAGATTTTGCTGAAACTGGCAGCGGTTTATGAAAAGATGAGTAAATTTGATTCCGCCGTAGTTATCTATAAAAAGATGCAGGAACTAAAGCCCGGCGATCTTGAGATATCCAATAAGATCAATGAACTCAAAACCAAATTTTATGAGTTGAATCTTCCTGTAAAATTTAAAAATATTTTTTTCAAGGAAAAGCTTAGCCGTGAAGATTTGGCTGCGTTAATTGGGTATTATTTTGAGACGTATCTCGAATCTCCACCGCCGGTAATCATTACTGATATCGGGGGCTCTTTTGCTAAAGAGAATATCATCAAGGTGTGTACGTTAAAAATCATGCGGCTGAGACCCGATCATAGTTTTGATCGATTTACCACTGTGAATCGCGCTGTCTTTGCTGTGGTTATCGATGCCTTACTAAAATACCTGGAAAAACACAAAACCGGTGCGTACTCCCTTCAATTCACTCCCCTGGACGAAGTCATTGAACCCACAGATATTTCACCCCTCCATAAAGACTACGAAATTATCAAATTCCTGGTAAATTCCGGTATTATGAAATTGGATGCAGGAAGTAATTTTAATCCCACCCGGTCTATCTCCCCTTCTGAAGCACTGGTGGCCATTAAAAAGATTCTCAACAGCATCCGATCGGCTATTGATATTGGGAATCAGTAATCAGTAATCAGTAATCAGTAAGAAGTAAGAAAGTAAAGAATTTTTGGCATTTTTCTCGTTGACTTTTTCCCCAATGTCTGCTATTATTTTATCTTCACTTTAATTCGCATCTATTTCCTGTACGATTACTGCAGAAAATAAAAGGTGCGCAACTCTGTCGGGTTTGTTACAATATGGATGTGGGTTGAAACACGGATTTCCAAAGAAGAAATAGGTTGCATTTCAGTATGAAAAAAGAATTCTTTAATACTAAGATGAAAAGAAACAGTCTATCTGACCGTGTTGTAGAGTACGTGTTAACCAGGACTATTGATGAACTGGCGGCACTGACCGTGGAGAGTGTTGCCTTCAATTTAAACATTAATCGCTCTCACCTGTCGCGAACCTTCAAAGCCGAAAAGAATTTCACCATTGAAGAGTTTGTTTTCAAAATAAAGATTATCCGCGCGGCCACCATGTTAAAAGACAATGTCGACCTAACCATCAAAGAGATATCAAAGAGAATGGGGTTTTGTCGATGTGATTATTTTATCCGGATTTTTAAGCGCTACTTTGGAATAACCCCGGCAAGATACCGGGAGTTAATCAGGAAAAAACCATACATTTAAGCGCTAAAAGAATCCTGAAGGGATATTCTCTTTTTCCAGGAGGGAGTGAATGTGTATCAGCTCATTTCGGTCAAGTGCAGTGATGGAATCGGTTGGGGATTGTCGGGCCAGGGTATAAACCTGGACAAATAGAGGAGATATCTTTTTCACCTGTTTCACCCAGTGAGATAAATGGTCCGGGGAAAAATTCCCTTCCGGGCCTTTGGTAAAAAGGGATTGAAGGGAGACCTTGCCCAGGGAGGCCAGTCCCTCCACTGTTTCGGCCAGCGTGATTCCTTTGGCAGGCCTGTTGTAATGGCTAAACATTTCTTCAGTACCTGCATCCAGTTTCATGATGCGCACATCCAGCATTGCCAGGGCCTTACGGGTAATTGGATCACTCACGGTTGTGGAATTGGAAAGGATCGCAGTTTTGGATGTTGGGGATAACGCATCCCTGACCTGCCGAACCCCTGCTACCATCTCCTTGAAATCAGGATGGAGTGTGGGTTCCCCGTTCCCGGAAAACGTGATATAAACTGGCGGCTGTGAAAGATTTTTCAGCGCCTGCTCCAGGGCTGATAGTACTTCCTCCTTCCTAGGAAAGTTGTGTTTCCCGGTTTCTCCGGGGGGATGAGTGGCAGCTCGGCCATATTGACAGTAAAGGCAATCAAACGTACATACTTTTACCAGCGGCGGCAGGGCATTTACACCCAGGGAACGTCCCAGCCGCCTGGACTGCACCGGCCCATATATTATGTCAGATTGTAATTCCAATAACATCAATAACTCCTTATCTTCTTTTCTTCCTCTCTTCGTGCCCCTTCGTGTCCTTCGTGGCTGTATATCTTCGAAATCGCTTTTGCTAACCTTAAAATGCCTTCGCGGATCTCGTTTTCGTTCAGCGTGGAAATAGAAAGCCTGAAATATTGATGCGACGTATTTGTATTTGGCGAAAGCAGCGTCGAATCCGGGTAAAAAAAGGTGCCCGGCATGATAGTCACCCCATTGCGGATAAATACCTGTTTTAATGTTTCCCGGTCAATACCGGCATCTCGCAGCTTCACCCAGATCAAATAACCGCCGGCCGGTTCTGTCCATGAAACCCGGTCAAAACCTGACAGGTGTTCTTTCAAACCTGTTAACGCCGTATGCATCCGTTTACGATACTCCCTGTGCATCCGTTTGACATGGCGGTTGTAATGACTCTGTTCACAGAATTCGTAAAGGGCTGCCTGGAGCAGGGTATTAGTGGAAAGGTCAGAGAATTTTTTAATAGCTTCCAGCCGTTCGATGAGTTTGTTTTCAGCCGCGATCCACCCGATGCGAATACCCGGGAATAAAACTTTGGAAAAGGTGCCCATGTAGATTACCACCTGCTTCCGGTCCATTGACTTAATCGGCAGGGGAACCTTGCCATAGTATTTCATCTCTTCTTCAAACCCATCCTCCACCAGAGGAACCTCATAAGCTTCGCACAGTGCCAGCAGTCTTTCCCGGTGAGCCTGGTCTGTGGTAATGCCCGTCGGGTTGTGAAAATTGGGTATGGTGTAAACAAATGCCGGTTTTTGTGTTTCCCTTGACAGCACCTCCCTCAGGTAGTCCAGGTCCATGCCATCGGGTTTCATGGGAATCCCGATGATATCGGTTTTAAAATATTTGAGCAGGGGCAGGATATTGGTGTAAGTGGGGGACTCGGTCGCCACTTTGCTGCCCGGGACTGTGAGGAATTTCAGTACCAGTTCAATGGCGTTCTGGCACCCGTTGGTGATGACAATTTCATCGGGATTAGCAGAAATACCGTGAACCCGCAGCCGTCTGGCAATATATTCTCTCAGGGGTTTGTATCCTGCGCCTTCTCCGTACCTTAAAATTTTGCCCCCCTGTTCCACCAGCACCGTATTCAGGCACCTCCTGAAATCTTCTATGGGGAAAAGCCGGGGGTCCAGGTCTAATGAAGCAAAGTTGATAACATCGGGCTTACCGGCAGCGTCAAAGGTTTCTTTGATAAGCGGCAGCCTGGATTTCAATTCCTGGTAAGCGTGGTGAAGGGTTAGACCCACATCGGAAGAAATCGTTTCCCACTGGATCAGGCCTTGTTTTGATTTTTGTTCCGGTGTCGCGATTTTTTGCCGTTTCCGCACCACCGAGTAGGAACCCGGTCTGCTTTCCATGTATCCCAATGCCCATAGTTCTTCATAAGCCTTGTACACCGTGGAGCGATTGATCCCGTGTTTCTCTGCTAAGGTGCGTGTAGAGGGCATGCGAAAACCCGGTTTCAAGGTGTTGTTTTCTATCAATCGTTTCAATTGCTGGAAAATCTGCCTGAAAAGTGGCATCTTATTTTTTCGTTCAAGTTTTAGGATAATCATTTTATATACTCCAATGTTTAATATTTAATACGTCGTTGTTTGTTGCAGTCATATGATAATCCTAAAAATGGTTGGATGCAACAGCCAATTTCACAGAAAATGGAACAAGCCAATTTTTTTATTTTAAGCCGCGAAGGAACGCGAAGAAGAAAAGAAGGTAAGAAAAAGGTGCCCTTCGGGCAAGTATAAAACGCCTGACGGCGATTAACTCCTTCTTTCTTTTCTTTTTTCCGTTAAAAATATTGACAAAATGGAAGATTTATAATATTTTAACAAGATGTAATAGGAGTAAAAAAATGGAAAAACAAAAGGTTGAGATTGAAATACCGGATTACATTCTGGCAGCAACCAATCGGACTACGAAAGAATTCATCCGGCAAATGAAAGCATTAACAGCTTTACATTTATATCTTTCAGAAGAAATATCCCTGGAAATGGCTGCAGAATTTTCAGAAAAGTCTAAATGGGAGTTTGAAGATTTTCTTGCTAAAAATAAAATCCCCATATCCTTGATTGATTTTGATGATTACAAAGATGAACTGAAGGTGATTGAGAATCTATGAATCTTTTCAAAATACTACAAAAATGACACTTAGAAATTGGAGGAGCATGATGACATGGGAAAGGACAGCAAAATCATGGATTGATTTCTTGAAGTATGTCAAGGAGGCAGAAAGCCATTTGGCAAGCTTGTGTGAAAATGCAGATCCCGAGAAAAGGGAGTTTTGGTATCGTGGTCACGAAAAGCGCATTTATAAGCTTATACCGCGCCTGTTTCGATATCGCCATGGTGAGAAAAAGGAGGAAAAGCTGTATCGCTTGTACACACAGATGCCCCTTGATGAACCAGGTCAAAAAGGCAACGTATGGGAGACTCTCTTTGATATGCAGCACTATGGTATTCCTACACGCCTACTTGATTGGACCGAAGTTCTTGGAATAGCAGTATACTTCGCAGTCACTTCGGATTTGGACCAACCTTGTGTTTATATTCTCGACCCACTGCGGCTTAACGAGAAGAGCGGTAGAGGTTCAATCATCACCACCTCCTGTAACTCTTCCTTCGACTATCGGGAACTCTATTGGAGAGGCGAGCCAGTACGCCCTTCTTTCCCTGTTGCTATCTCACCGACATACCAGAATACTCGTCTGAAGCGCCAGAGAGGAAAGTTTACCATACATGGTTCAGATACAAAACCTCTTGAAGAACAGTATCCTGACTGCTTGTGCAGGGTAATTCTAAATAACGAGACTTGTTCTCAGGCGCGTGAATTCCTGAGAATAGCAAATCTCAATGCGTTCAGCATCTTCCCCGACTTCGTTGGGATGGCACAGTTTGTGAAGAACGAGGCAGAGCTTGAACCAATCCCTGTTGACGAAGAGATTAAAAGTAGAATAAAGCAGCGCTTGAAGGAAGTATTGAATGAGGATCGGAAGATTCTCGAAAATCCATCGCTGAAGAATGTCTGTTTAACTGACCTTCATGTCAAGGGAATAAGCGCATGCAATATAGGAGAATACTTCGTGAGGCGCAGAGATAAGGAAAATGAATTGGTCCAATGGCTCAAAAGCGGCAAAAAACCGTACCTATTCGTCTCTGGGGAGGCAGGAATTGGGAAAACCAACTTTCTTCTGTGGCTTGTTTTTTACAATGACGTATTCAAAGAGATACCTGTTGTCTTTTTCTCTCTCAATCTCTACGATCCAAAAGAGTCTGAGAAGAAAGGAAAAAGATTAGAAGAATTCCTCTTAGATTATATATTAGCCGAAGGATGTGCTGACTATGAGAAGATTTTGGTCCGGGAATTAATCAAGGAGGGAGAAATCCTTCTCATATTGGATGGTTTGGATGAACTCGCTCGAATCAAGAGTCAGGATGCTGTCGAAAAAGCAATCAGGGAGTTGAACGATTTTGTTGGAAGAAGCAGCAAGGCTAAAGTCATTATTTCATGCCGAAATCACATACTAAACCGACTCAGAAGCACAACGCTCCTGGGACCCGAAGAAGCAATCAAGAACGTCGAAATTGGTAAATTGGAAAGGAAGGAAGTAAAAGAGAAAATTGAGGGACTACTCAGCAATCAAGGCTTAGAAGAAGCCGAAATATCCAGAATGAGCAAGGGGCTGGTCAATTTAGCACAGGTTCCTCTCTTCTACGATTTAATAAGACAAAGTGCTGGTGATTTGAAAAATCTTTTGTCTGAGGAAATAAACAGATCAAAGTTATACAAACTATGGTTCGAAATAATACTAAAGAAGCATGATTTTGTAAATCCAGTGGCAGAAATGGAGAAAATTGGTCAAGTAGCTGGAGAAATGCTAGAGAAAAGAAGCGATCTTATTTCGCTAAAGGACCTTCGTGCGGAACTCAAACAGGTCGTGGTACAGCTTTGCGGTCGCCCATTTGGTATCTTTGTCGAAGAGTTTAAAGACACCTTTGCCTTTTCACATCAGTCTTTGCGCGAGTTCATACTTGCATGGTCAGTGTACAAAGAAATAAAGGAAATGGTTTTTAATGTTTTGTCTGGGACTCCTTCTTTTGACTACGAAGGCGCAGAAACATACCGTTATCTTGCGGATCTTATCAACTTGAAAGGCGATCTGGTTGATAAAATAGACGATATTTTGGGGCAGCAATTTCTTGACAAGCATAATTGGAATAATCTTGCAAGGAATTTATTTGAAACTCTAGGAATGCTTGTACCACCTGATAAGAAACTTATAGAACCCATCATTAGGAAAGCTCTGGAGATTTTGAGGAGCACATCCTATAACGGTATCTATGTGTGTTTTAGAACCAAATACAACATTGTCCGTTGCCTTGAGCGACTTCATCCTTCTGCGCCGCGACCTTATGTTGACCATATTTTGGGATACGACTGGCGGAAAGCGGAGACAGGAAGGGATAGCATACCGGCATATGCAATTCGAGGCTTTCATAGAAAAATGCCAGGACCAGGAAAATTGCCTCACATTATCTTCGAGAAGGGAGTCCATCCCCGTGAAGTTCTCGCGATGGCTGGCGATGTTTCCGAATGTCTCCTTGATATTATGAATGATTTAAGTGCTGAAGAATTGCCCGAGGGGGCAGAATATCTTAGGATCAATTGCACGTATGCCCTGATCAGGTGGCTTCCTGATGATTTTGCTCAGGGTCCTCTAGAGAATAAACTTTTGGGCTTACCCAATCCCTGCAGACGTATGAAAATTAATATCTTTTGGGCGTTGTATCGTAGGTTTGGTTTAGATATTCCCAAAAGATTCCGCGGTTTGTTCACGGAGATCAGAGAGATGCCAAAAGCATCCAATGAAGCCAGGAAAGCCTTTGAACGTTTGATATCCACAGATTTAGAGGGATGAGTCAGACTTTCTTTTCAGTACACTTATAAGCACAAAGAAGATAATAAGAAAGAGAGGGAATGAGAGAGTTAATACAATTGCAAGTCTTTTATATATCTAAAATCTTTCATGTTTAGAGTAAATAGCTTAAGATGATGCTTAATTGAGGTAGCTGCAATTAAGGCGTCCGGCAAATTTAGATTATGGCTTTTGGCATACTTTTCGATCAAATCAATTGCAAATTGCGAGATATCTTCATTTATCTGGATAATTTCGAATGCTTTCACGTATTCTTTAATATTCTTTAATTCAGCCTTATTTAATGCACCATAGTAGAGTTCCATCACTGTGACGCTGCTTAGCGCGATCCATTCAACCCCGATTGATTTTATTTTTTGGATGATATCTTTATTGTTCCTTAGTACTTCAATTACAATATTGGTGTCAACCAGGATCAGTTCCTTTTCCATGCTCTATTTCTGATAGTTTCCAGTGATACATCGTCCCTGTCTTTCCATAAGCCGCACAGTTTATCAAAAAGTGCTTTTTTGTCCAGGGGCTTTTTTTTGGTTTGAATATTGTTATCGGTAGGGATAATAAGGATTTCAAGCTCCTTTTGCACATACTCTTCGGGTATATCCAATACGATTTGCCTTGACACAGGCTTTTTAAATTCTCTTAGTATTTCCATTTTGTTTACCTGGTATTGTTATAGACTATTTTGAACAATCTGTCAACACTATTCAACAATTGTTTTTATTTGATTAGCATCTTTTCTTCTTCATACGGAGATTTTACCCCTTCCTACTGCGAAGATTACTCAATCTATCCGGTGGAAATAGGGTGGCGAGGCGGTGGAAAAGGGGTGGCGGGGCGGTGGAAATAGGGTGACTTACCGGTGGAAATAGGGTGACTGGGTGGTGGAAATGGCTTTTGGAGCGGTGGAAATATGATTTTAAATTAGAAAAATGGACTTCTTGTGGCGATTGTCAATTGTCAATTCTTAATGAAGACCTTCTTTAACACCTCTTGCGGGAAAAAGCGGCAATCTTCGGTTTGACAAGTTTTTGAAAGTCGCTGCAGTCCATTTGCAGCAGTTCGCGATGATTACCGGCATTAAAGGCGATTTCCTCGCATTTGCATATGGTTTCCGATGCATAAACCGGCAAACCGAATAGATTTCCAAAAGGCGGCATACCCCCGGTTTCGCACCCCGGGAACAACTTGCGAAATTCATCCTCAGTCGCCAATTTCAATTTTTTACCGTGAATCTTTGAAATCTTATCCAGTTCAACCTGGTAATTGGCTGGCAGCACTGCCATGACAAATTGCCCCTCCGGGTCTTTCAGTACAGTGGTTTTCGCTAACATATTCCCTGAAATATGGGCGCGATGGGCAATCACCTGGGCCGTATAGGCAGTGGAATGAATAATCCGGGTAAATTTTACCTGGTTCTCTTCCAGGAAATCAATTAATTTTTGCAGAGGCATATTCCCCTCCTTTCAATGTTTTAAAAATTGTTTCTTTCATTTTCCCAACCTTTTCCGGTTTAATTCTCATTACAATCATGACATAATATAATAGCATCGTTTCTCGCGAATTTCAATTCCAATTTTCTTGAATGAAATATTAACCACAAAAAGACACAAAAGAACACGATTTATTTGGCTCGGGCAAATAGCAGCGAGGTAACATTTTTGTATATTATTTTATAAATGCTTGATATTTCTTGTTTTGCATGGAGTGAGGGGTGACAATATTATATATTTACAGGGGGGAAAAATTGTGATATTCATATTCTATTCCATAACCAAAGTCGCGAAATAATGAAAACAGTCCAGGTGTTGATGTATATAAAAGGGGCCCATCCTTTTTGAAGGCGGTAGCTTGTGAATATTGAATACAATCTGTTTTTTAAAAGTGAGTGGCTCGATAATCTTTCTCGGGATTGATTTTGATTATTGAACGTTGACATTGACTATTAACCATTAATCGAAAACTGTTAACTGTTTATTGGTAACAATTGCCTATGAACTATTGACCACTGAGCCTTGACCATTCCCCGGATAATTGAAAACGTGTTTTTTTGATAAATCAGTGAAGATAACAAGGAGCTTGCGGTATGAGTGAACAAGAACAACATCCAGAGGCAAAAGAGACCGGTCTGGAGGTGGCAGTTATTGGTATGGCTGGACGGTTCCCCGGTGCCGGGAATATAGATGAATTTTGGGATAATCTAAAAAACGGGGTAGAATCCATTACTTTTTTTGGTGACCAGGAGTTGGAGGAAGCCGGGATTGACAAACAATCCGTTAAAGACCCTCATTATGTCAAAGCTAATGGAGTTTTGGCTGATATTGAGTATTTTGATGCTGCGTTTTTTGGTTTTACTCCCAAAGAGGCGGAAATCCTGGACCCCCAGGTGCGGTTGTTTCTTGAATGCGCCTGGCATGCATTGGAGGATGCTGCTTATGATCCTGATACCACCAGGGGATTTATCGGTATTTATGCGGGAGCGTCTTCTCATTTTACCTGGCAAGCTCTGACTACGTTATCCGGTGCCGACAGCACCATTGATCCGTTTGCTGCTGTGCAGTTGAAAGAAAAAGATTTTATGAGTGTTCATGCGTCTTACCGGTTCAATCTAAAAGGTCCTTCTATCATAATGTCCACTGCGTGTTCCACATCATTAGTGACGGTTGTGCTGGCCTACCAGGGTTTATTAAGCGGTGAATGTGATATAGCTCTAGCAGGAGGTTCCACAGTACGGATACCCCAGGAAACCGGCTATTACTACCAGGAAGGGATGATTGCTTCACCGGACGGCCACTGCCGGGTTTTTGATGCCAAATCCGCAGGTACCATTTCAGGGAATGGTGTCGGTGTCGTCGTACTGAAACTCCTGGAAGCAGCCCGGAAAGATGGGGACCATATTTATGCAGTGATAAAAGGCTCCGCCATCAATAATGATGGACTCAGGAAAGCCGGTTTCACGGCTCCCAGCGTGGATGGACAGGCAGAAGTGATTAAAGCAGCCCAACGCATGGCTGAAGTTCCGGTGGAAACGATTACTTATATGGAAGCCCATGGAACCGCTACCGCCCTGGGAGATCCCGTGGAAATAGAAGCTCTAAAGCTTGCCTTTGATACGGAAAAAAAAAGGTTTTGCGGGATTGGCTCGGTTAAAAGCAATATCGGCCACCTGGACAGTGCAGCCGGGATTGCCGGTTTTATTAAAACCGTGCTGGCCCTTAATCATAAACGTATCCCCCCCAGCCTCCATTTTGAAACCCCAAACCCTAAAATTGATTTTCAAAATAGTCCGTTTTATGTAAATACACAATTAAAAGAATGGCAAACCAATGGTTTTCCCCGGCGGGCCGGTGTCAGTTCCTTTGGCATCGGCGGCACCAATGCCCATGTTATTTTAGAGGAAGCACCTGTCATTGGTCAGCGGTCAGCGGTCATTGGTGAAAATAAAAAAGAGCGGGAAGATCAATTAATTTTATTATCTGCTAAAACAGAGAACGCATTGAATCGGGCCAGCGAAAACCTGGTGAGTTATTTAAAAGAAAATCTTGTTAATCCCGTTAATCCTGTAAATCCTGGTCTAACCCTGGCCGATGCAGCCTATACGCTGCAGGTGGGCCGGAAGCGGCTGCCTCATCGACGAATGGTGGTCTGTTCTACAGCGGCAGAGGTTATCGAAGCGTTATCTACACCTGGCTCTCCCCATCGCTATACCTTTTTCTCAACGGATGATAAACGGTCGTTGATTTTTATGTTCCCGGGGCAGGGATCCCAGTATGTGAACATGGGCCTGGAACTCTACCAGAAGGAACCCATATTTCGGAAAGAAATGGACCGCTGTTTTGCCCTCATGCTGGGGGTCCCAATTAAAGAAATTCTTTATCCCTCCTCTGTGTCATCTGTGGCAGAAAAAATAGACCAAACCGAAATCACCCAGCCTTTGATTTTTGCTTTTGAATATGCGCTGGCTAAGTTGCTCATGGCCTGGGGCATCACCCCGTATGCCATGATAGGTCACAGCATCGGCGAATACGTGGCAGCTCATCTCTCTGGGGTTTTTTCTTTGGAAGACGCCTTAACGTTGGTGGCGCTGCGGGGGAAATTGATGCAGCAAATGCCCCCCGGCGCCATGTTAAGCGTTCCCCTGGCGGAAGACGATTTGATTCCTTTATTAAAGCGTGACCAACATGCTGATATTGCCCTGGCAGCAGTTAATAACCCGCTTCTTTGCACGGTTTCCGGGCCTGGTGCTGCCATTGACGCTTTTGAGAAACAATTGAAAGAAAAAGGCCTTAATTGTCGGCGTCTTCATACCTCACATGCGTTTCATTCGGCCATGATGGACCCTATATTGGAACAATTTGCAGCAGCAGTCCGGGAGGTACGGCTAAACGAGCCGAAAATTCCTTATATTTCCAACCTCACCGGTCATTGGATCACTGTCGATCAGGCCGTTGATCCTGCTTACTGGGCCAACCATCTGCGCCGCACCGTCAGGTTTGCCGACGGCGTGACCCTGCTGCTCAAAGAAGAAAATTCCATATTCCTGGAAATTGGTCCGGGGATGGTGTTAAGTACCTTTGTGAGCAAACACCCGGATAAGACCCAGTTGCAAAAGGTGCTGAACCTTGTCCGTCATCCAAAGGAGAAATTATCAGACCATGCCTTCCTGTTGGGCAAGGTTGGTCATTTGTGGCTCTATGGACAAACCATTGATTGGAAAGCGTTTTATGCGTCTGGCGGGGAAGACGTAAAACCTCAGCGTCTATCCATGCCCCAATATCCCTTTGAAAAACAGCGTTACTGGGTAGAGCAGGAAAACCTGCGGCTGCCGCAGCAGATACCTCAAAAAACCGACATGGCTGACTGGTTTTACCAGCCTTCCTGGAAACAGGTCCGGTTACCGGAACCTAAAACCGATATACCTTCTCATCCGTCTGTTTGCCTGGTTTTTACACCTGGAAAAGGCCCCGGTTCAACGTGGGCACGTTTATTGGCAGAGCAGGGGCTGGAAGTGATAGAAGTGAAAGCAGGCAGCACGTTTGTCCATGATGCGCATACCCCCAACTGCTTTACCCTGGCGCCTGGAGAAGTGGATCATTATGACCGGCTCTTCCAGCACCTGGGCAATGAAAAAAGAGTGCCTCATTGGATTGTGCACCTGTGGAATGTCACGGAAGTCGAGGAGGGAAAAGAAATAGGTGAAGATATTAGCCCTGCATTGGAACAGGGATACTACAGCCTGCTGAACCTGGCCCATGCTATTGGCAAACACAATCCCGATGACACGATTCAAGTGGCAGTGGTATCCAACCGGCTGCAAAGTGTGATCGGGGAGCCCCTCCTGTGCATTGAGCGATCTCCCCTTATCGGGCCTGTCAAGGCTATCCCGTTGGAATACCCCAACATTCGCTGCCGCAGCATTGATTTTGATAAAAGCGAGGAGGAAGAAACCCTGATCGGTCAACTGGTAATGGAAATGAGGGTAAATAGTTTAGATAATATTATTGCCTTTCGGAATGGTATCCGTTGGGTCCTGGGAGTGGAGCCCCTGCAAATGCAAGGTTTTGGTGAAGAAGCCTCTCCGCATTTCTCCCGGCGGTTAAAACAGGGAGGTGTTTACCTGATCACCGGCGGGCTTGGGGGTATGGGGCTGGAATTGGCCGAATACCTGGCAGAGCAAGTTAAGGCCAGGTTGATATTAACCGCACGTTCTCCGTTTCCCCCG
>JABAOH010144905.1_pt1 | contig 22193 bp, 18 predicted proteins | sample 7062181 | NCBI WGS metagenome assembly JABAOH01 (sample SAMN14538630, study PRJNA623070) | marine sediment metagenome | biome: marine biome [ENVO:00000428]; feature: marine pelagic biome [ENVO:01000023]; material: deep marine sediment [ENVO:00002113]; isolation source: pool of 5 deep marine... | reverse complement strand
CCTCCCAGCGAGCACTTCCGGAACGACGAAGAGGGAAACCTCCCCCTCCAGATGAACGTCTGCGGCCCCCCTCAAAGTCACCACCACTCTGCCATCCTCATCCTCGAGTTCCAGCAGGTCCCCCTCGCGCCCGACCACGCTTCCCGTCAGGAGGAACGCCTCATCCAGGGAAGCTGCCTGGGAGGGCCCGAGGTGGCGAAGAGGTGGCAAAGGCTCCGCCTCCTTCAGGATCCCATGAGGTAACTCGCAGACCAGCACCCTCCCGTCCTCAGGAACCCTCCTGGGTTCCACGACGATGAAAATGGAGGCCACCAGGATGAGAAGCAGGTGGAAGAAAGGGCGAAGGTCCTCGTAGGCGTTGATGGGTGACCCCATGATCAGCCTGAAGGGGAGTATGAGGGCCAGCGAGAGAAGGGCCGAAGTCATGCTACCCTTGGCCGAGAGCCTGATGGCCTCGAAACCCCTGCCCTGCAGGAGCATCCTGTGGCCCGGCAGGACGGATAGGGCTGTCTCTGCCTCCGGAGCGCCAAGGAATATGGAGGGTATGTAGTCCAGGAAGGTGTGGGCAACCACGTTCCCGATCACCATGGCCGCAACCACCAGGAGGAGGTCGTCGATGGAGGGTGAAGCCCAGGCAAAGAGGTAGGTCGCCATGGAGACGAGGCCCCCCTGGAGGGCCATCGCCAGAGCCGCCACCGTGTTAACGTGCAGTCCAGGGGTTATGCCTGTGGCGACCCCAGCAGCCGTTCCCAGCAAGGCGAAGAGCAGTACCGCCAGCAGGAGCAGGAGGGGTTCCACCGTGGAGGAATGAGGGATTGCCTAAAGAAGCTCTTCGGTGCGACCCCAGCCTCCGCCACCTGGAGTCTCCACGACCACGAGATCATCACGGCGAATGCCCATGGTTACCTTTGAGGGAAGGGGGATGAGGGCATCGCCTCTCACGAGGTGGTTTCTTCCTGGCTTTGCGTCTCCACCCCCCGAGGTGCCCTTCGGTGCAAACCTTCGCCGGTCCGATATTATAGAAAGGGTCCCCCTATCGCCGAGGAAACGGATGGCCCGCCTTATGCCGCAGCCGCCCCTGAAACGCCCCTCGCCCCCTGAACCTTCTATCAGCCTATACTCCTCCACCCGCAGCGGATAGGCCAGCTCCAACGCTTCGACAGGCGTGTTCATGGTGTTCGTCATGTGGGTGTGGACCCCGCTCATGCCATCCCTGAAGGGGAAGGCACCCTCGCCCCCGCCTATGGTCTCATAGTAGGCGAACTCCCCTCCTCCGACACTACCGCCGAGCAGGAGGTTGTTCATGGTCCCCTGGGACTGGGCAGGCACCATATCGGGGCTGGCGTCTCTTAAGGCAAGCAGGGTGACGTCCACGATCCTCTGGGACGTCTCCACATTGCCTGCAGCCACAGCCGCTGGTTTGAGGGGGTTGAGGAGGCTCCCCTCCGGGACACGCACCCGGACGGAGCGGTAGCAGCCATCGTTGGGAGGCGCCCCCGGGTCCGTGATGCAGCGGGTGACGTAATAGACGCTGGAGAGGGTCACCGCGTATGGGGCGTTTAGATTGCCTTCGGACATTCCTTGGGTACCGGCGAAGTCCACCTCCAAGGCGTCCGGTTTGACGGTGACGCCGACCCGGAGGGTCAGAGGCTCGTCTACGACCCCGTCATCGTCCAGCCAGTCCTCCGCCTCGTATTCTCCCTCCTTCAGGCGGCTCAGGGCAGCCCTGACCCGTCGGTCGCTGTAGTCCATAATCTCCTCACAGAACTCATCAAACAGCTCCAACCCATACTTCTCCAGGTAGCTGATGAACCTCCTATCCCCGGTGATGTTGGCCGCAATTTGGGCCCTCAGATCGCCCAGCCTCTCCCGGGGGTCCCGCATCCCTTTCCTCACCCGCTCCTCGATGACGGGGCTCAACCTGCCGCCGGTGTGAAGCTTCTGAGGAGAGATGAGTACGCCCTCTTCGAAGATGAGTCGGCTGCCACTAGGCATGGAGCCTGGGGCAACGCCACCCACGTCGGCGTGGTGGGCCTTGTTGGCCACGTAACCCACCACCTCCCGCCTCAGGAAGACTGGCTTGATTACGGTGATGTCGTTCAGGTGGGAGCCGCCCTGGTATGGGTCGTTGAGGATCACCTGGTCGCCCTCCTCCAGGGGCTCCCGGAAGGAGGTCATGACCGTCTTGATAGCCAGGGGCATGGAGCCGAGGTGCACGGGTATGTGCTCCGCCTGGGCCACCATCCTGCCCTGGGAGTCGAAGATGGCGCAGCTGGCGTCCATTCGCTCCTTTATGTTGGGGGAATAGGCGGTCCGGCGGAGGGCCTGGCCCATCTCTTCCGGTATGAATGTGAAGGCGTTCCGGAGGACCTCCAGGGATACCGGATCCATCACCTCACCTCAATCCTCAAGCATCGGAGGTCGTCGACGCGGAGCATGGCGTCCTCGTCGAGCACGGTGGTGGCCGTCTCCTCCTCCACAATCATGGGGCCGCGGCCCTCGTAGCCTGCCGGTAACTGGTTCCTCGGATAGACCGGTACGTCGCTCCACTCCTCGCCGAAGAGGGCCTTCCTGCTGGCATCCCTGCTGACGGTTGCCCCAGGGACCTTCGGCATGGGCTTGGGACGCTCAACCACGGCCGTAAGCCGGACGTTCACCAGCTCCACGGGCTCCCCCTCCATGGAGTAACCGAAGCGGGCCTTGTGGAGGCGGTGGAAGCTGGATTCCACGTCATCGCTCAGGGGCACGTTGATATCGTAGCTCTGGCCCTTGTATCGGAGGTCCAAGGACCGCAGCAGGATGGCGTCCTCTGTACTTGTGGATTGCTGCTCCAACTCGCGGAAAGCCTCCTCCTCCATGGCGCTCCAGGCCGTCTCCAGAGGCTCCGCCGAGTCCACCAGAAGGCCTGGCAGGCTCCTTCCGTAGTCCAGCCGAAGGTCCGAGACCAAGATGCCGTAGGCCGAAAAGGCCCCTGGAATCGGCGGGACCACTATCCTAGGGATTCGAAGTTCCCGGGCGACCTCCATGGCGTGCATAGGCCCGGCCCCGCCGAAGGGTACAAGAACGAAATCTCTCGGGTCGAGACCCCGCCTCGCGAAGGAGAGAGCTGCCGCCCTAACCATGTTGGAGACCACCACCCGCCTAACGCCCAGGAGGAGTTCCTCTTCAGAAATGCCCACATCTCGGCGGAGTCCGGAGATGCCCCTTCCGGCCAGCGTCTTGTCAAGGGTCATCCTCCCGCCTATGAGGGACTCCCCGAGGAGGCCGCTGGCGAGGTCCACGTCCGTCACGGTGGGTTCCTTGCCTCCTCGACCGTAGGAAATGGGCCCGGGGTCAGCACCGGCGCTGCGAGGACCGACGCGAAGGGCGCCGCCGGGATCGAACCATGCGATGGAACCACCCCCCGCTCCCACTGTTGATATGTCGAGGACGGGGAGGGCCAGCGGGTGTCCACCGATCTCCGCCTCCGTGGTCCAGGTCGGCTGGCCCTCGTGAAGCAAGGAGATATCTGCGCTCGTCCCGCCCATATCAAGGGCCATCACGTCCCTCAGCCCAAGGGCGTCGGAGAGGAACTTGACCCCCGCCACGCCACCAGCAGGTCCAGATAACACCATCTCCACGGGTTTGCGCATCAGGCTGCGCCCCTCCCGCAGGCCACCATTGGAACGCATGATTAGGAGGCGGGCCTTGAGCCGCTCTTCCAGGCGAGAGAGGTACTCCCGGACCATGGGACCCACCAAAGCGTCCAGGACGGTGGTGGAGGTCCTCTCATACTCCCTGAACTCTGGGAGGACCCGGGAGGAGACGGAGACATTGAAGTGCTCTGACAGAACACTGGCCACGAGGTCCTCGTGGTCTGGATTCAGAAAGGAGAAGAGAAGGCTGACGGCTACCGACCTAATCCCCTCAGCCTTCAGCCTCCCCACGAGAATCTTCACACCTTCGGCCGCCAGTGGTGCGATCACCTGCCCTCGGGCATCCACCCTCTCTTTCAGGCCGAAAGTCGCCGTCTTCGAGACCAGGGGCTCCGGCCTCGTGGCCCTGAAATCATAGAGCTTTGGTCTTCGCTGTCGACCGATGGTTAGGATGTCCTCGAAGCCTGCCGTGGTGACGAGGGCCGTCGGGGCACCCTTTCCCTCGATGATGGCGTTGGTGGCGAGGGTCGTCCCGTGGCCCACGTTGGCGGCCTCCAGATTCTCCAGCCCTTTCAGGAGGACCTCCTCGGGCCGATGGGGGGTGGAGGGCAGCTTGAAGGCGTTGACGATGTCCCCCCTCAGGGCGACGAAGTCAGTGAATGTCCCTCCAACGTCGATTGCTACGTCCAACATCCTGTGGATGCTCCTAGGGGCTAAAAGGTTGTTCAGGATGCCTCCTAGATACTAGCCTCCCACAGGGATCTAGGTCTCCAACTCAGTTCACAAACGATGCATCGTTCGAACCGCGGGAAACCTTAACTCCATTGCCGCTATGAGTCTCCCTGGTGAGAAGATAACTGAGATAGAGGTCAGGAAGTTCAAGGATCTGGACCTTAGAGGCGGCACGGTCCTGGAGGCGATCCCCACCGTGGGCCTCGCCAGCACCATCGCCTGCAGCTACCTGATAAGCAACCTGAAGCTGGACCAGATATCCGCGATGGACTCGGCCGAGTTCCCACCCATCTCCATGATATACTCCAAGAAGCCGAAGTTTCCTGCCAGGATATACGCCCGGGAGGACCTCAAGATTGCTGTCTTCATCAGCGAGGTCCCGCTGCCAGCGGTCCTCCACCGACCTCTGGCGAAGACCCTCCTCGCTTGGACCAGAGACCAGGGGAGCCAGGAGATCATCTGCATGGAGGGGCTTCCTCTCTCCGAAGCGGGGAAGAAACCCCTCAGGCTGTGGGGTGTGGGGAGCACCGACAAAGCCAGGGATAGACTCAGTGCCTCGGGTATCGAGCAGCTCGAGACTGGAATGATAACCGGGGTATCGGGAGTCCTCCTCAATGAGGGCAGGTGGGTTAGGTTCAATGTCATCAGCTTGGTGGCGGAAACCCGGCCTTTCCTTCCCGACGCCCTGGCGGCTGCCAAGCTCGTGGAGGGCGTGGACAGGCTGCTTCCTCAGGTGACGATTCCCCTGGAGCCGCTGTACGAGCAAGCGGAGATGATACAGGCCCACCTGTCGACGCTCAGGGAGCAGGCCAAGCCAGCCATCGAGGGCGTGGTGGAGATGTACCGCTAGGGGATGCTGAAGCCTGCTACCTAAGAGACCTCCAGCCTGCCCTGCATGAACTGAGCGAAACCCTCCATGTCCAGGAGGCCGTGTCCAGAGAAGTTGAAGAGGATAACCCTCTCCTCTCCTCTCTCCTTGGCCTCGAGGGCCAGTTCAATGGCACCCTTCACGGCGTGGTTGGTCTCAGGAGCGGGGATGACTCCCTCAGTCCTGGCGAACAGGGACCCCGCCTCGTAGGTTTCCACCTGGTTGTATGCTCTCGCCTTGATCCTCCCTGTCTCCACCAGCATGCTGAGGGACGGTGCCGCCCCGTGGTATCTGAGGCCGCCAGCGTGAATCTTCGGAGGCACGAAGGCGTGGCCCAGAGTGTACATCTTGAGCAGAGGTGTCATCTCCGCCGTGTCCCCGAAGTCGTAGTCGTACTTCCCCGATGTCAGGGATGGAACAGCCTTGGGCTCAATGGCATAGAACTCAGCCTCCGCTTCGCCCCGGAGGACCTCTCCAAGGAAGGGGTAGGCAAGGCCGGCGAAGTTGCTGCCCCCTCCGACGCAGCCCACAAGAGCATCGGGGTACATGTCGAGAGCCTCCATCTGGGACCTGGCCTCGAGGCCTATGACGCTCTGGTGCATCAGGACGTGGTTCAGCACGGACCCGAGGCTGTACTTGGTGGCCTCGTCCTTGACCGCCGCCTCCAGGGCCTCGCTGATGGCGATTCCCAGGGAGCCCGGGTGATCGGGGGCGTCCTTGAGTACCCTCCGTCCATACTCGGTTATCGTGCTAGGCGATGGATAGACGTCGGACCCAAAGATCTGCATCACGTACTTCCTGTAGGGCTTCTGATCATAGCTCACTCGGACCATGAAGACCGTGCACGCCAGGTCGAAGTAGGTGCAGGCCAGGCTCAGCGCGGATCCCCACTGGCCCGCCCCGGTCTCCGTCGTCAACCTCTCGACGCCCTCCTTGGAGGCGTAGTAGGCCTGGGCGATGGCCGTATTCGGCTTGTGGCTCCCGGTGGGGCTCAGGTCCTCTCGTTTGTAAAAGATCATGGCCGGCGTCTTCAGTGCCTTCTCCAGCTTCCGAGCCCTGTACAGTGGAGATGGGCGGCCCATCCGCAGGTAGGCTTCCCTCACCTCCTCCGGGATGTCCACGTACCTGTCCTGGGAAACCTCCTGCCTGATTATCTCCATGGGAAAAATAGGAGCCAAGGCCTCAGGGCCTATTGGCTCCTTCGTTGCGGGGTTCAGAGGCATGGGCAGGGGCTTGGGGAAATCAGCCAAGATGTTGTACCACCGCCTAGGTACGTCGTCCACTGTCAGGAGTACCTTACTCAGTCCGTCTTCCAGTCGAACCACCTCTCTGCATGGTATAGATGCTTACACTATTTAACTCTTTAGCGCCTTAGAGTATGGAAAACGGCATCAAGGTCTCTTTCGGATGTTCGTTCAGCATCCTCGAGCTGATGCCAACTATTATCTATTGTTGTACACTAATGGTCATTGGCGAGCAGATTGTGGAGCAAGGTTAAGCACTACTTCGAAAGGCTGCCAGGACAGGGCAGGGTGGCCCAGTTGATGCTGCAGCATGGGCTTAGGGTAAAAGGGGGCAAGGTATTCTGCGGCAACATCCGGGTCTCCGAAACGGCCTTAGGCAGGGCAGCGGGTGTGGACCGCCGCGTAATCACCGCAACTGTCGGCACGATCGAGGCCCACGAGGAACTTTCCCAGATCTTCGGTAGGCTCTGGCCAGTGTGCCATCTCAAGGAGGTTGCACCGTTGATGCAGTGGGGCGCCATCGAAATCGTTCCCACCGATGCCAAGAAACCGGGGATTCTGGCTGGCGTGTCCTCCATCATTGCTCGGGCTTCGATAAGCATCCGTCAGGTCGTTGTTGACGACCCAGATGTGGTGGACCAGCCTCGCGGGTTCATCATCACTGATGCACCGGTTCCCACGGAGCTGCTGCCCGCGATAAAGGCGGTACCAGGCGTCCAGGGCGTGGTCATATACTGATCAGTCATGGCCCTTAAGCCTGTAGAGCTCGATCCTCATGCACCGGTCCTGGATTACCCTTCTCCCAGCAGCCCTCGCCTTCTTGGCGGCCTCTTCATTCCTGATGCCTAGCTGCATCCAGACGACTTTGGCGTCTGTCTCCAGAGCATCGTCCACCACCGGCCCCACCTGGTCTGAGGGGCGGAATACGTCCACGATGTCGATGGAGAACGGGATGTCCTTTAAGCTCTTGTAGACCTTCTCACCCAGGATCTCATCGGCGAAGGGGTTGACGGGAACAACCCTGTAACCGTTCTCCTGGAGGTACCTGGGAACCGTGTGGGCGTCCTTGGAAGGGTCCCGAGAGGCTCCCACCACTGCCACCGTCTTGTATGTTGTCAGAATCTGCCTGATCTCTTCATCCTTGTCTGCGGCCATCCTCCTCCACAAGGCCGCGGTCGTAGATAGCCTTTACAGGTCTGGCAGGCTTGGCAGCTCCTGCAGGCTCCCTATCTTAGGGACTTGGTCATTGCAGGACCCATCCCTGTCCAGGAGTACGGCTTTGAGGCCAGCATTACTGGCGCCCAGGTAGTCGTAGTAGTAGCTGTCGCCCACATGGAACGCCTCTTCCGGCCTAACTTCAAGAGACTCCAGGGCGACGCGGAAGATTTCCGTCTGGGGCTTTTCGTAGCCCACAAGCTGGGAGATGACAAGGGTGTCGAAGAAGTAGGCCACACCCATCCGAAGGAGGAGGGGGATGAGTTCCTGGGAAGCGTTAGACAGGACGCCGAGCAGCAACCCTCTGTCTCGCAGGGCCTGAAGGGCGGGAGGAGCATCCTCATACAGGCTTCGAAAGCGAGGTGACTGAAGGAGCTGCATATACTCCCCGTACACCGCCTCCAACTCGTCGCCCAGACCGGTTTCCGATCTAAGAATCTCCATGTACCTGGCCTTAAACCGAGGGTAGTCTGAGAGCATCATCTGTTGACCTTGTTTCAGAAGAGTGTCCGCCGACTCGAAAGCAGCCTGGACCCTTCTCATCGACAGATCGAGACCTCTGCTCGCACTGGCCTCCCGGAAGACAACGGGCTTGGAGGCCTTCAGACGCGTGATGACGCCTCCCGCATCCAGGAAGATGGCCTTCATCCAGGGGCCCTAGGAGTGGACAATCTCATAACCCTTTAGTCTCGGAACGTAGCTTCTGGACGCCCCCTGCGGCTAATCTTCAGCCCTTTTCTCGTAGTGCGAGGACGAGACCTGCGACGAAGAGGAGTATACCGAGGGTCAGGAGGGCGTACCCAGGAGCCTGATAGGGAAATCCCCATTCGGTACAGACCTGCTGACCTACCACAGTCAGATATCTGATGCAGCCCTCCAGAGTTGCGAGGTAGACTCCCACCGGTGCAAAGACCAGGCCCAGAGCCGCTAGGACCATGTTCACGGCCTTCAGTCAGGCCACCCCCTGCGCAATAACTGTCGAGGTAAAAGAGGTTGTGTCCCTCCCGCAAGTCTCACAGTGGACCCGCTGCCTTCATCGACCTCCCTGCAATTCTTATCTATGAACAGCATCATACCCTGTTGTGCTGCGGCTCGTTCGAGATGTCCCCCGCCTGCTAAGGACCGCATCCCAGGTCGATATCTACAGCCACATAGACCCTGACGGCATTACTTCTGGCACGATCGCCTCCCTGGCCCTCGAGAGAGAGGGCGTAGAGCATCAGGTCCATTTTCTAAAAAAGCTGGATTCCAACGCCGTGGAGGAGATCCGAAACAGCAACCCAGACCTCATCTGGCTTACCGACTTTGGGAGCGGCCTCTTCCATCTACTGGCAGAAATGAGGGGCATCATCACGGACCATCACGTGCCCTCCAAGGCCACCGTCCCAAAGGAGAGGAGGCAGGATCTTCTTGCATACGGAGCTACACAGATGATGCATGTCAACCCTCACCTGGTGGGGCTCGACGGCACCTCAGAGATAAGCAGTGCTGGCTGCGCCTACCTGGTCGCGAAGGAGCTTGCTCCCTCGAACTCCGACCTTTCCGCTCTGGGGATAGTGGGAGCAGTGGGGGACCTGCAGGACAGGGCCCAAGGCCGTCTCGTCGGGCTGAACCGCCAGATCGTCAAGGAGGCCGTCGATGCTGGAGTCCTCCAAGTAATCCAGGACATCCGCCTCTTTGGCAGGGAGACCAGACCCCTCTTCAAGCTCCTCCAGTACGCCAACGACCCTCCCCTCCCCCGTCTCACCGAGGATGAAGAGGCATGCATCGTTTTCTTCCTGGAACTGGGCATCGACCTCAAGGTCAAGGATGGGTGGAGAAGGTGGATCGACCTCGCTCAGTACGAGAGGAGACGGGTGATCTCTGAGCTGGTTACCATGCTGCTCCAGAAGGGATATGGACACAAGCTGGCTCGGAGGCTTGTGGGGGAGGTCTACCTCCTCAAGAAGGAGGTCGATGGGACGCCGTTACACGACGCCAAGGAGTTCGCAACCCTCCTGAATGCATGCGGGAGGTACGATGCCGCTGAGGTGGGTTACCATGTGTGCAGGGGCGACAGAGAGGCCTACTACGAGAAGGCCCTCGAGCTGCTGAAGGAGCACCGGGGGTACATCGTGGACTCCCTGGACGTGGTCCAGGATGTGGGCCTGGAGACCATGGACAGCATCCAGTTCTTCCACGGGCGTGACCGCATTCGGGACACCGTGGTGGGCATCGCCGCCGGCATGATCCTGGGCTCCGGGGAGGCGAAACCAGACATGCCCCTAATCGCCTTCGCTGAATCTGAGGACGGTGTTAAGGTCAGCGCAAGGGCACCCAGGAACCTGTTGATGATGGGGCTGGACCTTGCGGAGGTCATGAGGAAAGCTGCGGCCATGGTGGGGGGCGAGGGCGGAGGGCACAACATCGCCGCGGGGGCCACCATCCCCAAAGGGACGGAGGAGGAGTTCCTCACAATCGTCGACAGGTTGGTTGGAGACCAGCTGAGGTCTTAGGACTCCGGTCGCCTCCTGCTGTGAGATGATTAATATGGGTGCCGCTTATTTCCACAGAGATGCCTAGCGACTACGAACTTCGCTTCTTCCTGGAGAACGACTTCTCTCGACGAAAGTGTCCCACTTGCGGTCGCTTCTACTGGTCTCAAGGCACCCACAAGAACTGCGGGGAGACACCTTGCCAGGAGTACCTATTCATAGACAACTCCCCCATGAAGAAAAGGCTGAAGCTCTCCCAGATGCGGGAGACGTTCCAGCGATTCTTCGAGAAGAGGGAACACACCAGGATCAAGCGGTACCCCATAGTGGCCCGCTGGAGGGACGACGTCTTCTACACCCAGGCCTCTGTCTACCCGTTCCAGCCATGGGTCATCGACGGAATGGCGGAACCACCCGCCAACCCCCTGGTGATATCCCAGCCATGCGTCCGTTTCAACGATATCGACAACGTGGGGAAGACGGGCCAGCACTTCACCATGTTCGAGATGATGGCCCATCACGTCTTCAACTACAAGGAGAGGCCCATATACTTCAAGGAGAGGACAACGGAGCTCTGCCACGAGTTCATGACGGGAGAGCTGGGCATCGACCCCGCGAGCCTCCGCTACGTAGAGTCGTGGTGGGCGGGGGGAGGCAACAGCGGACCCTGCTTCGAGGTCACCTCCGAGGGTGCAGAACTGGCCACCCTGGTCTTCATGCTCTACCGGGGGGAGGGCCAGCGGCGGGAGCCCATGGATTGCCAGGTCGTGGACACGGGCTATGGCCTCGAGCGCCTCACCTGGGTCTCCCTGGCATCACCCTCCGCCTACGAGGCCGTCTTCGAGAGCGTCCTTGACAACTTGAAGGAGCAGTCTGGGATCGAGACGGACCCCGTCCTCCTGGCGGAGTACAGCAAGGTGGCGGGGGGCATGAACATCGAGACCCATGGGGACGTCCGCCAGCTTCGCCAAACGGTGGCAAAGCGGGTGGGCATAAGTGTGGAGGAGCTGATAGAGCGGACCCTCCCTCTAGAGGACCTCTACGCAGTCTGTGACCACACCCGGGCCCTGGCCTTCGTCCTGGGCGACGGCGTAGTCCCCTCCAACGTCAAGGAGGGCTACTTCGCCCGCCTCCTTGTCCGACGGGCCCTTCGGGCCCTGAGTCGCCTCCGGTTGGGTGTGGACCTGGACGAGATCCTCTCGATGCAGATACGACTCTTCTCCAAGGATTTCCCTGAACTGGGAGAACTGGAAGACGAAATCCTCAGGTTGGCAAGAGTTGAGAGGAAGAAGTATAAGGAGACCCTGAAGAAGGGAAAGAGGATAGTCGTCCAGCTCGCCGACAGGATAGGTGTCGAAGACCTCGTGGAGCTTTACGACACACATGGCCTGGTGCCAGAGGTCGTTCAGGAGTTCGCCCGGAAACCGGTGGAGATTCCAGATGACTTCTTCTCTCGGGTGGCGGAGAGGCACCTCCAGCCCGAGGAGGTCCGAAGGGCCCCCCCTGCCCAAACCCAGGGCTTTCCACCCACGCGCCTCCTGTTCTACGAGGAACCGAGAAGGCTCGAGTTCACCGCAAAGGTTCTCGGGACCGCCGATGGCCAGATTGTGCTGGACAGGACGTGCTTCTATCCGGAGGGAGGAGGACAGGAGGCGGACACCGGATACGTCGGGGACTCCAAGGTGGTTGACGTCCAGATTGTGGGGGGCGTGGTCCTGCACAGGATAGAAGACGGTGGGAAGCCGACCTCCGGTAAGAGGGTCACCTGTCGCGTGGATGAGGAGCGTCGCGCGAGACTTACCCGGCACCACACCGCAACCCATATCATGAACGGTGCCGCGAGGGCCGTCCTGGGACGCCACGTTTGGCAGGCGGGAGCTCACAAGTCCGAGGAGCGAGGCACGCTGGACATCACGCATTACGACAACCTCAGCTCAGAGGAGATGGATGCCATCGAAAGGCTGGCAAACGAGATCGTCATGCAGAACAGGAAGGTAAACCAGGGATTCGAGCGGAGGGAAGTGGCGGAGGCGAAGCACGGATTCGTCCTCTACCAGGGAGGCTCCATCCCAGGCAAGATGATTCGTGTCGTGGACATCGAGGATTTCGACGTGGAGGCCTGCGGAGGTACTCACCTCTTCAGCACTGGTGAGGTGGGATTCATGAAGCTCCTCAAGAGTCGAAGGATCCAGGACGGCGTGATCCGGCTGGAGTACGTGGCGGGAGAGGCCGCTTTGGAGTACTCCCAGGAAAGGGAGAGAACGATCCAGGCGGCATCCACGGTCCTCAGGACAAAGCCCGAGGACCTCCCTCACGCAGCTAAGAAACTGCTGGACGAGTGGAAGGAGCTCTCAAAGAGACTGGAGCGCCTCCAGTCGCTGGAGGCATCAAGGACCGTGGAGGACATGCTCGCCTCCGCAGAGGATGTGGCCAGCGTCAAGCTGGTTGTGCACGCTCAGAAGGGTAGCATGAAGGACCTCTTGTCTCTCGCAAGGGAGCTTCTCAAGCAGCCCGGGGTAGTGTGCGTCCTCGGAGCCCGCAACGGCTCAGCCAGCCTGATCGTAGGCAGGAGCGAGGACGTCGACATGGACGCCTCGGCAGCCATAGAGGAGGCAGCTGCTCTCCTTGGAGGTAGGGGTGGGGGGAAGCCTGACTTTGCCCAGGGAGGCGGGCCACACGTCCGGAAGCTCAATGAGGCCCTAAAGAAGGCAGCCTCTAGCGTGAAGGCTCTCCTAAGGGCATGACATCATTCTACAGGATGTCTGGCCGGTGCGAACGAGACGTGATCGAGACTCCAGCGTGAATATGAGTTCCCAGATTATTAATAGGGGGATTTCGTAAGTAGGATTAGATGGAAGGCCTTGCTGGCGAGGTTGAAAGGGTCAAGGCAATCGTTGGCCGATTCTTCCCCATCTACGAGACGCGGGTGCGTCCCGAGGTCATAGCTTTCTACATCAGGGTTGACCCCTACCTCCTCCACGACAACTTCGAGGGACTGCGACGGGAACTGAGAGGGCAGGCTTACATCCCGGTGCTGAGGCAGGAGGGTGGAGAGGCGATCCTCTACGTTCAGAGGACACCCAAGGCTCGGTTTCGGGGACCCATCCTGAACCTCTCCTTACTGATAGTCACCCTCGGGACCACCGTCTACGCGGGGATGCTTCTGTGGGCCGGTACCTACGGTCGGGGCACGGAGTTCTTCAGCCTCTCCAACGCTTTCAATGCCACGATCTTCTTCGCGCTCCCCCTCATGGCTATCCTGGGAACCCACGAGATGGGGCACTACCTCATGGCCAGGAGGCACAATGTGGCGGCTTCCCTACCCTTCTTCATCCCAGCCCCCTTCACCCTCATAGGGACTCTGGGAGCCCTCATCAGCATGAGGGAGCCCATACCCAACAAGAAGGCCCTGCTGGACATAGGGATCGCCGGACCCCTAGCTGGACTTGCGGTGGCCTTCCCGGTGACCATCATCGGCCTGTACCTTAACTCCCTGAACCCCGTCTTCTCCGGACCAAATGTGGGAGGCGGGACGGCCGTCAACCTGCCGTTAATCTATATCTTCCTACTGTTCCTGATACCCCTGCCTGACCAGGCTCTCCTACACCCGACGGCCTTCGCTGGATGGGTGGGCTTTTTCGTCACAGCTATAAACCTGCTGCCAGCTGGACAGCTCGACGGCGGCCACGTCGCCCGCGCCCTTCTGGGAGACAAGTCGAAGTTTCTGAGCTACGCCGCCTTCGTCGCCCTTCTCATCCTGGGCTTCCAGTACTTCCTCTCCTGGCTGCTCCTAGCCTTCTTCGTACTCCTCATGGGCCTCAGGCATCCACCTCCCCTTAACGATTTGAGCAGAATACATGTCGGCCGGAAGGCCCTCGGCCTAGCGGTCCTAATCATCCTCGTCCTATCATTCATCCCCGAACCTTTGGTCCAGATATCGCCCAGAGCGTCCTACGAGTTCCGCAGCTTTGACAACCCGGAGACAGCCATCGCGTTCGACAACGTCACCCTGGAAGATGGTTCAGCGGTATACCGGTTCTACGTGAACAATACGGGCAACGTGGAACTACGCATCCTGCTCCGCACGGCAGTCATTAATCTGCCAGGGTGGCAGGTGACTTTCTCTTCCGTCGCTGGGCGGGATATGAACGGTGATAATGCCACCATCTCTCTGAATGCCACGGAGTCTGCATCAGCCATCGTCCTCATCACAGCCCCGCCGGGCACCCCGCAAGGAGAGCAGCGCAACATCGACATTGTCGCCAGGACCATCGGAGACTTCGCGGACATCGAGAAGGTACTGGAAGTCACCATACATACCTAGGTTCTCTGAAATACCGAGAAGTACCGGACCAGGGATCTGTGCACTGGGAGGGCATGCCATTCCAGAAGGCTCATGTACTTTCTGCCCAGGTCTAGGTACTCAGGGGCGGGAAGGCAAATGGCGAGGCGTCCTTCGTGCCTTAACATGCCTCGGAAGGCCAGGAAGCCCCTTTTGAGCAGCCTCGGCAGCTCCTCCCCCACGGTCCCTGCCGACCTTCCGTATGGCGGGTCTGTCGCTATGGCATCCACCTGCCCGAACTCCTCCGCAACGTCCCCGACATCGCATACCCGCAATTCGGCCTTCAGTCCAAAGAAGGTCAGGTTGTCCTGGCAACCCCCCACCATCTCCTCCTTCAGGTCCGAGCCTGCAGCCCGCGCCTTGATGAGGGCTGCCTCCATGAGGACGCCACCGGTCCCGCAGAAGGGGTCCAAGAGGACCTCTCCCTCCGCAACGCCCGTAAGGTTCACCAGGGCCCTTGCCAGCTTTGGATGAAGACTCACGGGAAGGGAGAAGGGACGTCTCCCGGCCTTCCTTGTGTCGAAGCTTCTCCTATCGACAGAGGCCGCCACCTGGTACAGGTACGCACTGCCAGATAGTATCAAGCGCAGGTCAACCTCAGGCCTCTCCAGGTCCACCCTGCCGACGGAGGCAAGGCGTCGGCCAATGGACGCCTCAATGGACGGTTTATCGGCCCCACCCTCGTAATCGGCAACCCTCAGCCGAAAGCTTCTGTCCCGAAGTTCAACGTCAGCAGCCTTCCCATGCACTTCACCAAGGTCGCCGCTGAGGAGGATGTTGCCCACATAACGGCTGAGAGCCAGGCGACTCGCAAGGGCCTCCGGATCGACTGACGGTCGGAAGGCGAGAAAGCGAGGCCGACATTCAGCCTCCGCCGGCCTGGCTCCGAGGCCGCGTAAGCATCCCATGGCATCCGAGATGGGCAGGTTGGGATGTTCCCCCGAGAGTTCGATGATCTGGAAGCCAGCGAGCTTCAATGACGTACCTCTTCCCTTGACTGAGAATCGCCCCTTCGATGAAATCAGTTTCGGAGACCATCTGCGGCGTCCGGTTCCGTTTCGTCGGAGTCCACAGAGCCCGGGTTCGATAGCTCAAGAGGCTCTCCGAGCCGAGAGCCATGCCCTCCCTTGGCGAACCCTAATGATTTATCGGGAGCTTGAGTATCAGGACACTAAATGCCACCGTCGGAGATGGAAGAGGGGTTCCCCTTCCGTGATGAGTTCACCATGAGGGAGTTCCGAGCTGCCGACGTGGCGGTGGTGAGAGACATCACCAGGGAGTCCCTGGGTGAGGAGTATCCCCTGTCCCTCTTCTTGGACATACACGGCTGGTGGCGGGATGGGTTCATCGTCGTGGAGAAAGCGGCAACCATCGTCGCCTTCATAGCAGGGGTCGTATCGGCCCCTCGACAGGCTCGGATCCTCATGCTCGCTGTCAGAGAGGACTTCAGGAATCAGGGGATCGGCAGCGGCCTGATGGAGGAGTTCTTGAATCGGTGTCTCGGGCGGGGCATACGGTCCATCGAGCTGGAGGTCAGGAAGACCAATGATGGGGCCATCAAGTTCTACAACCGTCTAGGATTTAGCATCCAGTACATACTGCCTAGGTTCTACACCGATGGAGAGGACGGCTATAAGATGTGGAAGTCTCTCAGATAGCTCAGTCTTATAAGGCCGCGAGGCCTATCGGCCCCCCGGGTATGGGATGGAGGAGGTACAGCCTGAGGAGGTCATGAGTCGTCTGCCACCTGGCGCCCAGGAAATCGCCGCCCACCTGCGCATGGGCGTTCTAAGCCTTCCTGGCGTGACGGAGTCAGGCTCCTACAGCGCGGAAAGGGGGGACTACTCCATCTTGTTCCGCTTCGGCGAAGAGGGACTCTTGGAAATCCGATCCGACGACGTCCTCCGGGTCAAACTCGACTTCCTTGAATTGGACAAGGAGAAGCTCCTGGGCCGGAAAGACCTTCTGGAGCTGACGTTTGAGACCTGGGGTATGGCGGACGTTCACCAGTCCCTGCAGGAGATCCTTGCAAAACTGCAGCCTGGGAGAGGGGGCGAAGTTTCGATGGAGCTCACCGTTCGGTCCCAGGACGACCTTCGGTCGCTTCTCAGGCTCGCTCACACAAAGTATGACATGATGATGGCCCGGTGATAGCCGCGGTCCAGGGCCTCCCGGGGTTACCCGATATACCTGCGGTCTTCGCCCCAATCGTGGTAGTTCCAGTAGTGGTAAGGGGAGCCAGACCTCTGGGCCGGAGTCATGTCCCTCGACATACCGCCTTCGTACGACCCGTACCTCTCCTTGATCTGCTCCTCCGCCGACCGCGCAACCTTGACGGCCCTTTTGATGTGGGATGCTTCTATGACCTCGCTGCCCTCCGTTCTGGCAATGTCCCCTGCGGACCTGACCAGACCTCCCATCTCCCTCAACCTCAGAGTGAGGGACTTCTCTGCCCCGTCGAGCTCACGGGCCCTCCGGCGGGACTCCTCGATGATGGCTAGGACCGCATCCCTCGTCGCCGCAGGAATCCTGCCATCCATGGCGATCTCCTGGGCGACAAACTGGGCCATCTTCGCCCTATTGGACTCGTCATCCGGCATGGTGGTCTCCACGAGAACCTCGTAGCCCGAGCCTATTATCCTGGACCTTAGCGGAGAGAGGATGTATATGAGATCCTGGATGTTGCAGGCGCCCACCATGATGAAGTCGCATGGGACCGCGTCCACACGGACACTGGCTCCCGCGCTCTGGGGATTCCTTCCGCTGATGGGGAATCGTTTTTCCTGCATGGCCGTGAGGATATACCGTTGCAGGGGGCCCAATTGAGGCAGCTCGTCGATGAATAGGACGCCCTCATGGCTTTCGTGGATGGCCCCTGCCACCACCCTCTCGTAGGGCTCCGTGCCCAGCTGAGGGTGGCCGCCGTAGGGGTCGTGCTTGACGTCTCCCAGAAGCTCCGTCTCGCTGGCTCCGGTGGCGAGGATGAAGGGGTTCCTGTCCAATCGAACGAGGACCTTCCTGGGACTGACCTTCTCAATCTCCCTCCTCTTCTCCAAAGCCTTCTGATCGAGCACCTTGACTAGGTCGCCGGCCCTCTCGTAGACCACCACCTCCTCCTTCCCGAACTGCTTTCTTGTGGTGGTCACCCTGTCCTTTCCGCTCAGCTGGCCCAGGGTGGCCTCAACGATGCCTGTGAGGAGGTCCCCGAAGGGGTTGCCCACATTCTGGACCGTTCCCTTCGGCCTAGCACACTTAGGGCAGACGGTGTCGCTGGAGCTGGAGTAATGGCCACAGTGCACGCACCGGTAGCCCAGTCTCTCGGCAACATTGATAGGGGCCTCCTTGGGATCTATGAGTTCACCCTCTGCCCCCTTCATCTCGGCCACCTCCTTCAGGACCTGCTCCCGCCCTCGGACTTCTACCATGGGCCTCTCGGGGTTCTCCGGGTTGTGAACCACCCTTATCTCCTCCTTGGGAGAAGGAAGGTGCAAGGCGAGAGCCTGGGCTATCATTGACTTGCCCGTACCCGGGGGCCCCACAAGGAGGAGGTGTCGTCGCTGCTTCGCTGCGATGCGGGCGAGACGGACGCTTTCGTCCTGCCCGATGACCCGGCCCAGGGGATCTGCTGGGATGAGCACGTCCCCCGTGGTCTCCATCTCCTCCAGGGGGAATCCCCTTTCAGCGTCCAGCAGGCCCTTGGAGGCTATGGGAACACCTCACTTTAGGTTCAGGTCCTCTGCCGTGAACACCCTGACGTTCGTCGGCTGCTTGACTATGCTGCCAGCCTTCATCCCTATAACATACTCCACGCCGTTATCGCTCGCGATATCCAGTATCCTCTGGGTGACGACCCCGTCGAAGACAAGGGCAGTGAGACCCTTCCCCTCCTTCTTGAGGGTGTCCACGAGGTCCCGGACGGCCACCTCCTTGGCATCGCCCTTGGAAGGCAGCAATTGAGCCTTGGAGCTTCCCGCCAGAGACTGAAGCTGGTCCCTATACCTCTTCAGCTCCTCTGACAGGCGGAGTTCCTCGGGCTTGGGAGCAGCTTCCTTGGGTTTGGGTGCGACTTCCTGGGGACGGGCTGCGACTGCCTGGGCTCTGACCGCCTCTCGCTCAGGCCTCCTCCGATCTTCCTTGGGAACCTCGATCCCGAACATCTCGACGAACTGCTCGGCCGGGATCTTGTTCCGGAGGGACTTCATGACCTGCTTGTGAGTGAGCTCCTCCACCTCCTTGCCTCGGGGCGCCTTGGCGACGAAGTCAACCTCCGCCACCTGCAGGAGTTCCTTAAGAATCAGGTCCCCGCCTCGGTCCCCGTCCACAAAGGCTGTAACCACCTTCTCCTTGGAGAGCGCGGCGATGGTCTCTGGGATGTCGGTGCCTTCGACGGCCACCGCGTTTTTGATTCCACACTTCAGAAGGTTCAGGACGTCAGACCTGCCCTCGACCACGATGATGGCGTCGGAGTCCGCCACGTTGGGTCCGGCAGGCAGCTTCTCCTGTCCGTAGCTCATTATCTCCGAAACCTGGACAGACTGCCTGACCTCCTCCTTGATATCTACGCCCGTCGTCTTGGCTCCCTGGAGCATCGCCCCGAGGATCTCCTTCGCCCTGTCCACGACCCTCGTCCTCTTGGTCACCCTTACGTCCTCCACCCCTTGAACGGTTATCTTGGCCTTGCAGGGACCTATTCTGTCGATGGTCTCCAGGGCCGCCGCCAGGATGGAGGTCTCCACCTGATCCAGGCTGGACGGTATGTGGACCGTCCCTTCCGTCTTCCCCTTCTTGGAGATGACGTCAACCTCTATCCTACCGATGCGCCCGCTCTTCTGAAGGTCCCTCAGGTCAAGCTCATCACCCAGTAGCCCTTCCGTCTGGCCGAAAACAGCTCCCACGACGTCGGGCTTCTCCACCACCCCCTCGGCTTCGAGGGAGGCCTTTATAAGGTACTTGGTTGTCGTTGGATCGACTGCCATTGTATCACCTGGACGGTAGCATCGGTCCTCAGAATACCTCTATCCCCTTCCTGCTCTCCGCCGACCGCGGCGAATTCATGAGGGATTATAGTGATATCTGGAGCCGAGTGCTACTCCGACATTACACTCGTCACCGGTCTATAAATAGTTTCCGATGTGGGGTTCGCCATGTACCACTAGCTGCGGAACAGTCCTAGGCTCCTCCGCCGGCACCCCTCTTGGGCCGTCGAGGTATCATGAAGGGAGTGTTCCGCTTGTAGTCCAGATAAGCGGTACCAAAGCGCGCCTCGAGTTCCTTCTCCTCCACGCCCTTGATGTATCCAACGATACTGATTCCAATGAGGGCCGTGAGCCCTATGGCCGACAGGGAACCCATCCAGATACCGATCCCGATGTAGAGAAGCAGGGCTCCCATGGCCATGGGGTTGCGGCAGTAGGCGTAGGGTCCTCGGACCACGAGCTTCTGGGTGGGAACCATGGGCACAGGGGTTCCCTTCCCGAACTTAAGCTGCACGACGACGGACCAGAGGGCCATGAACCCGCCAGAGGCAACGAGAAGGGATGCGAGGACGGGACTCCAGAAGCCGTGGACGAAGCGTGGCAGAGAAAGGAAGGCGTCGACGAGGGGTGACACGAGGAAGAGGGAAAGAGGGATGGCAACCACGAACAGGGTGGCACCGAGAAGGAGGGCCAATGCCTTCTCCTTCGGACCATGACCACGTTGGGCCCATTTCTGAGATCTTTTCACGAGAAGGGCCTCCGGTCAATGGAGGTTAGCGGCGCAGGGCAACCCTCGAGCAGGGGCCACACCAACGGCACCTCAGTAAGGGTGCCGGAGCCACAAGCCTTCCCTCTCTGAGTGGGAAATCCGCTCCACGAGACCAGCGAGGCCCTCCACATCCTTCGCTTCTTTCTTGCACAGATGGGTCAGCCGAGCCCTCAAGTCGACATCGTACCTGACGCCATTGGCCGCCAGCCCCTCCCTGAGGAGCCGGCAGAGCTGGCCGCCCCGGCGGTCCCAGTCCGTGAGTATGACCACCTCGGGATGCTTCCGGGCCACCGATTCGCAGAGCTGGAAGATGGAGGATCCATCATTCAGTCTGATGATTCTGCCTCGAAGCCCCAGCTTTCTTAGGGCTCTCCCATCGTTCCTACCCTCTACGATAATGGGAGTCCTCAGGTTGACCTCTCTCAGGTCCTCGATTGTCTGCAGAACCTGTCTGTACCGTTCCTGCAGGTTCATTCGGATGTCTCCTATGAGCCAGGGTCGCACGTACTCGTCGTTCGAGTCCACCGGCTTCCTCGGCGGATTCGAGACGCTGGGCGCCACTGGTATCAGATGGGGGAGCGTTGGCATAAAAGTTGGCACGAAGGTCCATCACTATCAAATAATAACCCCCGTATAACGCACCGTGGCGGGGGAGGAGATTACCCTTGAGCGCATCCTCCAGGTATACCGGGAGGAGAGCCAGAAGAAGGCCCTCAGCCGCCTGGAACCCGACTTCTGGGAGAGGGTGCAAGCCTACGTGGAGGCCCTGGAGGGAGACCTGAAGAAGGAGAGTTCCCGGGATCCCAACTCAGCCAAGGCCGCCCTCCTTCGAGATGAGCTGAAGAAGGTCCTGAAAAGAAGGGAGCAGATATACCAGTACAGGGAGAGGAAGATGGCCCTGATGGTGACCAGCACGGCCTCGGGAGCATCCGTGGACACATCACCCCTGACCCGCCTGGAGGAGCGGTCTTTCAAGGCTCTCCTGGAGGTGCTGGAGGGAGGCCGAAGCAGGGCCTTCGGAATGGCAGTAGAGGAGGAGAGGGAGGCAAAAGAGGAGGCTCCGAAAGAGACCAAGAAGGAGGTCAAGAGAGAGCGTAAGAAACCCGCGAAGGCGGTGAAAGAGAAGACCCTCGTGAGGATCCTAGAGGACGTGCCCCCCTTCCTTGGCCTGGACATGACGTACAAGCTGAGGAAGGAGGACGTGGTGACCCTCCCGGACGAAGTGGCCAAGGTCCTCATATCCAAGGGCAAGGCGGAGAGGATAAGGCCCAAGGTCTAGGTCCCCCGCGGAAGGGGTCGCGACAATCCTTATATACTCACCCGTCCATTATATGGGTTGCACCTCAGCGAGGGGCTATGCACCATTGAAAGAGGCATCCCTGAGTTGATGTTGAGGAGCACCAGTGCACCCGAAGAGACCCCCCTCATCGGGGAAGGGTTGAGAATGCTGGAGAGGCCTCTGCCTCGCTGGCACAGCGTTCATTGAGACGATCATACGCGACCTGGACGCTAGTCAGACCAGTAAGTATGCGGTTAGCCACGCTGTCTGGGGAATGGCTTGGCTCGGGCGCCGACGAAGGTCGTGCCAAGCTGCGAAATGCGCCGGGTAGGCGCAAGGAACCTGTGATCCGGCGATAGCCGAATGGGACTTCCTGTCCCTTCGGGGACGCTCCGTAAGGAGCGGGAACCCGCCAAAGTGAAGCATCCTAGTAGGCGGAGGAAGAGAAATCAAACGAGATGCCCTCAGTAAAGGCGANNCGAAAGGGGAGGGAGATGTGGAGTTTTGGACCCTGGCACTGCTCACCCAGCGAACCCGAAATCTCCTGGAATGGAGGGCCTGAGAGGGTGATAGCCCCGTAGGGGTATGCTGGGGTGGAGATTCAGGGTATCCAGAGTACCGTGCGTCGGATATCGCGCGGGAACTTGGGAGGCATGGAC
>JABAOH010155677.1_pt1 | contig 22195 bp, 21 predicted proteins | sample 7062181 | NCBI WGS metagenome assembly JABAOH01 (sample SAMN14538630, study PRJNA623070) | marine sediment metagenome | biome: marine biome [ENVO:00000428]; feature: marine pelagic biome [ENVO:01000023]; material: deep marine sediment [ENVO:00002113]; isolation source: pool of 5 deep marine... | reverse complement strand
TTACAGACGGCCGGCTATGGATCCCGTCGACGGGGCTCGCAGGGAATGCGGTCGTCGAAGGACAGGATGCAACGCGCCTCGAGAAGCCTGCGCAGGGCGCTGCGCCCGCGGTGCACCAGCACGCGCGCGTTGCCCTCGGATACGCCGAGATGGCGCGCGATCTGCGCGTGGTCGAGGCCGCCGATGTCGTGCAGGGCCACGGCCTCGCGCTGCGTCGCCGGCAGCTGCAGCACGTAGCGGCCGATGCAGGTGGCCATCTCCTTCTGCATGGCGGCGAGTTCCGCGCCGAGATCGGCGGATGGCAGGCCCTCCGCGGCCTTCAGGTCGGAAACGATGCCGCGCCGCGCCGCCGCACGGAAATGATCCCGCGCCAGGTTCAGCGCGATGGCGAACAACCAGGTCTTCACCGAAGCCTCGCCGCGATAGCGGGCGCGGGTCCTTTCCGCTTTCAGGAACGTCTCCTGCGTCAGGTCGTCGGCCAGCGCCGGATCGCCCAGCACGGAGACGAGAAAGCGCCGAACCGCGTCGCGATGAGCGGTGCGGTCGTCAGCATCGATCTTGGTCGTGCCGGCGCGCGTGACCATCGGGGCAACCGCCGTGTGGGGCGGCATCATGCCGCGTAAGGATCGCATTATGGACCGAAACCCGACGGCCGCCAACCGCGACGCATGGTGCCGCGGCGTCCATGCCGGCAATCCCCGAGACCACAATCGGCCGACGCGCGGTCCGTATGCCGACAACCCAATGGGGCCGGGTGCGGGCGCGGGATCGCCGCGGCAGGGCGAGGCAGGGTCGCGCGGACGTGACGGGTGGCGACGGTCGAGGTAGCATGACGTCTCGTCCAACGGACTGGGAAGACACAGTGAGCGGACTCATCACCATCGTCATCGCCTCGGCGGTGCTGTTCCTGTATCCGGCGTGGCGCATCTTCGGCCGCGCCGGGTTTTCGCCGGCGGTGGCGCTGACCGTGCTGATCCCCTTCGCCGGCCCGCTGATCGCCATGGCGATCCTGGCCTTCGCCGAGTGGCCGGCGACGACCCGCCGGATGGAGGATCCCCGGTGAGCCTCATGTCCGTCCTGCTGATGGCGGCCGCCGTCGGCATGGCCGCGCGCATCGCGCAGAAGGCCGGCTTTTCCGGCTGGTGGGGCCTTACCCAGCTGGTCCCGCTGGTCGGCCTCGTCATGATCTGGGTCCTCGCCTTCGTCGACTGGCGCAGCCTGCCGCCACCGCACGACCGCGAGGACAAGAAACTCATCCCGCCGCCGGATTGATGTTTGTTTGGTCCCGCGCGGCCGGCGCACGACCTCATGCTTCGAGAGAAGCGGCGCCGCCGCTCCCGAAACCCGCCGAAAAGCCCTAACGCATGGGGACGTTCCGCGCGGACCGCCGCCCGCCGCAGCCGCAGCGCGGATTTCGTTCGATGGTTGGCGATGCAATGCGTATCATGCCCGGCACCACACCCGCGGCCACCGGACAGTCGGCGCGGGCTGCCGATGACGGATAGAATCTCGCACCGGACTGGGGGGTAGCGTGGCGGATATCGTGATCACCGAATTTATGGACGACGACGTCGCGGCCGAGCTGGCGGCGACGCACGACGTCCTGTACGAGAAGGACCTGGTCGACCGGCCGGACGATCTGGTCCGCGAAGCCGCCGCGGCCCGGGCGCTGATCGTGCGCAACCGCACCCGGGTCGACGCGGCGTTGCTCGATGCCTGCCCGAAGCTGAAGGTGATCGGCCGCCTCGGCGTCGGGCTGGAGCGCATCGACCTGGATGCCTGCGCCGCGCGCGGCGTCGCGGTCCGCCCGGCGCGCGGCGCCAACGCCGTCTCGGTCGCAGAATACGTCATTGCGACCATGCTGATGTTGCTGCGCGGCGCCTATGGCGCGACCGGGCGGGTGAGCGCCGGGGAATGGCCCCGCAACGATCTCATCGGCCGCGAGGCCGCCGGTGCGACGATGGGCCTCGTCGGCTTCGGCGACATCGCGCGGCACGTCGCGAGCCGGGCCTCGGCGCTGGGCATGACGCTGGTGGCGTACGATCCCTTCGTGCACGAGGAGGACCCGGCGTGGCGCGAGCGGCGCGTCGAGCCGGTGCCGTTGGAGCGACTGCTGGACATCTCCGACGTGGTCAGCCTGCACACGCCGTACACGCAAGAGACCGCCAACATGATCGATGCGGCGGCGCTCAAGCGCATGAGGGACGATGCGATCCTGATCAACACGACGCGCGGCGGCATCGTCGACGAGGACGCCCTTGTCGCGGCGCTGCGCGGCGGCACTCTCGGCGGCGCGGCGATGGACGTGTTCGCCGAGGAGCCGATGTCGGCGGAACGCGGCGCGCTCTTTGCCGGCGTGCCGAACCTGATCCTCACCCCGCATATCGCCGGGGTCAGCATCGAGGGCAACCGCTGGATCAGCGTGCTGACGGTGCAGAACGTGCTGCGCGTGCTGGCGCGGGAGGGCTNNCACCGGATCCTCGCCGAGCACCGCCGCGGCCGCATCAAGGCGATGCTGGCGGAGGGCCGCCGGCTGCGCGCCATCGAGGCGCACAACCCGCTGTCCGGGCTGATCGGCAACGAGGCGGCGGTCGAGGGGCCCGACGGCGTGGCTAAGGAATTCGATGCGCTGTGGCTGTCGGGCTTCACCTGCGCCTCCAGCCGGGCGCTGCCGGACGTCGAGCTGGCGCGCCAGGAACGCAAACTGGAGACCATCGAGGAGATCGCCGCCGCGACCGACAAGCCGCTGATCGCCGATGCCGACACCGGGGGCGATGCGCTGGCCTTCCGCTATCTGTGCACGCGCATGGAAGCGCTGGGCGTCTCGCTGATCATCGTCGAGGACAAGGTGTTCCCGAAGCGCACCAGCCTTGCCGCCGGCGTCCGCCACGACCTCGAGGACCCCGCCGCCTTCGCCGACAAGATCGCCCAGGGCAAGGACGCCATGCTGAGCGGCGAGGTGCTGATCTTCGCGCGTATCGAGAGCCTGATCGCCGGCGCCGGGCTCGACGATGCGCTGGTGCGGGCCCGCGCCTACCTCGAGTCCGCGGCCGACGGCATCGTCATCCATTCCAAGGACAGGAGCGGCGAGGAGGTGTTCGCCTTCATCGACCGGTTCAACGCGCTGCGCAAGGAGACCGGCATCGACAAGCCGCTGCTGTGCATCCCGACCGCGTACAACTTCGTCCGAGACGAAGAGCTGTTCGACCGCGGCGTCTCCATCGTCATCCACGCCAACCACCTGTTGCGCGCGGCGTTCCTTGCGATGGAGCGGGCCTGCCGGACGATCCTCGAGGCCGATCGCAGCCTCGAGGCGGACGAGATCTGCGTCGACCTGCCGCGCCTGTTTGCGCTGATCGGGACCGGCGGCAAATGAGCGAGGCCGGTCCCGTCCTGGTCGGCGACCGGGGCGGGGTGCGCCGGCTTGCCTTCGTCGGCCTCGCCGGCGGCCTGATCGGCGTCGGCATCTGCCGCTTCGCTTACACGCCGCTGGTGCCGGTGATGATCGGCGAGGGCTGGATCACCGCCGCCGAGGCCGGCTATCTCGGCGCCGTCAACTTCGCCGGCTACTTCCTCGGCGCGGCGACGGCATGGTGGGCCGCGCTGCGTCTCGGCACCGGTCGCGCCGTGCGTCTGAACCTCATCCTGTGCCTGGCCTCGCTCGGCGCGGCGGCGCTGCCCTGGGGATATCCCTGGCTCGCCCTGTGGCGCTTCGTTGCCGGCTATGGCGGCGCGGTGCTGATCGTGCTGGTCGGGCCGGCGGTCCTCGCCCTGACCCCGGCGGCGCGCTGGGGCGTGCTGACCGGGATGGTCTTCACGGGCGTCGGGCTCGGCGTCGCGGCGAGCGGGACCGTCGTGCCGCTGCTGGCCGGTCTCGGGGCGAGCGTGGCCTGGTCGGGCCTCGCGCTCGCCGTCCTCGTGCTGGCGGGCCTGGTGCACGCCTTCTGGCGCGAGCCTCCGGAGGCCGGACTGGCACCGCCGACGGGCGAGCCGCCGGCGCGGTGGGGCATGCCGGCGGTCCTGCTCTGCCTGTCCTATGCCACCTACGCCATCGGCATCGCGCCGCACTCGGTGTTCTGGGTCGACTACCTCGCCCGCGAGCTGGCCCTCGGGATCGCCGCCGGCGGCGTGCACTGGACGGTGATCGGCCTTCTCGCCGCGGCGACGCCGTTCGTCGTGGGCCGGCTTGCCGACCGGTACGGCTTCGGCGGCACGCTCATCGCCGCGATGGTGCTCAGCACCGTCGCGGTCCTGTTCCCGGTCGTCCTCCGGGCGCCCGGGCCGCAGATCGTCTCGTCGGTCCTGTTCGGCCTGACCATGCCGGCCACGGTCGCCCTGTTCGCCGGCCGCGCCGGCGAGATCGGAGGCCGGCACGGGCAGCGGCGGCTGTGGTGGCTGATGACGCTGTTCTTCGCTCTGGCCCAGGCCGCGGGTTTCTACGGGCTGTCGGCCCTGTTCGCGGCAATGCACGCCTATCCGCCGCTGTTCGCGCTCGCCGGCGCGGTGCTGGGCACGGGGACCATCGCCCTGCTGCCGGGAGCGTCCCGGCGCAGCGGCGGAGCCTAGACGGTTGCCGGCGCGGTTGCACCGCGCGGCGGCGGGCCTTGCGCGCGGAGCCGCAGCCGCTATAGTGCCGCCGCTCTGTCATCCACCAGTCACGGGCGCAACGCCATGTCCGACAAGATCAAGAAGGTCGTGCTCGCCTATTCCGGCGGCCTCGACACCTCGATCATCCTGAACTGGCTGCAGGACACCTACGGCTGCGAGGTGGTGACCTTCACCGCCGACCTCGGCCAGGGCGAGGAGCTGGAGCCGGCCCGCAAGAAGGCCGAGATGCTGGGCGTCAAGGAGATCTACATCGAGGATCTGCGCGAGGAGTTCGTCCGCGACTACGTCTTCCCGATGTTCCGGGCCAACGCGCTCTACGAGGGCACCTACCTGCTCGGCACCTCGATCGCCCGGCCGCTGATCGCCAAGCGCCAGATCGAGATCGCCGCCGAGACCGGGGCCGACGCGGTCTGCCACGGCGCCACCGGCAAGGGCAACGACCAGGTCCGCTTCGAGCTCGGCTACTACGCGCTCAACCCGGACATCAAGGTCATCGCGCCGTGGCGCGAATGGGACCTGACGTCGCGCACCAGGCTGATCGAATACGCCGAGCAGCACCAGATCCCGGTCGCCAAGGACAAGCGCGGCGAGGCGCCGTTCTCGGTCGACGCCAACCTGCTGCACATCTCCGCCGAGGGCAAGGTGCTGGAGGATCCCTGGCAGGAGCCCGAGGAGTACGTGTATTCGCGCACCGTCCGCCCGGAGGATGCGCCCGATGCGCCGACCTATGTCGAGATCGACTTCGAGAGGGGCGATCCGGTCGCCGTCGACGGCGCGCGGATGAGCCCGGCGGCGCTGCTCACCCACCTCAACGCGGTGGCGGGGGCGAACGGCGTCGGCCGGGTCGACCTGGTGGAGAACCGCTTCGTCGGCATGAAGTCGCGCGGCGTCTACGAGACGCCCGGCGGCACGGTCCTGCCGGCGGCCCATCGCGGCATCGAGTCGATCACGCTCGACCGCGAGGCGATGCACCTGAAGGACGAGCTGATGCCGCGCTACGCCGAGCTGATCTACAACGGCTTCTGGTTCGCGCCCGAGCGGCGAATGCTGCAGGCGCTGATCGACGAGAGCCAGCAGCGCGTCAACGGCACCGTGCGGCTCAAGCTGTACAAGGGGTCGGTCGCCGTGGTCGGCCGCCGCTCGCCGGACAGCCTCTACTCGCTCGAGCACGTCACCTTCGAGGAGGACTCGGTCTACGACCAGCGCGACGCCGAGGGCTTCATCAAGCTGAACGCGCTGCGCCTGCGCCTGGCCAGGAAGCGCGAAGGGGGGCCGTAGCCGCCTCCCTTGTCCGGTCAGGTCCGGATCGAGGCGAAAATCTTCTCGACGTCCTTGGCGTATTTCGGGAAGTAGTGCAGCCGCGTTCCGATGTACAGGATGACGTGGAGGGTATCCTCGCGCACCGTCCCGTACGCCATGCCCTCGTATTCGAGGCCGTCCTCGGACGCCATCGCGAAGTTGAAGCGGAAGCCGGGCAGATTCCCGAACTTGGCGGGCTTCAGGCCCTTCGGCTTGACGTTCGCCCAGCCGCCCGCCGCCAGGGTCTCGACGATGAATTCCTGGATTTCGTTGGGCAGCATGGTCTTGCGGAATACCGGCGCCTTCTTCTCCGGGTCCTCTTCGCCGGACAGGGTCTGCCCGTGCGCCACCTCGAGAAAGCGCAACGCCTGCAGCGCGTAGCCATCGACGGTCCACGCCTCGCCGGCGATCAGCATCGGCCGGTTCCATTCGATCTGCGGCGTGACGCTGTAGAACCCGATCTGGATCGGCTCCTGCGGCGGCGTCGCGACGACCGACGGGACGCAGGCGGTGGCCAGCAACAGCCCCGCCAGGGCGGTAAGTTTCCGTATCATCGAAGCCTCACTTGAGCTGCTGGATATAGGAATTGACCATCGCGCGGTCCTCCGCCTTCGGGGCAGCGGCGAGATATGCGCGGAACGACTTGCGCGCCAGGTTCGGCTGGTTCGACTTCCAGTACATCAGGCCGAGCGCCCGGTGCGTTTCGGCCGGTGCGCCCTTCGATGCCAGCGCCTTGCGATAGCTGCCGATGGCCAGCTTCATGTCGCCGTCGTCGCCGCGCAGGCGATAGAGCTCACCCTCGAAATAATGGATCTCGCCGGCCGGATGGCCCGCCTCGAGAAGATTGGCAAGGACGACGCGGGTTCCCTCGAAGTCGCGCTTGCGCACCTCGTCGCGCAGCCAGGCGCTGCGATAGCGGCGGACCGCGGCGGCAAAGGGCTTGCTGCCCTTGTTGCCCCGTCCGGCCTGGGCGCTGGCCCGCGCCTGCAGCGTCGCAAGACGCTCCTCGGTCGCCGGGTGCGAGGAGAAGAACACGGACGGCGTCTCCGCCCCCGCGGCATCGCGCTCGGCCTCGAGCGCCATCCAGATCTTCGGCGCTTCCTCGGCGGCGTAGCCGGCCTCGACCATGAGGTCGAAGCCGATATCGTCCGATTCGCGTTCGTGGTCGCGCGAGAACGCCATGACGCTGGCCATCGCCGCCAGATCGGCGAGGTCGCCCATGAACCCGAGCCCCGCCATCCGGGTGGTGACGGTAAAGAAGGCCATGCTGTCGGTCTTGTTGCGGATGGTGCGCCAGCGCTGCACGGAATGGCGGCGGATGTAATGGCCCATCTCGTGACCCAGCACGTAGGCGAGCTGCGCCTCGTTCTGCACGCGCAGCAGCGTGCCGGTCCACACCTGCATGGTGCCGTTCGGCGCCATGCTGGCGTTGAAATGCGGGGTCTGCACGATGTAGAGGCGCAGATCCTTGCAGTACTCGGCGCTCAGCCGGCAGGTCACCGTGCGGACATAGTTATTGAGCGCCGGGTCGGTCACCACGCGGCCGGAGGTGCTGAGCTTGTCCTCGACCCTGTCCATCTGCATCCACAGCCCGGCCTCGTCGGTGCCCAGTGCCGGCCGCTCGCCGGGTTTCAGGTCGGCGATCGGCTCGGGCGGGGTCGTCGTGCAGGCGCCAAGCAGCAGCAGGGCCGCTGCGAGGACCGGCACCTTCATCCCGGTCATATCGGGAATCCCGCAATCAGATCGTTGACCACCGCGCGTGCGGGCTCCGGCTCGCGCATGTCGCCGGAGTCGCTGTAGAGCACGTTGAACCACACGACGTCGCCGGTGCGCAGGTCGACAAGCGAGGCAAAACCGATGCGCTCACCGGCCTTGGCGACGGNNGGCCTTGGCGACGGGCGTTCCGATCAGGCTGCCGACGATCGTCGAGGCCACCATCGCCGCCTTGCGCCCGCCGGTGGCATAGCTGTCGCGCAGGAACACGAAGAGCGCGAATTCCGAGTTCTGGTCGTTGCCCAGCTGGCGCGCCGTGCTGCCGAGCGTCCAGTCCATCTTGCCCTGCTTGGTCGGCAGCCAGTTCATCGGGCTGTAATGGTGCACGAGGATGGTGCCGCCCACTTTCGAATGCAGCTTCTCGATCTGGTCGTCCCGGCGCTGCCGCGTTCTATCCTTCGGCTTGCGGTACTGCCGCAGCGTCAGGCCGCGTTCGGACATCTCGGCGTTGAGCGCGTCGATCACATGGCTGCGCGCCGCCTCGGTCCAGTCCGCCTTCGGCTCCTCGAGTCCGGCCGCGGTGAGCTCGCTCAGCTGGATATCGAGCGGCATCAGCACAACCCGGGCATTGCCGGCGTTGAGCTTGATCGACGGGTCGGCGGCGTTCCCGCCGGTATGCGATTCGGTCAGCGTCGTCGTGCAGCCAGCCAGAACGAACGCAGCGACAAGGACCGCCACAGCCCGCAGCGATGAGCGGCGTTTCGGATCCTGCGTTGACAAGGCAGTCAACATACTCCCCTCCACATGCGTCGTCGGCGCCGGCACGGAGCCGATGCCATCCTTTTAACCCTGAATTCGTTACCGAATTGTTACGGATTGCGCGACATGCACGCAGGAGGGACTAATAATCCCGCTTCCACTTGATGCCGATCTTCTCTTTTTCCTTCTGCCCGACATCGCCTTCAATCTTCAGGCGGGGCGTGACCTCGATCTCGACCGTGGCGCCGGTCTCTCCGGCCGCGCCGCTCTCGATGCCGATATACACGTCGTCGGTGACATACTTGCCGGCCTCCACGCCGGCCTGGCCACTGGTGCCGTCGGGCGCGTCTTCGGCGCCCTTTAACTCGAGCACGTCGAGACGCAGCATCTTGCGCCCGAAATCCATGATCCCGCCACCATCGGTCGCACCGGTCATGGTCGCCACCGCCTGTCCCAGCTGTAGGGCCTCCGTCGCGCTCAGCCGGCCGGTGCTCTTGTTGAACAGGACACGCGACAGTACTTCGTCCTGGGGATACTCGGGAATCGACTCGAGCCGTATGATCGGGCGCCGCGCGGTCCCGGTCACGCGGATAATCGCGGTCAGATCCGTCGCGACGCGTTCGGCCGACAGATTCAGCGCGGGGTTCACTTCCTCGGCCCCGGTAAAGCTGATGCTGCCCTGCCGCAACGTGAAAATCTTGCCGACGAAATCGTATCGTCCGCGCAACGGTCGTAGCTCGCCCTGAATGCGCGGTGCCGCCGTGGTTCCCGAAACCTGCAGTTCGCCGCCCCATTCCGACTCCAGCCCGCGGCCGCGCACGAATACCCGCTTTGGCATGGAAATGACCAGATCAAGGTGGGTATTCGACGGTTTCGGCGCAGGTGGCGGCGGCGGAACGCCGGCCGGCGGCGTCCCGGTCTCCTCGACTTCGATCTGCACGACATCCGGCGTGGTACCGCCGATCAGCCGGACCTCCGCCTCCTCGATATTCAGACGGCCCGAGATCACGCGTTCCGCCGCGGTGCCGCGCAGGCTGACGGTCCCGCTGCTAACTGCCGTCAACTCATCGCGACGGACCAGCCGCGCCTTGTCCAGCATCACATCGAGCGACATCGCCATGCGGTCCGTCCCGCCGAACGAAATCTTGCCGGTGGCGGTGACCCGGCCGCTGCCGTCGTCGCTGGCAGTGGCCTCGTCGATGGTGATGGTCTCATTGCTCGGGCGGGCCCTGATGCGCACGCCGGCCAGGATCGTCCCGGTGTCCAGGTTCTCGTACCGGCCCTCGGTGAGTTCGACGCGGCCATCGATATGCGGATCGCGCAGCGGCCCGGACAATGTCATCTCGATATCCGCGTTGCCCTCGAGGCGATGCCGGTCGAGCCCGGCCATCGCCACGACCGGTTCGATCGGACCCTTGAAGACGATCCGTCCCGACGCCGGTACCGCTTCGTCGAGCCGGACGACGACCGGCGCCAGCGATACCTGCACCGGAACCGTCGCGTCAATGTCGGCCGCCACCCCTGCGAGGCCGGCCAGGCGGCCGGTCGCCACGATACGCTGATCGCGCAGCTGGCCATCCATGCTCAGCGTCAGTCCTTCCGGCCTCGTGTCCGACTCGCCGGCCGCCAGGCCCGTCACGGCGAGCCGGAAACTGCCGGTCGGCCGGGCGACCCGTCCGCTCACCGTGGCATCGGCATCGATCATGGATTTATCGGCCTGCGGCGGCGCATCGGGCCACAGGGCAATGAGCGGGACCGCCCTCACGGCGGCCTCGATCGACACCTCTTTCGGCGTGCGCCGGAGCTTTGCCCGCATCGTGCCGCCGGCGAGGGCCAGGTCCGCATCCACCAGGTCCCCTGCCGGCCCCATGTCGATCACGGCCGGCCGCTGCAGGGCCACCGGCGCCCCCATCGCCTGTCCTGTCAATTTGGCGATCGTCACGACGGTGCGGTCGTCCTTGCGCTGCACCGTTCCTTCGACATCGAGCCGGACCGGGCCGCGGAAATCGGCGTCGGCACGCAGCCCGACACGTGCGTCCGACATCGTGCCGGCGATGTCGGCCGTCAGGGAGCGAAGCTGCACCGGACCGACGCGGCCGGCGCCGGACTTGACCGAAATCGCCAGACCACGCTCACCCAGCGCATCGGTGATCTTGGCCGTCGCCGACAGCTCCTGCGAGACGACGGTACCATTGAGCGCGAACGCCGTGACGGATCCCTCGAGCGCGACCTGCTGCCGGGTCTCCTCGGCGGTCAGGGTCGCCACCGCCGACACCTTGCCGGCGAGCGGCCGCCCCGCGACCGGCGACCAGGTTCCAAGATCGTCGGCTTCGATCTTGAGCGTGCCGGTGAGCGGCGGTCCCGCGAGCGGAATCGCCAGCCTGCCTTCGACGGTCGTCGCGCGGGACGTCAGCCGCAGTCCGGCCAGCCGTATCGAATCTTTCTCGATGGCGATGTCGGTGCGTCCCGCAAGATCCGGCAGCAGGGCGTTCCTGCCCTCGATCTCGATCCGCCCTGTCAGCTCGCGCGCGGGGCCGGGCAGCGCATAGCGGGCGGTCAGCCGTTCCAGCGCGAAGCCGCCCGGCGCGGCGTCGATCAGTGTCGCGACGCCGTCGACGGCGGGATTTGCCGCCGGTCCCGCCGCCTTACCGCGGATTTCAAGGGTGCCGCCGGGACGCGCCGGGTCGGCGAGGCCCAGCGGTGCGAGATCGCTGACCGTGGCAGCGTAGTCCACGGCAATTGTTCCGGTCCCGGGCGGTACGGAAATCGCACCCGTTGCCGTCGCTCCGCGCCCGGAGACGGTGATATCGGAAATGCGCCAGTGACCCGCCGCACTGCGTCCGATCCGGCCGGCAATCGCCGCTTCCGGGCCGACAAGGGCCTCGGCGACGGGCAGGTCGAAGCGGCCGTCGTGCAACGTGCCGTCAAGGTCGATGGACAAGCCGTCGGCCGGATCCTGCGTGACATGATAGGATGTGTGCAACCGGCCTTGCAGTGGGCGCCCGACACGCGCGGACAGCGAAGAGACGTCGTCCAACTCGATGCGGCCGCCGGCTGTGACCCGCCCGGTTTCGAAAATCGCGCTGCCGGCGACCGAACCGCGGATCCTGGCACCCGACACCGTCCCGTCACCGATGTTCAACTCCGCCAAATTCAGCAGCTCGGCCCGCGCAACCGTCACGCCGGTACGATCGCCGAGTGCCGCGTTCAACTCTGGCAGCGGGCTGCGGAACTGCGTCAGGGTCGCCCGCGCCGTCATGCCGATGGCGGCGGCGCGACCGATCGGACCATCCGGGGCAAGACGCGCGTGCAACTCCATCCGCTCAGTCGACCAGGAATCGAGGGCAAGGCCATCGATCACGGCGTCGAATTCGATGTCGGGATGGCTCAGGGGCCCTTCCAGGCGCCCCTCGACGGTCGCGCCCCCAAGCCTGGCAGGCAGGATGAGGGGCGCAATCCTCGCGGCGTCGCGCGTGACGATGCGGAGATTCCCCTCGATGTTGCCGTCCGGGAGCGCCAGATCTGCGGCCCCGTCGGCCTCGATGGCGGCACTGCGCAGGCGGTGCGCCGTGACCGTTAACGGGCCGGCGCCATCCGGGCGGGACAGCGTTACCGCAAATTCGGTCTCGGGGCCGAAAACGGAGGTCGCCGTCGGCCCCGCCGCCGGTCCCGGCCGGCCCCGGCCGTCCAGCGCGATGCGCGTCCGCCTGTCGCCGAGCGAGACCGTGAGCCGCGAGTCCAGCGACGCCAGCTCCTCCGCATCGAGCGATACGGTGCCCTGCCAGTCCGCCGCCGTGCCCTCCCCGGAAACGGCAAACTCGATCGCCGGCAACTGCGGAAGCGCCATCAGGCGGGCCACCAGGCCACCCCGCGGCTCCGAGAGCGTGGCCCGCAGCTCGAGCTGGCCCGTCGCCGGGTCGTAGCCGAAAATCGCGTTGGCGCGGCCGGCGACGGCGTCCGTTCGCCCAATATCCAATTGCAGGCGGATCTCATCCGTGCTGACGGCCATCTCCGCGCTCGCCCGCAGATCCGCGGCAGCGCCGAGCACCGGCTCCTCCAGACGCAGCCGCTCGACGGCAACGCCTCGTACAGCGATATCCAGAGGCGGGATCCCCGGCGCCGCGCCCTTGTCCGCCGGCGCCGCCACGATCGGACGTCGAGAAAACGCGATTTTGCCCGCGGTGGCGGCGTCGACCTGGAGGCGGCCCGCGATGAGGGACAGCGGCCGCCAGTCGAGCGCCAGGGCACGGATCGTCAGCCAGTCCCCCTCGCGGTCGGCGACCGTCAGTTCGTCGATCCGGATCTCGCCGGGCAGCCGCCCGTCGATTCGCCCGATCGTGACCGTGCGGCCCGGCTGCGACAGCGCCGATTCGAGATATCGGGCGAGCCGGGTGCGGCCGGTCTCCGTCTGCAGCAGGGCGTAGACGCCAACCAGCACGAGGCACAGCAGCGCAAGCAGCGCAGCCGCCACACTGAGCACGCGATGCCTTCGCACGGCGCTAGAAAGCCTGGCCCAGGCTGACATAGAACTGGTAGTCGTCATCGATGCCGTCCCGCTTGTTCAGGGGGAAGGCCACGTCCAGGCGGATCGGCCCGGCGACGGTGAAGTACCGCAGTCCGAGGCCGGCCGCCCACAACAGGTCCTCACTGAAATCCGGCGATTTGTCATCATACACGTTGCCGCCTTCCGCGAAGGGCACAAACCCGAATTTGTCGGTGACCTGCCAGCGCAACTCGAATCCGGCCTCCACCACCGAACGACCGCCGATCGGATCGCCGTCCGTATCCAGGGGACCGACCTTCTGGAATTCGTACCCGCGCACCGATCCGCCACCACCGGAGAAGAAGCGCTTGGTGATCGGTATATTCAGCGTTTCCGCACCAACGATGGTCCCGATGCGGGCGCGGACCGCCGGGACCAGACGGCGTTCCTTGCCAAGGCCATAGTAGGCCGAGCCGGACAACTCGAACACCGTGAAACTCACGTCGTCCTCGATCGTTGCGAAATACGGCGTTACGCCGATTTGCAGCCGCGTTCCCGTGCGGGGGTCGAGCAGATCGTCCGTGCCATCGCGCGATGCGTTGAGGGGAATGCCGACCAGGCCGTAGGTCGAGTCGACGCCGTCCTCGTCGATACGGGAATATTCGGCCGATACGCTGATGCCGGCCGTCCAGATCTCGCGGTATCGCTTCTCCAGGCCAACGAGTCCACCGGCTGTCTGCTCGTCGTAGGCGTCGGTCTGCTGGCTTCGGGCCGTGCCGTTGAGGCGCAGGGTCAAATCGCGTTGCAGGAATTGCGGTTTGCGGAAATCGACGACGCCCTCGTGGCGGATTTGCGAAGCCTCGGCGGAAAGTCTCAGCCGTTCCTGGCGACCGGCAAGATTTCGGTGCTCCCACGACAGTTCGCCGCCGACTCCCTCGGAGGTGGAGTAATTGATGCCGGCCGCGATCGTGCGATGCTTCGCCTCCGTGAGATCCGCGGTGACCGGCAGGGTCCCGTCGGCCGTGACGGTATCCGCCGGTTCGATGTGGACCGACCGGAACAGGTTGGTGGCGGCCAGGATCCGTCGCGCCCTGTCGAGCTGGCGCTTGTCGTAGGTCTTGCCTTCCGGCCAGTTGAGGATCTGGCGCAGATAATCCTCCTCGACGTCGGTCAATCCGGAAATCGACAGAGGGCCGAAACGTGTGGCCGGACCGGGGTCGACCCGCACCCTGACCGTGAGCGCGGCAACGTCGTGGTCGACGACGGCCTTGCGTTCCACGACCGCCGCCTTCGGACGGCCCGTTTGCCCCAGAACATCCAGTAACTTGTCTGTGATCGCCACGATGTCGGCACCACGGCCCGGCATGTCGGGGACGTAGCCGAATCGCCCCGCATCGACCGGCAGCGTCTCGCTGTCGGCCCGATCGCCAACATAGGAAATGTCGAACGACTGCACGCGATATTGCGGCCCCGGCGAGACCGTCAGCCGGATGGCAACCGGCTCGGCCGTCTCATCCGTCGCGGCCTCGACGGTTCCGCCGTAATATCCTTCCGACCGCAAGACGGAACGCAGGGTATCGACATCGGTGGCCGTCCGCCGACGCAACGCGGCCCGGCTGCTCGGTGGCTCGCCCTTCAGCAGGACAAGCTGCGAATTGGCTTCGAGGACGTCGCGCAGCTCGCGCGGCAGGTCGCCCTCGAGCGAGACGGTGTATGCGATGCCGGATGTCGACCCGATCGAAAAGGGCAGGATCTTTTCCAGTCCGTTCCTCTCACTGCAACCGGACAGCAGCAAGGCGACTGCAGCAAGAATCGGGGCGAAGAAGGATGTTTGCATCTCTGCCCCGCATGTTGGCATGAAATTGCGGCAAAACAAGGCTGGAAATCGGCAATCCGGCGCTCAGTGGGCGATTGCGGGTACACCGAACACGAGGCCATGGAGCGGCACGAGCGTCGCATACAGGGCGAGGCCGATCACAACGGGTTTCCAGCCGATGCCCCGCCAGTCGATGCGGGTGCGCCCCTGGATCGCCGCAAGGAACGGCGTCGTCGCCGTGGCGGCGGCAAAACGCTGCCATGCGGCGCTGCCGCACAGTCGCCGGCGCCGGCTGTCCACCAGCGCCGGCGCAAACGCGGCGAAGAGCAGGAATGTGCCGAAGAACAGCACGCCCGCAAGGTCGCCGTTGGCGACGACATGGCCGGCGCTCCACAGGATCAGCGCCCAGGGCGCCGGATGGCGCGTCAGACCGAGGATTCCAGGCGCCGGATTGTCTCTTTCGGGCAACCGGTCGCCACTCAGCCCGGCATACGGTGTCGTAAAGCTCGCGACCGTCAGGAGCAGCGCAATCGGCATCGTAAGCGCAGGCACGGCCCTCAATATGGCCAGGGGCGGCCACAGCTCGAGATAGGGGGCGCGGACATAGGCCCAGTAGGCCGCCGCCATTCCAAGCACCGAAATGATGCCGTGAACCGCCGCATAGCCGCGACGCCCCAGTCGCCGCACCAGCGGCTCGCGGAGGAGCGGCCGCGATATGAGCGTATGCACCGCCACAAACGCCGCCAAAAGCGCGATCAGCGGCAGGAACCCGGTCATCGAACGAGTTGCAGGATGAAGTCGGGAACGATCGTCTTGCCCGAAAGCCAGGGGTGCAGGAACGGCAGCGCGACGGCGAGTGCGATGCCGCCCGCGAGGCGTGCCCATCCAATGCCATGCCAATCGATCCGCGTACGCCCTTGCAGGGCGGCGACGAACGGCACGACGGACGTGGTTATCGCCACCGGGCCCCAATCAGCGCCCAGGGCCGCCTGGCGCCGTCGGTCGATGTGGACCATCCCGCCAAAGGCCAGCAGTGCCATGCCGCCGAAGAGAACGAGGCTTGCGACGTCGCCGTTGGCGGCAATATGTCCGACGGCCCACAGCGCGACTCCCCACAGGAAGGGATGACGCGTGATGGTGACAATTCCCGAGGCCGGCTGGGGATCGCGCGTCAGCGACTCGCCGCCGACCATGGTGACGGTCCGCGTCGTCAGGCCGGCGACGACCAGAATGCAGGCGAATGGCATCAACACGGCGGGCACGTGCATCAGGCCAGGACCCGCCTGCCACAGTTCCTCATAGGGCGCCGCGCCGTAGGCGACGATGCTCCAGGTCAGCGTTGCCACCGCAGCGAGGGAGTACACGATCCGGAACCCGGTGTCGCCAAGAGCCCCGATCAGCGGCGTTCGCACGCTGATGCTGGACAACACGAAATGGCCGCCGACAAAACAGCCGACGGCGACAATCAGGACTTCGATCGAGCCGGCCATCGACCGATTATCGCGGCGGCAGGATCGATCGTCCAGCCCGCTATCGCCCGATTCTAACCCTCATCGCAGATCTTGTCGGCATCATGGACGAGCCGCATTGTCGGCTGTTTCCGGATCTCGAGAATGCATTCCAGTTCCGCGATCGCGGCGCCGATCAGGTTCATGGCGATTTCCATGTTGCCTTGCTCGGCATGAATGTAGCCTGCGGCAAGATAGAGTTGCTCGAGCTCCGCCTTGATCGTCTCCTCGGTGTGCTCGTTTTCGCTGACAACCATCATCGCTCTATCCTCATGCTTGAATATCTTCCCTTTGCCGTTGCGGGCGGCGGGTCCTGCGGCCGAGCCGCATGGCAAGCGCCGTCTCAATGCTGAATGGCGCGACGCTGCTCCGGTTGCTCATCCTCGTTCGCGGCAAGCTGCACGCATTGCAGGTCAAGATTCACGTCGTTCAGTTTGCGGGCAACGTCTCCCAGACCGGCCGAAAGTGCGACGCCGATCAGGTAGGAAACCGCTTCGCTCATGTCCGAGGCGATCTGCCTGGCGCCGCCGCCCGTCACGCTGCGCTTGTCGTCAATATTCATCAGGCCGCCCTCATGTCCTCGACGAGTTCCGGGATCCGGCCGTCCATGCACAGAACGCTGGCACCGAATCCATACCGCTCCCGCGCGCCGACCGGCTCTATGGAGCGCACGGGAATGCGGAATGCCGACTCCATGCGCCCCTCAATGAAGGAATCCTCGCCGAGCCATTCGAGGTCGCGCGGAAACAGCCGCATGGCTTGGGCGCGCGACGTCACGCCGATCAGCTTCTTCGCACCCTGCATCTCGAGATATTCGGTGACGCCGCACAACACCTCGGCGAGCGCCCGCTGGCGCATCCGCCTGTCGAGCAAGATGTCGGCACACAGGCGTGTCCCCTCCCAAACCTCCGGTGACGTAGGCAGATCCGTCTCTTCCGCAAGATGCGGCCAGAACGATTTGACCATGTAGGGTTCCGTCGTCCGCAGGAGACGTGCCATGCACCGAGTCTCGCCGCAGGCGTCGCGCCAGAGCAGATAGACCGCCGACGGCGTGTCGAACCGATCGTATTCCATGCCGTCGAAATGGGCGTGGTCGATGCTGCGACAGCCGACAAACATGCGGTAGCGAAGGCGCGCCTGCGACGCGAGGGCATCGCCGAACAAATGCGCCGTGGCCAGCGTGACGACATCAATCATGTCCCGTTTCCTCCTCCCGGTATGCCAGGAACGAGGAAATCAGGCTTCCGCGCACTAAGATACTGTCGAGTCCTACAGGTAGCCCGGCCGCGGCCTCAGAGGCTCAACAGCCCTCTCTGAATCGCTACCACGACCGCGGCAATCCGACTCGATGCCCCTAGCTTGGCCATTGCGTTGGAAATATGGAACTGGGCGGTCCGTTCCGAGATGCCCAAGAGCTGGCTGATATCCCAGGCGCTCTTGCCGGCCTTGCACCAGCGCAGGCACTCGCGTTCACGCGCCGTCAGCACGATCGGCTGTTCCATGCCGGCCTCGGGGTGCGCGCGCCGCCAGCGCACGGCGTCGAACTGCACGGCCAGCATGTTGATGTACGGCGTGAATCGCTCGGTATCGGCATTGCGTTCGCGGCAGCTCAGGCTGATCACCGTCGTGTTGCCGCGCGGCCCGTGGATCGGGACCGTGATCCCGTCGGCAACGCCGACCTCGTTGCACGCATTGAAAAAATCCGTTTGCCTCTGGGAAAGTTCGATGCATCGTGCAATGTCCTTCCAGTGATACGGCAACCGCGCCGTCATAGCGATCGGCAACACCGGATCGATCTCCTGGAAGCCGGAATCGAAGTAGTACTCCGGATACCCCTCCGGACAGATGAGGATCGGCAGGTCCATGATGTCGTTGCCGCAGACCTCGGCCACGATAATGTTCTCGTAGCCGAACTCGCCCACGGCCGACTGGAACAGGCCGAGCAAATCCTCCGACGCCTGCGCGCGGTTTGAGGCTTCTATAAAGTCGTCGACCCTCATCGGCCTTCGCTGCCGGCCGCCTCTCCGCAACGGCAAGCATACCGTCCCGAGGCGGCCTATTATCCCTCATTCCTTGGAACATAATAACTTAATATGAGGGCGAGTGCACGCGCGCCGTAACCCTTAGTTGCGCATACGATCGCGCGAACTGGGACGCATCAATGCATAGCGTCCGCGAGGAACGATGCGAGAAGGGCGTTGAATTCGCGCGGCCGGTCCAGGAACGGCGCGTGCCCGCAGCCCTCCATGACCTGCACGGCGTCCCGCCACAGGCCGGCGTAGCGCAGCGACAGGAGATAGCGCCGGCTGACGAACGGATCGTCGTCGCCGATGACGACAGCCAGCGGGATCGGTGATGTTTCGGCAATTCGCCGCGCGTCGATGCCCAGTCCCGCCATCGCGTGGCGCATCATGTACCAGCGCGCCCGGCCATCGGTCCGCCTTGCCATCGCGCGCACGGCGGACATCCGCTCGATGGCAGGCCCGCAGCAGGCGCGGGCGTAGGCATCAGCCTCGGCGGGAGCGGCGTCCCGCTGGCCGGCGAATGCCATCAACGGCGACGCCAGAAAGGCTTCGCTCAACGCGTCGGGGCCGGGCGATACCGGCGGGGTGCCGACGATCATCAGGCCGCACAGGCCGCGCCAGCGTGCCATCAGCTCGAGGCCGACATGGCCGCCGAGAGACCAGCCGAGAGCCGCCCCGGCGTTAACGCCAAGCGCGTCCAGGACCTCCTGCGCCAGCTCAGCGTATGCGGGGATGCTGTACGACCTCTCGGGATCGCGGGCGTCCGCCGAGGCGCCATGCCCCGGCAGGTCGAAGGCAATCATCCGGTAACGAGCCGCCAGAGGGGAATCAAACTGGCCCGCGAAGGCCTGCCAGCACATCGAATTCCCGTGGATCAGCAGGAGTGCTTGCGCCGTCGCGCCGCTGTCGACGACCGCGACCGTGCCATGGGACGTTGCCAAGCTCCGCTCGATCAGGTTAATCGGCCGGCACTCCGGTTCCCCGCCGCCGGTCATGATAGCAAGCGAAAGTGGTTTGTCGGCACGAAATCCCGATCGCAGTGCGGCCGATCGCCATCGCCCTGCCACGGCGCGCTATAGGGCCGGTTCCGCGATACCTCTCTGCCGGCAGGCCGCGACCACCGTATTGCGGAGCAGAACCGCAATGGTCATGGGGCCGACGCCACCGGGAACCGGGGTGATCGCTGCCGCCCACTCCTTCGCACCGGCGAAGTCCACGTCGCCTACGATCTTTGGCCGATCGCCCCCGGAATCGATCCGGTTGATGCCGACGTCGATGACGGCGGCGCCCGGCTTGATCCAGTCGCCCTTGATCATCTGCGGCCGGCCGACCGCCGCCACCAGGATGTCGGCGCGCCGGCAGACACCGGGCAGGTCGCGCGTCCGGGAATGGGCGACCGTCACCGTGCAGTTCTCGCCGAGCAGGAGCTGCGCCATCGGCTTGCCGACGATGTTGGAGCGGCCGACGATCACCGCGTCCAGGCCGGTCAGGTCGCCCAGCCGGTCCTGCAGCAGCATCAGGCAGCCGAGCGGCGTGCAGGGCACCATCGCCTTGCCGCCGGTCGCCAGCCGCCCGGCGTTGACGACGTGGAAGCCGTCGACGTCCTTGGCCGGGTCGATGGCGTCGATCACCGCCTGCTCGTCGATCTGGTCGGGCAGCGGCAGCTGGACCAGGATGCCGTGAACCTGCGGGTCGGCGTTGAGGGATGCGATCAGCGACAGCAACGCGTCCTGCGAGGTGTCCGCCGGCAGGGTGTGCTGGAAGCTGTTCATCCCGGTTTCCTCGGTCTGCTTGCCCTTCGAGCGGACGTAGATNNGCCCGGTGTCAGATCGTGGTTCGATTTCAGATCCGCGACCACCGCGGCGATACGACCGCGCAGGGCGGCCGCGAATGCCTTGCCATCGATGACCTTCGGATCGACACCGCTCATTCCCATGTCCTTTCCCAATCCTCGAGCCGGGCGAGCACCGCATCCGGCGTTCCGCAAGCCAGCACGACCTTACGCCGCGACGTCGCGCCCGAGACCACAGAAAGCGACGTTTTCGGCAGTTTCCACGCCTTCGCGAGGAGCTTGAGCAGGGCGGCGTTGGCCTTGCCTGCCTGCGGCGCCGCGGTGACGGACACCCGGAGCACGGATGATCCGTCGGACTGCCGCTCGATGGCCCGGATCCGGTTCGCCGAGGCCTTCGGCGTCAGCCGGATTGCGACCAGCACGCCGTCCGGCGTCGTCCGGAACGGGGTTGCCGGCATCGGCCGGGCCGGATCAGGCCAGCATCTGCAAATTGAACCAGATCACCGAGTATCGGACGAAATAGAGAAGCAGGATCAGGATCACCGGGGATATGTCGATCTGCATCCGCGGCATGCGGCGCCGGATCGGCTTCAGCGCCGGTTCCGTGATCCGGTAAAGCATGTCGTAGATCATGTAGACCAGCCGGTTCCGCAGATTGACGACCTCGAACCCGACCAGCCAGCCCAGGATCACATGGGCGATGACGAACATCACGTAAATCTCGATGGCGCTGGCAATCAGCCACACAATGGGGTTCAGGGCCATGATCCTTCCAACTCGCCTTCCATAGCAGTCCGCGCGGCGCCCGCGACACTACAGCCAAGGCGCAGGTACGGCAAGTGGGAGGACGGCCGGCCGGCGCAAGGCGCCACACGCAGGCGATGCTTGACAGGCGCTCCCTTCGACCACATATTCCGCCTCGCCCGGCGGGGCGCATAATACGCACCCTCGTGGGGCCGTAGCTCAGTTGGGAGAGCGTCGCGTTCGCAATGCGAAGGTCAGGGGTTCGACTCCCCTCGGCTCCACCACTTCTCCCGGCAACGCCACTGTTCAACAGGATCTCGACCCGCAGCCAGGGGCAGCCCGGGTTGTCCCGTGCATCGGTCGGTTCGGAACCGCCGGCCAGGCAAGGCTGCCGGCGCAGCCACGGCGTTGGGAAGGCACGCAGCCGCCGCGGCGCCGGCCAGCTTGACAATGCCTTTGAGGGGGTGGGAAGGTTTTTCACAGTTCCGGTGGCGTAACGAAGCCGAGACGGTGGAGAAGCGGCGGTTCGATGAGCGCGAAACCCAATGCAGCGATCTATTATGCCCCCGAGGCCTTCGATACGTCGCGCAGCAGGTTGCTGGGCCGCCGCGCGGCCGGCGAAGGGTTCCTCGACGCCTTCGTCCGGCACGGGAAGGTCGACTGCCTTCATGGCTACTGCCGCACGCGCGAGGATTTCGGCAGTTTCCGGAACTTCGTTGCGAGGGTTGCCGACTCCGATCGCAAGACCGCCTGGATTCCGTTCGGCCAGCTGGACCAGATCGGGCAGACGGGATGCCTGTTCATCGGCGGGCCGGGCATCGCGGATCTGGCATGGCAGCGCCGTCACCTGGACCCGCGGGCATACAGTCTCTGCGGGATAACCCATACGACGGCGTCGCACGCCGTCATGGACGCCATCGGCACCCTGCCGATCGCGCCGGTACAACCTTGGGATGCAATCATCTGTACCTCGAGCGTCGTCAGGAAAACGATCGAACATGTTCTGGATGGCTGGCAGGACTATCTCGGCGCACGGCTCGGCGCAAAGGCCCTGGTGCCGCCGGAACTTCCCGTCATCCCCCTCGGCGTCGACTGCGCACGTTTCGAGCGGACGCCGGAAACGAAAAAGAAACGGCACGAGCTGCGCCGCGAGAACGGCATCGCGGACGGTGACCTGGCCGTGCTCTTTCTGGGCCGCCTGAGCTTTCATGCCAAGGCGCATCCGCTGCCTATGTACCTTGCGCTCGAGCGCGCGGCACAACAGCTCCAACAGCGCATTCACCTGATCCAGGTGGGCTGGTTCGCAAACGAGTACATCGAGGGTGCCTTTCGCGAGGGCGCCAAGCGCTATTGCCCTTCGGTAAACGCGATCTTCCTCGACGGCCGGCGACCTCGGGACCCTGCTCGGCGGCGTCGGCGGCATCGCCCGCCAGGACGCCTATGTGGTGC
>JABAOH010012418.1_pt1 | contig 22196 bp, 7 predicted proteins | sample 7062181 | NCBI WGS metagenome assembly JABAOH01 (sample SAMN14538630, study PRJNA623070) | marine sediment metagenome | biome: marine biome [ENVO:00000428]; feature: marine pelagic biome [ENVO:01000023]; material: deep marine sediment [ENVO:00002113]; isolation source: pool of 5 deep marine... | reverse complement strand
CTGTCCGCTGCCTCTGCATTGCGGACAGGTTGAGACCATCTGGAAGAAGCCGCCTCCTCTTGCGACCTGGCCGGTTCCACGGCAGGTTGTGCATCGACCGGGTGTGCTTCCTTTGGCGCAGCCGTTGCCGTTGCATTCGGGGCATATGTCCTGACGGGTAAATTCGATGGTTTTTTCAGCGCCTTTTGCGATGTCATTGAGCGTTAGTTCGACGCTGGTTTCCAAATCGTAGCCGCGTGCAGGCCCAGCCCGACGGCTCGATCTTCTGCTTCGAGTCCCGAATATGCCGCTGAAGAAATCATCGAAACCAAACATACTGAAGATATCTTCGAAGTTCATTCGGGAGAAGTCGTGCAGACCGGCTCCGCGGAGACCTTCGTGTCCGAACTGGTCGTAACGCTGCCGCTTGTTGGGGTCGCTCAAGACTTCGTAGGCCTCGGCGCATTCTTTGAACTTGGCCTCGGCTTCTTTATCATCCGGGTTCTTATCCGGATGATACTTCATCGCCATACGCCGGTATGCGCGTTTTATCTCGTCGGCGGAGGCGTTCTTGCTTACGCCCAAGACCTTGTAGTAGTCTCGTTTAGCCATAATATCTTAGAGTGAGCTACAGGGCCTAAAGTGACAGCAAAGCTGTCATTCTGAGTGAAGCGAAGAATCTCATCATTCGCAGGCCGGATCCTTCGGCTTCGCCTCAGGATGACACGTAAGTGTCACTTTAGGCACTTGAAACTGCCTATCTTATCGATCCGGGTATTGGCTCTTCGTCTTTGTCCTTGTCTTTTAACTCTGTTACCAGCACATTGGTAGTTAACATCAGTCCTGCTACAGAGGCGGCCATTTCCAATGCGGTTCTGGCAACTTTTGCAGGGTCGATAATTCCGGCTTTGAACATATCAACGAACTGGCCGGTATTGGCGTCGTAGCCGACATTCTTGCTCTTTTCGAGTTTTTCAAGAAGCTGAGCAACAACCACATCGCCCTGGTCGCCGGAGTTGTCCACGATCTGCGCCGTTGGCGCTTTGAGCGTATTTATCACAATGTCAAATCCTATTTTTTCATCGCCTTTTGCTTTTGCTCTGGCTTTTTGCACTTCTGGTATGGCACGCAGGAACACAATACCTCCGCCGGCGACAACGCCTTCCTCGATTGCCGCCCTTGTCGCGTGCAGTGCATCTTCCAGAAGGTCCTTGCGCTCCTTCATTTCTGTTTCGGTTGCGGCGCCCGCTTTGATAACGGCGACCCCGCCGGTCAGTTTTGCCAGTCGTTCCTGTAATTTTTCACGGTCGTAGTCGCTGGTTGTCTTTTGGATTTGATTGCGGATTTGGTCACAACGAGCGGTAACGTCTTTCTTTTTGCCGGCGCCTTCGATTATTGTCGTTGTTTCCTTGTCCACAACGATTTTTTTGGCCTGGCCCAATTGTGAAAGCTCGATGCTTTCGAGCTTGATGCCCAAATCTTCTGTTATCACCTGCGCGCCGGTCGAGATACCTATATCGGCTAACATTGCTTTCCTGCGGTCGCCGAAGCCGGGAGCCTTGACCGCGCAGGTTTTCAAGACGCCTTGCAGCCGGTTAATAACCAGTGCGGCCAGTGCCTCGCCCTCGACGTCTTCTGCGATAACCAATAGGGGCCTGCCCACTTGAGCGACTTTTTCGAGCAGCGGGATAAGCTCGCGAACGTTGGATATTTTCTTTTCGTGCAGCAGGATATAGGCGTCTTCAAGAACCGCTTCGAGGGTATCGGCGTTGGTCATAAAGTATGGTGATATGTAGCCTTTGTCGAACTGCATGCCTTCGACGACATTGAGCTCGCTTTGCATTGCCTTGCCTTCTTCGACCTCGATAACCCCTTCACTACCGACTTTGTCAATTGCATCAGCTAAGATTTCCCCGACTGATGGGTCGTTGTTCGCGCTGATAGTCGCTACCTTTGCAATGTCGCTATGGCCTTTTACCGGAACGCTGACCGATTTGATGAATTTGGTGACAACTTCTGCGGCTTTGCTGATTCCCCGCTGGATGGCCATCGGGTTTGCGCCGGCGGTTACGTGCCTTAGGCCCTCCGTGTAGATTTCCTGTGCCAGCACAGTTGAGGTTGTGGTTCCGTCACCGACAACGTCGGAGGTTTTGCTGGCGACCTCGTTGACCATCTTTGCGCCCATGTTCTTGAATGGTTCGGGCAGCTCGATTTCCTTGCTGACCGAGACGCCGTCCTTTGTTACCTTTGGAGAGCCCCAGCTTTTGTGCAGGATGACGTTTTTGCCGGTCGGTCCGAGAGTAACTTTCACCGCTTCAGCCAATTGTGACAGGCCGTCTTTGAGCTGTGTTCGTGCTATATCGTCAAACATTAATTGCTTTGCCATTTTCCATTACCTCTTCTATCTTTTACTAATTAGGTTTTTGTTTCCTAAGTCTATGAACGATGAACTATCAACTATGAAGCACTTTACCTTTCAACAATTCCCAGGATATCGCTTTCCTTCAGGATTACATATTTTTCCCCCTCGATTTCCACCTCGCTTCCTATGTATTTGGCATAGATAACATCGTCTTTTTTCTTTACAGACATTTTGCTTCGTTTGCCGTCATCAAGTAGTTTACCCGGTCCGGTGGCTATTACTTTACCGATCTGCGGTTTTTCTTTTGCAGTGTCCGGCAGGATGATACCGCCGGTCGTTTTCTCTTGAGCATCTGACTGTTTGATTACGACTCTATCATCCAGGGGTTTAAGTTTCATAACTGGCTCCTTATCTATTTTGGTTCTACTTTTTAATTCTCATTTGCCTTATTATGGAGTACAGGGTGGCACCCTCAAACTTGTTTGGGGGTGATAAAAACCGCTCAGTTTTTCTTCCTTACATCATACCACCCATACCTCCCATGCCGCCGCCCATGCCTGGGCCTCCGGGGCCTCCGGGCGGCATTTCTTCCTTTTCTTTCGGCTTTTCGGTAACGAGGCAATCGGTCGTCAGCAGCAGGCCGGCTATACTTGCGGCGTTTTGCAGAGCAATTCGGGTAACCTTTGCCGGGTCAAGTACACCAGCTTTGAGCAAGTCTTCGTATTTGTTGGTGTCGGCGTTGTAGCCGAAACCACCTTTGCCTTCTGCGACTTTGTTGACCACGAGATTTGGAGTTGCTCCGGCGTTGTCGGCAATGTAGTAGCAGGGCGTTGAAAGCGCCTTTGCCAAAATATCGGCACCGGTTTGTTCATCGCCTTTAAGTTTTAGTTTCTTGACTGCATCGATACAGCGGATTAGCGCTACGCCTCCGCCCGGCACGATACCTTCATCGATGGCTGCTCTGGTGGCGTGGAGGGCATCTTCAATTCGGGCTTTTCTTTCTTTCATTTCCGCTTCACTTGCGGCGCCGACGTTGATTTGAGCGACGCCGCCGGTTAGTTTGGCCAGCCGTTCCTGTAGTTTCTCGCGGTCATAATCGCTGGTTGTAACTTCTATTTCGTCCTTTATTTGCTTGATTCTGCCGGCGATAGCTTCCTGGTCGCCTGCGCCTTCAATGATAATTGTATTGTCGTTATCGATGGTTACCTTTTTGGCCTGGCCGAGCTGTTTGACGCTGATGTTTTCCATCTCGATTCCCAGGTCTTTGAAAATCGGCTCGGCACCTGTCAGTATTGCTATATCCTGCAGCATTGCCTTTCTGCGGTCGCCGTAGCCGGGCGCCTTGACGGCTGCGACCTGCAGGACACCTTTTAGCTTGTTAACCACCAGCGTTGCCAATGCTTCGCTCTCAACGTCTTCTGCGATAATCAGCAACGGCTTTCTGGCCTTTGCGACCTTCTCCAGCAGTGGCACGAGCTTGGCTACATTGCTGATTTTCTCCTCGTAGACGAGCATGAACGGTTTTTCCAGCTCGCAGACCATATTCTCCATGTCGGTTGCGAAATGCGGCGAAAGATAGCCGCGGTCGAACTGCATCCCTTCGACAAACTCGACGGTTGTCTCAAAGCTTTTGCCCTCTTCAACGGTGATAACACCGTCCTTACCGACCCGCTGGAAGGCTTCAGCCATAATCTTTCCGATTTCTATGTCGTTATTAGCTGATACCGAGGCGATATTGATTATGTCGTCGGCTTTGGTGCTATCGATGGGCTTTGCCAGAGAGGCGAGCTTGTCTGTTACGACCTTGGCTGCCATTTGCATGCCGCGGTTGAGAGCCATAGCATCGGCGCCGGCTGCGAGATTTTTGTAGGCTTCTTTGAACAGTGCTTCGGTGAGCACGGTAGCGGTTGTTGTTCCGTCGCCGGCGATTTTCGAGGTTTTGCTTGCTGCTTCTTTTACCAGTTTTGCGCCGAGATTTTCGTTTTTGTCGATAAGGTCGATTTCTTCAGCAACGGTTACGCCGTCTTTGGTTACGGTTGGTCCGCCCCAGCTTTTATCGATGACGGCGTTTCGGCCTCTTGGGCCAAGAGTTGGTTTTACGGCTGCAGCGAGTTTTTCCACGCCGGCCAGCAGCCCGGCTCTTGCATCAGATTCAAATGCCAATTCTTTAACTGCCATAATTGCTTGCCTCCTTAAATTGTCTGTCTTTTACAAGATTCAATCGTTAATTTTCGCCTATTTTATAATAAATCTGCAAAAGATATACCAGCTTTTGTGCAGCCAAAGGGCTATTTTGAGCTGTTTGCAGTAAGTAGTTTGTTGACAAGCAATTATGAAATGTAAAAATTGATGATGAGCTTAGCCAGGTTAGATTTAAGGGCCGAAAAAATGCCAATTTTGGCATTGAAATAGGCCGACCACGCCAAACTGACAGTGAACCGCCATCCTGATCGGGGCTAAGATCTCGATATCCCAAATGATTGATATCGCAGTTCCCTCAGGGCGGGGTATAAAAAAATGGACACGGATTGATGCAGCTATTTTAAGAACCGTAAAGATCAGAAAAGTCGCCGAGTAGATACCCGCCTACGCGAGTACAAGTTTTGTGTTTAAATTGTGGTTTTAGGTTACTGTGTCGCAAGAACCACTTGTGGCGCAGCTACAGCCGGTGAACCCTTATCGGTCTGAGCCACACGAGCAGCTCAAACAGCGCCGTTAAGAGTCAATAAATCACCTGTGATGCTATCTCATCAATGACTTCGACAACCTTATGAATAGGTAATGGCCAGATTCTTCTTATCTTCTCATTCTTGCCATTCGTCTTGCTGTGTGCCCCCCGGTGTTTCTTGAAAGCTTGGAGAAGGTTCTTGTGAATCTTCCTGCTGCTCCGTACCACCTTCAGGCCATTCGGCACTACCTTCAGGCCATGACTGTGGTTCTTCAGGGACCTGCTCAGGTTCTTTGGAAGACTTGAAGGTGTTGATAATTCTTTCAAATAAGTTCCAAGCCATTTCTAATCCTCCTTAGTAAATTGAGTTTTACTTCTGTTTTTACCGCTTTTCCCGCCTTTTTGTACACACTGATAGGCTTTTTGCACCCTATTTTCGGCAGTTTTTGGCAAAGACTTTATAAGGAAACCAAGTATTTTTAGCCCTAAATGCCGGTTGTAGCGGATATTATCTGCCGAGATTTGGAGCCTCAGATGGACGCAGAGAAATGACCAGAAAGCAAATATCAAAAGGCAAAATTTCGAAGATCCGCCAAAGGCCGAACAACTCAAAATCGATAGATTTACTTTGAGTTTGCATAATCTGCTCCTGCCTTCCAACTTGATTATTGATGGTCGATTATTTTACGTTATTATCTTTTTAGCTTGACGTCGGGTGCGCGTAAATAAAGTGGTTGTAATGCTACAGGGTCAGCGAATTGGCCTGCTAAAGCTTTCTGCCAGCCGAGCGAGTGAACCTTGCTGGCTCGCGGGCTCCAGTACTTCTCGTTGCAGAAGTGAACGCCTTGAGCTTTGAATTTGTCCTTGTAATACAATAGGCCATCGCCGAGCAGCCATATAGGTTGGTTATTGCCAAGGAACTTCTCGAGAAATTCCGAAGCGGTCATTAAAGAATCCGGCAAAATTTTTTGCCAGTTTTCATTGCTCATCGTTGGTCGCTCATCGCTCGTATTGCGTTTGTAAACGGCGATGAAGAACTGGCCTCGCTTGGCGTCGAGGATGGTGGCGATTCTATCGTCGCTACTCGTCGGTCGCTGGTCCCGCCCCGGATAGGGGCGGGGCTCGTGATTTGAGTCTTGAACGGTGCCATTTGCGGTGAGATTGATTACATTGGCGGCGATTACATCGAGTGTATCGACTGCAACAATTTTTGCGGCATTGGCCAGGTGCATTGTCTTTGCGAAAGTCACAGCGATGCGCAAGCCGGTGAAGCTGCCGGGGCCGATAGATATGTAGATCTGCTCGATTTCCTTTGGTTCTCGGCTGAAGCGGTCCAGCAGGCTACGGATTGCAGGAAAAATCTCTGCACTATGTCTGATGGGTGCGGAAAAGGCGGTTTCGGCGAGCATCTTTTCGCCAAGTGCTACTGCAACGGAACCTATTCTGCTGGAGGTTTCGACAGCTAAAACAAAAGGTTTTCGCGCCATATTGCTTGTTTTGAAGGATTATATCCTACAAATTCTTTTCGGAAGCCCTGCTAAGGCCACAAAAAAAGCACTTTTTAGGTGACTATTTTCCCCCCAGTTTATCCAAACTTTCCACTTTGGCGAACCATAATTAAAATATTATCGGTCAAGGGGGCATAAATCAAATTTTTCTCTTGCAAACAAAAATGTTTTTTTATAGACTGGGTTATCATTAGTCTAACCTGTTCTTATGTTATCTTAGAACCGGAGGTTATAAGTAACGATGATTTGTTAGAAGTTTTCTTATGAGGGTGGTTCTTTTATAGGCAGGAGGTTTATTTTGAGCAAGCCGAGTTTCTTGATTGAACCTTTGGGCAGGAGGTCTCTGTCCGTTATTCTGGCATCGATTTTGTTACTGATAATAACGGTGTCAGAAGCGGCTCCGTCGCAGGAAAGTAAGGAGGTTGATACCCAGAAAATAATCCGCCAAGTCGTCGAAGACTATATTCGGGATGGGAAGGAACGATATGAAAGTGGTTTTTTTGAGCAAGCAGAAAAAACGTTCCTTATGGCCCAGGGGTACAAGGAATATTTGACTGCTACCCAGCGTGAGCAACTGACCGAGCTTCTGGAAAAGGCACAAATAGCTGTACTCAGAAGAAAACGAGCCTTGGAGACATTTCGGACGGTAAATGAATTGCTTAAGCGGGACCAGCTGATCCAGGCCAAAGCACATCTTGAGAAGGTCAGAGATAATGAGTTTTTGACCCGGGGGGAGCGGGGACAAGTCGCTGAAGCGATCAGGCAGATAGGCATTCAGATAGCCGAAGCCAAAGCATATCCTGGACAGGTCAAAGAGAAAAAGCCTTTGGCTGCCGAAAAGCCCGAAAGAGTCGCAGAGGAGGTTAAGAAATCAAGTGAGCAACCGACCAGGCGGAAGGAAGAAATTTCAGCGATTTATTACCGCAGCATAGGATTTTTTCACACCGGTCAGCTTGAGAAGGCCCGTGAAGGTTTTGTTGAAGTCATGGCCAGCGGCTTGATGCCGGCGTCGGTAGAAAAGAAAGTAGGAAATTATGTGGCGGAAATAGATCGGCTTTTAGTCGAAAGAGCCGCGCAAGAGCTTGCAGGAAAAGGAAAGAGGCCTGAGGTGGCGGCTGTCGATAAGCCGGGGATTATTAAGCCGAGGGTTGCTGAGCCAAATCTTGTTGAGCGGGCGATTGCTGAGCGAAATCTTGTTGAGCGCCGCAGTGCTGAGCCAAGTCCTATTGAGCAGGCGATTGCTGAGCTAAATCTTGTTGAGCGCCGCAGCGATGAGCCAGAGGTTGTTGAGCCAGAGGTGGTTCCGCCAAAGGTCGGTGCGCCGGAAACGCCGCAGAGCAGCTACATCGACGTGATCAATCTGCGGAGGAATATCCTGCGAAGCCATACCACAGCAGTTGTCAGCGATGCTATAGCTAAAGCGCGCAAGTACATGCAGCAAGACCAGTTCGACAAGGCAACAGAAGCGATAGAGACGGCTGAACGGGTTGTCAACGACAACCAACTGGCCGTTGGAGATGATCAGTTCACGGAAAAGAACAACGAAGAGTTAAAACAACTGATGGAAGAAATAATCCAGGGACAAGAGGAGATGATGCGGCGTTTGGCCGAACAGAGGCGTCAAGACGCGATAAAGGCACAGCGAGAATTTACAGAGCAGATGGAAATTGAGAGGCAGAAACGAATAGCCGAGTTGATGAGGAACGCGTTGGCTTATCAGGAACAGCAGCGTTATGAAGCGGCCCTTGGCCAATTGAAAAGCCTGCTTGCGCTAGACCCACAAAATGATGAGGCGCTGGTACTGAAAGGCGTGCTGGAAGATATGATTTACTTCCGGAAACAATTAGAGGTGCAGAAGGAGGGCGATAGACAGAGAGCAGATATCCTGCTAAAAACTGATGAGTCCGGAATTCCATACGCAGAAGAGCTTACTTATCCGAAGAATTGGCGGGAGATTATCGAGAAACCGACGAGGCAGCCCGATAAGCCGATCGGGCTGGACCCAGCTGACGTGGCAGTGTATGAACAATTAGACCAGATTGTCGACCTTTCGGAATTGACGCCGACAACAGCTCTCAGTGACGCGATAGAGGTAATAAGGAATTCTGTTGACCCGCCATTGAAGATAGTGGTGCTCTGGCGTGATTTACTGGAGAATGCTGAGATTGAGCGAGGCACGGAAATAAATATGGATGGTCTGCCGGAGGTCCGGCTTGGAACGGGATTGGAGAATTTATTACAAGCGGTTGCCAGCACACTTATTGCAGAGCTTGATTACGTTGTTAGGAATGGGGTGATTACGATAGCAACGCCAGATGCGCTTCCGAGCAAGCTGGAACCTCGAGTTTATGACATTACCGATCTTGTTGGCGAGCCAGCCCAATACGGCGGGTTACAAGGCCTTTTCTTGGGCCAGTCGTTGAGCCAGTCGTTGGGCGGCGGTTTCGGTGGCGGCGGCTATGGTGGCGGTCTCGGTGGCGGTGGCTATGGCGGCGGTCTCGGCGGCGGCTATGGTGGCGGTCTCGGTGGCGGCGGTCTCGGCGGTTACGGCGGCGGTGGTTACGGCGGCGGTGGTTACGGCGGCGGTGGTTACGGCGGCGGTGGTTACGGCGGCGGTCTCGGTGGCTTCGGTGGCGGCGGTTACGGTGGCGGCGGCTATGGCGGCGGTCTCGGTGGCTTCGGTGGTGGCGGTCTCGGTGGCGGTGGCTACGGCGGCGGCTTGGGCGGTGGTCTCGGTGGCTACGGCGGTGGCTTGGGCGGCGGCTTGGGCGGCGGCTTGGGCGGCGGTCTCGGTGGCTACGGCGGTGGCTACGGCGGTGGCTTGGGCGGCGGCTTGGGCGGCGGCGGCTTGGGCGGTTATTTCCAGGCACAGAGTCTGGTACAGCTTATTCAGGAGACCATCGAGCCGGATAGCTGGTTTGACCTCAGTGAAACAGGTGAGGGAACCATAACGCCTTATCCAACTCAACAGCCGAAGAAGCTTGCTGTGCGGGCGACCCGTGAGGTTCATAGTGAAATTGAGAAACTATTGACAGAGCTGCGTAAGGCGCTCGGATATCAGGTTTCTATCGAGGCCAGATATCTGGTTGTGACTGAGAATTTCCTCGAAGAAATCGGCCTGGATGTAGATTTCACGTTCGACCTTGGCGGTAAGTGGGGTCAGATAACCTTCGAACAAGATTCTGCTATTGCTACACAGGCACAGCCTACACAGGTTCCCTTGAGTTTGGGCGGTATCGGTGCAGCCGTAGGCATTACCGGAGGTTACGGTTCCATACTTGATGATTTACAGGTTTCATTCCTTCTGCGAGCGACTCAGGCTCATAGAGATGCAAAGGCTCTGACTGCTCCGATAATCACTGTTATGAGCGGAGAATCGGCGACCTTCAACATTACAAGAAGTGTGCCGATTGCATTGCCCCCTATTCAGCAACCGGGTGTTACTACAATAGGTGTGACCGGAGCGCAGGCTGGTACAGCTACGGGTGTAGGTGGCGGTTTGGTGCCCCGGGAAATATATATACCATCAGGCAGCTCGCTGAGTATTACCCCAATTATTACCCACGACAAAAAGAATGTATTGCTTAATATCATCACCAATCAGAATACGTTTCTTGGGATTAGAACAACTACGGTTGAAACGCCCGTTGTCGGTGGGATAGGAGGTACAGAAGTCCAGACCTATGATGTAGAGCTTCCTGAGACAGAGACATCGATGGTTATGACGCGTGTGAGCGTACCGGATAGTGGGACCTTACTATTAGGCGGCCAGAGAATAACTGAAGTGGTTGAAAAAGAAGCAGGCGTGCCGGTATTGAGCAAGATACCTGTTGTTGGAAGACTGTTCAGTAACCGCAGCTCGGTAAAGGACCATAAGATATTACTGATACTGGTGAAACCGACGATCATTCTACAGGAGGAGCGCGAATCTGAGGCAATTGCCGCAATGGAAGGCGAAATTTAGACTTCTGGTGGTTATGGTTTTTTACGATTGTTCCCACATTTGTGGGGTCCCCAAAGGCGGCATTTTGTGTTTGGGGGTCCCCATTGCAAAACCCAATTTGTAACGTTTTGGCGTTTTGGGGGTATCTTAAAAGTATTGACGGTTTAAAGAGTAATAAAGGGTAATTTTAGAAACGGGAGAATGAAACGACAAATTCAGATTAGCTTGTTAGTTTTGTTGTCCGTAGCTGGTTTTGCGGGAGCAGTCGAGTTACCCGGATTTGGATTTTACGACTTATCGCAAGATGAGCTCGCAGCTTATAGGCAAGGCGAACTGATTGTACGTTTTGCTGATGTGGATGCAGGTACGCAGCTGTCGGATGATCTGGTTATACTTGGGCCGTGGAGGCGTCATGCAATAAAAAGTGCGATTTCAGGTCTTGTCGTTGCCGGGGCCGAAGTAGATAAAGAATACGACCACATTGTATCCGGTCTGGCTGTTGTAGAGCTGCCCGAGGGCATGAGCGTTTTGGATGCCCTTATCCAGTTCAACCGGTCGGCTAATGTTTTATACGCAGAGCCGAACTACAAGTACAGGTTGTTTGTCATTCCTGATGATCCGCTGTTCTACGAGTTGTGGGGGATGCACAACATAGGCCAAACCGATGGTACCGTCGATGCCGACATTGATGCACCTGAGGCCTGGGATATTCAGACCGGCGACCCTGAAATTATCGTAGCAGTGGCCGACACAGGCGTTGACTATACCCATCCCGACCTGGCGGCTAATATGTGGGTAAACACGGATGAGCAAAATGGCCAGCCCGATGTTGATGACGACGGCAATGGCTACGTAGACGATATTTATGGTTATGATTTTGCCGGGGCCTTCAAAGACGATCCGACTGACGGCGACGGCGATCCTTGTGACATGCACTTTCATGGTACCCACGTAGCAGGAACCATCGGTGCAGTCGGTAATAACGGTGAGGGCATTGTCGGCGTTTGCTGGAATGTCAGGATGATGGCCTTGAAAGTCTTCGCTGATGATCATGCTATTGTGCCCGATTTACTTGTTGCTGATGCAGTTGAGGCTGTTGGGTATGCTATCGACAATGGCGCCAAGATTATAAACGCCTCGTGGGGAGGGACAGACTATTCGCAATCTCTTTATGACGCTATCGCAAATGCCGGAGATGCAGGGCTGCTTTTAATAGCTGCGGCAGGTAACGATTATGGCAACGACAATGATGTTTATCCCATTTATCCTGCAAACTATGACCTGGATAACATCATTTCCGTGATGTCGACGGACCACAATGATGAGATGTCAGATTTCTCCAATTTTGGAGCCACTACGGTTGACGTTGGTGAGCCAGGCACAGGCATTGTCAGTACAACACCGACTTACGAAACTGCTTCAATGATGGTTTTTGACGTCCCTACGAATTACGCATCGGTGAGTGGGACATCAATGGCTACGCCGCATGTCGCAGGAGCTTGCGCACTGGTCTGGTCAAAATACCCATCACTGCCAAATCGAATTATAAAGATGGTTCTCTTGAAGACGGTTGACCCGGTATTGTCATCACCACGGCTTTGTCTCTCGGGTGGACGGATTAATTTGCAGAAGGCACTGACGTTAATCCCCACTGGAAGATCAGGCAAAGTTATAAATAGCATTGATCCAAGTAATCTTTACCGCTCTATCCAGGCAGCCATAGATGATGCCAATGATGGTGATGTGCTGATTGCTGAGGCTGACACTCTCTTTTATGAAACCTTCGACTTTAAGGGTAAGGCGATAACGCTTCGCAGCGGTGATATCACCCAGCCGGGCGACCCGACAATCAGTCCTGGAAACACATATATTTTGGGCTTGATGAGTGAAGGTTCTGTGGTAACATTCAGCAACGGTGAAGGCCCTGGTACTGTTTTGAAGGGTCTTAATATCGGCTGGGGTAGCGCAGATTACGGAGGCGGTATTAGATGTAACGGGGCATCGCCGACAATCACAGACTGTATTATAAAAGATAATTTTGCGGAATACTATGGTGGCGGAATTGACTGCTATGACAGTTCGCCGACGATCAAGAACTGCACCATCACCGGCAACCGAGCCTCTGGAAGCTCCGGTATCGGTGGTGGCATAAATTGCGAGCAGGCTTCTCCGGTAATTGCCAACTGTCTTATAAGCAACAATTTCGCATATAGCGTCGGAGGCGGGATAGCGTGCCATTACGCTTCCCCGAACATATTCAATTGTGTAATTGCGAACAATTCAGCACTTTATAAAAGCGGCGGAATTGACTTGGAGTACTCGTCGCCGACTATTACAAACTGCACTGTTGTTGTGGACCCCGGTAGGGCAAAAGACGGCGGCATCTTTGCTTATCGCGACTCTTTCCCCGTGATTACAAACTGCATCCTTTGGGGTAATGGCGATGACCTGTACAACTGTTCAGCTACATACTCCTGCATTGAGGATAATGATAGAGGCCTAGGCAACATTCATTTGGAGCCGACGTTTGTAACCGGGCCGCTTGGTGATTACTATTTGAGCCAAACTGCGGCAGGACAGTTTATCGACAGCACATGTGTGGATCTCGGTGACCCCGGTACGGACCCCGGTCTCCAGATACATACCTTCACAACGAGGACGGATGGTGTTCCCGACGAAAAGGTCGTTGACATGGGTGCTCACTACCTTAGCATTGACGATCCGGCTTGGGAGTACAAGGGGCAGCCGTACAAGCAGGTCCAGCTAATTATCGGTACAGAACCGAAGGTTGGCGGTAAGGTCGTTCCCGACCCCAACAAGCCTTTGTACTGGCAGTACGAGGTGGTGCGGCTCACAGCATACCCTGCGCCGGGTTACCGGTTCAAGACGTGGATCGGAACCGATGACGATTCCTCTACGGGGCTCAGCAACACAGTCACCATGATTGGTGACACCTATGTTGCGGCTGGGGCTGTATTTGAACAGATTCCTCTATATCAATTGCGTACCGAGGTTATCGGTGGTCGTGGAACAATCTCACCCCGCCACAGAAGAGGCGAGTCTTATCCCGAAGGCACGGTGGTAACACTTATCGCGATACCCGAGCAAGGCTACATTGTTGACCGATGGAGTGGAACCGATGATGATACATCCTGGTCCAACAGAAATACTGTGACAATAGATTCCGATAAGGATGTTACAGTCCTGTTCCGACAGCCAAAGAGTTTGTACGTGCCGGGACAATATCCGGACATCGGGGTAGCAATCAGGGCTGCCTACACCCACGGTGACAAGGTTGTTGTTGCCGCTGGCACCTACTCTGGTGGCCATGACTTTATGGGTAAGGCAATTACCGTCGCCAGCGAGCATCCCGATGACCCCTGCTCTGTTGCTGCTACAATTATAGAAAGTCCGGGCTTTCCTGCTTTTATCTTCCAAAGTGGCGAAGGCCCCGACTCTGTCGTTGATGGTTTCACTATTCAAGGCTTGGGTGACACCGGTTCCATTGACCCGCCCGCTATGGGCGGAATCGGTGAGAGCGGCGAGGGCGCCTTTGGCGGAGCAATCCGTTGCTTTAACGGAAGCAGCCCGACTCTGTCTCATCTGGTCATCAAGGACTGCGTCGCGCGAGGCCAGGATGGTGAGGACGCGACCTTTATTTTTGATCTTCCTGATGACCCGGAGGATCCGCTGGATGGGCTGGACGGCGAGGATGCATTGGATGATCCACCTGAAATTGATCCTGAAGACCCCAGTACGTACGACCCGAACAATGCGGTTGACCCCTCAGATCCCAACGCGCCGATAGATGGTATGAATGGTGAGGATGGTGCCGACGGTCTGCCTGGCGAGCCTGGCATGGATGGGATGGAGGGTCAGCCCGGCTACGTCGGTGGCAATGGTGGAGTTGGCTATGGCGGCGCGATGTATTTCGATGCCAATAGTAGTCCGGTCATCCTGAATTGCACAATTATCAACTGCCAGGCTATCGGCGGCGACGGTGGTTTTGGCGGGTTAGGTCAGGATGGCCAGGACGGACAGGATGGGCAACCCGGCCAGCCCGGTCAGGATGGCCAGAATGGCCAAGATGGATTCAACGATGGAGCAGATGGGGTAGGTGGTAATGGTGGCGCTGGTGGTGACGGTGGACCAGGCGGTAATGGCGGAGCAGGAGGCCCCGGCGGAAAAGGCGGCGACGGTGGCGAAGCTTTGGGCGGTGCGATATACTTCGGCCCTAATTGCCGTCCGACGATCTTGCACTGTACCATTCTGAACTCTAAGACTCGGCAAGGACTGGGCAACTACGGAGGGGATGGTGGCAACGGCGGCAACGGCGGCACAGGTGCAGACGCTGCCGATGGCGGCGGCGGCGGCGACCCAGATGGTGAAGACGGCGCTGATGGCGCAGACGGTCCCGGCGGCCGTGGCGGCGATGGCGGCATAGGCGGTGACATGGGTGTAAACGGCACAAGATCGTGGGCAGGTGCTATATTCTTCGGTGAAAACTGCGAAGTTAGTATGTCGGAAACCATAATAAGTGACAACGCAACGACAACGATTGTTCCGACTTATACTTATGGTGGTGGCGATGGTGGGGATGGTGGTATCGGCGGCGACGGCGCAGGCAATGCCTCGGGCGGCAACGGCGGCGATGGCGGTGGCGGCGGTGCAGGTGGCCCCCCACCGGTGCTTATTCCTGATGGAGTTGACGGCGCACCAGACGGGGAAGAGCCAAATGCACCAAATCAAGGCCCTGGCGATGGCGGTGCCGGCGGTGCCGGCGGTGCCGGCGGTGATGATGGCGCAGGTGGTTTAGGTGGTTTGATCAGTGTTAGTTCCACCACGAACTACGGAGGTGCTAATTACTACGAATTCGGATGCAAAGTAGAACTTACCGACTGCACGATAAGCGGCAACGCTTCAAGACAATATGACGACACCGGCCTGGACGGCGGCGGGGAATATTATGAAAGCGAGTGCGAGGCGATACTTAATCGCTGTGAATTCATGGGCAACTCGGCCGGCTTGAGTGGAAGTGGAGGGGGCCAGTACTTCAATGAGTTCTGCTCGGCGCAGATTATTGACTGCAACTATGTCGAGAACTCTTCCGGTGACAATGGTGGTGCATTATTCTGCTGGTACGATTGTTTACTGGACATCAAAGACAGCGACTTCATTGGCAATTCGGCTGTCGGATATTACAGCTCCGGAGGGGCAATATACGGTGGCGGAATGTGGGACTGGAACTTTGGAAAATGGCACAACGGCGGCACGATAACAGTCAACAACAGTTACTTTGCCACCAATCGAGCGGCATTCGGAGGTGGTCTGTACTGGCACGGTGAGAGCGCAGACGTATCGATTTACAACTCCATCATCAGTAGCAATAACGCCGAACAAGGTGGTGGTATGTACTGGAGCAGTGGGGCACCGGAGATTGCAGGCTGCAGCTTTTTGGGTAATAGGGCCCGAACACGCTGGTTCTTGCCCGACGACCTTATTTATCAAGAGTATTATTACTTTGGTTATGGACAGCCCCGCGGTGGTGGCGGTGGAATGTTCTGCTGGTCTTCTGATGCCAAAATTGAAAACTGTTTCATAACCGGCAATTCGTCTTCCGGCTCTGGCGGCGGTGTGTATTTCGGTGGAGACCCCTGCACGCCGATACTTAAAAACTGTCTGGTTCGGAGAAACTCGGCTGTCCGGGATGGTGGCGGCATTGTCTCCTACTGGTTCACTGCGCCGATAATCTCCAACTGTACAATCGTCTACAATAGAGCGTATGACCCAGACGATGCCAAGCGCGGAACAGGAGGTGGACTATCGTGTTCCTATGAAAGTCAAACAACTCTTATCGACAGCATTCTTTGGGGTAACACTGGTACTAACGGCAACCAGATCGCGATTGGTAGCCGTCAGGAGCCGACCGCTCTGGACAGACCTGCTACACTTACAGTTTCATATTGCGACATAGAGGGTGGCCGGGGTCGGGCAGCTATCCATATTGAACCGGGACGCATCCTAAACTGGCTCGACGGTAACATTGATGCCGACCCGCTTTTTGTCGGATCGTACTACCTCAGCCAAATCGCAGCGGGGCAGGCAGCGGACAGCCCGTGCGTGGATGCTGGGAGTGATTCGGCGGTTGCTCTCGGCTTCGACGAATATACCACACGCTCCGATGGTGCCGGTGATGTTGGTGTAGTTGATATGGGTATTCATTCTGCCATCGGCGAGGGCCGCAGTCGCTTGACCGTGAGGGTCATCGGCGGCGAGCACGGCACAGTCAGGCCGCTTAGCGGGTCCTTCGACAGGTTCACTATAGTAAAGCTGTGGGCAACGGTGGACCCGGGCTATCAGGTCAGATGGGCAGGCACTGACAACGATAGCTCTGGTGCTCTTACAAATACCGTGACAATGGATTCGGACAAAAACGTTACCGTTGAATTCATAGCATCCGCCGGTAAGACCGTTACTGTGCCCGGTAACCACCCGACAATCCAGGAAGCGCTTAATAACGCCAAAGACGGTGATATAATTGTGGTTGATACGGGCACTTATTTCGGTGGATATTCAAATTACTCGCTTGAGGTGGATAAGTCCGTTACTATCACATCGAGAAATCCCGACGATCCCCGCTGCGTCTCGACGACGATTATTGATGGGTACAGAGGTACCAATGATTCGACCAATTATGGTGTCCTATTTACATCTAACACAAGTTCCAATACGGTTCTAAATGGCATTACAATACAGAACTGCGGTGGAGCTTTGGCGGACGGTGGTGATGGTGACAGGAATGAGGGTCATCCTGACGGTTATGACGGCACACCCGGCGAAGGTGCTGCAATATACATCGAAAATGGAGCCAGCCCCATTATCAAAAACTGTATAATAAGAGGTAATTTAATCGAGGGAGGCAATGGCGGAAATGGCGTGAATGCGTCCGACGGATTAAATGCAGGCCGGGGCGGCTGGGCCGGCTGGGCACACGGCGGCGCCATATATTGCGGCCCGGACAGCAGTCCCAAGTTCATAAACTGCACAATTGAGAACAACGTAGCCAGCGGCGGCAATGGCGGTAACGGCGGTAATTCCGATGGCGGCTCTGCTAACTATGGAGGAAACTGGAGCAGGTCTCAGGCGATTCATTATGACCCCTATACTTCTCTGTCCCAGTATGTACCCGGTGACCTTTGGGAAGTCTGGACATGGGACTTTGCATTTGACTACGGGGTTATTTTTAATGAACCCAACTTGGTCTCCTACTTTGGTGACTATCGATGGTACTCCGGATATGGAGGAGGCGCGTTCTGTGATATTGGAAGTAATGTTACTTTTGTAAGCTGTGAAATCATCGGCAATCGTACCGAGGGCGGGATGAGTGGAATTGGCGGTGCGCAAGACGGCAGGAATCTGGAGCCCCTGGTTTCCTATGAGATGCCCACTTTCGGAGCTGGGGTCTATTGTGCAGCTGAGTCTACGGTAACTTTCACAGATTGCATATTTGAGGATAATATTGCTTCCGGACTTCCGGAAGGCGTAACTGACCCTAATCATCGTCTCGACCCCTATGTCGGATATGGAGGCGGTGTATGTGCCGAGAACAGCGCTGCTGTTGTGTTTGTCGACTGCAACTTTGTTGACAATGAATCTGATTCCGGCGGTGGAATATATATCGATAGTACAGATACGATAATCATGGACTGCAGTGTTACGTCTAATACAGCACTTCGTGGTGGTGGCTTCCTTGGTGTTAATGGCTTAACCAATATAATGAGTAGTGAGATTGCCGATAACAGGGCGATTTTCGATGTCAACGACCCCAATGACCCCAATGAAGTAAGTTTCCCCGCCAATGGTGCCGGCTTGTATTGCTGGTTGGGAGGAATAAACATTCAGGATTGCAACGTCAGCGGCAATGTAGCCGATTATTCCGGGGGCGGCGTGTATATGCGCGATGTAAACAGTTCCTCAATTGTCAACAGTCTGATTCTAAATAACGGAGCCGGCAGAGACGGTGGCGGTGTCTCTGCCAACTGGTATACTAATTTGGATATCTCAAACTGCACGTTCGTTGGCAACGCTGCTGCGGGCAGCTTGGTTGAAACCGAAAGGACCGGATTCGGCGGCGGATTCTACTGCTCTTATAATAGCAACTCTATTGTTACCGATAGTATCTTCTGGAATAATTATGCTTTCATAGGAGGGAACGCAATTGCAGTTGGAACTGGTTTCAAGTTCGACCCAAGACCCACAACGCTTACAATTTCTCACAGTGACATCAAAGATGGACGGTCTGCTGTTTGGGTTGACGATGGTTCTGTGCTCAACTGGGGTGCCGGAAATATCGACAATGACCCATTGTTTACAATCGGGCCGCTTGGTGGTTACTATCTAAGTCGAGTTGACGCAGGTCAGGTGAACAACAGTCCTTGTGTCGATGCCGGCAGTGATTACGCAAGCCATGTTGGCCTGATAGGATACACAACGCGCACCGACGAAGTACCAGATATTGGTCGTCTCGATATGGGTTACCATCATCCGACGGGAGAACAATGCAGATTGTGCGATCTTGCACGGGATGGCATTATAAACTTCCGCGATTTCGCAAAACTTGCTAACAGATGGCTCGATGATGGTTGCTCAAAGGCAAATGCCTGGTGCCGGGGCGCTGATATTACATCAGATACACACGTTGACTTCAGAGACATACTTTTCTTAGCTGACTGCTGGCTCATTGAAGATACGACTGGTCCGGTTCCTGACCCGAGTGAGTGGGAAACAGAGCCTTATTTGACGTCAGGGACATCAATCAGCATGACCGCTGAGGCTGCCTTTGACGCCTGGGGCTGGGATGTTGAATATTACTTCGAATGCATTGATACCGGCAATTGCCACGACAGCGGCTGGCAGAAGAGCCGGACATATACAGACACAGGCCTTACTCAAGGTGTCGAATATGGTTATAGGGTAAAAACTCGGGATGCAATAGGCAACGAAAGCGGGTGGTCGCAAGTCCGCTACTCAGGCGTAGACAGTACGCCGCCGGCACCGGCTCCCGGCTGGTTGGTCGCGCCTTATGCGGTTACATCGAATTCGATTGCAATGGTAGCCACGACCGCCTACGATGACAGTGGCGTAGAGTATTATTTCGAAAGCGTATCCGGAAGAAATGGGCACGACAGCGGCTGGCAGGATGAGCCGAATTATACGGACGTTGACCTTGATCCAAACACTGAGTACTCCTATAGAGTCAGAGCCAGGGACAGATCGCTCAGTCAGAACGAAACCCCCTGGTCGGTCGTTGCTTGGGCCACCACTTTGGTGCCTCCGGATATTACTCCTCCAACGCCCAATCCTATGGAATGGGATACGGTTACGGACCCGAACGGCTTCGATGGGACACCTCGAGAAGTCTATGGCTATGGCGGCGGCGGCAGTTTTGATTACTGGGCTGAAATGAGGGCAGTGGTAGCCACAGACGCAAGTGGCGTTGTGGAGTATTTCTTCGAATGCATTGACGCGCCCGGGATCTGGCCTGGCGGCTTCAGCAGTGGCTGGCAAGTCAGCAATTTCTACCGCGTCCAGGTCGGCAGAAGGGGACAAGGGCTGCGATTCCGTGTCAGGGCGCGTGACCTGTACCACAACGAGACCGGCTGGTCGGTTATCGAGCGGGCCGACTAACAGCCGAGCAATTCCGCCGTTACGGCCGCAAACTTCCTGCTAATACCAGAGACTTTGCAATCTGGGAAGGAGTCGTTTCATTTGGCCTTTAGCGTCTGGTAGCCGTAGTGTGCCATCAGGTGGTCAAGTATCACCATGGCTGTGTAGTTCTCAGCGACCGGCCATATGCGAGCCACAATCGTTGGGTCGCGCCTGGTGATAGCTGCCAGCTGCTTGTTCTCAAGAGTGTACTTGTCAATTGTCTTCTGTGGTTTGTCGATCGTTGGTGTAGGCTTGACTGTAAGTCTGACGATGATGGGTTGGCCGGTGGTAAGGCCGCCTGTTATACCGCCGGCGTTGTTTGACTCGAAAACAACTTTGCCGTCTTCGGCGCGCATCTGGTCGTTATTTTCGAAGCCGGTCATATCTTTGACGGCAAAGCCGGCGCCGACCTCGACGCCTTTGACGGCGCCGATGCCGAGCATTTTGCCCAGTTCGCCGTCGAGTTTATAGAAAACCGGCTCGCCGAGCCCTGTTGGCGCGCCGGTTACAACCACTTCGACTACACCGCCGGCTGAGTCGCCTGTGGCGGCGATGCGGTTACAGGCATCGACCATCGCCTGAGCGGCTTTGATATCAGGACAATTCACTATCGGATGCACGCCATATTTGTCCTGAATTGCGGCGCCGGTGAGCTTTGGAGCCTTATCGCGGATAGTGTCAATTTCCTGTTCAATCTCGGCTAATATTTTGGTCTTTTCCAGAAATCTCATCTCCATATTTATCCGGCCTTTGACGTAGACCTCCTGGTAAAACGGGTCAAGGTCTTGCCGCATTGTTTTGTAATTGTTGGTGTAGTCAAAGGACCGGTCGGCATCGATGTCGGGGCATCGGACGCCGGCGATCTCTTTGACATAGGCGAATACTTCGATACCGCATTTTTTCAGGACTTTTTTGGCGACATATCCGGCAGCTACGATGGTGGAGGTGTAGCGTCCGCTGAAAATGCCGGCGCCGATGGCGTCATCGTCGGGGCCGTACTTCATGAACGAAGCATAGGATGCATGGCCCGGGCGGGGCGTGCGATTCGTGTCCTGGTATTGCTTGATATGAATGAAATGACGGTCCAGGTTGGGGATCAGAATCGTCAGCGGCGTGCCGTTGGTGTGGTTCTTGTTTCCGGCGTTTTCGATGGTGTCGGCTGCGTTCAGGCCGGAATAGATGATTGGAAGGTCCGGCTCTTTTCGCGGGCTGCTCAATTCGTCGGCCCCCGGTTTTCTAAGAAGCAGGTCACCGTAAATCTCCTGCTCGGTTAGTAACATGCCGGGCGGAACGCCCTGGATGACGGATGTCAAGCCCTCCTGGTAAGAGCCGCCGGCAACCGTTACCTGAAACATGCGTCCAAGATGACAACCTAACATTTTTTTAATCTCCTGAAAATCTTATATTAAATTCGTATTATCCCTTTGCGCCTCTGAGAATAACCCGGTTGCCGTCGGTCCAGTTATCCCGGTACCAGGTGCACTGCTCGAAGTTGTCGTTGAGCGAGTTCATCTTATCGGCAAGCATCTTTCGGAACCGCGCGACAGTACCCTTGTACTTGGGCTTGTGTGCGAGGTTCGTCATCTGGTACGGGTCCGCCACATTATCAAACAGCTGTTCCGATTTGTCAAGGCGGTATTGGGCATAGGTGTATCGTTTATCTCTGAGGGCGCGCCACTCGTGGCCGTTTTGCCAGGCCGCACAGGCGCCGGTATTCTGCAAGAAGGCAGCCTGCGGCTGCGGCCCTTTCTTGCCCAGTGCGCAGTGGCCGAGGTCGGCGCCTTCGACATCTTTGGGGACCGGCAGGTCCATTAGTGAAAGTATTGTCGGCATTATATCAACCGTGCCCAGGCAGGCATCCGAGACGGTTCCGGCTGGAATGTGTTTGGGCCAGCATATCAGAAACGGGACGCGGGCGGCTTCTTCGTAGAAGATGTTCTTGGCCCGCCTTCCGTGGGCGCCGAACATCTCGCCGTGGTCGGACGTGAAGACGATGATGGTATTATCACTGATACCGGCCCTTTCAAC
>JABAOH010001525.1_pt1 | contig 22199 bp, 21 predicted proteins | sample 7062181 | NCBI WGS metagenome assembly JABAOH01 (sample SAMN14538630, study PRJNA623070) | marine sediment metagenome | biome: marine biome [ENVO:00000428]; feature: marine pelagic biome [ENVO:01000023]; material: deep marine sediment [ENVO:00002113]; isolation source: pool of 5 deep marine... | reverse complement strand
TCATTTATACTTTCAATCATAAAATCAAAAGTATAAACTAAATTAGATTAGGTATAATTTATAAGTCTTAGAATCATAAAAAATTGATATATTTATTTAATATTTATTTATATATTTTAAGTAAATATATAAACCAAGTACCATCTATTATGGTTGATCAGTTTTATGAGGATTCATATGTGCCCTTTTTGCTTAAGGTTGCTGCATTAAATTATAAGAAATGTAAAAAGATGGAGTTAACAAAAAATGAAAAAAAATTTTATCAAATATTACATTATGCAATACCCTTAATAAATAGATTGTGTGAACATCCTGATATGACAATTGAAACAGTTATTGAAGATACAAACTCACAGAAAAAAGAGAAACATGAAGCTGTTGAGAATACTGTACATCATCAAACTATACATATCAATACTTCACATCTAAACTATGCAAATTCAGAACCAGAAGATTTTGATACTAAAGAATTTGAACCAGAAGATGAAAAAACTGCAGAAATTTTAAATGAATTGGACGAAAAAGTAGTTAATTTAATTAACAATATAAGAGAGAAAAATAGATGGGTATTGATATTTACTGATGATCTAGAGAAAAATGATGCTGAAGAATCATATGAGTTTAGTGAAGAGGCAGAAATATTCGAAAATGAAGAAAATAATGAAAATAGTGGAGTAGAAATGAATGGTGAAGTAGAGGCTGAAGTAGACGGTGAAGATCATCGTGGGACTGGTGTTGGTAATAATATTAACATTCCATCAATTAAAATTGGCTGTGCAATCTAATTAGTTTATATATAAAGATGAATATATATTATTGAATATATATGAAATATAAAGAAATATTAAAATTGTATAAATATTATGAAAAAAATGGCAAGATAAATAAAGATAATACAAAAAAAATACTGAATATATTAAGGATTAATTTTGATGGATTTTTATTTGAGGAGAATTATTCATATGAAGAATTCATAAATATATTAGAAAAATTAACCAAGGATAAATATAAGCCAAACTTAGTTACAAAAGATAATTTTGTAGCAAAGTTAAAAAATAAATATGGAGATGATGTTGCAAATTATATATCAAATGAAATATTTAAAGATAATAAAAAAATGCCCGTAGATGAACTAAATCTGAAATTTTAAATGATATTCTTTTCTATATATTTTATCGTATCGTCATGACCTCCAATAAATTTCCCTTTGTAGAAAATTATTGGTTTTGTTTTATGTGTTTCTTTAAATCCAGTTATTTTACTGCTTCTTTTTAAGTCGCGCAATACTCTTTTGAACCCACCTTTTATATTATCAATATCATAACCTTTGTATTTAATATTGTGATTATCCAAAAAATCAAGTATCTTTAATGAATATATACAATCCCTACTAAAAAATACAATAAATATATCTTGATTCTTATATTCAATTATTTTTTCTTTAATTTTGTTCATTTATATCTTATATGATTAAAAAAATTAGGTTTATAGTATTCAATAAATCCAATTTTTTTATTTAATCATTGGCACTCACATTAAAAAAATTGATAAATAATAATTTTCTTATTTATTAAATTAGATAATAATATAGAGAATATGTTAAGTTTTGATCATTGGACTGCACAATATTACAATGTCTTTGAAAAAATTTTTGGTGGCAATTATGTAGTTAGGAGGGAACAATTGATTCAATACTTTAAGAAGAATTATGATCCTGAATGGACAGCATTATTAATTATACAAGAAAATGAAAGAAAATTAGAATTCAATTATTGGAAGAAATTTGTTGATTATTTAATCTTCAAATTAGTAAGAAAAGAAACAGATGAAATTGATGATCTACCATATTGGGATTTATGGAATCAAAACACGAATCCTATAATTGTTGGTTTCCATGCAGTATATAATTCATACAGAATGAATGACAATGTATCAATAGTATCAGGCTCTTTGATAAAACACATAAATTTTATTAAAATGTGGGAAAATAGTAAATATTATAATTTGGTACACAATAAAATTGAACATATAATCTCTAATTTATTTATCAAATAACTTAAAAAAATAAATAATAATAGTATATTAATAGTAAGTTGATGTCCTTTTATGAAAATATTAGCAAAGATATTAAATCTATGGATTATGAAATATATGATGATTTTATTATAAAATGTGCTAAGGATGCGGATAGAGAAAATCGAAATAAAAATAACAATAAGAAGAGAAGAGGACGTAAAAGAAAACGATCAAGAAGTGTTAGTGATAAACCAAATATAAAAAAATCAAAAACTGAAAATGAAATAATGGATTTAATATTTATAAAAAAAAATGGAGATGAAGATGAATTATCAAGTAGTAGTGAAGATAAGCCAAAAATAAAATGTCCAAATCCACTTTGCGATCATAAAGAATATACAGCAGAAGAGTTAGAAGTATTAAGTAGTATGCCTAAAAGTCCACCTATTGAAGTTACGGATATAAATGATTTAATAGAATTGGGAAAAACATATCATTGTAAAAAAAATACTGTATATTTTGGAATTAATTTGAGAATATTGTGCAATTTGGTTTCTCCATTAACAGCGTTAAGAAATCTTGTGGGTATGAAGAATGTTAAAGAGAATATTGTTAATCAAATAGTATTTTTCCTTCAAGGTTTTAATCAAAAAGAAAGATGTGGAAATTGCGTTGACTGCATCTATGATCTACCTTGTCCAAAAAATTTAAATAATGATATGTTACATACTGTTATTACTGGACCACCTGGTGTTGGCAAAACGGAATTAGGAAAAATTCTTGGAAAAGTATACAAGGGGATGGGTGTTTTAAGTATTGGAGATCTATTCATAGCAAGACGTTCTGATTTAGTTGGAAAATATTTAGGCCATACTGCTGCAAAAACACAAGCATTCATAGATAAGTGTAAAGGTAGTGTGATGTTTGTTGATGAAGCCTACTCCTTAGGCAATCCAGAAAAGAGAGATAGTTTTGCAAAAGAATGTATTGATACAATAAATCAAAATCTAACAGAAAAGAGAGACTTTTTATGTATTATAGCTGGTTATAAAGACTCATTGGATAAGTGTTTTTTTTCATACAATGAAGGTTTAAAGAGGAGATTCACATTTAGATATGATGTAAATGAGTATTCTCCGGATGAATTAATGCAAATTTTTTTGCTTAAAGTGCACAATGAAGGATGGTCAACTGAATTTGATAGTAAAATATCAGATAATCCAGAAATTGCTCTTGAAAAGAATTCTAAACAAGAAATATTAAGGGCATTTTTTAAAAAAAATATGAAATATTTTCCACATTTTGGTGGTGATGTTGAAACATATTTTTTAAACTGTAAAATTGTCCATGGGAGGAGAATGTTATTTAAAGATTCATCATTAAGACGAATTTTAATAATTGATGATATGAAAAATGGTTTTGAAAAGTATGTTAATGATAGAAAATATAAAGAAACAACAGATGAATTATCTATTAGTCAACAAATGATGTATTTATAATTTATTAATATTATGAAATATCAATAAATTGATTTAGTTCAACTTGTATTTCTTCTTAAATTCTTCAAGTGTATATGTCGGCACTCCCAAGTCAATTGCTTTTTTATATTTTGAAGTGCTCTTATCAGAATATACAACGGCAGAAGTGTTTTTAGATACAGTTCCTTTTATGTTTCCACCCTGGTCCTCGATTAATTTTTCAAGTTCTTTATCTCTAAAACCAGTAAAAACTATTTTTTGGCCAGCAAATTTATTATCTTTTTTCTTCTTCTTTGGGATTTTCTTTAAATGTGACAAATCAACTGTATCCTCTAATTTTTTATAAAACTTCTTGAATTTCGCAAAATTGTTAGAGAATTGTGAAGCTGTAATTGTATCAAATCCTTCAATTTCCTCTATTTTACTTATCATAGTTTTCTTATCCCAATTCTTCTTCATAATATCTGGATATTTATTGGTTATTAATTTGGTTCGTTTGACACCAAAACCTCTACCAAAAATAGTACTTGCTGCCATTAATTGAGCTAATGATGTCTTTTTAAAAGCAGCATCAATATTATTAAAAATTTTTGTAATTATTTTTGCTCCAATACCTTCTATTTCAGCAAGTTTATCTTTATCAGCTTTCAAAATATCAATAACTGTTTTATAATCACTATCTACCAATTTTGTTACGATGCCTTCACTAATATATTTAACATTCATTACTTTGAAAAAATTACTAATCCTTTTAGCTACTATTCTATCTTGCATGGAGCCATGTATATCTTTGACAATAATATCTATACCAGTTTTGTTCCACTTATATGGTACATCTGGCATTTTTGGTTTTCCACTTGCACTTGATTTTAATACTTCCAAAATATGAGGTATAACGTCCCCACTTCGAACAAGTTTAATAACTGCACCAGGTCCTAAATTATTATCCTTTACAAATTTGGCATTGAAAGCTGTAGCATACTCTATTTCTACTCCTGTCAGACTAACAGGTTCGATTCTAACTCTTGGTTTTAGATAGCCGTGCATACTCGCGTCCCATTCAACATCAAGAACTTTTACTTCAGCAATTTGATCAGTTAGAATCTGCTTAAAAGCAAAACCATGTTCTGGATTTTTGATTGTAGTTTTATAACTTTTTGAACTATCAATAACAACAATACCATCTATCTCACATGCCCCTTCGTTCCTCCTTTTAACTAAATACTCACTCAGCATTTTATTTGATAAATTTTTTTTGACAATATAGTTAACGCAGGGAAACTCCCATTCTTCTATTGTTTTCATCTGACTAATTTGATTCATCTCTGGGGCTATAACCGCGTATGCTATAAATTCAGTAACATTCGCAACTTCTTTTGAATATTTTTTTGAATTGACAAGTCCAGCAACAGCATTTCTTCCATTCTTAAAATCATTTTTAATTTTCTTAAAATTATCTTTACTAATTATTATTTCTCCTCTGATAGCTGCTTCCTTGGGAAGTTTATTGAATTTAATATTTTTGGATAATACATGTGGGATAAGATAGCTAATATCCTGCCCTTCTTGACCATCCCCTCGTGTAAAAAGTTGCATTTTGCCTTTCTTATTTTTATATACCAATCCTGATACACCATCTAATTTATCACTTAGAACATATGGACCTTTATATTTTTTGACCCATTTTTCTAATTCTTCAGTTACAGGTTTTATTTTATCCAAACTTGGCATATAGTACGGAAGTTTAACTTTGTCCTTACTAATAGGTGCGCCAACTAATGTTAAGAATTCATTCGTTGGATCTCTTTTTTCTAACACATCCTTTAAAATATCATAAACTTCATCTGAAACCAGTGCTTCTCCAGTATTGTAATAATGAAATGCTAATTGTTTTAATATAGTAACCAAATCCTCTACTTTTATGTTGTTAGCATACTTGTATGGATCTTGAATAATACTATTTAATATTTTTTTATCCATTGTTAGAAAGTTAATAATATTTTATATCTTATTAAAACTTTATATAGCACTCTTTAATATATATTAATTTTATCAATTATTTCAAATAAATGCTTAAAAAAATATCTATTTTTAAAAACATAAATGGGAAGAAAAAATAGGTTAAAAGAACAACGAAAATTACAAAAATCAAAACTTGTAGATAAAGGAACAGAATATAAATCAATACCATACACAAAAGAGGAAAGGGAAAAAAAATGGAATAAGATTTTCATGCAACTTATGCACATGGAGATAGATCATGTTTTAACATCTGATGTGAAGAAAAATATTAATGATTTTGTAGAATCAGGTAAAGAATATCATGAAGAAATAGAACTTCCAGAATATTCTAGAATTATGATTATCAATTTTGTAAATGATAAGAAAAAAGACAAAGAAAATTGTATTAACTTACGATTTAAAAAAATTAGAATAGAAAATGAAGGATCTGATAATCCAATTAATGAATTAAATGAATTACAAGAGCATATGTTTGATAAAATTTAATATTTAAAAATAAAATAATATTCATAAATAATATTATAGGATGAGTATGAAGAAACAGTTATTAGATCCGCTAGGGACACTTTGTAAATTAGTTGGCCTAAATTTTACAAAAATTAAAACTAAAATAAGCATCCACAGTCATATATTGAAACTTGACGAACCAGATCAACTACAGTTTTTTATGCGATGGTATAATGGTGATGATAGGGAAAATGTTAGCGAATTATACTATGTTATAATTAGAATTATAAAGTGGTACCTTGTCCCAAAAAATAATGATACAGGTTATATGAATAAGGAAATAAAATATATTGAAAATAGTGATCAAAATAATTTTTCTAACAACTCTCCAGATGATAGATTAGTAAATATTAAGGGAATTGAAATAGAAGAATTAGATAAAAGTGGATCAAGTATAGGAATAAACGCAGAAGAGATAGCAAAATCAGAAGAACTTAGAAAAATGGTAAAATATTTGTGCGAGGCATTAAGAAAATTACAAGAAACATATAAATTTGGAAATGTAGTATTAGCAATTCAATACTTCATAAATATATTAGAATCAGCTCTTGAAGGCAGATTTGATGAGTCAATGCTTCCAAACTATATCTACACAAATGATAAAGAATATGAAAATCTACTTGATTATAATAAAATTAGGAATTTTTGGGATGTAAGAACGCTAAAAACAATCTGTGATCTTTATGATAATTGTTTTAATATATTGAATAATAGTGAGATCCCTGATAATACAAAAAGAGCTCTTATCGAAGGATATCTAAAATCAATAAGAGCTACTTTGGATATTACTGATAAAGATTTTCAAACATTAATAACCAATAGTCGAAAAGGATAAAATTTTTAATAATTAAAAAATCTAAATAGATTTTTTAATCTGAAACTATTATATAAATAGAGGAATGCCTGATTACATTGAATTAAATTATATATCACCTGTGAGTAAATATAATTTTAAAAAAGGGGGAATATATATTTTAGTATTAATAAATACTTCTTCAGATAATAAAATAAATATTTATAAAACGACAATTAAAAATCTAGACAACGTAAATAATAAAACAAGTGGGTACTCAATAAAAAAAAGTATTATTACCCTACCATCACTACTACATCAATCTTACTGTATTAAACTTTTTAACTATGATACAAATACTAATAAAATTGGATTAATTTTCTCTGGTCTAATGCATCTTGATAAATTGGAAATGGGGAATTATAATTATGTTGAAATGAATCGTACTCCAGATGTTCTTGGACATTTAAGAAGTGCAACACATGTCGATGACCAGAGTTTTCTGGAAGAACAATTCTACAATTTTGAAGAATTAGAAACAGATGAAAAATGTTTCTTATTCCTTCGTAGATTAGCAGTTTCTGGAAAAGACGTTATGAAGCCAACAAAAATCAGTTTTGATTATGATCATAGTATATGGTTATACGATCGCTATTCAAATCTTGTCGTCAAAGAGTTTATTCCAGATGAAGTTGGCAATTTAAAAAATATGTCCAATCCAGAGATTCAGTACTTGCACTCTAATTATTTTGCAAATGTCTTTTGCAGAATGAATAACTATAAAAGTTATCTTAAATTTTTAGACAAATATCAAAGAGATGATAGATATTTAATGGGTAAAAATAAAAATGATACTCTAAAAACGGCTATTAGTAAAAGAATTGCATACGGAAGACGACCAAAATATTATCATCCATATATTAATAGTATTATTTTATCGCCAACTGATGGGAGAGTAAGAGGATTTAATATCAACCCAACACTTAAAATATCATCACATAATAGAATTTATACCACGAAAACTTTGGTGGATAAACCCTTCCAACTCAATGGTGGTTCTGGATTTCTGACAAGAGTATGTCCGCAAGATTATCAAAGAGTACATGTCCCATATTCAGCATATCTTAGAGAAATTGGTATCTATGGAGGAAACAATAATAATCCCCTTATTGTTAAATTAAGATTTGAATCTTCATATTTCATACCATCTGGAGTTCATCAACGAGATTTGCTTAGTGTTATTTATGGTAACTTTATGTATGGTGGTGTTGGCGTTGGTGCCGGATTAAGATATTGGCCGGAACTATTAGAACCACAACCAAATACGCATCTTATATACCATGTTATAATAATAACGCAACCATTATCCAATTCATTTTTGTTCACAAATAAGAAACTTAGAGGTATCAGAAATATAATTGGCAGTAATAATAATTATAGAATAAAGCCTTATTGGTATGAACAGGGTGAGGAAATAGGAAAATTAACGTGTGGAATGGCATCTATAATTGTTTTGGTAAATAGACCAATAGATTTTACAAGTGATATAAAATATTATTCTAAAATGCTAGAAAAAACTCCACTAAATAAACCGATTGATACTTTTATCAAAGCAAAAGATATTACTGGAATACTAAATTAATTCTATCAGAAAATTTTTTTTCAGTAATTGGAACTTGTCTCTCACCATAGAAAAATAGTTTTTTAGCAATATTCTCTAATTTTGCTAAATTCCATCTTTTAATGTGTTTCAATAATTTATCAAATTGAGCCACAACGCCAAATAGATCTTTATAAAAATTGTGTAATAATTCTGCTTTAATATCCGAATGAGAATCATCTCCATATTCTAAAACTTCTAAAAATTTATGCTTTTTATAATCTCTTGATAATTTTATAAAATGCCTTCCTTTAGATGACAATGATCCAAAATAGGGATCATTTTTTTCGCATTTATTGTCATAGACAAGACCTCTTCCAAAATCACTAAGTATCACATTAAATCCATAAGTTGGCACATATATCTTTTTTGATCCAATTTCATATACATTAACTGACCGATTAGTATCCTCCACTAATAAATTATCTAGTTTTATATCGATATGTGTAATTATACTACCTGTATCTTTGTAAATTTTGTAAAGAAAGTATACTCCCATTAATGCTTGGATTAAAAATGATTTTAATTTTGACATTTCTATTTTTTTAAAATTTGAGCCAAAATAATCTTCTACATTAGTATATTTTTTTAGTATAATAAATCCATATCTAATTCCATTTATTTCATCTTCATAGTTCCCATAAAATTTTGGAAAATGTGAACATTCATCTGCATATTTATTTAGCATTTTATGAATATGTACTTCTCGATAATATTTGGCAACTTTTATACTATTTTGTAGTGGTAACATTTTTAGAGCATATTTATCATGGAGATCATATACGATATTTCCAGAGGTTCCAGTACCCAGTATTTCTTTTTTTAAATTTGCGGATAATATTGGATGGACCATTTGTTTAATTTTCTTTACAAAATATCCATCCAAAATTTTATTTTTGCAACTGTGCTCAGTTAATTTTAGTTTATCTATATCCCCTGGTTTTAAAATAGACCCTCCCTTTTGAATTAAATTCTTACTCAATCTATATTTATATTTATATTTTGTAGCCTTATATTTGTAATAATTGTCCATCTTATATATTCTTATAAATTAAAAAAGTTGATTTTTTTTCCTTTAATAAATATTTAATAATCAATTAAATAATAAATTATTAAAGATAAATTATTAGAATGCCAAGAGGACCTAAAAGAAAACGTGATAATGCTGAATCTGGAAGAAGATACAATTTAAGAAAAAGAAGAAAATTAAATGATACTGCTAAAATGCTTACTAATGAAGAATTAGATTTATTTGAAGAAGATCATGATCCAGAATTTGATTCAGACTACAATCCACAAAGCGATAGTGAACAATCAGATGATCCACTTGAATATGATTCTGAAATGGAGGAAGATGAAAATAATGAAATGATCATTGATAATGTTAATAATAGTGGTAATTTAAATGAAACATTTGTTGTACCAGATAATATAGTAGAGTATGAAGATGGACGAATTGATACAAATTACAAAAATGAAGCGTTTGTTGTACCAGATAATATAGTAGAGTATGAAGATGGACAAATTGATACAAACTATAAAGAGAAGAGAATATTATCACCAGAATTAACAAATAATATTAAAAAAGTCTCTAGAAACAATTCTTCCCTTACATGGCTTAAGAATCTTTCTATCAAAGAACAAGAAGAGCTAATACCAATATACAAAAAGATACTAACAGAGTTTAAGAATCGCAATATAGATGAAGGTGATATACTAAAATCAAAACTATCCAATGAAGAAAAATTAGAATGCTATGAATTAATGAGAATAATGAGGAATACTAGAGAAGTTCATGGCGAAACAGAAGATTGGTTGAGGCAGAGATTAAATCTTTTTAAGAAAATTAAGAAAGACCAACCATTAACAAAGGAAGATCAGGCAGAAATATATAGATTAAAGAAATTACTTGGAAGTGAATTAACACTGGAACAAAAAATTGTAAGATCAAAACATCCAGACAAGATTAAAAAACAAATTTATAAAAAATATATGGCAATAAAAAATATATCAGAGAAAGATTCCGAATATATGAAAGTTGTTGAATGGATTAACAAATGTCTTGACCTACCAACTGAGATGATTGATCTACATGAACTTTATGATTCTAGTTCCAGTATGTTGAAAATTGTCAAAAATAAAATGGATAGAGAGCTTTATGGCCAAAATAGAGCTAAAGAAAGAATATTAGAGATTCTAAGTGCTATGTGGACCAATCAAGATAGATCAAGGAATTGTATAGTTTTTCTTGGTAATCCAGGTGTTGGCAAAACAGCTTTAGCAAGACATTTAGCAAATGCAATTAGACTTCCATTTTACCAGATATCTTTTGGAGGGGCAACTGATTCAACAATAATAAAAGGTCATGATTTCACTTATCTTGGCTCAAAACCTGGTGAAATTGTAGAAGCACTCATTCAGATGGCAATTAAGAATGGTATACTTTTTCTAGATGAATTAGATAAGATCGTTAATAGTGAAAAAGGACGTGAAGTATCAAATGCACTATTGCATCTTCTTGACTATACACAAAATTCAGATTTCAAAGATAACTATTTGCATGGTATTCCTATTGATGTTTCAAAACTAATTATAATTGTATCAATAAATAACTTAAAATCAATAAATAAAGTATTGCGGGATCGTCTTCCAATCGTTGTATTTGATGATTATACTTTTGAAGATAAGATTAATATTGGTTGCGATTTTACAGTCCCTAGAGCTGCTAGTAGTTTAAATTTAAGAAGTACTGATTATAAATATGACGAAAGTTCAATAGCATATATAATAAAGAAATCAATCATACAAGAACCAGGAGTTAGGCAAATGGAACGGAATATATTTACAGTCTTTGAACGTATTAATACATTAAAACAAATATATATGAATAAAAAATCAAGTGACAGATTAAAATTATCATATGATATACAAAATTTCAAATTGCCAATAACTCTAAATAAAAAAGTTATAGATACTCTATTTGAAGAACAATTATGTGAAGATAAGTTTGATTATTAATTATTTTTTTATTTATTTTAAATAAAAATGGATTATTATAAAATACTTGGTGTAAATAAAGATGCAACAGATGTGCAGATTAAAAAGGCATATCGAAAGTTAGCAATTAAATGGCATCCTGATAAAAATAAAGACAATAAAGAAGAAGCAGAGAAGAAATTCAAAGAAGTAGCAGAAGCATACCAAGTTTTATCTGATAAAGATCAACGTAAAAAATATGATATGTTTGGCAAAAATGGATTAAATAATAATTTTAGACCCAATATGGATGGTTTCCATTTTAAATTTAATAATGGAAGAGGTGATGGTAGTTTTCCATTTTCACCCGAAGATATATTTAGAAACTTTTTTGGAACTAATAATGTTTTTGATATAAATGATGATTTAGATAATTTTAACAGAGGATTTAATATAAATAGACGAAATAGAAGAAATAGTAGAAGGAAGAAAAAAAAGGGAGATAGTGTATATTATGATATTAATTGTACACTTGAGGATTTATTTTATGGAAGTACAAAGAGGTTTAAGATAACAAGAAAAATCTTTAGAAACGATCGCTTAGAAAAAGAAAATGAAATAATATCAATTAATATTCAACCTGGATGGAAAGAGGGTACTAAAATTACATTTGAAGAAAAAGGAGATTGTTTGCCCAATCTTGATCCTGGAGATGTTATCTTTGTAATTAAAGAATTACCACACAGTATATTTAGAAAAGACGGATCAAATTTGTATATAACCTGTAATATAACACTAAAAGAAGCATTAATGGGGTTTAATAGATCATTAAGAACACTTGATAGAGAAGCAATTAGTTTTGTTATAGATAAATTAAAAAGTTCAAAGCAAACCCATACTATTAAAGGCAAAGGGATGCCAATAAGGAAAAATGGAAAAAATATTGGCTATGGTGATTTAATTATTGAATTTGATATTGATTTAACAAAAAAATAATTCTTATCAAGTTTGCATTCAGAAAAAATATATTAACATAATTTTTCTAAAAGTTTAATTTTATTAACTTATGTTATTTTAAGTCCTGCAGCTGCGCCTGCACCAGTACCAACACCACCACCAATAAGTCCAGGAATTGTACCAAGTAATGATCCCACACCCCCCAAAAGGGCTCCTCCTACAGAAGCTCCACCTAAAACGGTTACGGTTCTCTTCATTGCTTTTGATTGATATTCATCAGCAATTTTTAAATCTTCCAGACCTTCATCAACATTATCAACAGTAGCATTAATGCTACTATCGACTTCATCAAGCATTTCACTTTGTTCAAATACCAACTCTTTAAAACTATTAATTATATCATTTAGATCCAATAAATCTTGTTCCATTTGTTTCAATTTTGCATCTTTTTCTTCAATCTCTTCATTTTTAATCTCTGTTATATTACGCCTTATACTATCAATAATATCTAAATCCACTTCATTTTCTAAAACATTATGGGGGATTGAAAGATTGAATTCTTTAAATTTTGGTTTCTTAAACTCCATCTCTAATACTATTAGATATAATAAATTTATATTTTTAAACAGTATAGGATGATAGTTGATAATACATTTGAAAATAATCTAATAAGAGTCGGCGAAAATGCTGAAGAGAATAGTAAACTAATTTCTGATTCCAAACAGACAGATTTATGGTTCCACCTTGACAATTTACCATCATGCCATGTTGTAATATCATGCAATAAAAAAAACCCAGTATCAAGTATAATGATCCAATATTGTGCGAAATTATGCAAACAACATACAAAATATAAAAATTACTACAAACTAAAAGTTATGTATACAGAAATTAAAAATGTAAAAAAGACCAAGACACATGGCAAAGTCACTATTAAAGGAAAATCAAAAATTGTTGTTATTTAAAAATATGCTGTCCGAAAAATGCCTTTTAAGGGTTCTTCTATTTCTTTCCTTGCTAGCAGCTATTTTTTCTTTCATTTTGCAATCATAACTTAAATATAACTCGATAATTTTTAACAAATCATCTTTTTCCAACATATCCATAGCTTTTAATAATAACTTTTCTTCATTTTTAACAGAAACTTCAATAAAATTTTCTCCCTTAACACCAAAATTTCCCATCCCATCAGATTTAAAATCACATGGGGTATTTACTGCATAAATTTTGTTAATAAGTTCAGTTAAATGTTCTGCCAATAATGAAACATTTCTTGTAATTAACAGTTTATAATTAGTAATTTCAAGGCCATTTTTTTCCTGCAATAAATTAATCAATCTAACATATAACTCCTTCCTTAAACTCATAAGTATAGGCATTGTTTGGTTTACTGATTGATATACATTTTTTGATCGTTTGATTTTCAACTTTTTATTATGCCTATAGGTACACCTATACCTATAATTTTTAAAAACTAACTTTTTAATTTCCTTTTGAATAATTAACTTTAGAAATTTTGTTTGATTTGTTTATAGGTTCGGTGCTTCTCAAAATTTGACACCAATTAAATTATTGATCATTGGACTTTAATTGGGGTTAATGGGTTTTCATTTTGAACGTCTATACTCGATTGGACGTTTTTGAGTTTGCAACAATTCTTTAACAATTATTTGCATATTTTTTGTTGCATTATTATCTCTATTTATGCATCCTAATCTTCCGTTACCCATTTGAAATGTGAGGATTGAATGCATTTTTTTAATTTTACCTATATTTACTTCTAAATATAGGTTCTTACATTGTTTTTTTGTTTTATAATGTATTTGAGATGTTTTGTATTCATCTATATGATAAACATTAAATCTCTCATTTAACTTTCTTTTAATACTTACACCTGGTGTACTTATATATGATAGTTTTCCTTTATTTCCCCAATCGCCAACTATAAATATTGCTTTTTTTCCAAATTTATTTTCTAGTTCATTTAGCAATTTATCTTCATGTCGACGTTTATTAATATATCCAAACCAGTTTAATTTCATTAAATAGTTATTGTATTTGTCATCTATTTTGTTCCGTAAATTATATTTCATTTTCATAAATCTTTTGAAATTATTTACATTAATTGTTTTACCACTTAATTTTCTTATTGATAGTTGTCTTTCATATTCTTTAATAGTCAATTTCCCTACATATGTATTTTTCTTCTTGTTATCAATTAATCTATTATATTTTAATCTTTTTGTTTCTTTCAATCGCTTTTTTGTTCTGTAATTATATTTTTCACCATTTTCTCCTAATGCAGTTAATATTGTGCGTTTTCCAGGATCGACATATACCAAATTATCTTTTTCCCTTTTGATAAATTCTAAAAATTGTCTTGTTTTTATTAAATTTCCAATATAATTAAATTCATTTTTATCTATCTTCTTTTGTAATTTAATTTTTTCCTGTTCTTCTTTTGGTAATTTTTTAAATTTCTCTTTTTTTTCTTTTAATTTAATTTTATATTTTTCATCATTTTTAATCTTTAATTCTATTTGTCTCTGTTTTTTATTATCTTTCTTATCAGCTATTTCTTCTCTTGATTTTCCTTTATAAATTTCTTTAGCTTTTTTACTTGCTTCAATCATTCTTTTAATTTTTAGTTTTTTCTTTTCGATTAAATCGTTGTTAATATAATTTATTGAAACTGAAAAACCATCAGTTTGTATCTGGTAATTAAATGAATATTTTTTTAATTTAAAAGAAGAACCAGTTAATATAAATGTAAAATGCCATAATTCATTCTGATATTCGCTAATATTTTTAAAATATTCATTTTTATTCTTCAAATTAGGAAGTATATCAATTAATGCATTGGTGTTTAATGTTATATATTTATCTTTAATATCTGTTCGTAAAGAAATTGGTTGAAATGTCTTCAAATTATTATTTTCTAAATATTTATTCATATATAACATATATTTAAGATATTCATGATAATGATATTTTAATCCTCTTTCTTGATTATCGGAATATTTTGATGGAGTTATCTTATCTTTAATTTCTGTTATCCAATTATGATATTTTTTATCACTATTAAATTCTCCATAGACAATATCATCTTTAACTTTTCTTAGTTCTTGTTTTAGTTTTTTATTCTTTTTAACATTATAAACCTGATTTATGAATTGGCAAACATATTTGAAAAAATTCATTTGAATATTATTCATATAAGAAATTCTCATTTCTTCAGCGGAACATCTTAATATATATGAAAGATTTCTAGCATCAAATTTATAATTATCAATATTATTCAGATTACAATTGTAAATTATTCTAAAAAAATGTTTATAAGCAAAATCATTTAATTCATTCATTAATTTTTTATTCTTTTTTGGCTTTGGACCATATGATTTTTTAGAAATTGCTTTAAAAGCCATCATTATAAAATCAATATTTAATTCTGGAATATCTAAATTATTTTGATATTGGTGTAATATGTACAATCGAATGAAATGCGAACATGCAAAAACAATCTTATTTGTTCTTTTAATAACATCATGAAGAAAATCATAATCAATATTTGGCTCCAGAATTGTTTTGAGTTTACATTTAATCGTTTTATTATCGGGAATGGATTTTTTCTTAAACATAATATTTATTTTTAATTATCTATTCTTTAAGTTGATTCATAAAAATTTGGCATAGTTTTGTTAATGTATAAATTAAAATTATATATTTTATTACATATTTCGAAAAATTAAAAGTGAACAAGCCAAATAAAGAAAATTATTATAATTTTTAATAAAAGAATCATATCTATTGGAAATACGACGAAAAGCTTTTAATTTAGAGAAACTGTTTTCAATGCGAATACGTTTTTTATAAATTTGTTTATTGAAATAATAATTTGTATTAGAATTTTTCTTTTTGGAATCATAAACGAAATTTTATAATTAGCGAACTTATTTCTAATTTTTTTAGATTCATAACCCTTATCAGCTAAAATTAAATTATGACATTTATTATTATAAATAAAACAGCAATCTTTAATATTATTTTCAATAAATGATAAATCATGAACCGTTCCTTTATTAATAAGAACAGAAAGAGGGATACCATGAATATCAGTTAATAAAGATATTTTATTACCATTTTTGTTTTTATAAAATTTATTTCTAGAAATTTTATTTTTCCCATATTTATTGCATACAAAACTAGAATCAATAATTTGAATATTAGTTTTATTATTTTTAAGACCTATCTCACTTAGTCTGGTGTACTTTTCTTAATTAAGAAAAATAATTGAATCTATTAATTAGATAATAAATTATTCAATTTTTTGATTTCAAAAATTGTGCATACTTTTGGCCTATGTTAAATAGTTACTTTGTCGATTATTATACTTTTTTATTTTAAATAAGTGCTGATCAATAAACAAAATCCTAAATGAACAAACGATTCATATGTCATTAAATAAAAATCAATAATTTTATCCAATCGTCTATATTTTTTAATTAATGCGAAAGTATTTTCGACTTTAATTCGTTTTTTATAAATTTGTTTCTCAGCTTTTGATAATTTTTTAATCAATGATTTATTTTTGGTATTTCTTTTATTAAAATCAATTATTGGTCTGTAATTATACTTTTTACATTCATTTCTAAACTCTTTAGCGTCATACATTTTATCAGCCAATAAATAAAATTTTACATACGTATTATTTTGTTTGACACACATAAATAATTTATTGAAATTTATAAAACCCAATTTAGAATCATTAATATTGCCAGAATCGATAAATATTGAAACAGGCAAACCAAAACTATCAACAATAAGAGAAAGTTTGTAAGCATTTTTATTTTTGTAATATTTATTTCTTCCTAACTTTTGTTTTCCATTTTTATTCATTATAAATGAACTATCAATTGATAAATATTTTAATTTAGTAAATTTTTTATGATTAAGATATTTTTGATAAAGCTTCTGATAAACATTTTTAAAAATTTCATTTTTTGAAAAAAATAAAATATGTTTATTTAATGTTTTAGCATTAATTGGTCCTCTATAATGTTCATAAGTTACACCAGATTTTAAAAAGTAAATAACTTCCTTAATTATTAAACGAAGATCATACTTTTGATTTAGTTTTAAAAGTGTATTTGTTTGGAAATAAATTTAATGCATATTTATATATATAGTCAATTAAACTATTCGTTTTAGTTTTTTTCATTGTTGTTATAAAATGTATAGTTTTTATAATTGGCTATTGTATTTTTTGGTTTCCCAAAAAGTACAATAACCTAAGTGAGATAGATTATTATAGTATTTTTTTCTGAGATAATCAAAAACTTTATAAAAAATATTATATCTAACAAACCTCTTAAAATGCCATCAAATCTAGCTTTTATTGATAAATATCAATAAAAGGTGTTCCAATTAATTGAAGATCTTAGATTACGCCAAGAAATTCCAGTTTTAAGAACATAAATTATTTCAGAAATAATAAAATCTAGTGAATATTTTGAATTTGAATGATTAGTAGTAAATGATGTATTTAAAATTTTATTTTTAAGAATAATTTTTCTAAGAATTTCAACAAATGAAAATTTAGTATTCTTCATTAATTTTATAAAATAAAAAATTTTGAAAAGTGTATATGTTTATAAATCAAACAACCCAATAATTAATCTTAATAATAAAATTAAAATAAATAAATTTATTTTCAATTTTATTATCTATATTCTAATAAACGGTGATACTTTTAGCTAGATTTTTAGGCCTATCTACTTCATTTCCTTTTAAAATTGCTAAGTGGTATGCAATTAATTGAAGGCATATATTAGAGAGTAAACCAAAGAAACATTTATTTTTTGGAATTTTTATAACCATACTATACTCTTCATCAAATTCTTTATCAGTGATAACAACTACATATGCACTTCTAGATTTCAACTCTTCCCCCACCGAATTATTTCTTCCAAACATATTATCATCTGGGATTAAAATGATTACTGGAAACCCTTTTTCTAGTAAAGCATATGGTCCATGTTTTAAACTTGCCGTTGAATATCCACTAGAATTAATATATCCTATTTCTTTTATTTTCAAAGCGCCCTCTTTTGCGATTGCTTGATTGTTACCTCTACCTAATAAAAAAACTGATTCTCTATCTTTAAGATATTTTGCTACTTCAATGCATTTATTTTCAGTATCTTTGATTACTCTTTTAATATCATGTGGTAGATTTCTTAAACCACTAATAAGATCCTTTCTTATAATTTCATTAGTACATCTATACTGAGAAAACCATATAGCGATTAGATTTAGAATAATAATTTGTGATGTAAATGCTTTTGTTGAAGCAACACCCACTTCTTTACCAGCATTAAGATATACACCACAATTTACATCTCTTGCTATCATTGAATCAATAACATTAATTACTCCTATCATTAGTAAATCATTATCTCTAGCAATATTGACACAACGATGGAGATCTTTTGTCTCTCCAGACTGTGATAATAGTATTAAGGCTGTTTTTCCATATTTTGGTATATCATATTTATTAAATTCTGATCCATCAAAAATTTGAACAGTATTAAACTCAGATATTTTTTTAAACAAATTAATACAATATAATCCAGCATTGTATGATGTGCCACATCCTAAAATTATCAAATTATCAATACCAATTAAGTCACTAAGATGAGAATTAAGGCCACCTAGTTTGACTTCTCTATCATTGAGAATTCTTCCACCCATTCCCATTGCTCTTAATGATGATTCATATTGTTCATTTATCTCTTTTATCGTCCAATGTGGAAATGGATCAGGACTTAGAGAACATTTTTCAGAAGTAACTTTTCTTATTTCATACTCATCAATTCTATTAAATATAACTTTTCCTTCACTTTTCTCCAAAACAAGTAAATCATTGTTATTCAAACAAATATAATTATTAATATATCTCGAAAATCCGCTCTGTTCCGATGCTACCATAACATAATCATTGCTAAAACCAATTAAAAGTGGACTTCCATGTCTAGCACAATATAGTTTATTTGGTTCACCAATAAATTGAATTACCAATCCCCAAGTACCTTCTAAATCATTTAATGTACATTCAATAGCTTTTTTTGGATCTTCAAATTTATCATAATAAAAACTTATCAAATTTACTACTACTTCTGTATCTGTCTGTGATTTAAATGTTACCCCATGTTTATTTATTAACATATTTTTTAGTTCTCTATAATTTTCAATAATTCCATTATGGACAAGAGAAAATCTATTTTTATAATCCAGATGAGGATGTGAATTCTCGGTATTTGGAACACCATTTGTCGCCCAACGCGTATGACCGATTATATTGTATGCTTTATTATGTTGTTCTATGTATTTTTGTAAAAATTCAAATGCATTTTTCTTTTTAATTGATGCAAATTTGTGAATCAAAAATTCATCATTCATTATGCTGCAAATTCCTGCACTATCATATCCCCTATTTTGCAGTATAATTAATCCTTCATAAAGTTGTTTTATCCCATAAATATAACCTAATACTGCAATGATTCCACACATTTTATATAAACTAATAAAATAAAAAAGAACTATAATATTACACGACTATATTTAAATTTTATAGCAATTTTATATGATCATATATTATAGTGTTCTGATGGATATCTTAGAAAATTTTTTAAGTTTGAATTATATGGGTCAGTCTAATATATCTCTGGGTAAAGCTGTACTTCTTTTTTATCTGATCATAGCCAGTAATTTCACTACAGATTTATATTCAAGTCAACTATACGATTTTTTGAAAAATAACAGATATTCTAAGCATGGTATTGGATTTTTGATTATGACGATTATAATAATACATATTGCAGGAATAACCGATCCACAAAAAGCGATCACATATTCAATTCTTGGATATATTTGGTTTGTATTTACAACTAAACTTGATCTCCATTGGAATTTAGCAATTATTGGACTTATGGTAGTAGGTGCTTTGTATGAAAGTACGATGGCTGATAAAGAAATAAAATCAGATGATGATGAAGCTTTAGAAACAGAAGACAAGAATAAAATTAAATTGAAGCATAACAAAATTAAATCATATCTTGTCATTGCGACTATATTAGTTACTCTATTAGGTACGCTTAGTTATTTGAATAAGAAGAAAATTCAATATGGAGGAGATTTTGATGCGACTAAATTTATTTTGAAAGGTGGTAGTCGATATGACTAGTATTATTATAATTTAAAATTTAATTTGTAATAATATAAAATAAAATGCCATATCAACATTTTGTAATTATTAGATTTAGTATTAAAATGAAAAGAAGCACTGGATTTTATAATCCAATAAAAAAGTGGAATTATGAACGATTAAATTATAGATTCTTTTTATTTGAAAATATCTGTCTGCCATCTTTAATTAGCCAAAAAAATAAAAAAAATTACAAGGTTATTTTAATGATTTCAAATGATTTGCCAGATAAATTTAAATTAAGATTAAGAAACATTACAAAGCAGTATGATTTTATACACATAGTTCCGGTTGATGAAATTCAATGGCAACTTGGTGATTTTTTAAAAAGATACTGTCCAGAGGATACTGAATATATAGTCACCACTAGAATGGATGATGATGATGCCTTAAATTGTAATTTTACTGATTTGGTAGCATCACATATTAAAAAAAATAATTATAATGATTATTTTATATCTTTTCCTTATGGTTTTTATTTAAATATGGATCGTAAAAAAAAGAGAATAAATTATTTTCCGAACAAAAATAGACTCATTGCCTGTGGCCTTACTAGAATTATAAAATATGATTTGCCTGGCACAGCCTATTGTGGAGCCCATAAGCAGTTAGAAAATAGAGGATTTAGGGTAATATACGACAATACTAAAGGAATGTATTCAGTAACAAATCACAAATATAATGATTCGACAAGGATACATTTTATAAATCATAAAAATAGCATAACAGTTGATACAGCATATAAAAATATATTCCCGTTCATTGATGAAACAAAACTTCTATTTGGAAAAATATAGTATAGTTTAATTATAAAATGAGTGAAAAAAGAGATCCAGTAAACTACCAGCACTTTATAATTATAAGATTCAATTTGAAAATAAAACAAAGCCAATGGAAACATCCAATAACAAAATGGAATATTGGCAGACTCAATAGTAGATTTTTTTTATTTGAAAATATATGTTTACCATCTTTAATAAATCAAAAATTAAAAAATAATTTTCATGTTATTCTTCTCATATCTCATGATTTACCAAAAAAATTTAGACGTAGATTGGAGAATATTACTAATAAATATAATTTTATACATCTTGAGATAGTTAAAGATAAGATATTTTACAACCATATATGTTTTTTAAAAAAATATTTATCCGAAGATACTCAAATAATTGCAACAACTAGAATGGATGATGATGATGCTTTAAATCCTATATTTTCTACATGTGTTTCTAAATACATTCAAAAAAATATTAGTAATGATTATTTTATAACATTTCCTAATGGTTATTGGCTTAATCTTGACAGAAAAAATAAAAAATTAACCTATCTTGAAGCCAATAAAAAATTCATTGCATGTGGATTAACGAGAGTTTCATCAGTAGATTGCGTAGAATCAGTCTATTGTGGGAATCATAATGAAGTTGGACAAAAAGGATTAGAAGTTATTTGCGATAGAACACCAGGCATATATTCTGTAACAAATCATTCATTTAATGATTCCAAAAATAGATTACTCGCTTTTTCAAA
>JABAOH010076378.1_pt2 | contig 22230 bp, 18 predicted proteins | sample 7062181 | NCBI WGS metagenome assembly JABAOH01 (sample SAMN14538630, study PRJNA623070) | marine sediment metagenome | biome: marine biome [ENVO:00000428]; feature: marine pelagic biome [ENVO:01000023]; material: deep marine sediment [ENVO:00002113]; isolation source: pool of 5 deep marine... | reverse complement strand
CCAGGTCTCCCAGTATTACAGCATCGAAAGGGGAAGGAACAGCCTGGAGGCCAGGGCTTCTTCTTTCTTTTGCGAAAGAAAAGGCATGACAACTAACCTGCACAGGAATCTTGCGGCTCTGCCCTTCTATTTTACCATTACCACTACCCCTGACAATATGCTCTTAGAAGCACTGGAAAAGGAAGGAAAAGAACCGCTGGTTGAACGTTACCATTTCAATGGGGATAACCCGGATATAGTAAACATGGGAACCGAAAAAAAACCGCTGCTGTTTTACCTTTACGGAGCAATGGCCGAACCAGGGTCTTTATTGCTGACGGAGAACGATCTGCTGGATTTCCTGGTGGCCTTGATTTCAGAAAAACGGCCGCTGCCGGATATTATCCTCAGTGAATTGCATGATGAGCATAAAAGTTTCCTTTTCCTGGGTTTTGGTTTTCGGCACTGGTATCTGCGCCTATTGCTCCATGTATTGCAAGGACGCAGTAAAGGAAGTCATTCTTTTGCCATGGAACAATTTATGCCGGAAAATTCCGAGGAATTGCAGCGGACCATCTTTTTTTACAAAAAAAGCGATTACAAGATCAATATATTCAAAGGTGAATTAAATCATTTTGCCGAGCAGTTGAGAGAAAAATACATCGCGCAAGTGTCAAAGAACGGTACAAACGGTAACGGTACAAAACAGGTCCTGGACAGGAACGCACCGGAAGTATTTATCTGCCACGCCAGCGAAGATAAAGACTATGCGGCTTCCCTTTATAAAACACTCGCGGATGCAGGCATAAGACCCTGGCTGGATAAAGAAAACCTGCGGGGCGGCGATGATTGGAACAAGCAAATTGAAAAAACAATCCAAAAAATCGACTATTTCGTGGTTTTGCAAAGTAAGGCACTGGCGAATAAGCAAGTCGGTTACGTTAACCGGGAGATAAACAGCGCGCTTGACCGCATGAAAGAATTTCGCAGGGGAAGCCCTTTTATCATTCCCGTCAAAATTGAAGAATGCCCGTTACTGGAAGATGTGCATGACCTCCAGACCATCGATTTAACCGATAGAAGCAATGTCAGGGAACTGACCTCTACGATTAAACGTGACTTTGCCCAGCGGAGAAGATAATGAATACACACGTCAAAACAAACTATAGATACCCGGGTTCCCGTCCCTTTAACGACACCGATGTTGACCGGTGTTTATTCTTCGGCAGGGACCGTGAGAAGCGCTCCCTCCTGCATAAAGTCCTGGCCGGTAACCTGGTGGTGTTGTATGCCAAATCCGGCCTGGGCAAAACATCCCTGATCAACGCCGGGTTAAACCAGGCATTGAGGGACAGGGGGTTTATTCCGTTTAAAGTTCGTTTCAATAATCCCGGTCTTGAACCGCTGCAAGGAGTTTATACGGGAATCAGGGAGATGGTTAAACTAAAGAGCCTGGACTATGAGGCGGGAGAAGAGGATACCCTCTGGCAGTATTTTAAAACCGCTTCTTTCTGGTCGGAAGATGATACCTTACTGAAACCGGTTTTGATCCTGGACCAGTTTGAAGAATTTTTCGTTTTACATGCTTCGGAGAGCAAGAAACAATTTATCCGGCAATTAGCGGATATTGTCAATAATAACATCCCCAAAGAACTGCAGGAAGCCATCAAGGCGGGAGAACCGTTTCCCTACAGTGAAAAGCCCCCCAATGTTAAGATTATCATTTCCATCCGCGAGGATTACCTGGGGCGATTGGAGGAGATGTCCCGTGAGATCCCGGATATCCTTCGCCGTCGATTCCGGCTGCTGCCATTGGACTGTGAACAGGCCAGGCAGGCCATTACAGAACCGTCTCAAGTGCAAGATGAAAGCATTAGTGCCTCCCCTTTCCAATACTCTCCCGACGCCGTGGACATGATGCTGAATTTTCTCTGCAAACGAAAAGAAAAGGCCGGCATTAAAATCACCAATGAAGTGGAACCCTTTCAACTGCAATTGCTGTGCAAGCATATTGAAGATAACGTCCGGGAGAAGGCCGCGGACGAAAGCGGTGATATTATTGTCAAAAAAAATGACCTGGGGGGTGAGACCGGCATGCAGCACGTATTGCAGAGGTTTTACGATGACCAGGTCGCTCGCCTGGGTTCGATATGGAAAATAAAACGAGCCCGCAAATTATGTGAAAAAGGCTTGATCAGTACAGCCGACCGCCGATTGAGCCTGGAAGAGGATGAAATTAAACACAAGTTTAGGATTTCGGAAGACCTCCTGGCAGAGCTGGTCAACCGTCGGGTACTGCGTTCCGAACCCCGTGTGGGGAGTATCTATTATGAATTGAGCCATGATACTTTGGTGACCCCTATCCGGGAATCCCAAAAAAAACGCAAATTCAAAAGGAATACAATTGAGGGAATCATTGCGGTTTGTATTTTAATCGTCATGATTTTTATTGTAATACCCAAGTTTACGAGTCCTGGAAGTTTCATAACCAAAAAGTATGAAGAGGCCTTAGAGCTAAAAAAGAAGGGGGAATATGATGAAGCCGCAGCGAAATTCAACGCCGTGCTGGAATTCGATGAAAATTTTGTTAACGCATACCGTGAGCTGGGACAGTTGTACGTTGATAAAGGAGAGTTTGATAAAGCAATAGAAATTTATCAAAAGGCAAAAGAAAAAGGTATCAAAGATGCCCACATCTATTACCAGCTGGGGCAGGCATTTTCAGCAAAAGGTAAACCAGAAGAAACCGCTAAAATCTATGAGGAAGCCATAAAAAACGATATAAAAAGCTCTGATATATACGAAAAACTGGCAGTGTCATACATAAAAAATGGAAAACCCAATTTAGCAATTAAGCTGTATCGACAGGCGTTAGAGGTTAGCCCCGGATACGCGTGTATCTATAAGAATATAGTTGAAACCCTGAAAATAGAGAAAATAAAGGGAAAGGAGGATTTCGTTGGAAAGGTTTATGATATCGCATCTAAAGGTAAACACCAGGATGCTTCGTGTTACCTGGATATTGGACATTATTATAACAGGTTGAAAAAGTATGACAAAGCGATTGAGAATTTCAAGAGAGCAATAAAATTTGCTTCCGGGGCTGCCAAAGCCGAAGCTTACTGCGGTTTGGGAAATGCACTCTGTTATAAGGAAAAACATAATAAGGCCATTAAGGAATTTAAAAATGCTCTCGATCTTGACGCTGACTATGCAGAGGCTTACAACGGTTTAGGGAATGTATACTATCATCGTAAAGAATATAATACAGCCATTGACAACTACAATAAAGCTATCGAGCTTAAACCCAAATATGCCGATGCTTATAATGGCAAGGGAAATACACTTAAATATCTAAAAAGATATAAAGAGGCAATCGCTGCATATAAGAAGGCCATCGAGCTTGCTCCTGAGAATTTCCTTGCCTATTACGGTTGGGGAAATGTACTTAATTATCACTATCGAAGAGGATACAAAAAGGCCATAGAAAAATACGAAAAAGCCATCGAGATTAATCCTGACTATGCCTATGCCCACAACGAGTTGGGCGTTGCACTCCGAAAGAAGAGAAAATATAGGAGGGCCGTTGAAGAATGCCGAAAAGCCACTGAGCTTAAGCCCGAATATGCCGATGCTTACTACAATATGGGATTTGCTTTCCAAAGACTGGGAAGATATGAGAAGGCCATCGATGCATACAGGAAAGCCCTTAAATATGGTCCTGATCTTGCCTATGTTCATGTGGATTTGGGAGATGTACTATATCGTAAGAAAAGATATGAAGAGGCCATAAAGGCATATGAAAACGCCATTCAAATTAACCCCAAAAAATATGGTCATGCTTACAAACGTATGGAAAAAGTTTACAAGAAGATGGGTAGACTTGATAAAGCCGAAGCAGTATCCAAAAAAGCCGCTAAAATGCTACAGGACCCCGATTCTTTCTGTAACATAGGAAATAACCATCTACAAGATGGGGAATATGAAGAGGCCATAGAGGCCTTCCGAAATGCCATAAAATATGACTCTAATCATGTCGATGCTTACATCGGTTTGGCATCTGCACTTTCGGGAGCTGGGAGATATGATGAGGCCGTAAATGCGTACAATAAAGTTATTACAACTCAACCCGATAATTCCGATGCTCACATGGGTTTGGGAATTGCTCTTTCAGAACTTGGGAGATATGATGAGGCCTTAGAGGCATATAAAAAAGCCATTGCAATACAACCGGAACCGGATGCCGATACGTACAACAGGATGGGATACATACTCCAAAAACAGAAGAAATATAATGAGGCCATAGAAAAATACCAGGAATCCATTAAGAGTGACCCGGGATATGCCGACGCTTACAAAAATATGGGAGATGTGCTTTTAATCCAAAAAAAATATATCGAGGCCATAAAGGAATACAAAAAGGTCATTGAGATTCAGCCTGATGTTGCCGCTGCTTACAATGCATATGTTGAACTTACAAAAAGTAAATATAATGAAACCAGGGATGCATACCTGGAAGCAATTAAGATTAACCCCAACGATATCGCCGCCAGGGTGGAGCTTGCGGAATTCTGTTTGATTGCAGGAGGTTTTAAGAGGGCTTTCGATATGACAAATGACTTGTTGGCAGACAGCGAGATAAACATCGATGTGGAATATAGAATGGTCCTGACCTTTGTCTATATTGCCTCTTCATTTTTCCAAGGGAAGAAGCCGGAAGCCATCGCTAAAACGAGCAAATTCATCGGATACTATGAATCACTTCCTGGAGATTACCAAAAAAGCTGGAGTTACGCCGCCAGCAAAAGATTTATAAATCAGAATAGAAGTTTGCCCCAGGAGCAAAGACAACTGTTACTTCAAATGATTGACATTCTTGAATCCCCGAGACCAAAAGGAATGAAAAAACTCCCCGATCTTATAAAAGCTATGGTTGCCGCAGCTAGGAGGTGATAATAGCATAAAACAGGCCCCAAAAAAATGCAGGATTTGCAGAAAACAGGGGCCTGTTTTCTGCAATTTCGTCCATTACCCTGTGTTTATGTGGAAGTAAAAGGAATTTAGTTTGGAGAACAGTTCAGTTGTACGTTGTACTACGCCTGTATTTCCACTCCTTCTTGTTTTACTAAATGCAAAAGTGGTGAAAATTGATCTTCTGAAAACCTTTTCTTTCCCACTGTGTAAGGTTCAATCCTGGTGTCGATTGAGCGGCTGATTCGCCAGGTTTTGCCCACCGTTTGATCATCATTTCCATCAAAAATCTCAGATATCAGCATAACGTCAATATCACTTTCTTCGCTTTCTTCACCCCTGGCATAACTCCCATATAAAAATGCCTTTTCTACAGGAATTCCTTCCTCTGAAAGCCGCTTTAAGAACCTCTGAATTAACGTTATAATATCTTTTTTAACCATTATCCGACTCAGCGCCCTGCACCCAATATTCAACCTGCTTTTTTACGTCAACCATTTTAGGTCTTAATAAGTAATGTTCTGTTTGTTCTTATATTATACACCAATTTACCTGCCTTAAAACTTTTTCTGATCATGTCCTTATATTAACAGAATTCACTGCTTTTTTCAAACCCGCAATCATTATCACCGGAACAAATCGCTTGATGTGATTTCCCTGGCAACCAATTCCCTGGAATACTCATTCGTCCATAAAGTGCGAGAAATTCCGCTTCATTTGAAGCAAAAATTTCATCCAATTTTTTTATTTCTTTTTTGCCCCCTACAATTCCGTATTTCATTTTATAATCACCATTTCCGTTTTTTACTGTTTTCCTATATGCAGCGGAATCTAGCTTTTTAACACTAGATTCCGCTGGATATAGAATTTCTATACCCAGCGAAATCTCTTTATTTCTACCATAAATGTAATGTGCAAGTGTTTTTATTTGCCAGCAGCAATTCTAATTTTGCCAAAGAGTGCACAGAGGACACAGAGTAAAATTGCAGGGGCTTGATTTATCAAGCCCTTCCCCCGAACCATTCACCCGTTGGGTTTGATGAATCAAACCCCTACCACCAAATGTATGCCTATTTTTCTTCGCGTCTCTTCGCGTGTCTTCGCGGTTTATTTTCACAGCTGTGTCCCATTTATGTGACATCGATAAATTAGCGACATTAGCCTTCATATCGACATTTAGTAATTCCCTACCTTCGCAGCTGTCCTGTTTTTGTTACAGAAAACACGAGACAAATAGGCAAAAACATTGCTTAAAATGTTTTGTGATAAAGCAAAACAAAATAAAAAAAAATAAGAAGAAAAAAAGCTTAAAATATAGTATAATTAACAAGGAAGGTGCTCCATGAAATTCAAAACTATCGTTTCAATGGCTTTATGTGTGGTATGCGTGACTTGTCTTATGGTTAGCGGATGCAAAAAAAGCTCGGAAGTGCAAGCGGACCCCATCGGTGCACTTTTGCAGTACAACGGCTGTAAACAGTTCCTGGCTAACACCCAGGAGAACGGGCTTGTCCCGGGCCCGCATAACGACTGCATCGAGTACCAGTACAACGGCAGTGGCAAGCTTATTTTGAGACATATCAACGCCGGTTTCAACTGCTGCCCCGGAGAAATCACCGCAACAATCGAATTCAACGGTAACCTGGTTATTATTACAGAAGCAGAAGCGGAGCAGGCATGCCGCTGTAATTGCTTGTTCGACCTGGATTTTGAAATCAATAATCTATCGCCCGGTCAATACACCATCCGCATCATCGAGCCGTATGTGGAAACAGGCGACCAGGTACTTGAAATCACTGTTAATCTTTCGTCCGCCACTTCCGGCAGCTTCTGCCTGCCGAGAAATTATTATCCCTGGGTACAATAACGGGAATGCCCCCTTTTGAAGGAAAAACCTATTCTCTTTACAGTGACAGTCATTCAACTACTGAAACCACGGATGAATATTTTAACACCATAAAAAGATTAGCCGATCTTTGCTTACAAAAGTACGCCGGTAATGAAAAAAATTTACTGGCTCAACTCCAAAAAGAAAGTAAAAAGAAAAAACTTATCGGCAAACTACTGGCAAAAAGCGAAGATAACGCATTTTTCAACCGGATCAAAAAAACACTAAAAACTTCACTGTCGATTTACACGAAAGAAGTAAAGAATCACTTAAAGCATATGTCTATCTTTGAAAGATTTGACAGCACGCTGCGGACCACTGAAGAGCAATACCATTTATACATGCTGGAAATAGAACTGGTAAACAGGATTTACAAACATGCCTTTAAAAGCTGTACATACAAATTTGCTCTCCTGCCTCATTGTTTGCGGGATTTCCGTTTAACATGTTTATCCGCCCCCGGAGATATCGAGCACACCTGTAAAGGCTGTACAAAAGAATGCTACATCCACCTGGCCGGTAAACTTCTAAAAAAGTATAACATTGATCCTTACATTTCAGTGAGAATGGACCAGGATAAACTGTTGAAGGAAGTAAAAGCCAAACATCAAAGCGTGGGTGTACTGGGTATTGCCTGTATCCCGGAACTGGCCAGGGGCATGAGACTATCTATCCGTTTGGGGATTCCACCGATTGGAATTCCCCTGGATGCCAATCGCTGTGCCAGGTGGATGGGAAAAGCCTATGAGAACTCAATCAATTTAAAAGCCCTTGAGGAATTGATAAGCCAGGAATCCAGTAGGAAGTAGGAAGTAGGAAGTAAGAAGTAAGAAGTAAGTAACCTCGGAGAAAATGACAATGATACCAATGGGGCACGATGACAGAAACCTCGTTATACAGGCTGACCATGTATTAAAAATTTTTGCGGGGGTCCAGGGCACTTACAGTGCGGTATTAAGGAATATCCATGGAGACGATACGTCGTTTGAAGCGCTGTACGCCGTCCTTGCACTGCAAATGCTCCCCCACGCAGTGGGGTTTTTATAAAAAGAGCCCTCTGGTCGCCGAAGGCCAAAATTAATGGGCAGGTCGCTTTCTCTGCCCTGATCATCTACGGCTGTGACAGTATAAACATAATCCTCTTTGGTACCTGTGCTCACCCGGTCGTAATATTCAAGGACATTACCGNNCATTACCGACTGCGACTGCCGCCACGTAGCTATACGCACCTCCATCCAGCCGCTTCCGATAAATATTATACTGGACAATATTGGCACCCCTCTCCGCATTACCTGGATTTGACTCCCAGGTGATTTTATACACATGCTGGATGGTAAACAGGTTCCGGTTGATCATAGCTTCATAGGCAATATTTAGCGGCGGTAGTAATCCCAGTACTTCAACGGTAGCAGAAGCCGTGGCAGAATCGCCGTCATCATCGTAAACCGTTAAGATGACAGTATAAAGCCCTTTTTCCCTGAAGGTATAAGTCACTACCTGACCGTTGCCGGTCTGCTCACCGGCAAAGTCCCACTCGTATTGAGCGATCTGGCCGTCAGGGTCGAAGGAAACAGAAGCATCAAACGTAGCGGTGAGAGGATACAAACCACGGATGGGTGAAAAGGAAAAGCCGGCCACTGGCGGTTGGTTGGGAGGTTCCACAATAATGATGTGGGACGTGCTCCCGGTTTTGCCGTCATTGTCTGTCACCGTCAACCTGACCGTGTACTGCCCTTCGGTTTCAAACCGGTGAACAATCGTCTGACCCGTGCCAGTAAAACCATCGCCGAAATTCCAGCGGTAACTGGTAATAGTACCATCCGGGTCACTGGATTCAGAGGCATCAAAAGTCACATCCAGGGGGGCATGACCGCCCTGGGGCGAAAAGGTAAAATTAGCCACCGGTGCATTGCCTCCCGGTCCGCCTTCCTCTTCGGCCAGCAGCAAGTAAACCGCATCATCTCCCTCACAAAAAGCCACGGCTGCGAAAAAACGGTCGGCTGCCAGGTCTACACTCTGCTTGGTAGGCCTGTGACCATAAGTCTCGGAAAAAAAGGAAAACCCTTTCCAATCACCGTTTCGTTTCCAGTTGTAACTGACATTCTTGCCGCCGGACCAACCCCCTTTTTGCATGGTGACAATCATGTTATCAGCGTTCACCGCACTGATATCGCAAAAATGATAGGTCTCGGCATTGTTGGGATCAGACATTACCCTCAAATCACCAAATTTCGCGCCTTCTTTTTTCTTGTACCACAATATCCTGGTGGAGCCGAAGTTCTGGAAAAACACTGCATGAGGCGTATTGCTGTTATCCAGGCTCATCCGCGGTCTCTGGGTGCCGTAAAATTCCAGGTCTATCCAGTTTTCCCAACTGCTGTTCCGTTGGTTTGGCCGGCGTTGATAGGCAATAGTATACTGGTCGCTCTCTTTGTACTGCCAGATAATATGAACATGACTGCTGTCTGCCGCCACATCCGGGTGTTTGGACCGGCCGCTCAGGGGAAAATTTTCAAAACTGATATTATTGCCATATTTACTGATAAATATGCAGCGGGCAGCAGGCCAGTACATAAAAACCACGAAAACATTGCTGGTTTCGTCCACGGCAATCCGCAAATCTTCAATGTTTTCAATGTTGTCCACCTGGCCAAAGGTCATAATACCGGACCAGGTGCTGCCGTTAAAATACCGGTACTTGATCACATGGGCATCGCCGCTTTGATCGCACCAGGCCGCGTGAATGAAGCCGTTACCGGGAATATCGATCTCCGGTTCATAGGAGTAAGCATTGGATTCGGACAGGTTCTTGACAAAAGACACATTACCATTGGTACTGTATTTGCTGAGATAGATTTCACTCCGTCCGCTGCCCAGGTTTTGGGCCTGGTAAACAATATAAATATCATCGCCGGGGCTGATTTTCACTTCCGGTTTAAAATAAGCAAAATTGGAATCATCAACTATTTTGATTAACATTTCATCCGCATAAACCGGATGATATGTTACAAAACCCCAAACCACAATCAAGACCAGGTAAAAAAATTTTTTCATTTTTCGCCTCCGGCGGCCAGGGGGCTCTTTTGTAAAACCGCCCCCTGGACCCCCGCAAAACTTTTTATACATGGTCAGCCTGTGTTACATGGCTTCAGACATCGTGCCCCATTGGGTTCATCTTGCTTCTTACTTCTTACTTCCTACTTCCTTCTCTTCTTCTCTTCGTGTTCCTTCGTGGCTAAAAAAAAGTGGCTAAAAACGAACCGAAATTCCTAACAACATTTCCAGGCTGTCCATGTTCAGATCATTGTCTGCATTTTCGATCTCTTTCTTAACCGTGTTATAGCGCAGGATTAACTGTAATGAGAAATTCCGGGTTATATTATAATATGCGCCTCCCAGGACATTAAACCCGGTAGCAGAGTCTTTAACATCTTCTATAGGATTGGTGTCCTCGAAGGGATAAATATTCAAACCGACGCCGGCAAAGAAACCCCATTGGGGATTTTTCTTGAAATGATAGCGCAAATCCAGGGAGAGGGGGGTAAACTTGAATTTCAAATCTTCTTCATGCCAATCGATTTCCGACGTTTTGGAACTGGTTCCCAGGTAAACCCAGATATCCAGGTTATCGCTCAACAAGTAGGAAATATCAAATCCAAAACTCGTCATAGAGCCATAAACCTCATCAAAATTGGTATCCGACATTTTATAAAAGCCAAGAGTCGCGCCAATGCGGAGCTTGTTGAGGAACGTTTTCGGCTTCACTTTGCGTTTGAAGAACGTGGAGACTTTGTACTTATCCGGGACAACCTTAACAACACCGTATTTTTCTACATCAAACTTATGAATAACGACCAGCAGCTTATCCCTGGCTGCCGCGCTGCAGTAAACTATCACCTGTATCGAATCTTCCAGGACAATCTTTCGTAGTTTTTCATATCCCAGGGTATCCTTGTTATTCTGCAAATACGTAATAAAAGCCTTCACTTTTGGATATTCTTCAGGTTTTACTTTTTTGGGAGTGGGTTTTGGTTTTTTGGGTTTGGGCTTAGGTTTAGGTTCAGGTTTGACTTTCTTTTCTTCCTTCTTTATTTCCACTGCGGGTGGTTTCTTGACGACTTCTTTCTTTACTACCACTGGTTTGACCGGAGGTCTTCCTTTTTTCATCTTCACATATCTTCCCTTGACCTCATCCATTACCATGATCTTTATTTTTTTATCATGGGACACGCAGATCATTTTCTCTTTCAGGGTTCCCTGTTTTGCAGAAAGCACTTCGGAAACGATCATTTCATCCCCAATGGCAAGCCCCTTCAAGATCAATGTTCTTCCGTTTTCCACGGGCCCAATTTTTAGAACGGCTTTCCTGGCTAATTTGCCATTGACCACATATACAAAATGACCGGCTTCGTCCTTCAGGATTTTTCCCCGGGGCAGTACCACCGCATTTTTGTGCTCTTGGAACAAGATCCTGAATTGAGCGGTCATGCCGTGGAGGATTTGCTTATCGCTGTTTTCAATATAAATAAAGGTACTGCCCTCGGCATCTTTGCGCACGACACCTTCAACGGTCTTTGAAAGCTCTTTTATATTGATCTTGATTTTTTGGCCGTCCGTGACTTTGTCAGCATAGGTCTCCAGGAGTATGCGAACCTTTTCAATGTTAACAATGGTTCCCATAATAAAATCTTTGCTGATAAAGTCACCTTCGTTTACTTTCAACACATCGATTCTTCCGTCTACAGGGGAGGTAACCTGATTTTTTTTCAATTCCTCTTCTTTTTGAGCCAGGAGATCGGTGTATTTTTTAATATTTCGCTTGGCCTGAAGTTCTGCTCTTTCACTGCGAACTTTCCAGTGCTCCCTTCTGAATAATTGCCGTTTCCACTTACTTATATTCGCTTTTGCCAGGGCGATCTCTTTCTTGATGGGGGCATCATCGATCAAAGCCACCACATCACCTGCTTTCACGTCGCTGCCCACACTTATTTCAAGTTTCTTGATACCACCGGCAATGGGACTCTTAAATTCATCCTTTTTCCAGGGTAAAATTTCCCCTTCCAGGTCCTTAAATTCCAGGAACATGCTGCCCTTGATTTCCTCTACCAGGACCTTCACTGTTTTGGGGCATTTTTCAACCGTTTGTTCCGCTGCACCCGGGGCAGCTGCGGTATCTTCCGCTCCAAACACAATCACGGTTGTAAACGTAAACATAAACACTAACACAACACTCAATAATAAACGACTAAAGGTTTTGAAATTCATGGTCATATTCATAATCATGCACTCATTCTCCTCATGGTTAAAATGAATAAAGTAAAAACGTAATCCAATTTTTTCCTTTTCAAATCTTCAGCTGGTTTGATCGTTAACTCAGACACTGAACACCCTGCTGAGGTTGAAGAACGAAGGATTAAATATTGTCAAAGGGGCTTTTATGACCCTCTGAATCCACACTGCGAATGGAATACACATATTGGATTCCTTCCTGCAGGCCAAAGTAATCCAGGAACTTCGTCACATTGGCATCCACTTCAGCAACATATACATAACTGCCCTCAGGGATAACCGGGTTTACCGATCTTGGCGGTGCCCCCCGGATTCCATATCTTGCCATACTGTTTTCGGTGATGCCTGGGTTTACCGGTGCCCTCCAGATTTCATACGTTGTAATCGAGGGATATCCGGCTTGTTCATTCATGGGATTGTCTGTCCATTGCACCTCATTGGCTGGCCGGTTATGGAATAAGGTTCGAACCCGCATTTTTTCTACTTTGGTAATAATACCATTGTAAAGAGCATGGATATGGATATCTCTGTAATTGATCCCGGTTTCACCGCTTTCTGCGGTTATTGTTAAGGTTACCCGAACATCCGTACCATACGTATCGAACTGATGAGTAACCGTGGGGCTGGTGGTGGTTTCAGTGGTTCCATCACCAAAATCCCATTCATAAGAAACAATCGTGTTATCCGGGTTCAGCTGGGCACACTGGGAAGCATCAAACGTAATATCCGAATCCCAGAAAACCATATCCGGGTGGGTGAATTCTACCTCCAAGGTGCCGGTGGCTGAAATTTCCTCACTGCTCACCAGCATAATGGCAGTGTCGTACCTTCCGTATGCCACGGCCGCGATTTCACCGTCCGCCGAAAGATCAGTGCTCTGGTGCACCGCACCATCAGTGTTGGGGATCGCTGAATATCCTCCCCACGTCTCACCCTTTTTCCAGTTGTAATAAATACCGTTGCCACCCGATGAACTGCCCAACTGCATGGTACCGATAATAGAGTTGTCCCGTACTTCAAGTGCTGCCCAGTGATAAAGCATGAGATTTTGGGGATGAGATAAATTGACATATTCAGTTAAAGAACCATCCGGCAGTTCTTTATAATATTTCAATTTTTTCAAATTCCCGGTCTTGTAAAACTCCGCCAGGTGAAAGTATCCTTCACTGTCAACATCGATACGGGATTTTTGGCTGGCATATTCGCCTTCAGGGAACGTAATCTGCTTAATTTCACCCTTTGTGCCGCCCAGCTTGTTTTCCCACTTTTGATACATAATCACATAAGGAAAACCAATCTTCCGCATCCAAATCGCATGGACATAATTATCATCCACAGCAATATCCGGGTGCTTTAACCGGGAACCGGGGTCGCCGACTTTCTCCACCGGGATGATGGTATCTCCGTATTTAGCAACATAGCGGATAATAGTCTCGTGTTCTTCTTGCAGGATCACATGAACATTTCCATTGTTGCTGACACCCAGTCTCAAGTCAAAAACCACATCCTCAGGAAACATATGCATATCACCCAGGTGGATGACCTCGGACCAGGTAAACCCATCTTTATACCTGTATTTAATAAAATGGAGATCTGGGAGATCCTTGTCATGGGTCATCCAGGCCACATGCACCTTGCCGTCACTGGTTACTTCAATGTCCGATTCGTAGCACTTATATCTAGTGAAAAGCTGAGCAGCGTTGGATACATTTTCATAGGTCATTTCTTTTCCATCGTAGTAACACATATAAATATCCGAATCGCCTGTGGTATTGTCCTTATCCCTGTAAACGATGTACACTGCGCCGCTGGGAGCAAACCCGATCTCAGGCTTGTAATAACTGTGCTTATCCTGGCCCGCAACCACCATGGGCGTCTCCCAGGCCATTACATATAACGGGGCAACAACAAACGACAATAACAACACGACGAATAAAGAACTTATCAACCGTCTCTTTGAACTCATTCTCATTGACATTAACCTCCATATAAAATAAAGTTAAAAATCATAAAGTAAATTCTACCTTTGTTTCAAGACTGCGCTTGAAACAAAAACCTCCTGCGGTGGAATATGCAATATGTAAAACATGTTGCCTATTACCGCACTGTAAGTGCTCAATTATATCACATTTTAGGTTTAATTCCATTATTCCAAACCTAAAACCTGAACATATCGACATATTGTTGGGCGATTTCTTTCATGTCTTCTTTGGACTGCGGTACCGGCAGCCCCAGGGCACGAAAGACCGCTTCATCACCCGTTTGATCCAATTCACGCAAATACGTGCCATTCTCATTGGCTATCCAGAGTGCAATACTATTTTCATTGGTCCAGTCCGAAAATATAAAGTAAATATCACTCTCCAGCATGAGAGGGGTAACGTACCTGAAATCCCTTTCACCGTCAGTAATAATAAGGAAGCCGTCATTTTCCAGGTCCCGGGTATAAATTCGCCCTCTTTCATCCATAAAAAGGTGACCAACAATGTAAGAGTTGGAAAAAATCCAGGTGGGATTGTCGTCTTCATAAGCATTAAAATAGTCGGTGGGAAGAACAGTTACAAGTTGTCCATTGGACAGGTATTTAATATAGCTGTTTTTCTTTCGATTTTGCCGGGTATTGAAGAGGATCATGGTGCCGTCCGGCGAATACTTGGGGTCGTACTGCGGCGTCCCCACATCCGGGATGATGGGATCAGACACCGCCAACTCGTTGATATTAACTTCTACCACCTGGCCGTCGTGGCTCCATACGATAATGTCATCGGTTTTCCAGTCCGGGTCCCAGTTATTTCCCGAATACTTGCCATTGATGGGTGTCAATTCCTGGCGAACCCGGTCATCGATATCCATGTAAACAATTTCCGTATTGGTGCGATTGGCTGCCAGCCCATCCGGGGCCGTCACAAAACAGACCTGGTTATTGCCGTTGACATTAACGGCAAAATCATCCACTGGAGAATTGGTGATATTCTCCACGTTGCGAACCTCGAAATCGTATTGGCTAATATCAATCCCGGTGACCACATTCAATACCACTCGCTCCACGATTTTCCCCCGGATTTCCACATGGCGAATCTTATGCACCCCGGCCCGCACAAAGGTTTCCCGGCCCGGCCCCGGGGAAAACAACCCCACACGATGGGAAAGGGTTCCTGATACCGCTGCTCCTGATTTTGGCACAATATAAAGATCTGCCATGAAAATATCGTATTGACTCTGGGGACCGGTATCGTGAAAAAACATCTTCCCCACCTCTTGTTCCTGCGGTGTTGGCGGAGGCGGTGGATTGGGTGGATTGGGGGGATCAGGAACATCACGACTGGTTTTACAACCTATTGAAATGACTGTCAAAACTGCCAGCAAAAGAACAACGAGATGATATATTCGCTTTCTGTGCATTATTTTATCCTGTTCTGCTTCCTCTCAAAATCAATGTGGGATAAAAAGGGTATTATATAATGAATGCTCGCAATTTTCAAGTTCTATTTTTTTTAGCCACGAAGTTACACGAAGGAACACGAACTTATTCTTTGATCTTAATGCTGATGCTGATGCCGTCGCGCAGGGGGAGCTGGGTGGTTAGAAAGCCTTTATGGGCTTTTAAGCGGTTATTAAACTCCTGGACAAAGTGGGTAACGTTGTCATTCGGGGCCGGCTTTTCAGCCACCTTCCCATACCAGAGGGTATTGTCTGTTACAAAAAGCCCACCTTTTCGCAGCAGGCGATACACCGGTTCAATCACTTGTGGATAGAATTCCTTATCCACATCATTAAAAATCAGGTCATAGGGTCCTTTTTCTTGTTCTAAAAGTGTCAGGGCATCTCCTACCCGGAATTCCATTATGCTGCTTTTACCGGCTCTTTTAAAATTTTCTTCAGCCAGGTGTTTGTTTTTCTCTTCAAAATCCGACAGCAGCAAGTATCCATCCGGGGGCAGGGCCCTGGCAAACCAGAGTCCTGAATAGCCGAACCCGGAACCCAGTTCCATGATTCGTTTAGCATTTATTGAACGGGCCAGGATTTCCAGGAGCATTCCCACCTGCGGGCCAACCGCTGGGAAATTTTGTTCTTCCGCCATTCTTTCCATTTCCAGGAACCATGGTTCTCGTTCCGGGAGCAAGCTGTCCAGGTATCTATCAATTTTCGGGTTAACGATATCGATATTGTTTTCCATATTTTCACCTCACATTTCAAATGAGGGTAATAATATAATATAAACCGAAAATTTACAATAATTATTTCTTCTTCAATTCAAAAGACGTNNAATGATTGAAATTTGATGAGTACCCGGATAGTGTATGCGGGTAGACATATCCATAAATGAGTGCTTCCTGGAAAACGTATGTTTTCCCGGTTTATAGATATTCTCTGTGATTTTGAAAACTTTCCCGGACCATTTGCCATTGGCTTTCATAAAATAGACACCATATTCCAGGCGAACCTTACACGCTTTATTCTCCTTTATTGTTAATTCAAATGAAACGTGTAAATCATCACCGATAAAAAGTTCTTCTTTATCGAGTTTTAGATGATTCAATTGGATACCAGCGGGATCACCGTAGCCGAAAAGCATCAGCGCGCGTTTGTTCCCGGCTTTTAACATGGTGCGGCATGCGTGTTTGACCACAGCGTCCGTATGTCTGCCGTGACCATACCATTTCTCACAGATATCCAGTACCAATTGGGGATGGTCTTTGGAAATGTCGTTCAAGTTATTGGCGACACTTCTTCGCACGCTTTCTGACTGATCATTTTTGAGCTTTTCCAGGATTGGTAAGATGAGGCCCGGGTCTTTTTTGAATTTTGGCAGCGCCATTGCCCAGGGCAAGCGGGGCCGGCACCCTTCACTGGCCAGGCGTCTGACGTTGGCATCCTTATCCTCTGCCCAGGCATTCATATATTCCATGACCCGCTCCGGGTCCTGGTGCAGAAACGGGCGCACCGCAAATTCAGAGGACGAGTATTTGGTGAAATGACCCAGTGCCGGAAGAGACAATTCCCAATCGTCCATACCATACACCTCGACATAATCCGGCAGGGTCATAGCTTCAAAGCCTTTGATATACGGCGCGGCTTTTTTCAAAATATCCAGCGCTTCCTTGAACGATTTTGGCAGGGTTTCGTGTAGACACAGCGTGGTATGACGCATTTTTTCTTTTAATTCTTTTTTTTCCCAACCACTGCCAAAAACCAAACCAACAAACCTCTCTTTATCGAATTGCGGGTAAAACCGTTTGATTGTATCGGCAAATGTGTTGATAGAGTCGCTGGTAAAAAATAGTTCTTTCAACCGATCTGGCATTGTTATCTCCTGGAAAGTATTATATTCGAGAAATTAAAGAAAATCAAATCTCGCCCTGCAATTCTAATTTTGCCGTTTCAAGCAAGGGTAAACACAAGGTTTACCCCTACGAACGCCGAAAACGTCCATCAGACGTAGGGGCGAACCTTGTGTTCGCCCTGGCTTTGTTTATAAAAAAAATTTTTAAAAATTACAAAATTAACGTCTTAAGGTATAGAAGGAGGTTACAAATGATAAGCACAGTGTTGAGTAAGACCCTGACCAGGGAAATAGAATCGTTTTTGCAGAATATTTACAAAAATGGTAAAAGCATATATAATTTTCAATGGAATGAGGGAAAAGAAACATGAGTGATAAGGCCAGGGCAGAGAAAATCTTCAAAAACAAACACAAGTATATAAGGAGGATCATGGAAGAGAAAATCGATATCTATGAGCCGCTGGACGTTGAAGCCATTTACCGGGAATTCCTGGAATGGATTCAAGATGAAGAATTCAAAGTTATAAGAAAAATCCCGGAAAACTATAAGGTGAAGGTATTTCTTATTGGAAAAATTTTACCGGTCTATAGTGTGAAAGCATTTCTAAATGATTTGATAAAGAATTTTTTGATCGAACGGACATACTATGCCCTGGCGGAAAGACTTATCCAAAAGCGTATTATGAAACGGTTCGACATTTCAAACCCCAACGACATCCGGGTCCTGGAAATCGCAGATTTTATCATGAAAGAGATGGAAGAGGATAACCTGGCCAGGCTAAAGAAATTCGAGGAGAGAAGCAAGTTTAAATACTTTATGGGTATCGTGGTCACTCATCTTCTATTCGATTTCTTGAGACTGCATTATAAAACAAAAAAGAATGTAACAACGTTCGCTCCCGAATTTGAGGCCCTGTTTGAGCGCCCTGTGGACAGCCCCTATGACCTGTTAATTAAATTGGAAGATGAAGAGTCGAAAAAAAAGGCGGCTGAAATGCTCCCGCAAATATTGGAGAACCTGGGGCCTGAGGAAAAGTTGGCGATCCAATGGAAGTATGAAGAGGGTATGAGTACCAGTGCCATAGCCAGGGCTTTCGGTACTACCCGTTATAAAACGGAAAAATTTATCGAAAAATTAGAATATGAAATATCAAAAAAAATATTAAAGGGGACGGCGTCCCTACCCTATAAAAAGAATGGGATAGGAGGTAAACATGAGGCACCTTAAACATGAAGATATGGCCAGGATGATCGGTGGGAATGTCAATAAAAGGGTACGTAAAAAATTCTTAAAACATCTATCCCGATGTGAGTCGTGCTCAAAGGTGTTTACCGAGACCTTAAAATTCTTCGAGGAAGAGGAAAAAAACGAGGAACTCGTAAGACTACCGGCTTATGGAAAAAGAGCCGGTTCCCGTTTCCGGGAATTCATAGAGGCCATGTTTAAAAAACCCGCATTGGTGCCGGTACTTGCCGCGGTCATAATTATTTTATCGGTGGTGCCTTTTCTTATAATCGGACCGGGGCCGGGCAGCCCGAACGCCAAAATAGAGAATGCAAAAACGTTTGTTTCTGAAATAAAAGGCCCGGGACGTTACCGGTTAGTCGAGGCCAAAGATATAATAGATAGTGCGGTCTGCACCGGGATCATTGTCGAATATCTCTCAATGCTTGAAGAATCTCCCGAAGAGGAGGATTTTTTACGGGAAATCACCGAAATACTAAGCGTCGAACTAAGAAACATCTTTAAAAGTGAGACCGCTGGATTGTTCCCTGATCTGGCGAATATAAACAGCAAAAACCTGCGAAACGTTACCGGGTCTATCGCAGGGCAATTGGCAGCTCGTTCTCTTTCCGGGCCTTTCCGCTTCGGCCGCTTCCTGGAGCGAACATTACTGGATACCTTTGAAGAGAAAAGGCCCGAAGCAGAAGAGATCGATAAGTACCTGCAAATTGCCCGGGAGCTCGAATTCCCACCCGGGGTGGTTACACGGCTGAAGAAACTCAAAGAGGCCGGCGATCCCGGGATGATTCGCAGTCTTTGCAAAGAGATTAAAAAGATATTTTTTGAATAGCCCCACTGCGTGGGGGGGCATTTGCAGAGCAATGACGGCGTACGACGTTTCAAACGATGTATCGTCTCCTCGGACATTTTTAATACCGCACTGTAAGTGTCCCTGGACCCGTGAAACATCCGAAAAACTTTTTATAGCCCTTCGGGGAGTTGGTTTACCGTCATTTGAGATTTGACGTGACAGGAGGTATTACCATGAAAAGAGCCTTGATATTTTTAATAATTGTGTTTGCTCTGCTGTTCTACGGCCGCAGCGCGGATTACACCGGGCGGTGGCTCGATAACTACGGTGATTATACCCGGGAAGAAGGCAAAAATGATTACCGGGTCAAACGGGCGTTTACGGTTTTCGAGCGGGTAAAAAAGTCGGCAGACAAAGAGACCGCTGTCCTACCACGCCTGGCGGTCATCGCTTCCAGGAAGAAATCCTGTCCCCTGGTTCTTCCCGACGGCGGTATCATCATCAACCCGGTAACCCTGGATATCTGTTATGACAGTGAAGCCCCGGAAGAAGGAGACCGGCGCTTAGCTTTTATTTTTGGCCATGAACTGGCCCACCTGGCCAACAAAGATTTTATATATGAAGAAGCCAAAGAGGCTTTGAAAAGGTATAGTAGAGGAAAAATACGGAAAGAATTAGAAAAAGATTTGATACCCCGTGAAGCCAGGACAAAAGAATTGTTTGCCGATCCCCGGGGGGCGATTTTTGCTGCCATGGCCGGATACGAAATCGGACCCCTCCTGGATAAAGACAACAATTTTCTACGCCATCTGGCGGAAAAAACCGGGATCAAATATGCTGACGATTCTCATGGTAAACATCCTTCGTTATTAAAGAGATATGAATTTATCCGCGCGCGGCTGCGCTCAGTGATCGAGCAACTGGATCTATTCAAAGCCGGGGTGCTGCTTTTACAAATGGGCAAATACATTGACGGGGCAGCAGTCTTCCGGGCTTTTTCAAATTCTTACCCTGGCCGCGAAGTTTTTAACAACATCGGGGCCTGTTATTTGAATTTAGCCCTGCGCTATTTACGGTTGAAATTCAGCGACGACTATTTTTGCTTCCGCCTTTCCACCGCCATCGACTATTACACCAGTGCGGAGAAACTCTATTTCAGGGGTGAGGGTGATTATTTAAAGGATAGAGATATTTCTTACTGTATAGACAAGGCAGTTTTTTATTTCAGGGAGGCGGCTTACCGGGATAGACACGACAGGACCTGCCGGTTAAACCTATCGGCAGCATTGATATTAAAGAAGAATTATGCCGCGGCCCTGGCCCAATGTGACTTTTTATTGGAAAAAAACCCGCAGGACATCGATGCCATGAACAACAAGGCCATTGCACTTTATTACTACGGCAAAGAGATATGTAACTGTGCCCCCCAAAAAGCGGTCAGCCTTTTACAGGAAGCCCGCCTGTTGGAATCGAATAACTTCGAAGTCCTCTATAACTTGGCTGCCCTGGCCCGGGAGATGAAGCAGCCGGATAAGGCAACATCCTTATGGGAGAAATATGTAAACTTTCCCGGTATCCCCTGGGATAACTTTTACACTTATATCTGGAAAGAGCTGGGAAGGAAAGAACTGCCACCGCCGACCCGGGGAGTCGGGCTTCCCGGCACACCGGAAGAAATCAAGTTAGGGGAAGAATCAGCCCCACTCCTGGAGAAGTGGAAGGGAGAAAATGTCAGGGAGTATAAGCTCACCAGTGAAGAGGAAGGGCCAGATAGCTGGTCGGCCACCTTGCAAGTTATAATAAAACAGAACGTGCGGGTTCTGGCCTGGGAGGGGTTTATCGTTTTAGTAGAGCAGGAGTTGATTCGCCCCAAAAAACCGGCAGAATTATTGAAGCAGTTCGGCCCGCCCCAGAAGGTTATCCACCATACCGCTGGCACTTTCCATATTTATGAAGAGAATGGATTTTCTTTAAAAGAAATAAATGGCGAGATTTGTTCCTACATCTGGTTTAAAAAGGATTTTTAGCCGCGAAGACACACAAAGGTTTTTTTTCTTTTTATTTTTAGCCACGAAGTTACACGAAGAAACACGAAGGTAGGAAGGTAGGAAGCGAGGAAGAGAAGAAAGGGAATGATACCAATGGGAAATACCCTTATAAAGCATGGTACGATGATTGACCGTGTATGAAAAGTTTTGCGGGGGATTCCAAAGGGGGCGGTTTTTCAAAAGAGCCCCCTTTGGCCGCCGGNNCTTTGGCCGCCGGAGGCAAAAAAAGTTCTGATAGAGTTTTATAGGAGTTTCAGGATGGGCAGGCAGGAAGCTTTATATTTTTTTTCGATTTTCTGCCCATCCTGTAGATAAAAATAGGGGTTAGTAGATCCGCACGGAGGGCATCAGTTTTTTCAGAGTGCCCGTGCGGTACGAGAGATCAGCTTTAATTGATTGCCCTTGACTTTTCATGGGTTTTAGGATAAACTAAGCCTGGTAAATATAGGAGAACAAAAATGATACAGGTCAATACGCATGAAGCAAAGAACAGGTTGTCTTATCTTTTATCAAGAGTGGAAAAAGATCATGAACAAATAAAAATATGCCGGAACGGTAAACCAATAGCACTGCTGGTGCCTTTAGATGCTCACGAAGGCTCTATTAAAGACCCTCTTAAACAACATCCGAAATTAATGGGAGTGAAAATCCATGAAGACCCTACTGCTCCACTGGATGAAGAAGACTGGCCCGGTCATTTGAGATAAAATGTATTTATTGGATACTTGTGCGTTG